>Ga0255055_10000139_pt1 | contig 52556 bp, 37 predicted proteins | sample JV7_2_27_MG_FD_188633 | JGI IMG/M metagenome (GOLD analysis project Ga0255055, IMG submission 188633) | Seawater microbial communities from Jervis Inlet, British Columbia, Canada - JV7_2_27 | ecosystem: Environmental > Aquatic > Marine > Inlet | place: Canada: British Columbia | collected... | reverse complement strand
CCGGGCAACCCAGCGCTTCATTCGTGAAGCGCGCGCGATGGCCAAGGTCGAGCACCCCCACATCGTGCGCGTCTACTCCTTCGGACAGATCGAACAGCGCCACTACCTCGTCATGGAGTACGTCGAGGGTGAGAGCCTGTTCGACCGGATCGGCCGCCTTGGCAGGCTCGGTGTGGAGGCGTCCCTGCGCATCCTGGCCCAGACTTTGGAAGCTCTGGAGGAGGCATGGGCGCACGGAATCGTGCATCGCGACGTCAAGCCCGCAAACATCCTGATCGATACCCGGGATCGGGTTCGGGTGGCGGATTTCGGTCTGGCCAAGGCGACGGCGCTGGAAGGCGACGCCAGCATCACCCTGGGCGGTCACGTGCTCGGGACCCCCCGGTACATCTCTCCCGAGCAGGCCCGGGGCGAGGACACCGTCGACTTTCGCACCGACATCTACTCCCTCGGAATCATGCTGTACGAGATGCTGACGGGACAACCTCCGTTCCGTGGAGCCTCACCGATCACCATCGTCGATCAGCACCTTCACACCCCACTCCCGTCCGTGCGGTCCGATCGTCCCGAGGTCGCGGGTGAGGTGGAACAACTCTGCGACTGGATGACCCGAAAACAGCCGGACGACCGTCCGGGATCCTACACGGAGCTTCGGCAGACCGTAGACGTGTTGCTCGGCCAGGCCCCGGCAGCCGTGGCCGCGTCCCCTTCTCTTCCGTCATTCCTGGCCGTTGGCGATGACATGGAAGGGGTTCCCGCCCCGGGTCTGGCCTTCGTCGGACGCGAGCTCGAACTGAGCAAGCTGAGCGCGTTCCTCGACCGAGCGCTCGACGGTCACGGCCAGGTCGTCTTGGTGACGGGTGAAGCCGGCTGCGGTAAGACAGCCCTGATCTCCGAGTTTGATCGGAGGGCTCAGGAAGAACACGCCGAGCTGATCGTGGCTCGCGGCAATTGCGAGGCGCAGACCGGAGCCGGAGATCCCTATCTCCCGTTTCGGCAAGTGCTGAGCCTCTTGACGGGTGACGTGGAATCGAAGCGTGCCTCCCGGGCGATGAGCAGGGATCAAGCGAGACGTCTGTGGAAACTCCTCCCGCTGGCGTGTCAGGCGCTCGTGGACGTAGGACCGGATCTGGTGGACACGTTCGTCCCCGGAAAAGCCCTGACCGCCCGTGCGGCGGCTTTCACCCCGAGTCCTGCTGGTTGGCGGGTTCGGCTGGAAGAGCTCGTCGGCCGCGGCGCGAGCACCCCGCGCGACGTCACCTTGCACCAGAGCTACCTTTTCGAGCAGTACGCCCGGTTGCTCCAGGCACTCTCCCAACAGCACCCGCTGGTCTTGGAGCTCGAGGACCTGCAGTGGGTGGACGGCGGTTCGTGCGGTCTGCTGTCTCAGTTGGGCCGGCAGATCGCGGGGAGCCGCATTCTGGTGCTCTGCACCTACCGGCCCGCCGAGATGAAGATGGAACGCGAGGGTCAGCCGCACCCGCTGAAGTCGATCGTGGACGAATTCAAGCGCCGTCTCGGGGAGCTCGAGATACAACTGGGTGACGAGGAAAGCCGAGAATTCACCGACGCCCTGCTGGACTGTGACCCCAACAAGCTCGCTGCCGGTTTTCGTGACGCGCTCTATCGTCGGACCCGGGGCCACCCGCTGTTTGCCGTCGAACTCTTGCGCGGCATGCGTGAGCAGCGGATGTTGGTGCAGGACGAGGACGGTGACTGGGTTGAGGGGTCGGCACTGGAGTGGAGCACGCTTCCCGCCCGGGTTGAAGGAGCAATCTCCCAACGGATCGGCCGCTTGCCGGAGGATCTGCGCCGACTGCTCAGTCTCGCCAGCGTGCAGGGAGAGGAATTCACCGCCGAGGTGTTGGCCCGAGTCCAAGGAATCGACGATCGCGAAGTCGTCGACTTGTTGAGTAGAGAGCTGGACAAGCGTTATCACCTCGTCCGCGCGCAGAGCATCCGCCGTAGAAACGGTCAGCGAATCTCGACCTATCGATTCCGACACATTCTTTTCCAGACGTACCTCTACGGCGAGTTGGACGAGGTGGAGCGGGTCTACCTTCACGAAGAGGTCGGAAACGTTCTGGAGACGATCTACGGCGAGCAGGCGGAGGAGGTCGCGGTCCGGCTCGCCGGACATTTCCACGAAGCGGGGATCGCGCCGAAGACCATCCGGTACCTCCGGATCGCCGGCGACCGGGCTGTTCGACTCTCGGCCAACGGAGAGGCGATCGCGCACCTGACCCGGGCGCTGGGCTTGCTCGAGCAACTACCTCCCGGATCCGAGACCGCCCGCGAGGAGCTCGCGCTGCAACTGGCATTGGGTCCCCCGCTGATGGACTCGGAGGGTCCAGGATCGACCGAACTGCTACGGGCCTACACACGAGCGCGGGAGTTGTGCGACCAGGTCGGGGAGCCGCCGCAGCTGTTCCAGACTCTGTTCATCCTGGTTCACCACCATGCCAACGGGGGCGACCTGCAATCGGCACTCGAGCTCGCGCAGCAGCTCGTGCAGGTGGCCGAGGGCGGCACCGAGTCCTCGCCCGCCATCATGGCCGCGTGGGCGCGCGGATTCGCCTACCACTACCTCGGAAGATTCCACGAGGCCCGAGACGATCACCAACGGGTGACCGACCTGTACGACGCGGGACAGCATTCCTCCCTGGCTTACATCTTCGGGATGGACCCGGCGGTCAGCGGCCTTTCGTACAACGGCGTGACGTCATGGTGCATGGGCTATCCCGAGCAGGCGTTGGATTACAGCCGGCGAGCATTGGGCCTCGCTCGAAAGTTGGACCATCCCTCCACGCTGGCGCATGCGTTGACTCAGTCCGGTGTCCTGGCGGTGTTCCGTCGCGATCCAGTGGCTCTCCGGGAACGAATGGAGACCCTTCTTCGACTCACGACCGAGAAAGGGGTCGTGATGTTCCGAGCATGGGGAATCATCTTCCGAGGCTGTGTCCTGGTCGATCAGGGTCACCCGGAAGAGGGGTCGGTCCAGATCCGCAAGGGGTTGGCAGCGGCGCGAGCCGCCGGCTCCCAGCTGAGCCACCCCATCGCCCTGGGCAAACTGGCCGAGGCCTGCGCGAATGCAGGCAAGGCCGAAGAGGGCCTGGATCACCTGACCGGTGCGATTTCGCTGGCCCGGGATTCCGGTGACCTCCAGTTCGAGGCCGAGCTTCACCGGCTCCAGGGAGAGTTGCTGCTCGCGCAGGGGTCGCCCGGGGTCAGGACGAACGCCGAGGCGAGTTACCGGCGGGCCATCGAGGTCGCCCGCAGCCAGAACGCCAAGTCGTGGGAGCTGCGGGCGACCGTGAGCCTGTGTCGTTCGTTGCGTGCCGGCGGTAAGCTCGACGAGGCCAGGCAAACGCTCGAGAGCATCTACCGCTGGTTCGGTGAGGGTTTTGACAGTCGAGACCTGAAAGAGGCAAAGGCGCTCTTCGAGGAGTTGTCCTGACTCGCTAGCCCATCGACGCCTCGATTCGCGGCTGCCTCACCAATTGTTCCAGGGGACGTCGACGTCCATTCGCTTGCCCTGCGTTGTACCCGGCGGCGGTGGAGGAATGAGGCCGCAGACGTCCGCGTTCGGATCGTCCCACAACACCGCCAGGATCGCCGAGCATTCGTACTTCAGGAGGGGGTCGGGGGGGAAGGGGAACGGGTCGCACGGGCAAACCTCGACCGTGAACTCCCCCGTGAACTCCTCGAAGCGTTTGTCGTACCGCTGGACCCCGTGGGTTCGCGAGATGAACGTGAGCCCCTGGTCGTTGAAGTTGAAGTGCAGAAGCCTCCAGGTAATCTCGCGCGCGCCGGTTTTTTCCCACGTCACATGGTGGAGGCTGGTCGCCGGATTGGTGGTCGACGTCTGCGCGGTCCCGTCCGCGTTGTACGTCTGGATGAAGGGCGTCTTGTTTCCGAGGAATTCGAACTCCCCGAACCAGACGCCGGAAATGTTGTCGCCGAACCCATCGTCGTTCGCCACGATCTGGGACCCCGCGACCCCAAGCGCGACGACGGACAGTACGACAAGTAATGTCCTTCGCATTTTCGTCTCCTCCTTCCGGGAACCGAGTCCAATCGCCCAACGTGTCGGCCCGATCGCCCCGCGCGACAGGTCACCAGGGGTCGATGACCGGTCCCTCACCTTCTACAGCGACGAGAGGACCGGAATTGGTAAAGGGCAGGGTCGAAAGAAGAGGACGAAAATGGTGGCGTTTCAGACCGTCTTCGAAACGACGCGGACAGGCTTTCAAATCGCGGAGTTCTCGTAGTCCAATCCCTCCCACGGATTCCGATTCTGCGCGATGTTCTCCGCCCGTAGTCGGATTGCGTCTCTTACCCATGGATGCGTGAAGATGTAGAACCTCTCATCTCGGACTGCGGCGATTACCTCGCCCGCCAGATCTTCGGGCGACATTGCCGTTCTCATCGCCTCGCGCATCTCCCGGTCTCTGGCTGCGTATAGCGCGCGCCTGTGGGCCTCCAAATCGGGGTCGTTTTGCAGCTCGGCCGGACGGTTGCGTGCGGCTTCGAGCATCTCCGTTTTGACGAAGCCCGAGCAGAGCACGGAGACCTTCGCCGCGGCCTTTCTGAGAGCCAGCTCGCGGTGCAGGGTCTCCGAAAGGGCGACGACGCCGGCCTTGCTCGTGTTGTACACGCCCATACCCGGCGGAGCGAAGAGACCGGCTGCCGATGCAGTATTGACGATGTGGCACGGAGTGCCTTGCTCGAGCATGATCGGCACGAACACTCTCAAGCCGTGAACGACACCGCGGAGGTTGACGCCGAGGATCCAATCCCAGTCCGCCAGTGTGGCTTCCCATATCGCGGGTCCGACCAAGCCGACCCCGGCGTTGTTCACCAGCAACTGCACCGCACCGAACTCGTCGAGCGTCCTACGGGCGACCCGCTCGACATCCCGGGCTTTCGAGACATCGGCCGGAACCGCCAGCACGGACGCGCCGGAAGAGCGCAACTCGGCAGCGGCTGCGCCGAGTCTTTCTTCGTCCACGTCGGCCAGGACGGTCTTCATCCCTTCTTCCGCGCATCGCGAGGCGAGCGCGCGGCCGATGCCACTGGCTGCCCCGGTGATCACGGCGACTTTCCCATTGAGCTTTTTCACGGAATCGGCCTCCCGCTTCATAAAGCGCAGAACGCGCGAAGAAAGGAAAAGGAGACCGTTTGTGTCCTCAAAGCCTGACTGAAACAGCGATCTGTCTTTTCCCCGCTGCGCCTGTCTTGCGCTTTAGCAGATGAGGGAGCGACCTTGGCGCATCCCTCGATCGGCCTGCCAAACGCTGGTGGGTTCGATCGCGCAAATGGACCTTTTGAGAGGAACCATGCAACCGATTTGGTCCCGTTCGAATCTTGACACTCCGTTCGGGAGAGGAGTATGACCGTGTCAAATCCTTCTGCTAAAGGTCGGCACCTGGAACTTGCAGCAACTCGCAAACCCCGCTCGGGTTCGGCGAAGGAGGGGGAATCATGAGGTCAACTCATCTGTTGTCCTTCGCAATCGTTCTGATGCTGCTGTGTCCGTTCGTTGCCCTAGCCAAGGGTGAGGCCGGTCACATCGATGGGCGCGTAACTCGCACCGATGGAAGCGCGATGGCCGGCGTCGGCGTCGTGATCGAGGGCACCTCTGCTTTCGCCCTCACCGACGGCAACGGCCACTTCGAGTTCAAAGGCGTTGCTGCGGGCACGCTCACGCTGATCTTCACCCTGCTGGACAATTCGGTCACTCGACCGGATGTCGCGGTAACGGCCGGAACCACGACTACCGTGGATCAGGAGGTCGATTGGCAGGTTGCCTATGCGGAGACCGTTACCGTTCGTGGCGTCTCCCGCCGCAGGGAACGTATCGTCGACGCACCTGCGGCGGTGACGACGATTTCGGAGAAGGAGATGGGGCGCGAGGCCTCCCACGGTCTGACTCCCAAGCTGTTCGAGTTCACACCCGGCGTGGACATCACACAGATCAATCTCTCCGAATTCCTCGTCAACACGCGCGGCTTCAACAGCAGTCTCAACAGGCGTGTACCCCTGCTCATCGACGGTCGGGACCTGACCGATCCATTCATCGGAGCCACGGAGTGGTCGGTCCTCTCCTTTCCCATCGACGACTTCTCCGAGCTCGATCTGGTCAGGGGCCCCACCTCGGTCCTCTACGGCGCCAACGCCACGAGCGGAATCATCAACATCACCACCAAGCAACCTCGCTACAGTCAGGGAGGCATGGTCAGGCTGACCGCTGGTGAGCTGAGCTCCGTCAACACCGAGTTGCGTTGGGCAGGCGGGATCGGCCGTGACTGGTACATGAAGATAGTCGGTGGCCGGCGCGTTTCGGACGGCTATTCGGAGCCGAGAACGGACTCCACGGAATACTCGGTCTTCTGTGAGCCTCCACTCATCACGACCGATTGCCTTCCGAGGGAAAACACTCCGCTGCCCAAGGACGAGGTCGATATTCTCTTCGGAGGCCTCCGTATCGACAAGTACCTCCCGAACGGCAACGTCTTCACCATCGAGGGGGGCACGACGGAGTACGACGGCACGGTCTTCATCAGCACTCCCGGCCGGGGTCAACTCACCGACGTCTCACGTCCGTGGGCCCGCTTCAATTTCACCAGCGAGCACTGGAACTTATTCGCCTATTACAGCGGGCGGGATGCCGAAGCGGTAAACCTCGTCACCACGAACCAGTTCTTGATCGACGCCGAGCAATTCCGGATCGAATTCCAGACCAATCGCAACTTCGCCGGGAACAAAGTCCAGCTCGTTGCCGGGGGTGCGTACTACGAAGAAAAGATCGACTCGAGTGGTCTCCAGACGAAGGCCGATACCGACGAGCAGTCCCTCTTCGCTCAGGTCGACTGGAATGTCAACGATCACCTGAAGCTGGTAGGGGGCCTCCGCTGGGACGACAGTACGCTGTACGATTCGCAGATCTTTCCCAAGGCTTCGGTGCTCTACAGCGTGAACCCCAAAAACACGCTGCGTTTCACCTACAACGAGGGATTCCAGGTTCCTACCTACGCCGAGTACTTGTTGTACCTGCAGCTCGCGAGCCTGGACCTCAGCTCTCTGAACCAGACCTGCCTGGACTACGCCGGCGTGGACTGCGGTCTGGGAGGGGGAACACCATCGCTCCTCATCGGAAACGAGAGTCTCGACCTCGAGCAAGTTCAGACGTTCGAGCTTGGCTACAAGGGAATCCTGGGGTCCAAAGCCGTCTTCTCGATCGATCTCTACGACAGTGAAAACGAGAACTTCGTGACAACCTTTCTCCCGCAGCTTCACCCGATCCTGGGACCGGTCAACGAGAACTTCGGAGACTGGGTGGGGCCGGTCGAAGCCGAGACGACGCAGATCGCTCCGGCCAACTGCTCCGTCGCCATCCCTCCGGGTATGACGGTGGCAGATTGTGTCCGCGCCGAGGCGGCGGCTGCGCTGGGTCTGTCGCAGTTGACGAATCGCGACGACGAGTCGATTGTCGTTGCGCTCTCCCTCACGACCTTCGGCCGGGTCGATACGCAAGGCGCGGACGTCGGGTTCGGCTATTTCTTCAACGACGACTGGAGACTTTCGTTCAGTTATTCCTGGTTCGACTTCGACATCCAGGAAGGCGCGCCCGGCCTCGACACCGTGCTCCTGCCCAATGCGCCGGAGAACAAGGCATCGCTCGGACTCTTCTACGCCAAGGGGCGATGGGACGCGGGCATCCGGGGCCGCTGGGTCGACGAATTCCGTTGGGCCAATTCGACCTACCAGGGCGACGTCGAGTCGTTCACGACCGTTGACCTGACCGGCAACTACGCGGTGAACAAAAACTGGCGTGTGGGTCTCAACGTCGCGAATCTATTCGACGAGGACCACTGGGAGGCCTTTGGCGGCGATCTTCTAGAGCGGCGGGCGCTGGCGAACGTCACGTTTGCCTGGTGAGTGCGGATCGGAGAGACTGGCCGACGCACGGAGCGGAGATGCGCGAAATGTTGCTCGCCCTGGCGGCGAGCGTCGCACTACTGGGCTTGATCTCGTGTGTGGATCAACCCGAGAATCCCGCGCCGGGCGGACTGGGCCCGAGAATCGCCGGAACGTGGCTCGGCACATACGAAGTCGATTCCCCCGAACCGTTTCGGGCCGCGTTCATCACGACCTACCACCCCGACGGCACCGCCATGACAACTTCCGCGAGGGCGATGGGAGGAGGCGATCCGGCCCGATACGGTCTCAGCACCACACACCACATCCATTGGGAGGCGACGGGCCCGCGCGAGATCCGGTGGAGGCTTTTGCACTTCGGCCACGACGTCGACGGCAACCTGACCTACATATCCCGAACGCACGGCGTCCTGGAGTTCGACGAGGCTTTCGAAGAGGGTAACGGATCGATCCAGGTCGAGGTCCACGCGCCCAACGCCTTGCTCGATCCCCTGGCCCCGAACAACCCCGAGGCCGAACCGATCTTCACCGCCCGGGGCAGGAACACGATCCGACGACTTCACACCCGGATTCCCGGTCAGGACGAGCCGTAGCGAACCCGCTACACCCTCGGGTCCTACGCCGCTAGGCGGAAGACCCTGCGACGGATCCCGGCATTCTTGGATGAAGAAATCCCAAGAGTGCTTTGGTTTCTTCCCCGAAATGCTTTTTTCGGCGGCCGCCGAAGGATTCGAGGTGGTGCTGCATCCAAGCTGGTGGGGCGATCCTACGGACGGCAGCCGGGTTCCGTGGAAGCCGATGCCGGGAATGGTCGAATCCGAGATGGCACACTCTCTGACGAAATCCCCTAGTATTCCCTACGGAACCACGATGGGTACCGAGTCGCACGAGTCCGTGAACGTGAGAGTGGACGAGCGTTCGCTCGTTCGACGAATCCTTGCCGGGGACCAACCGGCCTTCGCGGAATTTGCCGATACCTACATCCCCGCCCTGTATCGTTTTGCCTCCTTCCGTCTGAATCACGATCGCGAGCTGACCCGTGAGGTCGTGCAGGCCACGTTGGTCAAGGCGATCGCCAAGCTCGCGTCGTTTCGCGGCGAGGCGGCGCTGATGACGTGGCTGTGCGCCTGCTGCAAGACGGAGATCGCGGCCCACTTTCGACGAGGCAAGAGCAGGCCGGCGGAGGTCGAATGGACGGACGAGCAGGCTACGCAGGCGACTCCTCTGAATCGTACGCCACAGGACTGCCCGGAGAAATCCGTCCTGCGCAACGAGGTCACTTCGCTAGTCCACGCCGCTCTCGATCTGCTCCCGCCACGCTACGGCCAGGTCCTGGAGTGGAAATACCTGGATAACGCGTCCGTCAAGGAGATCGCAGATCGAATGAGCTTGAGAACCAAGGCAGCCGAATCGCTGCTGACGCGGGCCCGGAACTCTTTTCGTGAGGTCTATGCGCGCCTGCAGATGGGACCCAGTCATGAACGAGAATAAGAACGAACCGAGACAGGGGCCCCCGATGGGGGACGAGGAGATCGGCAACCTGATCCGCTCTGCCGATCGCCGTCCTCCGATCCCCGCCGACGAACTGGCCAACCTCAAACAGGTCGCGAGGTCGGCGTGGGACGAGTTGGTGACGACGGAGCGCACCCGCCGGCGTCGTCTGCGAGTGGCGCAATCGCTCGCGGCGTCTCTGCTGCTCGCGCTCTTGGGCGCTTGGTGGTGGCTGGCCGGCAGGGGGTCGATCGAGTCCGCCGAGTTCGCCAGCGTGGAGTTGTCGATGGGTTGGATCGAAGCCGTCCGAGGGACGGGGCCGGAGGCCGGCGAGAGCTTCGAGATCGGAGTCGGCGACCACCTGTCGAACGGCCTCACCCTGACGACGGCCGGAACTGAGCACGCCTCACCGGGGCGCGTTGCGCTCCGCATGGCCCAAGGGCAGTCGGTTCGCCTGGATGCGGGGACGCGGGTACGGTTCATTTCGTCCTCGCGCGTCGAGCTGGAACGGGGTGCGGTCTACGTGGACTCGGGCCCGTCGGTGCCCGACGACGCGGACCTGGAAATCCTCACGCCGCTCGGCCTCGTGCGCGAGATCGGTACGCAGTACGAGGTCCGCCTCGAGGACGATGCCGGCGCCGTCAGTCTGCGGGTGCGAGAGGGAAATGTCTCCGTCGTTCGAGACGGCGAGTCTCACTCCGCGGGACGCGGCGAGCAGCTGACGCTCCAGCGAGACGGCTCGGTCGTTCGAAGCGCCGTGGAGCCGGACGGGCCGGAGTGGCTGTGGGTGCTGGCGACGGCCCCCTCCCTCGACATCGACGGGCGATCGCTGGGCACGTTTCTCGACTGGGTCGCTCGCGAGACGGGGTGGCAGGTTCGCTTTGCCGATGAGGAGCTCGAGCAGTCGGCACGGACAATTCGCCTGCACGGGACGATCGACGGGCTCCGGCCGGACGAGTCGATCGGGATGATCCTCCAGGGCAGCGGTCTCGACTATCGAAACGAAGACGGAGTGGTTCTGGTCATCCAGCCCTGAAGCACTTTCGCTCGCACGCCTCAGAACTCGTACACGATTCCGACCGAGGGCAGAATGCCGGCCCAGGGCTCTTCCTCGAGGACGATCGTCCCTTCCTCCTCGTCGATCGCGATGTCGAAGCCGGCGGTGTTTTTTCGGTTGAAGACGTTTTGAATGTCGACGAAGAAAAAGAGGCGGCCGCCCCCGGTTCGAAACTCGCGGCTTGCCCTCAGATCGAGCCGGTAATAGTCGGGTAGCCGTTTGCTGTTCAACGGTCCCAGGACCGGAACGAAGACGGCCTCGCCGTCCTCGTCCACCTCTTCCTCGAGCGAAATGGGGGTAGTCGGCCATCCGGTGTGATACCGGAGGGCGAAATTTAGATGCCAGTGCCGGCCCGCCCGGTAATCGAGATCCACGTTCAGCGTGTGCGTCTGGTCGATCTGGCGGGGCTGGCTCGTGCCCATGATCTCGTCCTCGGTCGAGGCGAAGGCGTAGTTGGCAAACCAGCCCAGTCTCTTGCTCGCCCGTCCCTGGACGAACAGCTCGACGCCCTCGGCGAGACTGCTGTCCGGCGCGATGCGCACCCGATCGGGCTCGACCTCCGGGAAAGTGTTGAGCGCCTCGTACAGGTTCTCGTAACGGGGGCGCGGATTGTCGACCTCGCGCTGATAGACTTCGGCTCGCACCGCCAGCGGGCCTGTTTTCAAGGCGTGGGCGAAGACTCTCTCGATGCCGACGATTCGGTGCTCCGATTGTTCCGTCGAGTAGAACTGCGTCTCGCCGTCTTCCACCTGCAGCTCGTAGGGGCGCTGACTCTGGTTGAAGTGACCCCAGGCGAAGCGGAAAACAGTTGCCTCGTCCGGCGAGAAAGCCAGATTGACTCGCGGGCTGACGAGGCTCTCGTCGGTCAGCGAATATCGATCGTAGCGCAAGCCCAGCTCCAGGCTTACCGACTCGGCGAGCCGCATCCGATCGGCGACATACAGACTGTTGTGATCTTCCTCGAACCGGTCGCTAAATATCGTGGTTCCGTCCTCGGGATCATCTCGAATGTCCGTCAGGGGATTGTCGAAGGTGTGCGAACCGAAATAGTCGTACGCGGTCTTGAACTCGCGTAGCTCGATCCCCCACCTGAAGAAATGGCTGCGTGTGGCCAGGAAGCTCCAGTCCTGTTTGATGCCCAGAACCTCGGTGTCGCGCTCGTCGCGGACCGCGAACTGGACCTCCTCCTCGAGCTCCACTCCACGGCGATCCTGGTCGAGACTGGTCAACGACATCGCGGTCTCGACAACGAACCTGCTACCCAGGATCCACTGGTGAGTCAACCAGAAGTAGGCGCTCTGGTAGCCGGTGTCCGTTCGTTTGCTCTCGTTCTCCAAGACCTCTTCAAACTTGAACTCGTCGTTGGTATAGAGCAGATTGAAGCGCAGACTGTTTCGACCGTCGAATTGGTATTCCATCTTGGCGTACGCGTCGCCGTACTGCGGATCCTCGTTGCCGAAGATCTTTTCCGCGAGGTCGACGGTGCCCCTACGCAGTTCGGCCAGCCAGCTCCCGCGGTTGTCGTGAAAGCCCCCGGCACCGCCGGCCTGAAGGCTGAAGACGCTCACCCCGACCCGGCCGCGAGGAGCTCCGGAAGGAGTCACCGTCGTCATATCCAGGACACCGCTCATCCGATCGCCGAACTCGACGGAAAAGCCTCCCGTGGAGAGATCGGCGCTGTCGAGAGTCGACGCGGCGACGAAGCTCAGGGCGCTGTCGAAGTCCTTGAGGTGGTAGGCCTCGTACAGCTCCTGGCCGTCAATCAGGATCTGCGTCTCGTCACGGCGCCCGCCGCGGACGTGGAACTGCGCCGAAACGTCGTTGGCGCTGATGCCGGGCAAGAGGGAGAGGGCGCGGAAAAAGTCGTCCCCGAGGTGGGGCAGCGCCAATATCTCCTGACGATCGAGGCCCATGATCGCGCTCGGTTCCTCGCGCAGCAGGGAGACTCGACTCGGTGTGATCACGATTGCCTCTTCGACAACCGGTGCCGGGTCGAGCACGATGGAGATCTCCATTCGCTCTCCCGCCACGATGGCGACCCCTTCGACTCGCTCGATCGTGAAGCCCTCGCGGCCGACTACGAGCGTGAAGCTGCCCGTGTCGTGTTCCAGGATGACAAACGTGCCGTCGGCGGCGCTCGTCGCTTCGGCGCCCGATTCGACGACCTCAATGACGGCTCCGGACACGGGGTTCGAATTCGCCCGGGATCGAACGAATCCGCCGATCGAGCCTCGCGGTTGTGGAGCGTCGGAGGCTCGCCGGACCACCACGAGCGAATCGCGCGGGCCGTCGCGTGCCATCAGTCCGTACGGCTCGAGAAGCTCGTCGAGGATCTGCCGCGGCTCCGTGGCGACAGGCTCCGCCGTGACCATCATCTCCGGCCGCACGACCTCGGTGGTGAAGACGATCTTCAATCCGCGGGAGCGCAGATCGAGCAGAGCTTCCGCTAGCGACATTCCCTCGTAGCCGGGCTCTTCAGGGCTCGCCGCCCGGATCTCTGCGGTAAGCGGGAGTCCGGCCAGGAGAGCCAGAAAGGCGAGTAACGCGATCGCCTGGAGACAGCCGACTCGTTTGGAACGCCGACCATTCATCGTCTTTCGCCGGAAGGGCGCAGCCATCTCTTTCGGGAGCTTCCTTACTTCCTCTTGCCGGTCACGCCTTTGACTTTCTTGACGAACTCGTCGACGCCGTACTCGGCGATCGTCTCGCCGATCACATCCAGTGGAAGATCATCGAGCTTCTTGAAGCGCACGCAGGAATTTCCGGCATCGAGACGCTTTCCCGCCGCCCTGTACGCCTTCTCGAACCTCTCCCGCGCGGCCTCGCTCATGTAGCAGCCGGTGAGGTAGACGGCCATGTGGTTTTTCTGGGATGCCAGGGCGGCGTACATCAGGGGTTGGCCGTTGTAGGTTTCCGGGCAGATCTTCAACGGCACCTCGTATGCGATCATCCCCCAGTTCATGGATTCCCGGTAGCCCGTCCAGATACTCCTTCACGGTCTTGGCTTCGGATCGCATCTTTCGCCCTCGACTCGACGACGGCATGGGGCCACCATCGGTCGATCATACATGCCTGTGGGTCGTCTCGCGAGCACAAGACGCGATTCGGAGCCGGAGCGGTCAGCCCCAGAACTTCCAGCGGGGCGCCTCTTCCTCGACCGCGGTGTCGAGGCGAACGTCGTACACGGGAATGCGAGGCACTGTCTCGGCGACGAGGCTTCGGAACTGTCGGGCATCGTTGTCCGGTCCGGTCGGATTGGTCGGGTTGGTCGCCACGGCCAGCACCCGCATCGGCTCGACGACCGCCACGCGCCCTCCGCCTCTCAGCCAGGCAGTGAGGTAGACCGGAGAGACGCGGATACGCGTTGCGTCCTTGACCACCAGCGTGCAGCAAACGGACGATCGAACCAGCGCAGCGAGAAACGCGTCCGACAGAAAATCGGGAAGAACTACCGACGCCAGTTCCTCTCCAACCAACTCGAGGCCCAGACACGGATCCGATCCGTTCGTGGAGACCTTTGCAAGCACGCGCCCGTTTCGATCGAGGGCCAGCGACGTCGATTGATCAATCGCCTCGCGCAGTACGCGATCTACCGGTACTTCGTAACGGGACAATTCGAAAAGTTCGACCGCGTGTCGCACGGCCGCGGCGGAGCGCTCGAGAGTTCCGGAATAGGTCGCGCCCGCGGCCAGGATCACGGCTTGAGCGACTTCCGGAGAAGCGAAGCTGTGCCGCTCCCAGGCTCCGCCGACGAGGACGAAGCCCTGGCTTCGAGCTTCCAGCCGACCGACGACGGCCCCCAGGGCGGCCGGGTCGTCGGGACCATAGACCTGCACTTCAGCTGCCCGGGTCATCCTGCAGATGCAGATCTCTCCCAACGGGGTGTGGCAGTCGATTCGTTCGAGAGGATCCAGGGCGTCGGACTCATCCACGATCGAGCAGGCCGTGGCTACGAACGCCCCTTCCGGAAGGCTGACGCCGGTGACGCGCTCGGTCTGCTCCGCGGCGAGGCCGACTCGCGGAACGCTCGTCACGCCGATGCCGATTCCGCGCTCGAGTGCCTCCGCGGTCAAGGTCTCGACGACGGTCCGGGCACCCGCACCCGGATGCAGGCTGATTACCGCCAATCGGGTGTGTCCGGCTGAAAAGGCCAGTGCGAGCAAATCCTGGTCGTCGGCGTCCGAGGCGCCTCGCGGGTCTTTCGTCTTCCGGGCAAGGATCGACATAAGGAAGGAGATAGGGCCGGCGAGGGCCCGGGTCAAGTTTGGCCGGCCGGGCTCGCAGCCGATCCCCCGCACCGTCCGCGTGGTAAGCTTGGTTCACAAGGCTGGCGGGAGAGACCGGATGGTCCAATCTCACACGATTCTCCGCCCCGAACCGCTCCAGGACGTCCCGTCGCAGGCTACGGCGGCGCTTGTAGAGGCGAGCAACGCCTTCGCCATGGACCTTTGGCGCCGGATTCGTCGCGAGAACGAGGATCTCGCCGTCTCCCCTGCGAGCATATCCATGGCGCTCGCCATGGTCTGGGCCGGTGCACGCGGCAAGACTGCGAAAGAGCTCGCGCGGACACTCCACTTGACACGGCCAAAGTCCATCCACGAGGCCGCCGCCGCGCTGCTTTACGACTGGAACGATCCGAGTCGCAGGGCCTGCGAACTCCGTGTCGTCAACCGCCTCTTCGGAGAGCGGAGCTACGAGTTCAACGAAGATTTTTTGAGACTCGTGCGGGACCGGTACGGTGCACCATTGGAACAGATCGACTTCCGAAACACACCGGAGCCGAGCCGGGCGCACATCAATGCTTGGCTGGAAGCACAGACTGCCAAGCGGATCCGGAATCTGATCCCTCCGGGCACCGTTGATGATCGGACGCGGCTCGTGCTGGTCAACGCCGTCTACTTCCTGGGCAAATGGGTCCAACCGTTTGACAAGCTCGCGACCCTCGAAGCTCCGTTCTATCCGGCGCCGGGTCGCTCCGTACCGGTTTCGATGATGCATCAGACTGAAGACTTCCCGTACTACGACACCGGAGACCTAAAGATCCTCCAGATGTGGTACCTGGGTCGTGAGTTTGCAATGACGGTTTTGCTGCCGAGCGACGTGGACGGGCTCGCTGCACTCGAGGAGCAGATTTCGACGAAAAAGCTCGATCGCTGGCTCGCCAAGCTGCGTATGAAGTCCGTTAGCGTTGCGCTGCCCAAGTTCACGATCGATCCGTCGCAGTCGATCGATCTCGTGCCGGTGCTCGGCGAAATGGGCACACGTCTGGCCTTCGATCCGAATGCGGCAGACTTCACGATGATCGCGAACCCGCCGGACCCCGAGGACAGACTCTTCCTGAATCATGTAAGACACAAGGCTCTCGTGAAAGTCGACGAGAAGGGCACCGAGGCAACCGCAGCCACCGCGACCGACCTATCAATGGCGGCCCCAATGGATCTCACTGCCCCCAAACAGTTCCGGGCGGACCACCCATTCCTCTTCCTGATTCGAGACATTCGATCGGAGATGATTCTTTTCGTCGGAAGAGTCGCAGAACCGCAGGCGTGAGACGCTCAGCGGGCCCGTAGGAGCATCAGCGGATCAAACCCCCAAGACCCGGAATCCGCACGCACGAGCGGCGACACCGAGCGCCGCATCGTGAGTTGCCATGATCAAGTCGGGCGAGCCCCTTTCCCGCCACAAAAGTGCGGTCGCCAAGTGAATCGCGTCCAACGTGCCGAGAGGCGTTGGCATCGGCTGGGATGCGCGGCTGAGGACCGCGCCGCTTGGCTCGACGAGCTCCATCTCTTCGGTCAGACGGTAGACCGCCTCGCGTCTGGCGGCGAGTTCTTCATCGGGAAGGTCGGCTCGTAAGCGCAACCGATCGAGCGTGCGCAGGCACTCGACTTCGACGAGCCCACTCGCAACACCAGTTTCGATCGACTCCCATTCTGTTAGTTTGTCGGGCTGACCAAGGACGACTCGCAGCAGAACCGATGAGTCCACGTAAGCGATCACCGCTCACCCTGCCTCTCTTCCAGAAGCAAATCGACGACATCGAGATCGATCGCCAGTGGAGGAGGCAGCGGAACTCGGGCTAGTCGCGAGTATTTTCTTAGCCCGTGTCGAATCCGGATTGACTCCGGCGCACCACGGTACGGAACGAGTTCGGCAATCGGCGTGGTTCGGTCCATGACGGTAAGGACGCGACCTCGGCGAACCTGCCGGAGGTACTCACTGAGCTTGGCCTTGAGCTCGGCTATGTTCACGTTCTTCATAGTCATAAGATAGTCACTTCTAGTCATTTTGCCAACGTTCGCTGGTCGAGGTTCTTGGGTCGTGCCCGGTATGTAATGATGAGGACAACGAATCGGGGCAGGAAAGCCATGAGAAGCAGGAGGGTCAGGATGAAGCCAAGTGTCGCGATGATGTTGGGTTTGGGCATCGGGGCTCTCGCCTTCACGGCGAGCGGAGCGGGAGAAGCGCCGGAGGTGGGAGATGCGGCGCCGCCCTTTTCGCTCGAGGGCTCGGACGGCAAGACTTACAAGCTGGCCGACTTTGCCGGAAAGAAGACCGTGGTGGTGGCCTGGTTTCCCAAGGCCTTCACCGGTGGGTGAACGGCAGAGTGCAAGTCGCTCCGGGAGAGCGGCGACAGAATCCGCAAGTTCGAAGTTGCTTACTTCGCGGCGAGTACCGACGACGCGGAAACCAACCGCAAGTTCGCCCAATCGCTCGAGCTCGACTATCCGATCCTCAGCGACCCGGGCAAGGAAACCGCCGACGCGTACGGTGTGCTCAAGGGAGACTACGCGGCACGGCAGACGTTTTACATCGGAACCGACGGCAAAATTCTCTTCATCGACCGCCACGTGAATCCGCCGACGGCCGGCAAGGATGTGGCGAGCAAGCTTGCCAAGCTGGGTGCTAAGAAGTCGGAATAAGACGGACGTTCAGGGTGACAGGAGGTCGGCGGCCTCATCTCGCATGCCGATGATGTCCGGATTGTTCCGGTAGGCCGGTTTCTCCGTCAACTCCAGCGCCTGTTCGAAATAGGCGCGGGACTCGGCCGAACGGCCCAATCGAAATGCGGTCATGCTCAAGAAATAGAAATCGCCCGGGTCGACGTCCTCTTCCTGGCTCGCTCTGACCAGAGACTGCCAGGCCTCCTCGTAGCGACCCATACGGTAGAGAACAGATCCTATCCGGAAGTCGCCGCCGGGGTAGGGACCGAAGACGGAATCCTCCTCGGACACAGCGATCTCGCCGTGTGCGAGAGCCAGCTCGGCGTCGAAAAGCTCGGGGCAATTCCGGTGGATGGGACCGACCATCGCGATCACGACGTTGTTCTTGGCGGCAGGCCAATCGTCGAAGTCCAAGTCCCGAAGCGTTTGCAGGATTTCCTCGGCCTGCTTGCACCGACCGCGTTCAGCTTGAGCGTTCATCATCGAGACCAGAGCGTAATTGTTCTGCGGATCCAGCTCCAAGGTCCGCTCGAGGTAGTCGACGGCATCGTCTACTCGTCCCAGTTGGTAATACATCTCGCCTAGGTTCCCGAGGATTCCGGCGTTCTCGGGGTCGTACTCCAGGGCCCGCTCGTAATAGGTGACCCCTTCGCTGAGCCGCTCGAGACTTACCAGAGCATATCCTCCCCGAAGGTAAGACCGATAGTTCGGCTCGAGCTCGATGGCTCGGTTCGCGTCCTCGAGCGCTTCTTCCCAGCGCTCCAGCTCGAGCAGAACGTAAGCGCGGGTGGTGTATGCCCTCAAATAACCAGGGGAAAGCTCGATCGCCTTCGCGTAATCCGGCAGGCCTTCCTCGAAATTGCCTGCCTGGACGTTGGTCCACGCGCGCTCCACAAGGACCATGGGCCAGTCGGGGGCCAACTCGATTGCCCGGTCCAAGTCGACCAGTGCGAGATCTAGTTTCCTACAGACTTGCCGTAATGCGGAGCCACGGTTGTAGAACGCTTGCGGCGTCTCGAGGTTTCCTAAACTCGCCGCATGCTCGCAGTCTTCCTGAGCTCCGGCGTCATCCTTCAGACGGCGCCGAACTCGGGCGCGAGTGGTATAGGACGACCAGGCGTCATCCGCGAGCTCGACCGCTCGGTCCGCGTAGGACAGCGCTCGGTCGCCCTCGTCGATGTCGAGAGCCAACGTCGCGAGCGAGCGAAAGGCTCCGGCTTGTGCCTGCGGGTTGGGTCGGTTCTCGACGATCTGCTCCATCTCACCCAGCTTCTCGAGAGCCTCGTCGTGCCGATCGAGACGATGCAGAGACGAAATGAGCCATCGGTACGCCGAGAACCTCCACGACCGGTCCTCGCCGAGTTCAATCGCTCGCTCCGCGTCGGCAACTGCGTCGTCGTACTCTCGGAGGCGCAAGTTGCACCAGGCCCGCCGTTCGTAGAGCCTCCCGTTCTCGGGTCCGAGCCCCACCGCTTCGTTCATGTCGGCAAGGGCGGCGTCGCGAGATCTTCTGTCGCCCGAACACAGTCTCAGCGCACGTGCGGTGAAGTTTGCTGGATCTTCAGGATCAAGCTTGATAGCCCTGTCGATGGCCGAGCGGGCCTTGCCGTCGTCTCCCAACTGCCAGTAGACCGTGGCCTTCCTCCGCCAGCCGCGCGCGCTGTTCGGGCTGGCCGTCAGCATTCGATCGGCATCAGCGAGCGCATCTCGAAACCGCTTCATTGTCGTCAGGCGGCCCGCCCGCGACGCCAGGGCTCTCGTGTGTGACGGATCGAGGTCGAGTGCTTTGTCGAGCAGCTCGACCGCCTCGTCCGCACTCTCGGCGACCAGCGCTCGGAGGTAGTGGGTGTCAGCCGTCTCCAGCGCTTCACGGGGGAACAGTTCCTCGATGCGATCTAACTGTTCCGTCCGCGATACACCGTCGACCCAACTGGCGGCGAGGGCCAGAATCAGATGGGCGGCGAGATTCCCCTCGTCTTCTTCCAACATCTGTCGGGCCTCGGTCACCGCGTCCTCCGCGCGGTCGAGCTCGATCAGCAGACTGGCCCGCAGGAGCCTCGCTTCGGGAAGATTCGGATCGACGGCCAGCGCGGTCTCGATCTCTTCCAGTCCCTCGCGAAAGTCGCCATTCTCCATGGCAAGCTGGGCACCCGCGATCGCTCGTTCGACGCCCTCCAGACGGGCGCGCGCGAAGCCTTGCCACGCCACGGCGCCGACGATCAACACGACGACACCGGCGAGAGCGGCGGTGAAGGCGATCGGGTGGCGCCGGATGTACTTGACCGAACGCCGCATCGGGCTTGCCCTGCGCGCGGCGATAAGGCCCCCCATCAGGTACTGCTCGAGATCCCGTGCGAGATCACCTGCGGACCGGTAACGCCGGTCCGGGTCCTTCTCCATCGACTTGAGACAGATCGTCTCGAGATCGAGCGGGATCTTGCCGTTGAATCGCCGGGGTGGACGGGGGTCCCTGGTCATCACCCCCGTCAGGACCTCTTCGCGCGACTGTCCGGTGAAGGGACGCTGGAGCGTGAGCAACTCGTAGAGCACCGCTCCCAGCGAGTAGATGTCGGTGCGGTGATCGACCGTGATGCGACCCGCAGCGATCTGTTCGGGAGACATGTAGGCCGGCGTTCCGAGGAACGAGCCGCTGACCGTCAGCCCGGGCTCCTGGACCACGCGCGCCAGGCCGAAGTCGGTCACGCAGAGTCGACCCTCGGCCGACAGCATCAGGTTGGCCGGTTTGATGTCGCGGTGGATCACGCCCCGGCCGTGGGCGTAGTGCAGGGCCTCGGCGACCTCGGCGATCATCTTTGCCACGGTGTCGAACCACTCGCGGCTTCCGGCCGTCGTGTCGGACAGACTGGTTGTCGGGCCCTCGCCCTGGGATTTCGTCTGGCGCGGCGGTGCTTCCTGCGCGGCACGGGTGACCGTCTGTTCCAACAGTGGGTTGGATTTCTGGTCCACAAGATCGGCAAGGACGCGGTCGAGAGACTGACCCTCGATGAGGTCCATGGCGTAGAAGTTGTGGCCGTCCTGTTCTCCGATGGCGTGGACCGGGACGATGTTCGTGTGGTGCAGCTTCGCCGCGGCCCGGGCCTCTCTCTCGAATCGCTTCGTGGCCTGGGGGCTCAGCCCCAGGGCGGGTGGAAGAACCTTGAGTGCAATACGCCTGTTGAGGGAGATCTGTCGGGCCTCATAAACGACGCCCATGCCACCTCGACCGAGCTCGCGCAGAAGCTCGAAGTCGCCCAGTCGCCGCAGCGTTGGCTCCGGATCACCCTGGCCGCCCGGCTTCGGTCCGGTTTGCGTAGGTGATCGGCTGTCCGGCGGCTCGCGGTGGTCGGCTCCCATAAATGCTCCCCCGCTCGACGACCCCTCGATGCAGATCGAGGGGAATTATGCCACGGAGGAGGCCCCCGTCATTCTGTCGTTCAGCCATCCGGTGCCAACCGTCTCTCGAAGACTACGAGGTCGGGGAGGAAAAACGCCTTTCTTCCCCGTTGCGCTGGCAGACTCTCGAGGATTGGAAGACCATCCACCAGTTCAGTTTTTGACTTTGATCATCTTGACGAGAGAGACCTTCAGAGCGATCGGAGACGAGCACGGCCTACTCCTGGTGTTCCAGCGGGGTCGGAACATGAGTCTGGGATTCGGCGAACCCAGGGGCGCCGACGTGTTTCCGACCGAAGCCAGAATTCGTGGCGAAACAACGACCAAGTATGAAGTTCCGGACTTCCCATACGAGATTACCGTTCGCTGACCCTATGGCCAGAAGCCGGCGACGCGATCGATCATCCAGAACACCGCCAGGGATCCGATCCCGTACGCGGGCAGTCTCCAAGCCCAAGCGGGTCGCGGAACCGAGATGCGCGTCGCCACGGCCACAAACCCCAAAACGGCTGCGATGAAGAACAACTGGCCCAATTCGACACCGACGTTGAAGAAAAGCAGCGCCAGGGGTATGGCCTGCTCGGGCAAGCCGATCTCGGTCAACGCGCCGGCGAAACCGAAGCCGTGGAGTAAGCCAAACACAAACGCCACGACCCACGGCCACCGCTGCGTCAACCCCGGCCGACCCTGCCGCGAGCGCACGATCTCGCTGGCGACGAATACGATACTCAGCGCGATGACAGCCTCTACCGGCTGCTGCGGAACGTGCACGAATCCCAACGTAGCGGCGGCCAGGGTCAGGCTGTGCGCGACGGTGAAGGCGGTGACGGTTCCGATCAGGCGTCGCCTGCTCTCGACGAGGAGCAGCAACGCGAGCACGAACATCAGGTGGTCGATTCCGAGCAGTATGTGCTCGACCCCGAGCCGCAGGTAGGTCCCCGCGACACGGATCGGTGCCGGAGCGGCCTCGACCACGAACGCCGGCGCCGCCGGTGTCAGCCGCTCGACCTGGGTCGTTCCGTCCGCCCGCTCGAGCCGTGCCAGCACGTCGGTCCTGGTGGCGCCGAGACCATCGATACCGATGGCATGACCCGCAAGGCCTCCCGCGCAACTGACCTTCCAGCGATCGGTGTACGCTCCCTCCATCAAGTAGCTCACCCGCGGCGCCACGGTATCGCAGTGGTCGGGCAGCCTGACTTGGATGCCCAGACGCAGATCGCCCCTCGCGGGCACCTTCCATGCGACGTCGTAGGTCTCGGATCCGGTCTGTACCAGCTGGAGGTAGCCCGGACGCAACTCGTGGGCGCGCGCACCGGCGCACGCGATCAGCAGTACGAGTGCGGGGAGCAGGCGCGCGACCCGTCTCACCGGCGCACCTCGGCCACGTCTTCGACTGTGCCTCCGTCGTCCGTCACCTCCCGCTCCACAATGATCGAGTAGCGGTCTCGGAGGGCCCGGTAGAACGCCTTATCCGCCTCGTTTTGGCGGGCGATCCTCCACTCGCGCTCGACTCTTGTCCGGGCGTCTTCGAGCGGCGGTGCCCGGCCGGCCACGCGCCGGTTAAGCCGTACGACGTGCAGGCCATAGCCCGACTCGATCGGCCCCGACCAACGTCCAACAGAAAGACCGGTCAGGCCGTCCGCGAATCCCGCGCCGAAGATACTGTCTACATTCCCCTCGGCGACCAACTCGTACTCGAAGGGCAAGAGGAACGGATCACCCTGGGCAGCCGGATCGATCGTCGAGCCACCGGTTTCGAGTCGTGAAAGGAGATTCTCGGCGTCGCGATACAAGGCCTCGCCCCGACGATCGGGGTTCAGGTAGACGTGCTCGAAGCTGAGCCGGTCGGCCTCACGGAATTGCTCGGCATTCTCGGCCAAGAAGCCCTGCAACTGTTCCTCCGTGGGGTCGACCGCAGCCAACAGATCGTTCGCGAGAAACTCGAGCTTCTGACGCATTCGCCGACGCACGACGGTGTCGTCGCGGTCGAGTCCCATCGCCACAGCCTCACGGTAGTAGATCTCTTCCCGAACATGGTCTTCGATCAGACCGTCCAGTTCCTGATTCGTTGGCGGACGCCTCCAGGTGCGCTCCCAGCCCTCGGCCAGACGATCGATCTGGTCGGCGGTGACGGCGATTCGGTCGGCGCGAGTCCCCGCCGAGTCATCGACCAGGCCGAAGAGCAGGAACAACGCGCCGCCCAGCGCCAGGAAGTGGAACAGAGGCTCGCGCACGAGCTTCATCATTCTCACGTGCCGCATGCTCACCTCCCCGGCGTGTACCAGATCGGCGACGTGTAGGCCCGTTCCTGGGTCGTCATCGGAACTTCGGGCGACATGCGAATTCCGTAGCGCTTGGCCTCGTAGGCGGTCCAACGCGGGGTCGGGATCTCGATCACCCGTGCGTAGTACACGGCCGGCAGTTGCGGGTCGAAGTCCGGGTCGGTCCACACGGTGATCAGCTCCGGCGCGCCGATGGTGTTCGTCCAGGTGGCGTTGGCCACGTCCACGGTGTTGCCTACCGGTGGAAGCTTGCCGTCGGCCCCGGGCCGGCGGTTGTCGGACCAGGCGACGTCGTAGACCTTTTCTTGCCGCTCGCCCTTCTCGTCCAGCCACCCTTTGACAATCTGGATCCGATCCAGGTTGCCCGACATCGGATCCTTGAGCGAGGCAACGAGGAAGGTCGGCTCCTTGCCCGCCGGACGCGCGCCCAGGTCACCCCCCATCGGGACTCCCTTTCCGTAGCCGACCGCCGCGGGGAGCCGGTTCTGCGCGTCGTCCGGCGTGAACTCCCACCCGCCGAAGAAACGCACGATCATACGCGGGCCGGTCGTGGCATAGGTCTCTTTTCTCGTCATTGCGTCGAACAGGGCCTTCCGAGTGTTCTCGGTGGCCCACACGGCCGCGTAGCCGGAGGAAACCATCGACCAGCCCTCATACTTCTTGTCTCCCACCTGGGCCATGGGGTGTTCCCAGCGTTTCGGGCCCGGCTCCGCGCCCGAGTGCTTGCCGAAGAAGTTCTCCTCCTCCGCGGTGGCGAGGCCGGTGTGGCTGTCGGTCGAGCCGATCATGCCGAATTTGTACGGATTGACGCCGAGCTCCTGCTCGAGCTGCAGACCGAGCTGCAACGCCGAGCGCGCGTACTCGTACTGCAACATCTCCTTTTCTTTCGACACGCTGAGGTCGAGGTTGCCCTGATCCCAGGTCTCGTAGTCGGCCAACTCGTCGTTCGGCGACAGATACGGGTGGGCCTCTCCGTCGCCCTTGATCTGCGTCGCCTCATAGAGCGGCTCCCACCTGGCCCGTGTCTCCGCGTACTCCCGATCCACCCTCTTGCCGGTAAACGACTCGATGATCGGGAACATGATCCCGTTCGACAGATTGCCGTTGTGGGCGATCGCCAGCAAACGGCCCCCGGTCTTCTCTTCGTAATTCGTCATCCACTTCCAGAGGTCGCGCGGGTTGTCGCTGCCCAGCGGCTTGAGCGTCGTGTACGGCTCCATCACGCTGGCCTTGTCCCCGCCGTCGCGGTAGATCAAGACACGGTGCAGGTTGTTGCCCCCCGTGTTCGAAGTCCATTCGTACCCGATGAAAGCGGTGAAGCGGCCCGGCTCGTTGTACTTTTCGGCCGCGGCGATCGTCTCCTCCCAGGCCGAGCGGTAGGCCGGCGTCCCCGGCAGGGACTCCAGAGCCTCGGGAAACTCGTTCTGCGAGAATGCGATGATGATCTCCACCGCGGCCTCGACGCCCTTTTGCCCGCCCTCCTGCACCATCTCGTACCATCTTCTTCCCGTCGGATCGGCGAGCATGGCGGGATCCCCCGCATAGAGGCGAGGAAAGAAGCCCATGTTGTCCGAGTGATCGGCCACGACGAGGAAGTCGAGCGGCCGGCCGAGCTTGACGCGCAGGCCCGTCGAAGAGGTGAGCTCTTCCCCCCGCGCGAAACTGTAGGCGTCCTCGGGGTCGAGGCGCGCACCGAACGCTCCCGCGTCCATGGACATGCCCGTGTGCAGGTGCGTGTCGCCCCAGAAAACCTGGGTCGGGAAGTTGCGGCCGGCGTATGGCGAGTAATGCTTCTGGGGCGGAAAGGCATCCTTCAGTGTGTCGGCAGGCGGCACCGGATCCTGTGCGAATACCGGCAGCGCGGCAGCAACCAACAGCAGCAACAGCATGTATCGAGTCATTGATCTCATCGTATCGTTCCCCTTGGCCGTGAGTTCGTAGTTTTAGCCAGCAGTGCCCCGGCATCCGGGGATCCTATCATTAGATACCGGTGGAACAAGCTTCGGCGCACAAGATCGAATTCTACACCGGCTTCATCTGGCACAGCGGTTGCTTATACTGTGGCTTGGAAAGAGCCCCTCGAGAGGAATGGCTTTCCGCTGTCCGGTTCTCGAGATGATCGAGCCGTAATCGGCGATGGGGAGGACAAAATGAAATATTCAAGACTCGGCTCAACGCTGATCGCGCTCTTTCTTCTCACGTCGGCAATCGCATATGCCGAGATCGTGGTGGCCCCTCCGGACGCCACTACTGCAGAAACGGTTCGGATTACTGTTTCCGGCGAGTTCGGCAAACCGTGCTTTGAGATCGAATCCTTCAGCGCAGTCGTCGAAAACACGGTCGCGATACACGTCACGATCACTCCTGAGCCCGTCTTGTGCGCTGCTGTCATAACGCCCTGGAGCGTCACGGAAGAAATCGGCCGGCTTCCGGCGGGAGAGTATCAGGTGACGGCGACGATCGACGCGCCATGCTGCTTCCCGTGCAATCCTCCGCCCTGCACCGAGCAGGCGTCGTTCAGCATCGCGCAATTCCTCGCCGTGGACATCAGACCCGGGAGCTGCCCAAACCCGATAAGCACCGCGAGCAGAGGGGTCTTGCCGGTGGCCGTTCTGGGCAGTGTCGAATTCGATGTGACCCAGATCGATGCAACGACCGTGAGGCTCGCCGGGGTCCCACCCGTCCGATCGGGTTATGACGACGTCGGTTTCCCGATGGAGCCGGTCGATGGGATCGACGACTGCGACCTCGGCTGCGCGGGTCAGGGGGTGGACGGTTGGGTCGATCTCACATTGAAGTTCGACTCGCAGCAAGTGCTGAGGGCGCTCGGGGCAGTCGAAGGCGGCGAATGCCGATCCCTGACCTTGACGGGCGAGCTTCAGGAAGCATTCGGAGGTACCTCGATCACCGGTGAAGACGCGGTTTTGATTCTCGAGCCGCGTGGCCATCGCGCGCGGCGAAATCCGCGGTGACGTCGTCCCGCGTGCGCAACTTGCCAAAGTTGCCATGAAGACGAGATGCGTGCAAAGACAAAACGGATCGTCATCAGGTTCCTCGCTCTGACGGGACTGCTTGGCGCTGCCTTGGTAGGTTTTTGGATCACGGTCTACATGCCCTGGGCGCTCAACTGGGGAGCCACGGACCAAGAGATCGATCGCCGGATGCCCGGTGATGAGATTGTCCAACGGCCAACATTCAACGCGACGAGAGCGGTAACGATCCGCGCGCTCCCGGAGGAGATCTGGCCATGGATCATCCAGATCGGCTACCGCAAGGCCGGCTTCTACAGTTGGGACCGGCTCGACAACGACGGGATTCCGAGTGCCGAGCGAATTCGCAGCGAGTATCAGAACATCAGGGTCGGAGACACGATCCCTCTGTCGAAGGAGACCGGAGCCAGAGTCGTCGAGTTGGATCCGAACCGCTCCTTGCTTTTGGTGGTCGACACGAATCACGACACCCACGGGCCGTGGACCTGGGCCTGGGGCCTCTACCCGCAGGACGACCAGCACACACGCCTCGTCACTCGCCTGCGGGTGCGGTTGGATAGCAGTCGGTCGAACCTGTTTCTCAGAACCTTCGAGATCGTGATGATGCGCAAGCACATGCTCGGCATCAAGAGGCGGGCCGAGAAGGCTATGCGCCCGGACGGGGGTCTGGCTAGGGTTCGTCGTCCTCCAGTGCTACCTCTACAAGGGGATTGACCTCCGTCTCGAGCTCATCATCCGAGAGGATACCCGGCCACGATTCACCCGCGGCGAATGCTTGCAGGGCCCGTTTCTGGAGCTCGACGGTGGCCAGCTCACGTACGTTGTCGCAGTAGTTCGCGCACTCGGCCGGGTCGAGGCTGTATCCCAGCGACGCTGCCGTTTCCAGGATCTCCTCTTCGCTGAAGACGAGCCGGTCCAGAAACTCAAACTTGGCGTGACGAGCCGCCTCCTCGCGATCGTTGAAGTCGTTGCCGGTGTCGATCCCGTACCGCCGGCGCAGCTTCTCGGCAAGCACGAGGGCCTCGTCCAGCACTTCGGGGGTGCGCGGGGTGTCGAGCATCAGGCCTATGGCAATGCCTCGATCTTCGTCGGTGGGCGCACCGAATGGGCCCTCCGCGCTCGGCCGGAACATGCCCAGAACGGCCACGGCAAGCAGAGAAACACCCAACAGCGTTATCGCCACTACGAGGACGCGACTCGTCCCCGATTTGTGTTGCGTGTCGCCCGTCACATCAGAATCCCCGGTCCGAGAAGCCGCTCTTGCCGTAGGCGGCTACGTGGAATTTGCGCGTGCCGGAGAATCCGACTCCCACGTTTCGCACCGTGATGTTGACACCGGTGCAACCGTTGAGTGTCATCTTCTGCAACGTCTTCGAATCCAACCGGTTGACGGATCTGGTCGGTGTCGAACAGCCGGTCGGGTTCAAGGTCAGCCGGATCATCGGTTCGTGGCTGTAGTCCTTGCCGTTGTGCCACACGACGGCCTTGTAGAACTGGGCGCACGAGGGAACGGCATCGGAGAAGGTGTGGCTGGCGCCACGCCCGAGGGTCACCGAACCACGGAAGATCGACCAGCAGCCCAAATCGTCGAACGGCTCGAGCCTGACGCGACCCGCCCCCCACCTAGGATCCGTGGTGTTGAGCCATTGTCCCGAACCGCTGGCGCCAGCCGAGCGATCGCCCATCAGCAGCATCCAGTTGCGCACCCGGTTGTCGTAGAAGATCGACGAGCTCACGTGCTGACGGTACCAATCCATGGTGCGCGCCATCAGCCCCGCCACGGCCGGCGAGGAAAAGCTGGTGCCCTGAATGCACTGCCTCCCGGTCGGGTTCGACGTGTTCGGGTCCAGGCCGTTGCACACACGGTACGGGGCAGCCAGGTCGTTGACGTCGGCGCATCCACCGCATCCGTCGTAGTTCGCCCCACCCTTGGAGGCGTTGGCCTCGTAGTTGCAGACGGTGGTGTAGTACTCGCCCGGCGTGTCGCAGGGGTTCTCCGTGTCGATACCCCCACGGAGAAGGTCCAGGGATGGTCCGCCGGATAGGATGTGGTGCAGCCGCCGGTGCTGCCGCTGTTACCCGCGGATTGCACGTACGCCACGTTGCAGTTCACGAGGCTCTGCAGGTTGCCGTCGAACGAACCGTTTCCGTCACATGAGCTGCCGTAGGAGATGCTGGACTGGAAGATGTCCGCTCCTCGCGCGCAGGCCCAGTCGTGGGCCCGCGTCCTTTCGTTGAGGTTCCAGTCCTGACCGAAGAGGAAGAAGCACTCCTCGCAGGTGCCCGTCCGGTGCCGCCGCTGAGCGGTCGTCAGCACCGCCTCCTGGCCATCCATGAAGTCGCCGGTCATGTTGCCCAGCACCCAGTGGCCGTGCCGGTGCTCGGCGTGGCCCGTCGAGCCGTGCGAAGTGTTGTTGATACAGTTTTCGAGACCCCCGAGCGTGGCCCCCGAATTGGGGTCGATGTCCCAGAACTGGCCGCGCACTCCCGATCCGGGACCTGCCGTTCGCCACGGCGGCACGCCCTGTCTCACGCACTCTTCCGACATCGCCACGACGATCCGTGACGTATAGCTGTGTTTGCTGGACAGTCCGTGCCAGCCGACGTGCCACGGATTGTAGTCCTCGGCGTTGGTTGCGACGTGGATGTCGTCCCCGAGATAGCGATGAGCATCGGCATGGGCGGGCGGGATGTACTCCATGGAAAACACACCGGGAGAGGCCGCGAGCCGCTCGATCGCGCCGCGCGGCAGCAGGGTCTGGATCGACCCCGACGTCCACGAGGCGTATTCGACGACACCCGCCGCTTCTTCGATAGCCTGGATCACCGGACGCTGCAGCTCGGCCATCGCCTGCTTGCGCTCGATCATGCGTCGCTCGCGCTCGGCCCGGATGTCCAGGCCCGCCCACAGCAGTCCCCCGTGGGCAGGATCGGATGTCTTGGGCAGGGAGAGGCGCGGCACCTGTTTGATCTCGATCATCACGGGGACCATCTCGTTCGCAGTGCCCGACTTTTCCCTCAATACCCGTCGAAGTTCCTGCTCGATGCGGAAGTTCCCGGGGGCTTTGCCGTTCCGCTCGCGCAAGTCTCGCTCGGCCTCCTCGTGGGGACCCGGAGAAGGCTCTGTGGAAGATGCGTCGTCGAGCAGCACCGCACGGATCGCCACCTCGACCTCTCCCTCGGCCCACGCGGAGTCCATCTCCGAGTAGATCTTGCCGGACGGAGCCTTCGCCGGATCATCGAGATAAAAGCCGTACATCGAGTCGGGGGCACCCCGGGTAAAGACCCGTCGCTCGCCGGTCCGCCGGTCCGTGACCTTGACCAGCGCGAAGACCTCGTTGGGCGGCACCGGCATCTCACGGACGCGATCGATCGTCAGTGCAAGCAACTCGGAGACGGGCGAGTCCTCGAACGCCTTGCCCCGGCCGGCCGCGTCCAGCGCCTGTTTTTCCGCATCGGATTGACCTTCGCGCAGAACTCGTCGGCCCGGCTCGGGATCGGGTTGCGCAGGCGCTTCGTTGAGGCGCTCCGGTGTTTCCACCGGAACCGGATCTCGTTCCCCGGCGATGGCCCATCCAAAGACAAGAAGAAGCGCAGCACCGACAACGGCTGCTATTGAGAGCCTCCAGAGTCCATTGGAATTCCTGGCACTTCTCATCGTGAGTCTCCTTTAGACCGAGTGCCGCGTGGTCATGGACACGGGTTGAGGTTGGGCCGGACCATGCCGGCGCTGTTGGTCATCATGCTGCCTTCGCCGAGCGCGTTCTCGGACGTAACGATGTAAGCGAAGAACCGCGACGGATCGGGGATACCGAAATCGTCGGCCTCCGGGAGCATCAGGTTCTGCAGGAAGCAGACCCCGTAGTCGTCCGCCAAGCCGTTGTTGTCGACGTCGATCAGCTCCCTCGTTTTGTAGACGTTGTAAAACTCTGCGCACTCCACATCAGCCCAGACGAAGTGTGTCTTGGTGGTCCAAAGGACCGTCATCGGTCCCTTCGGTATGACCGTGTCACAGGGCGCGCAGAAACAGGGCTCGCCCGGACCGAGCGATTCGCACTGCTGGTCTGGCGGACAGCCTCCGTCGCAGACCGGGCCGAACAGGTTTTCGCAATCGTTCTCGAAAGGTATGCAACGGCAACCGTCCCCGGTCGCGTCCACATCGCAGATCTCGTTGGTGTTGGGACAGAGCCCGTTGCACTCGGGCGCTACGGCGCCAAAACAGGTATCGATGGTGGGCGGTGAACAGACGCAACCCACCTGACCGGACGGATCGGCAATGCACTCCTCGCCCTCCGGACACTCCCCACCGCATTCGGGAAAGAGCGCCTGAGCACAGTCGATGATTTGAGGCAGGCAGATGCAAAGTGCGGCCGGGTCCGACGGATCGGGTTCACACAGTTCTCCGGTTGGACACAGTCCGTCGCACACGGGCGGTCCGGTCTGGTCGCATGGTGTGTCCAGAGGCAAGCAGAAGCACTCGCCGCCTGCCGCGTCGGCCTGACAGATCTCGCCAGCCGGGCAGTCGCCGCCGCATTCGGGGAACGGGCCCTGATCGCACGGAACAGTGGCGCAACGGCAGGCCCCCCCGGCGTCGATGCACAACTCGCCATCCGGGCACGCCCCGTCACAAACGGGCGCGTCACTGTCCTGGCACACGGAATCGAGCGGTCTACAGAAACAGGGTGTGCCCGGTGCACCGGGAACACAGATCTCGTCCGATAGACAGGCGCCCGCGCACTCCGGTTCGGTGGAGAGCGAACACGATACGTTGCCCGGTTGGCAGATACAAACGCCCAGGGAATCATCGGGGGCGCAGTCCCAACCCATCGGACAGCCTTCCCCGTCGCAGGCGGGAAAAGGGGACTGCTGGCAGGTGATCTCGAGCGGTTGACACCGGCACGCGTCAGCGGCCGCGTCCTGGACGCACTCCTCCCCCGCTGGACACTCACCGCCGCATTCCGGATCTTTGACCGAGCTGCAGGGCACCGGCAGTTCGCCAGGCTCGCACTGACAGCGGCCGCCGACGTCTACACACGCCTCGTCCGTTGCACACTCGCCCTCGCACTCGGGAGCTTCGGTATCGCTACACAGCGAAGGTCCGGGCACGCAGAAGCACTCGCCGGTTCCGTTCGGATCGGCGTGGCACTCTTCTCCCACCGGACAGGCACCGTCGCAAGCCGGAAGGCTCTCGCCGCACGACATCTGAACCGGCTCGCAAACGCAGCCGGCGACGGCACTGCTGATGCATGCCTCGCCGGGCGGACACGCGCCGTCACAGACGGGAAAAGTCTGGCCGCAATCGATCTGTGCGGCCGCCGGCGGGGCAACCAGGGACAAGAAGAGAAGACAACCGAACGACAGAAGGACCCGGCGTACGAGGCGGTCACAACACATGAGCACGACCTCCATCCGAAGGAACAACTCCAACCGGATCGACTGGACTGGAGATCGATACCAGACCGCACGCTAGATGTTCAGGCCTCGAGGAGATGCCGCCGGGAAGGAATACCTCCTACCACTGGATCCAGGTCGTCTCGACCGCCCTTCGGCCCCCTGGCTGCTGGTCGAGATCGGTTCGTACCCGCGGGGGGTAACGAAAACCATCGCCTTGGTGCTGGGCTCCAATCGCAGCAGTCAAGACGCTGCCGAGAGTGTACGGTGAGGGGTCTGGGCTGGTCAAGCATAAATTACGAAGCGAATACGAAAGACGGGCGGATCTGCTTCCCTGTCTTGACTGAAGAGGGCGCCGTACGTAGATTGGTCGAAATCTTCGAGAGAAGCGTCGAGCCATGATCAGCTGGAGAAACGTGGGTGCCATCCCGTGATACGGCCGGCGCTCTCTTAGGGAGGAAGCCAAGGTGAAGAATCTGCCGCGCCGCCTGGCCCCGTTCGTCATCCCGTTCATCGGGGCCGCCGCGCTCCTCCCACTGGCGGCCCAGACCGAAGGACCCGGAGAAACATCCGGCGCGCCGCTGGCTCAGCTTCTGGTCACCGCCTTCGATCCGCTCAGCGAAGAGATGACGCTTACCTACCAGTCGGGTTGCGAGACGATCGACAACAACATCTACTTCGGAGCTCTGGACCAAGTCTCGACACTTGGTTGGTCGGGCGAGCGTTGTGGAATCGGGACCAGCGGCACCCTCGCCGGCTTCAACCCCGGCCGCGGGTCGTTCTTTTTTGCCGTCGTCGGCAACAACGGTCCCGAGGACGGGTCGTACGGCACGGGCGTGATGGGTGGAACCGCGGTCGAGCGCTCGCCTTTTGTCGCCAATGCGTGCGGGCAGGTGCAGGACCTGGCCGAAACCTGCACCCCCCAGACCCCCGGCGGCATCTGTGCGTCTAGCCTGGACTGCCCGTCACGGCAAACCTGTGTCATGGATGCGATTGGAATGGGACGGTGTCAGTGCCTGGCGCCGTTCGGCGGGTCGTTCTGCCAGCAGTGCGAGATCGGCTTTGCCGGTCCCGACTGCCGCGAATGCGATTCGGGCTTTCTCTCGAACGCTTTTCAGTTCGCCAACGACACCGATGGTCCAACCCCCTTGGAGCAGTTGAGATGCGAACCGGACGTGCCGGGCGATTGTACCGACCGCCGCTGCTCGGGGAATGGTACGTGCCAGGTCGTGGGACCAGAAGCGGTTTGCGCGTGTGACGAGGGTTATGCCGGTGGTGACTGCGAAGAGTGCGCGCCGGACTACGAAGTCGGCTCTCTCGGCAACTGCGTCCTTGGCCAGATCTGCCGGGACGCGAAGTGCGGCGGCCACGGGGACTGCGTCGCCACGCCGTTCGGCGACGTGACGTGCGGCTGCGATTTGGGCTTTTCCGGGGTCGACTGTGGAGGTCCGGATCTAGCCATCGCCACGACTTCGGAAAGGTTCACACTCTACGGCGGAGAGACGATCGTTCTGGAACCGAACGGAGGTACCGGTCCGTTCACCTGGCAGCTCGTGGAGGGCCCGGCGCGGCTGGTCGACTGCCCGCCTCCGACCAAGGCGAGTCCGGAAGAGACGGCCGTTTGTCCGCCCGGCGGCGCCGAGTTGACGATCGTTGCTCCGTCCGGCGGTATTCAGGATTTCACGCTGGTCAAGGTGGCGTTGTTCGATACGGCCGGTAACCAGGCCTCTCAGAACTTGGGCGCGCTACCCCCGACCGTGCTGCCGTTTACAGGCAAGATCCACTCGGAGCTGGTGCCGTTCTACGGCGCCATGCTCAAGTACATGCGGGCTCGCGGCATCCGCGCCGGATCGCTGGCGATCTCCAAGGGCGGGAAGATCGTCGGGGCCAACGGCTACGGCTATCGAGACGCCGGAATCGATGCCGACCCTTTCGTCAACGCCGGCGAAGGAGGCCCGTTGGTTCAGCCGGGCTCGCCTTTCCGTCTGGCCAGTATCAGCAAGACGCTCACTGCGGCCGCCGTTCGCCAGACCGCCCTCGACATGGGTGTCAACATCGTCAGCTCCTCGATGGCCAACCGGGCGGCGACCTGGGTGCAGGATAGTGTCGGTTTCGGTCTGACGAGCGGGGCTCCGCCTTTCGATTACAACTTGCAGATGCCGCTGACCACCGACTCGCGCTGGGCCAACGTCACGATTGCTCACCTGATGAACCACCATGCCGGTTTCTACCGCGACGCGACGCAACCCTCCACGACGGGCCAGCCATCCTACGACGCCAACATGCTGCCCTTCACCGAGGATCTGGTGGATCCGAACCAACTCCAGGTCGCGAAGACCGGCGCCGGTTCGGACGACATCAGCTACGCCACCATGTACGCCGTGGCGGCGCTGCAGCTCCAGTTCGATCCGCGGCCGACGGTGGAGAACATGATCCTGTTCACCGCCGGCACGCTGCTCGACTACAGCCCCGGCGGAGCCGTCAGCACGACGAACTCGAAGAACTACTCGAACATGGGATACATCCTGCTCGGCCGCGTCCTCGAAGGACTGAAGGGAGACACCTACGACCCGGACGAACCGGGCGTACCGATGGGATGGGGACCGTTCCCCAAATTGCTGCAGGACTACCTGTGCGAAAGGTCGGGCGTCGAGACCGGAGTCTTTCCCGGCGACGCGTTCAATCCGCAAGCGCTCGAGCCGTACTACCGGGACCTGAACTTCCAGGGAGTGGAAAGCCGCGACTGGAACCTGGCGGAGGGCGCGGACAAGATTCGCTTCAACGCGGGAATCCAGCAGTGGCAGTTCTGCCAGTCCGGCTGCCCGGCGGAACCCGGCGCCGTGTGGAACGACGGGGAGAACACGCCGACGGCCTACGGCGGCATTTGGCTCGCCGAGCGCAACGCGGCCGGCGGACTCGTGGCGACGGCGCCCGCGCTGCTGAAGTTCGCCCGCAACCACCGCATCAAGGTAGGATCGCCGAACGATGGCTCGAATGGTATTGGATCGCTCCTTCCCTCCCCCGGAATCCACACGTCGAGCTCCAGCCACAACGGCAGCTTGCCGGGCACGAGGACCTGGTTGTGGCAAATGGCGGGCAATCGGACGAACTGGCTGCCCTTCGACAGCGGGGCCTGGAACAGCGACCCGAGCGCCCCGCTGGACCTGGACAACGACGGCGACGTGCTGGTCAACGAGGGCCTGATCGGCTCGAACTGCGCGCTGCCGTCCGATGTCGCGGTGGCGGTGCTGTTCAACCAACGACAGGATCGACGCGCGCCGAGAGGCAACGTCTCAGGAATGTCTAATAGCAGCAACGGCAATGCATACGGCCGGATCATCGACTTCCTGGGCAACGCCGCCTGCCAGGTCGAACAGCAAGGCTGGCCCCAGATCGCCGACCCGCCGCCGGTGTTGATCGCGCAGCCGCCCTGTAACTGACCGGCCCGGCGATCAGTCGGCCAGTACTGCCCTGTGGCGCCGGCTAAGTCGCCGACTCAAACCGATCGGCAGCAGCCCGAGAATAACGGCCGAAAGATCTTCCACCGCCGTGTACCACACGGGCAGCGCGATCAACGTGAACACGGTCGACGAGATCAACCCGCCGATCATGGCCACGGCCATCGACTGGATGTACACGCCGGCGACGGTGAACTCGGACAGCGCGAGGGGGGTCAGGCCGACGACCGTGGTGATCACCGTCATCAGCACGGGCCGCAATCGGTCGCCGCAGCCCTCGATCAGTGCATCGATGCGCTTCTTGCCCTCGCGGCGCAACGTATTGACGTGGTCGACCATCACGATTCCGTTGTTGACCACGACGCCGACGAGAATGATCACGCCGATGAAGCCGAGGATCTCGAAGACGAATCCGGAAAGCCACAACGTCCAGAACGCTCCGAACAGGGCCAGCGGCAGTGTGATCAAGATCGCCAGTGGCTGGCTGAACGACTCGAACAGCGCGGCCATCAACAGCAAGACGACGCAGATCGAGATCAAGACGCCGCGCAGCATGATCCTCAGCGTCTCGTCTTCCCGGTGATGCTCCTGACCCCAGTTCCAGGCGTAGCCGTCGGGTAGCTCGAGCCCCTCGAGCCTCGCGGAGACTACGTCGCGCATTGCTTCCGTCGTTGTCGCCTCGTCATCGAACCTCAGCGTGACCCAGGACGTCGTTCTGCGATCGACACGGTTGAGGTGCTGAGGCGTGCGGGCCACCTCGACGTCGGCCACGGCGCCGAGGCTGACGGTATCGCCCTCGGCTCGCGGCACGGGCAGGTCCTTCAACGCCGCCAGTCCCGGCCGAACGGTTTCGGGCAGACCGACGATCACCTCGATCTCGCCGTGCCCACCCTGGAAGCGTCTCAGGCGCTGACCTCGGAAGGCAAAGCCCACGGTTTCGGCAATCCTGATCGGGTCGAGCCCGAGCGTTCTGGCCCGCTCGGGATCGATCAGCACGCGGACCTCCTCGCGGCCGACCAACGACGGACCGTAGATCTCCTCGACGTGATCGATCCCGCGGAGGCGTGCTTCCACGTCGAGAGCGATCTCGTCGAGATACTCCGGATCCTCGCCGTGGATGGCGACTCGAACGAAACCGCCCTCGCGCGGTCCTCGGTGCCGACCGCGGTGGTCGCCGATGTCCAGCTCCACGCCGGCGATCGTCGGCAGCCCTTCCTGCAGCATCTTCTCCAACCGCTTGTACGAGCTCTGGGTGTTCTTGCCTTCGGGCAGGTAGACCCGTGTCTGTGCCGTGTTGTGCTGTTCGGCGAACCAGGAGTAGATATCGGTGATGCCCAGCTCGTCGCGGTTGGCCTCGAGCCAGTCCTCCACCGTGTTGACGTGGCCCTCGAGCACCTCCATCGTCGAAGCGTCGGCGATCTGGTAGAAGACCAGCACCTCGCGCTGCTGAACCTTCGGCTCGCCGGTCTTCTCGATCAACGCGATGGGAATCGCGGCGCTGCTGGCCAGCGCAAACAGCGCCAGCAGCGTCACCGCGCGGTGCTTCAGCGTCCAGGCCAGCAAGGCGCGGTAGCGCGGGACCAGCCGGCGGATGAAGAAGCCGGGCGGAATCGGTTTCTGCGAGACGAATCGAGCCGATGCCAGCGGGATGAAGGTCAACGAAATGAGTAACGAGCAGACGACCGAAATACAGATCACGGCCGCCACGGCTCCGATGTAGATCTTCAGCTGGTTTGGCTCGATGATGAACAGCCAGGACCAGACGATGATCGTCGTGGCCGTCGCGGCCAGCACGGCCAGCGCAACCTGCCGCGCGCCCTGCCGTGCGGCGCGGTCGGCTTCCATGCCCTGGGACTGCAGTCGGTAAATATTCTCGATCACCACCACCGCGTTGTCGACGAGCATGCCCACCCCGAGCATGAGGCCCAGCATGGTCAGCACGTTGAATTCCATATCCAGCGCGAACATGACGCCGCAGGTAACGAGCAACGAAAAGGGAATGGCCACGGCGACGATCAACGTCGTCTTCACTCGTCGCAGGAAGAAGTACAGCACCGCGATCGCGAGCAGGCCGCCGAACATCCCGGCGTTGCGCAGGCCGCGCAGCGAGTTGAGAATTTCCTCACCCTGGTTCTGCCAGACCACCAGATTGATTCCGCCCAGCTCGGGGTCGCGGCCGATCTCCTCGATCTTGGCCATCAGGAGGTCCACGGTTTCGACGGTGTTGGCCGAAGCCTCCTTGATCACGTCGAAACCGATGGCGAAGTCGCGATTGAGATGGCGTCCTCGCGTCAGCAGCGGCTCGCGAATGGCTACACGGGCCACGTCCCGCAGTCGCAGCCCCTCTGACCCGATATCCAGATTACGGACCGTCTCCACGTCGCGGAAGCGCGCGGCGGTGCGCACGTCGTAACGCAGCATCTCGCCACGCACCGCGCCGAGGTCCATGTCGAAGTTCGCCGCGTCGATGCGACGGATCAGCTCTCCGACCTCGATGCCGTGCTGGCGCACTGCGGCCAGATCGAGATCGATGCGCACCTCGAGCGGATCCACACCGTAAAGTACGACCTGAGCCACGCCGCGGATGCGCTCGAGCGGCCGGCGAATGCGCGCGTCGAGCAGCTCCCAGGACTCGGATAGGTCGCGTTTGGCCGAGATGCGGCCACCGAGGATGCTGGCCCCGGGCCCGTCCGTGTCACCCTCGACTCGAACGTGACCGATGCCGTGCGGGAGTCGCGGTCGTGCGCGCTCGACGGCTTCGCGGACCTCCATCAGCTTGAGATCGGGGTCCACGCCCCAATCGAACTGGGCCTCGACTCCGGCCTCGCCCGGGTTCGACCAGGCGAAGATCGACTTCACGTCGGGGATCGTCGCGATCTCCTCCTCGATCGGCCGGACGACCTCGCGCAGACCCTCCAGCGGATGGCTGCCGGGGAAGGGCACCGAGACGTCGATCTCGGGCATTTGCACCAGCGGCATGAAGCCGATGGGCAGGAAGGCGATGGCCACCGTTCCCAGCACGGTGAGACAGATCAACAACATGATCGTGGCCACGGGCCGATCCAGCGGAAAATCGGTGAACCTCACGATCCCGCCTCCCCTGCCGCCTCGGGCGCGGCGTCGATGCCAGACGCGAGTCGTCCCGGCGCCGCCGGTTCCTCGTGCTTCGCCGCGCGGGTGAACGCTCGGTACAGACACGGAATCACGACCAGCGTGAGAAGCGTCGCCATACTGAGCCCGCCGATGACCGTGATGGCAAGGGGCCGGCGCAGTTCGTCCCCCGCGCCCAGGCCCAAGGCCATCGGAAGCAACGCCAGCACCGTAGTCGCCGTGGTCATCAGGATCGGTCGCAGGCGCTCGCGGCCCGCGCCGAGAATCGCCGTTTCGAGCGTCTCACCGGCTCGCCGCCTGCGATTGATCGCGTCAACGAGCACGATCGCATTGTTGACCACGATGCCCGCCAGCATCACGGCGCCGATCAGAGCCAGAACACTGAGGCTCGTTCCAGTGAGCCACAGAGCGAGCACGACGCCGACGATCCCGAGGGGCACCGAGAGCAGGATCACGAATGGGTAGCGCAGCGACTCGAACTGTACGGCCATCACGACGTAGACCATGAAGATCGCCAGTGCCAGCGCCAGGCGCAGGCTCTGAAAGGAAACGCGTAGTTCCTCGTCCTGTCCGGCGGTCTCGGCGACGACGCTCTCGGGCAGCGCGAGACCCGGTAGCTCGGCCTTCAACTCATCCAGCGAGCGGCCCAGGTTGGTCGAGGCCACCTTGGCCGTGACCATCGCCACCCTCGCGCCGCCGTTGCGGTGGATCGCCGCCGGGCCGCGCTCGAGCGTCACCGTGGCAAAGGCCGAGACCGGCACGACCGTGCCGTTTTCGAGACGGAAGCGCAGAGCCTCGACCTCGCTGGCCCTGTCCCGCCAGGCCTCGGATGCCCGCAGGCGAATGTCGAGCCGCTGCTCCTGGTCGCGGAACTGGCCGACGATCTCGCCGCCGATCTGGCGCTGCAGCGAGCGCGACAGCGGTTCGGCGCGCACGTTCAGATCGGCTGCGCGTTCGCGATCGAGCTCGATCTTGATCTCGGGGTTGCCCGGCTCGGACGAGGTCGCAACGTCCTGTACGGCCGGCAGGTTCCACATCATGTCGGCCGCGGTCCCCGCGGCGACGTCCAGGTCGTCGAGGTTTTCCGAGAACAGGTGGACCGCGAGCGGCGGCCGCACGGAAAGAACCGAAGGGTGGACCAGCTCGGCCTCGACCCGGGGAAACAGCGCGAAGATCTGACGCACGCGGTCGATCGCGGCGACTTCGTCCTCGGCGCTTGCGTCTTCATCGAGGACGAAATTTACCTGAGCCAGATTCTCGCCCACCGTCTGTCGACCGGAAGCGGTCGAGGGCCAGTTCCCGACGACGGAGAAAACCCGCTTGAAACGTCTCTCTTCGAGACCGCGGCGCTCGACGCGCTCGATCGTCTCGGCGGTCGATTCGAGCGTCGTGCCCTCGGGCAGACGCACTTGGAAGGCAAACTCGCCTTGCGAGAGGTCGGGGACGAGGTTCGTGCCCAGTAACGGCACGGCCGCGGCCGCCAGCACGAAGGTGGCGAAGCCCAGCGCCAGGACGCCGTGGCGGGCGCGCAGCGCCGCCGCCAATGCCGCGGGGTACAAGAGGCCGAGCCGGTCGATCAGCCAGGTTGCGGGCCAGAAGATCGCGTCGACCACGCGTGCCAGCGCCACCCAGATCCATCCGCCGATCCAGACCACCATCTTCACGAGACCGCGCAGCGCCCACAGCAGCCCGTAGCTCAACGGCCTGATGACATAGAACAGGAGGTGCAACAACACGAAGCGCAACGGCAACGTGAGCAGCATCAAGATGCGCGACACGAGCCGCTGCGCCCCACCGAACGGCGACGGAACCAGGTTCGACGGGCGCAGAAAACCCGCGAGCACGGTGCGGGCCCGAGTTCCTTCCGCCGCTCCGAAGGCCTCTTCGAGCGACATGCGCCGCACCCGGCCCAGCTCGAACGCCGACAGCATCGGAATCAGTGTCAGCGAGACGAGCAGCGACATCACCAGCGCCAGGCAGACCGTCACCGCCAGGTCGTAGAACAACTGTCCCGCCACGCCGCGAACGAAGACGATGGGCAAGAAGACCGAGACCGTGGTCAACGTGGCCGCGGTGACCGCGCCCGACACCTCGCTGGCGCCGCGTACCGCGGCCGTGGCGGCGGGGAGCTTCTCGCGCCGCCTCCGGTCGATCGCCTCGAGCACCACGATCGAGTTGTCGACCAGCATCCCCACGCCGAGGGCCAGACCGCCGAGGGACATGATGTTCAGGCTGACCCCGGTTTTGTACATCGGTAGGAACGTGCCGATTACCGAGATCGGAATCGTGATGCCGATGATCGCCGTGGCGCGCGGGTCGCGCAGGAAGAAGTAGAGGACGAGGATCGCCAGCAACCCTCCGATCAGCGCTGCGCTCCACACCTGGCCGATTGCCTCGGAGATGTAGATCGACTGGTCCGTCAGAAAGCGCAGCTCCAGGTCGTCGCTGAGCTGGCCGCGCAGCCCCAGCTCGCTCTGTCCGAGCGGTCCGTCCAGAGCTTCGCGTATCGCCCGTGCGACGGCAATCGTGTTTGTCGAGCCCTCGCGGTGAAGCGCGATCTCGACCGTCTCCTCCCCGTCACTGCGTGTGATCTCCTGGCGATCGCGGTGGCCGCGGAAGACCCGGGCGACGTCTTCGACCCGCACGCGCCCCGCGGGGGTCTCGCGCACGACCGTACGCCGCAACTGATCGAGATCGGTGAACTCGTGCAGCGTGCGCACCAGGTAGACCGCACCCCAGTCCTTGAGTGTGCCGCCGGGACGGTTGACGTTTTCCGCGCGAAGCGCCTGGGCCAGGTCGTCGAGCGTCAACCCCAGCGCGGCGAGACGGTCCTCGTCGGCCTCGACCTGGATCTCGGGATCGAGACCGCCGCGCACCTTGGCCGCGGCAACGCCCTGAATCGCTTCCAGACGCGGCTTGAGCCAGCGGTCGGCAATCTGGCGCAGCTCGTCGAGCGGCCGGTCGCCCGTGAAGGCCAGGCGCACGATCGGGTCGAGCGTCGGATCGAAGCGCAGCACCAGGGGTCGTTCGGCCTCGCGCGGCAGCTCGACCAGGCCGAGCTTCTCGCGCACCTCCATCGCGGCGAAATCCATCCGCTCGTTCCACTCGAACTCGAGCACGATCTCGGACAACCCGGCCCGTGACACCGAGCGCATCTCGCGCACGCCGGCGATCACGCCCACCGATTCCTCGAGCGGCCGAGTGACGAACTGCTCGACCGACGTAGGTGCCGCGTCGGGGTATTCGGTCCGGACGGTAAGCGTCGGGTAGGACAGATCGGGCAGCAGCTCGACCGGGATGTTGGTCCAGGACAGCGCGCCGAAGATGACCAGCGCAGCCGTGGTCACGAAGATCGTGACCGGACGCCGGACGGAAAGATCAGGCAGCGACACCCGGCTCCCCGGATTCGCTGCCGGACTCCTCCATGATCTGCACGACCGATCCGTCACTGAGCGCGGAGGCACCGGTCACGACGATGCGATCGCCCTCGCGCAGCGGTCGCACGTCGCCAGTAACGCCGAAGATCTCGACCTGATCGTTCTCCTCGAAACCGCGAGTCACCTCGACCAGCTCGACCTCGTCCTCGTCCTTGAGACGAAACACGTGCCAGGTCCGGCCCTCTGCCACCAGGGCGGAGCGTGGAACGACCAGCGCGTTCGAATGCGTGTCGGTGACGATCCCGACCCGCACGAAACTGCCGGGACGCAGATCTTCGCCGGTTTGCGCCGACACGGTTACCTTGACCGTTCCCGTCGAAGGATCGACGGCCGGCGCGATCCGCTCGATCACCGCATCGCCTACGCTGCCGTCGGCGTCGGTCAGCAGCCGCACCGTCTGCCCGGGCTCGAGCTGCGCGATCTGCCGTTCCGGCACCTGCACGTCCGCGTACAGCGGATCGAGATCGGCAATGTCGTACACGGCCGTGCCGTCATTGACCGTGGCCCCCGGATCGAGATGCCGCGTGAGGACCCGTCCGCCGAAGGTGGCGCGGATCACCGTTCGGGAAAGCGTCAGCTCGGCCAGCTCGGCGATGTGTAGCGCCTCGACGGCTTCACGCCGCGTGGTCTCGTACTCCTCGTCGCTCATCAGGCCTTGTTCGTGGAGTGTCTCCGCCCGCTCGAGCTCGCGACGCTTGGTTTCGGAGGTCGCCGACATTTGTTCGAAGGCGATCCTCTGCTCGTCGTCCTCGAGAATGGCCAGGGGCTGGTCGGCATCGACCCAATCGCCCTCCTCGACCAGCAGCTTGCGTATCACACCGCGGGTGCGCGCCGTCACGGTCGCCCGCTTGTCCGCGCGCAGCGTGGCGCTGGTGGAGTAGAGCGAGGAGAGGGAGGCTCGCACCACCCGGTCCACCTCGACGGCGATCGCGTCCTCGGCAGAAGCTTCTTTTTCTTCGTCGGTTGTCTGAGTGGCAGCGGCGGCCGAGCCGGAGCCGTGGGACTGGGCCTCGTTGGCCCCACCGCAACCCAGGGTATTGGCCACGAGAGCGATTCCGAGCGCCAGTAGGCCCAGGAATGCGAGGGCCCGGCCAGGCACCGGTGCACTACGGCACTCCCACGTGAACGGGATGCCCATGGGTGTTCTCCTCCCCGTGTGGATCTCATCAGTTTAAACGAGTCGGGCGAGAAAATAGTTTCGAATTTCGGATCCCCGGCTTCAGCCCGCCGGCTGCTCCTGACTCGTGATCCAGGGACGTAGCGACTCCGAGAGCCAGCTCACGAAGTAGATCCCGTTGGCCGACACCGCCAGATAGCAACCCAGTTCCGCCCGCGTCGGTGTCAGCACGAACCAGAACAAGACCTGCTGATAGTCGAAAATGAGCTGTGGGATCCACAGGATGATTACCGATGAGGCGGCGGCGAGCACAGGTTCCAGGATCTGAGTCAGCAGCGGCCGAAGCCCCCGCGATGACTTGCGGGAGAGCAGGAGGATCGGGACCGGCCACAGGAAAGCGAAGGCCAGCGGGATGATCGTGTACCAGTCGTCCAGGACGAGTTGCCACGCGTATCCGTAGCGACGGCCGGCGTCGCTGTTCAACGGACCGCTGGCGCTGTAGAGCGGCAACAGCAGCGACACGGCGAGCAGGAAGGCCGCAACGATCCTGGCGTACCAAGCCGCGCCGCGTCCGCCGGATCGACCGCTCAGGCCCACGGGGGTTGACAGATAGTAAAGGAAGAAGCCGAGCCGGAGCAGCGCGAAGACCGGCAGCATCAAGATCAAGAACAGCGGAGTGCGAGATTGGGCGAGCTCCCACACGATCATTCCGATCCACACCACACCCACGGCAATCACGGTTCCGCGGTTGGCCATGAGCCAGGCGAGCCGCTGCCGCTCGTCCATGTGAAGGAGATCCATCTCGGTTTTCATCGCAGCACCCCCTTCTCGTCGGACAGCTCGAAGAGTTCGTCGACCTTCATGCCCAGCACCCGCGCGATCTGAAATGCCAGCAGCGCGGAAGGGACGTAGTGCCCTTTTTCGACGGCCAGGATCGTCTGCCGCCGCACACCGACGCGCTGCGCCAGATCCTGCTGGGTCAGATTCATCCGGGCCCGGTGCTGTCTGACGTGATTCTTCAGTTTCACGTGAGCAAATGTACGCCATACCGAACATTATGTCAAGTATCGCGAACTTCTCCGCGCGACGACCCGAGGGCTTCAACCGCTTAGAACGCAAGGACTTAGCTGACGTCGAGTCGCACCGATCTCGTCAACTCGTCCCACAGTTTTCGTGCGGGGTGGGGTGTGCCACGGGACCCAGGCCACGATTCGGCGGCAACCGGTGCCGGCTCGAAGTAATAGGCCTGGCCTTTTGCCGAGATGAACACCCGCTTGCCATCCTCGCTTTGCAGGACCCGCTCGGCGCCGTGACGGTCTTCCCTCCGGGAGTCGGCGAGGTCCGGCAACGAGTCGACGAAGGCCTCCACGTCGGCTTCTTCGATCCGATTCAGCGTCCCGAGCAAGCCGCCGTCGCCATCGACGAAGTGGATCGGATATCCGTCGCTCGAGTGAAGCGATAACTCGGGCTGGCATCCTCGTGGGACGTTGAGTCGCATTCCCGGCACTTCCAGGGAACCCTCGACTGACGAAGCGTACTTACGCTCCTGCCCGACCAACCGCGAAAAACGGATCCCGAATCGATTCGTGCTGTCGACCGGCGGAGGCGCCGGAGGGAGTCCGGCACGACGCCAGGACGGGGCGATCCAGAAGAGCGATTCGGAACGCCACCCTTCGACTACCGGCAAGCCGATCTCGATACCTTGATCCTTGAAAGCAAGACGAAAGACCAGCCAGTCTCCGTCGAAGCCGGGTTCGGTCCATCGCTCGGCCCTGGCGCTGCGTGCACCGCTCCACGCCGAAGCGTGGCTGTACCCGCGTGATGCGACCTTGGTCGCGCCGGGTGCACCCAGCGGAGCCTGTTTGCCCGAAATCCACGGCTTCGCCGACTCCTCCACCCTGGCCACGTACCCGACCCGGATCCCGTCGCCCACGACGACTCGGTTGCCGTCGACATCGCGGTAGCGTCCTCGAAGCCACAGGAGGCCACCCGGTAGGTTCACCGGAGCGTGAACTCCGGCGTCGAGACGCATGGCCTGTATCCCGGGTGGCAACCCGATCGTGAAACCGCTCCCGCTCGCCACCTGCCAAGGTTGCTCCCCCTCACCGGCATCGCCCGGGATCGCGTAGATCGACGGAGGGAGCACGATCTGCCCGGGCTCCAGATACGGAACGTCCTTCCACACCTCCGTCCGGACTTCCACTCTCGCCAACACGGTTCGAGACTCTTCGGTCAATACCGGAACCGCCTCGGGCCCGAGCCCGGCATCGCCCGCTAGCAAGAGCGCGCCGAGTCGTGCTACTCCATCGCCCGCGTTGCGCACGATCCACAGCCAGGGACGTTTGCCGAGCTCTGTCTCGAATTCGCCGGCCCACTCCAGCTGTCCCACCGTGGTAACAGGGTTCGGATCCGCACACGTACCAGGAACGGGCGGATCTCTCATCTCGTCGTAGTCCGGATCGAGTGCATACAAGGCCAGTACCGTATCGCCCGGCCAGCGGTGCAACGCTGCCAGCGGCGCCCGGGAGTCGTCGCGGACCGGCGCGGCGTACCAACGAACGTCGGCCACTACAGCGAGAGCTTCGGACTCGAATCGATTCTGGGGAACCAGGCGATCGATAGCGGCGATCAGGTCCTCGTCGTCGGATCCTTCGGGAGCGGCGATCTCGACGGTTTCGCGCACGCTCGCCGAAAGGTCGGCCAGACGAATCGACCGCCGGGCCGGGCCCGATCGATCGGCCACACTCGACGGGACAGAGCCGGCGCAAGCGAGAAGAGCGAGGATCAGAATGGAACGACGCCGCACGGGACAGCCGCGCGGTGGCTTGACCCCGGAACCCACTACATCGGACATGATTTCGCGTCTGGAAGAGCGGCCTTCGTTATTCCAGGTCGTGAATGAGTCTGTGGCTCTGGCGCTCGCCTTTCAGGACGATCGCGCTTCGATCGTACGTCTGACCCTGCTTTACCTTGGGCTTGCTTCCCGACACGAACTCGCCACGCTCCTCTGCGGCCAGGCCCGTGCAGCCGAGCACCAGGACCGCCACGACGATCCACAGCGTGATCTTGGTCGATTTCATATTGGCCCCTCCCAGCGAACTGTGGGAATCCTACTTGATCGGTCGATCGCCGGCCAAGTCCATTCAGTCCGGCAGCCCGGCGTCGGGTAGGCTGAAATCGCAGACGCCGTCGGGGAAGATCTGCCCCAGGCGCTCCTGCTCCGCGGGCGTCGGTTCCCAAACACCGTAGTCGCCGTCCGCGATGGCATCGGAAACGGACTTGACCTGGCATTTGAAGATGCTTCCCTTGAATGGCCCACCCGCGACGATGCGCGGGGTCCCGTAGACCGGAAACAGCTCGGCGCAGGGCCCCAGTGGGCGGTCGTCGAGAATGCCGTCCCAGACGTGACCGCCAGCGGCGATCTCGTTCCCGTTGCCGTCGAAACAACGATCGACAGCCAGCGGCGGTTTGTTCCCCACGACCCCCTGCTCCGGATGATTGCCGATGTTGGTCATCCACTCGTCGATGACCTCCAACGCTTCCGGCGTCTGGTCGAAACCTCCAGTCCCTTCGACCGCCGTGAACCAGATGACCTGGTTGTCCGAGTTGCCCCTGGCATCCCGAATTCGCTGGCGCGATGCGAACGACTGGTGCGAGTTGTGCATGTCGAGCTCTTCCTCGAGGTACAGACGCCAATCGACGATGGGAATATCGATGTCGCCCAAAAAGACCAGGCCCGCTTCGTACGCCGCCTGCATGGCCTCGAGATTGCCCTCGGTCCTCGGCGCCGGGGTCATCCCTCCATCGGGACTGAGCACCTGATTGCGGAAGCTCCACGGATCCCAGTTGGAGGGGTCGATCACTCCGGGCGGGAAGAAGGGCGAGCCCTCCTGCACCATATCCGCCGGACGTTTCCAGCCACCGAGATAGGCGTTCACGTGAAGAAATTCCTCCGGCGTGATCGCGCCCGAGGCGACGGCCTGCAGGCCGTACTGGATGCCGACGTTGTCCCACAGACTGCGGGCGTATCCGTCGTCACCGACGCCGTAGATGTTGACCAGGTCGTCGAAATGGGTCCACTCGATCTCGGCCACTGCCGAGGGAGGCTCGATCAGTTCCTGCCCTCCCACGAAACCGTAGTTCGGGTTGAGTGCCAGGGGTGACAGGCCGCGCCAACCCATGACGCACTCGCTGGCGCCGAGATTCTGGGTGAAGGGGTTGAACACCGTAGCACTGGCGTTGAGGCCCTCGAGCAGCGTGCGGTTGGACCAGTCTTGCCATCGCGGATTCGCGCCATCGATGACGTCCATGTAGAACTCGAGGGGCTCGCAATCTCCGATGTGTACCGCCTGGGTGATCATGTCCGGATAGGAAAACTGAGGAATCGCCGCGTCGATCAGACCGTTGTGGTTCTGACCGTAGACGTACTGCTGGATGCCGCCGCCCGAACCGCCGAGGCCGACGGTGTAGATCGGTACGTCGTAGAGCTCGACGAAGCGCTCCTTGACCATCAGCGCCGTTTCGCCACCGAGTTGCAGGTTGTAGTGGGTTCCGCTCTTCGTACCCGTGGAGTAGACGACCGCATGGCCCCGGCCGAGGCCCACGTCGTAGAGCATCCTGCTGTTGCTCGGATCGCCCTGGTCGTGTCCGATCGCGACGCCGCCCTGGAAGTAGTAAATCAGCTTGCCGTTCCAGGCCGAGCGATCGAGATCGTCGGGGCTTGTGTCCCCCGGCGCGAGCATGGCGACGCTGTAGATAAACCGATTGATCGTGCCTCGCTCCCAACGGACGATGTAGTCCACCGTGAGCCCGTCGATCGTCGTCGTCTGCGCTATGTCCCCCGGGCGATCGCCTCCGAGCGTGTACGGCTTGAAGCCGCCGCCGGTGGACTTGTAGACGTACTGGACCAAGGTCTGGGCACTACAGTCCCTGCTGTAGCCGATGATCTCGCCGGTCGGCACGCCGCTGCCGTCGGTGGCGTAGACGGGAAAGCCTTCCGCTTCGTTATCTATCAGCGCTTGGCCGAGGCCCTCGTTCTGGACGGTGCAGACGAACGGATACTGGTTCGGACCCGAGAAGACCGGTCCGATGATCGGATAGTTGGTGAGCGTGAGGCTTACCGGTCGCGGGCGACCGCGGCCGCGGCCGTTGGGCACGACGGTGACCGTATTCTCTCCGAGCTCGAGCCCGTCGATGACGCCGGTCAGTGTCCGCGTCCCCGGGATTGCGGAGAAACGATCGGAGACGTCGCTACTGTTTGCCCAGACCCGGACCTGATGGAGCGGAACCGTCCTCGGGACGTCGATGTGCAGCCGGGCGTCTCCTCCCGTGACCTGGTCGGGTGCGCTGGATACCACCTGAATGACGAACTCGTGATTCATCCTCGGGCCATCGAATCTCAGATGAACGGACGAGGCAAGCACCGAGCCTACCGAGCAGACGACGAGGAGCAGGGCGACCGTCAGGGTCGCGCTGACCAAAGGACAACGATGGAAGCGTAAAACGGTTTTCTTCATGGCGTCCCCTTCCTTATCTCGTAGGCTGTTCATGAGACAGGGCAGCGGCAGGGTTGACCGCCTTCACGATAGACCCGGCAGCCGCCCTCAGTCCCCGTGTTCGCCGGCTGTAATCTGCACCCGTGAGCAGATTCGGTATGCGAATTCTACCTGGGAAGAGGTCGCGGGCGGGAAGCGGACAGGAGACCAAATCACTCCCAATTCATGATGCAACCGACGAGTTCGATACCACGGTTGCGTCTGGCGACATTTACCTCGGCTTGTCTCTTGGACCACACGCCGGCCAAGCGTTATGTCACTGTAGGGATTAGAGCAGGCCTAGCCCTTGTCGTGCTCGACCCAGGTCTTGATCTGGAGCTCGGCCTTACGGGCGATCGCTCGCCAGAGGACGCCACGCTGTTCGACGCTGAGCGGGCGAAGATCCACGTAGTGCTGCTTCCCACCGCGCACCGTGATGGTCAGGTCTTCCCATTCCGAGGCATACTTCATGGCCTGTCCCTTGCCGTACAAGAATCTGACGTCCAGTGCTTTTCCTTCACCCTCGATCCCCTCGATCTCGCTCCAGGCGATCTCCAACTCTGATTGCGATGGGACGTTCAGGCGAAGTGCTTCGTTGTGCACTGCGATTCGGTAGTCGAAGACTCTGGACCAGCCCGTCTTCAGCAGCCACCCGGAGCCGATCAGTGTTGCGACGACCAGCACGATCGGCACAACGTTGCTACCGCCCGTGCCCTTTCGCGGAAGAAGCCAGGCGGCGATCGCCAGCAGCAGCGCCGAGCGGCCGAAGAGCACGGTCCTGTTGAAGGCGGTATTGAAATGAAACTCGATCTCGTCCGGGTCAGCGGCATTCACGTGGGTGCGCTCTCCCTCCTGCTGGGAGACGACGCAACCGCACAAACCCAAAACGGCCGGTACGAGGAATAAAACGGCAGCTCGTCGCATGGACGTCGCCCTCGTTCCCCCACACTCCAGGCAAACATGGATGCCTCGACGCAGGCGGTCAAATGACCGGGTTTGAGGGTCTTGACGGAGCGGAGGCACTACCTCATATATGAAGAGTTCATGAGCCGCGGCAGAGAAACGCGAGGACCAGGCGAGGAGCATCGGCTAGGCACACTGCGGATTGTCGTGCTCCGCGAGGACCACAATCCGCTCGATGTGGACGCCGTCGTGATCGAGGACGACACCTATTCGGTACTGAGCGCCGATCCGGAATTCCACGAACCGACGGAGCACCCGCTACGCATATGGACGGCGGCTCACGAGGCGGTTCCGGCGCCTCCCGGAACCGTCGCCGTCAGAAGCGGCGAGCCGCTGAAGCTACTCGCCGTCGTTCACGACCTCGCGGAAGATCCCACCTGGAAGGAAGAATGGGTGGCGAGCGCGTTGCTCGAAATTTTCGAGCAGGCCGATCGCCTGGAAATCCGTAGCCTCGCCCTTCCCGTACTGGGCGCCGTGCATGGCAGGCTTCCGGTAGAGCGCTTCGTGCTATTGCTTCGACAAGCCCTCGACCGGAGCGATCGACCGACTCTGGCATCGCTCTGTTTGATCGCCGACGCCGAGAGCAGAAGCGAACTGGCGCGCCTGCTCGAGTCCGACGGAGAGGCGAAGACCTCGGGAACGGCGCTGTAGTACTCGAACTGCCCGCGGAGCCCTCCCTGGAACGGGGCACGCAGTGTCGACTCGGAGCCGGAGCGCGATCCGCCTACTTCTGCGCCTTGTAGATGTAGATCGTGTCCTTGGGCAGGAAAGTCTCGGTCCTGGCCAACTCGAAGCCCGTCTCTCCCATCGTCTCGAGGATCTGGCGGTTCGTCATGAAAGAAGGGTAGTGCGCCCTTTCCCTGGTGGTGTTCCTCTCGATAATGACCAGCTGGGCCCCGGGCTCGATGTACTTTCGGACGTTCTTGAGGAATTCCACCGGCTTTTCGAGCATGTGCAGTACGTAAACCATAACGACCATGTCGAGGTCTTCTTCGGGGAAGAGCGGATCCTCGACCTCGCCCACGACGATCTCGATGTTGCCCAGTTCTTCGTCGGCCGCGCGATTACGGATCACGTCGAGACTCGAGGTTGAGATGTCGTTGGCGAAGACGATCCCCTCGGGACCGACCCTGCGGGCGAGGGGAAAGGTGAAGTAGCCTTTACCGGCACCGGCTTCACCGATCCGCATCCCCGGCTCGACCCCGATCGCGTCCATGATCTTCTCCGGGGGCTGCCACGTCTCTCGGTCGTCCTGGCCGAACGAGACGCCGGGGGCGGCCATGAGGAGGCAGACAGCCGTCACGAGCATCACGGGACCGGCGCGTCGGATCCGATTTTCCATGTTCTTCTCCCTGTCGTGCCCTTCGGAAGTAGTGCCGAGCTCTCCAGGCGGACTTCTTTGTCTAGGTGCGTGACGCGAGCATATTCCCGATCCGGGTACAGGTCCACAGGACCTCTATCCAACCTTCGTACTTTGCGGAGAACACTGCCGACTCAATTGGTCCCTTTTCGAGAATCAAGTTCTCTCCTTTGAGCCGTTGACTTGTGCTCGTGGGATGGTTCACTGGTTTCAACAACGGCCGGTATCGCCCATCAGAGCCGTCTTGAAGCGCGAGTCGACCCCCAGGGAGGGCGAACGATGGCGCACGAATGGCAGAACGACAGCACCCTCCCCGCTCCCGTGCGCGATGGACTGACGAGGCTCTGTAACCAGCTCCAGCAAGCGTTGGGAGAGCGGCTCGTCTCCGTCATCCTCCACGGCGGGCTGGCCAGAGGTGAGTACGCACCGCAGAGCTCGGATGTCAACGTGATGCTCGTGCTCCAGCAGGCAACGGTCGAGGAATTGGACCAGGCGATATCTCCTGTTCAGCAGTGCATGCGAGATCTCAGACTGGCCGTGATGGTTGTCACCGAAGATGGCCTGCTCCGCTCGACCGACGTTTTCCCGATCAAGTTTCTGGATATGCAGAAACACCACCGCGTGCTCGTGGGCAAAGACGTGCTCACGGACCTCGCGATCACGAACGCTCATCTACGACTGCGGTGCGAGCAGGAGATCAAGAACCTGCTGTACAGATTGCGACACTTCTACCTTCAGCGCGGTTCCCGCCCCGAGCTCGTTGAGGCCACACTTGGAACGGCGGTCTCCGCGTTCCTGAAGAGCTTGAGCGCGCTGCTCACTCTGAAGATCGGTCACGCCCCAACGGCCAAGAGCGCCATTGCCGAAGCGGTTGTTCGGGAACTGGACCTGGACGGAAGACCGCTGCACGACGCCCTCGCGCTCAAGTCCGGGACCTACAAGCCCGATTCCGCCGAGCTGAGGGACCTCTATGGCCGGTTCATGGCGACCGTACAGAAAGCGGCGGACATCGTCGACCGGTTCTAGTAGGAGATGGCGATGGATTGGATCGCCAACATGTACGGGCCGAATTTTTTGCTCTTGTACGGTCTTACGATCGCGCTTGTTCTCGCTGCCTGCTGGTGGCGCTTGCGCCCGCGAGACTCGACGACGTCGCCGACGTTGCCCGCTGTTCCCTTCGAGCCCGATCCCTACGAGATCGCCTACTTGCGGGGCGGGGAAAACGCGGTGACACGGGTGGCCATTGTCAGACTGACACAGCGAGGTTACTTGCGATACCGCGAGCTCAAGCAGCTCGGCGTCAACCTACAGCGGATAGAGCACGCTCCGGACCATCCGGCTCCCCGTCACCTCTCCGAAATGGAGCGCGAGCTATTCGATGCGTTCTCCAAGCCTCGCTCGGCAAAAAGTGTGTTCACGAGGGCGAAATTGTCATCCAAGTCCCTGGGATTCTGTGGTCCTTATCATGAGCGACTCGACCAGGAGCAGCTTTTTACCCTTCCTGCGGAGCGACTCAACGCCTGGTTGATCGGCCTCTCAGGCGCGGCAGTCATCATCGCGCTCGGAGGCTTCAAGCTGTCCGTCGCCCTGAACAAAGGTAAGACCAACGTGGGCTTTCTCATGCTGCTGGGCGCTGCGGGGCTCGTGCTTCTGGCCTTTATCTGCCGGCGGCAACGTCTCAACCGCAGAGGACGGGAATACCTGGAGAAGCTTCAATCGACCTTCGGAGTTCTGAAGGAGCAGGAAATCCCTGAAGAATCCGGCGCTGCGGATACGAGACTACCGCTGCTCGTTGGACTGTTCGGCGCGGAGATGCTGGCCGGAACCTCTCTGGGCTACTACAAGAGACTGATGGAGCAGGGATCCTTCTGGACCGGAGGCGGTTGTGGCGGCGGGTGCGGTGGCGGCTGTGGCGGCGGATGCGGCGGCGGCTGTGGAGGTTGCGGAGGGTAGTCGGTGTGAGCTCGACTAAACCCGAGAGTTGCGTGGCGGGATTGCACGATTCACGCGGGCTGCTACTCCAGTGGCACATCACCGAACGTTGCAACCGCCGGTGCTCGCACTGCTACCAGGAAGCCTACTCGGGC
>Ga0255055_10000138_pt1 | contig 52759 bp, 61 predicted proteins | sample JV7_2_27_MG_FD_188633 | JGI IMG/M metagenome (GOLD analysis project Ga0255055, IMG submission 188633) | Seawater microbial communities from Jervis Inlet, British Columbia, Canada - JV7_2_27 | ecosystem: Environmental > Aquatic > Marine > Inlet | place: Canada: British Columbia | collected... | reverse complement strand
AAGATTACAGACTTGGAAACATAAAAGACAAAGGCCTAACAGAAACCTGGAACGACCTACAAAAATCCGAGTTGCACCTCAAACTAAGAGACAAAAGTAATTTGAAGGGTAGGTGTGGAGTTTGTGAATACCGTGAAATTTGCGGTGGATGCAGAACAAGAGCAGAATACTACACAGGAGACCTGTTTGAATCTGATCCAGCATGCGCATACATACCAAAAGTACTCAGAGAAAGCTGATTCTAAGAAAATATTTTTTTTCTTTTTTATTATAAACTTAATAAAATAATTTATTATTCGAAATCAAATGAATAGCATATTAATAATTATTTTTTGATTTTAAAAATTGCATATCTGTCATTTGAATAAACTAGTTTTAGTAATTTTGAATTAACTAGTTTAGTATCAAGTTGATTTTTATCATACACTATAAATTCAATATTATTATCTTTGATGTACGTATGATAATCTCTAGATAGAACATCGTGTTCAGATTCAAGTTTAGAGTCAAATAAGGAAATCAATTCAGATAGGTCTTGCATTTCTAAATAATCATTCCTTGAAAAAGACAAAATATCAAAATTACGAGATATTGTTTGGTTTATGTCAATTTTGTTAAACTCGTATTGAAAACGTAGTGCATCGATTTGTTTACTTGATAAAGCACCTAAATTTCCCCATTCAGGTAATCCATAAAATTTTATAGCAAATACAATTTTTTCTGTTTCGTCGTAAATACTGATTAGGTTTTCTGTTAAGTTATTTTTTGTAAAATTAGTCACTGCCCACTCATTATTTTTAGAGTTAGAAGGTTTATCCCAAGGATTTTCCCAGGATAGAACACCTGGGACATAAGCTTTTGTGAAAGAAAAAGATAGATCAAAAAAAGTGCTCACATACAGTTTTACTTCTGTAAGTTCAACATTTTTAGATGATAAAGTCCAAGTTACGTTAATGGGGTAACTGTTATTCTGAAATTGGATTGTTTGGATCAAATTTAGTTCGTCGTTGAAGTAATGAATTGACATCTTTTTTGGATAAAATTGATCTTCAAAAATAATTTCTCTATTTAGGCGGTGGAGTTCAGAAACATGTTCTTCTCCGTTAATTTTGTATGATATAAAATCACCAGCACCTGATGAGTAAGATACTCGTTTCCAAACACTATTTATTGAGACATAATTTTCTCCAGAAATTGCTCCTTTTGACTCATAAGTTCGTACAAGAGTTAATGGGTGTTCAAGTTCATATGCCAATTCTAAAACAGATTCAGCAATTACATTTCGCTCGACAATTGGATCAGTCTCTGCAAAAATTGATTTTCCAGAGTATACACCAAACCAAGAACCAGGCACTTCAGTTACAACTACTGTTGTAGGTTCTGGATAGTTGTCTCTCAGCCAAATTGCGGCATCATATCCTTTCACATCTGAGGTTGAGTAGAAAATACTTGCTTCCATTATTTTCCCGTAAACAATCCCAAAACGAAATATGAATAAAGAGATAAGAAGAATAATTATTGGATATGTAATTATTTTGATTCTATTTTTTTTCCATCTTTTTCTAAATTTATTATTGAATTTCAAAAGTCTATCTATAATAAAAACAAAAGACACAGCAGAAAAAACTGCGATTGAAGGTAATAAGTAATAGACAAAACGCTGATAGGGTAAATAAATTCCCACAAGATATGATTGTGAAAAAAATAACGGGATATAAAAAGCTAAAGATAAAAGTAAATAAAAACCTAAATTCCCACTTTTTCTAAGTTTGAAAAATGTAAGGATTATTCCAAAAAAGGCTAAAAATAGGATGAAACCAAAATTTACGATAAATTTTTCAGCTGAAACTGCAGGAACCTGAAAAAGCATTGTTTCTAGTTGAAAGAAGACAATATCTATTAAACTCCCAAGATAAGGCAAAAGAGGCATCAAGTAATATAATGAAAAAGCAATAGCTCCACCAATTAATGCTGCTATCCAAGCCTTCGGATACTTTCCTTTGGATTTTATTAGCATGATAAAAATAAATGGGGGAAAGATGATGAAAGCCAAAAACGTAGTTAGTTGATGGGTTAAAACCAAAGAGAAAGTGAGAGTAAAAATTGTAACAGTATTTCCAATTCCTTTTCTCTCTAAGGAGAGATACATAAAAAGTAAAGACATCATAGCTAAGCTAAGAATTGTAGTATACCCACCCCATTGATTGATCTCATATAATGGAAAACAGAAAAACAGAAACAACGCTGCGATAAAACCAGTTTTTTTATCGAAAAATTTTGTTCCAAGCAAATAAACTGAAAAAATTAACAACCAATCAATTAACACAGTGAGGGTTTTTATTAAAAATATTAATGTTCCAATTTCAGAAGCGCCAGTAAAGGCAATTAATGTAGATAGAAAAATGTGGTATAGAGGAGGATACCATGCAATATCGCTTATAGGAATAGATCCCGAAGAAAGAAAAGAATCAGCTCGTTGGAGGTGAACAGCAGGATCGTTACCTAACACAAGTCCATTCATAGATAAAATTGTATAAAAAAAAATGAATACAAAAACTGAAAAAACAAAGAAAACTAGGTTTTCAAAGTTTTTTTCTCGAATTATTTCACGAATAACTATGAAGGTATTCACCCCTCTTGGAAAGAGGCGTTATTTACCTTAAATATTGCCACTTCATCGTTAATAAAGACCAAACTAAAAATAGGATCATTAGAAAATTTGAGTAGCAAATCTGAATCTCTAACCGCAATATAAGAAACGTTCCAGTCAATTATTGCAGTGTCATAAGAAAAAACCTCGATAGGCAAATCAAGAATATCTTTGTTATTTGGGAATAAATCAGAGTCTAATGTACGAATCATATTAGAGTCTAAAATCTCTTTAATCAATAGATCTCTATTTTCTGCTGTCTGATAAAAAACTAAATCATCTGTTATTGAAAAAACACTAATTAAAAACTGGAAATCGACATTAGTTTTTCCTAGTTCATAAAACAAGTTCAAACCAAAATTTTCTAATTCAGTAAGATCTGGTAAATTGGGTTCAGAAAAAATTAATTGTCCTAAAACTTTTGCTCCTTCATCAACAAATCCAACTGTATTTTCACTTTGGACTAGTTCACCTTTTGATTGAAGAATATAATTAACATCAACAATTGAAACAAAATCATTTTCAGTATCAAGAGATATAGTCACATTAACAAATTTTTCACCGGCATACATTGTAATGTATTGTGAATAATTGAAAAAATTGTTACCTTTTTTGATCAAAAGTTGAGCTTGAGTCACATCATTTTCAATATTCATCTCAAGCACCGGAAGAGTCGATAATTCAAAAGTTCCAAATGAATTATTACCAAAATCAAGTTGGACATTTACTTTATCATGGCTAAAATGGAAAAAAGGATATGGAAAATAGGTCCAGTTGAGTTTAGCTAGAAATATTGGATTATGTCTATCCAAATACCCACCATCATCTCTAATTTGAATTAATCCATTATCAAGAACATAATTAGTATCAAGCAAATTATTAGCAACTTTAGCAGGTTCAAATTCGCGAGCTAGAGTTAAAAACTGTGGATCAACTGCACTTAAAGTGGGTCTTTGAGCAAAACCTGAAAACCACCAACCATAAAGTGCATCAGAAACAAACACTGAATCATTTGGAGTATTCTGTTTGGCCCAAAGAATAGCATCGTATCCAGGATCTGTCATAACTTGATAAAAACTTTGAATTGTTCTACCTTGAAAGGGAGTTAAGAATATAGGAATAATAAGAAAAGAAATTATTAAAAAAGTTAAAGTGAAACCTGTATAAAGATTTTTTTGAGAAAACCGTTGAGTGAAGGGAGATGTTCCATTGGTTTGGTTTTTCAGGTCATGATTATGTTTCTTTGTAAAAGATATGTAGGTATTTATGATTCGAGCAAAAAAATTTGACCCATGATCAATCCCCAAACCAATAAGAACAATCAAGGGCAATATTACAAAGTACAAAAACCTATTATAGTCAACATAAAGACCTACTAAATATCCTTGAGTAGAAAGAACAGGCACTAAAAGCCATAACATAAAAAGAACTGAAGGAACAGATAAAAACTTCTTTTGATACTTCTTTGAAAATAACAAGAAAAGAAAAACGCTACAAAATAAGGGTATAATCCACTCCATTGGAAGTACACGTGTTGAAAGTAATGCTTGTTGGATATCAGATACTCCACCTGTAAATGTTCCTCCATTTGCACCTAAATATGCAGGTATTATATTCATTAGAAAGGGAGAAACAAGAATAAATCCAACCAGCAATGGCAAGATCCAGATTAAAATGTGCCCTCTTGTTATGTCCAATCTTTTTGAAAAAACAATCATCATGAATATTATCAGAATAGTGATACTAACAAACATTACAGAGGTTAAAGAGTGAGAAAGCAATATGGTTGCAGATAAAAGACTGGCAATGCAAATAAGAGGAAAACGTGAAAATTTTTTTCTCTCTAAATACAGATAAAAAATAATGGGAATCAAAGTTAAAGCAGCAGCATTGGGATAGCCCCCCCACAATAACATTTCAATATCAAAACGTGAGATAGCTACTAAAAAAGCGACAATTATTCCAGCTGATTCACTCCAGGCAACTCGAGTTACTAAATAAGAACACAAAACAAGAAGAGAAGAAAATAAAGCAACAGTCAATGAAAATGCCAAATAATTTGGTAATCCTGTTAATAATACTACATACGAAACGAAGATGTGATAACCTGGAAAAGTTAGAGAGAAACCTCCTCCCATTTGATAGAAATTCCATTGAAAATCAGTTCCACCAGATTGTGTAATCGAATTTAGAACACTGTTGTGTAATCCAATATCAGCACCTGAAGGATAAATGTCCCAATGCATAAACATCAATCGATATGTTAATGCAAATGCAAAAATGACAAGCAGCAAAGTAGTCTTAGTTGAGATTTTGACCATTATTGTCTTCCTGAACTTTATAGTTTTCTTTATATTGATCTTGGATTGGTTGAGTCAAGGTTTAAATATAGAATTCGAGTATAAAAAGCGAAGGTAATAGACCAAAATAAAAAAGGTGTTTAATTAAATGTCATGGCTTAAATCTATGATGGAAAAAGAGCCCAAAGAACCAGAAAACCCAATTGGAACTGTCGTTATCGGTAATATCCAACCAGATATGCACGACACAGCTAAAGAAGCAGTAAGAAAAGCGCTTAAAAGAGCTGGATTTAAAACAATAGATGTAGGAAAAAATGCTAAACCTGAAGCTTTCGTTGCGAAAGTAAAGGAGTCAAACGCTGACGTATTAGCCCTCTCTGTCAATACAGTACCTGCAAAAAACAAGTTGTCAACACTAGTTGATGCATTGAAAGCAGCAAATCTGAAAGTGTCAATAATAATAGGTGGAGCTGCAGTAAAGAAAGAAGACGCAGATGCAATTGGAGCGTTATTTGGCAAAAATAAAGAAGAAGGCGTTGAACTAGCTAAAAAAGCAGTGGCTGGGAAATAGTAAAGCTACAATCCACAGATGAGATACTATGTTCAAGTTTAAAACAGAACAAAAAGTATATGAAATTGGAAGAATAAAAATCGGCGGTCAGCCGGGTGAATTGCCAACCGTTCTAGTAGGATCAATTTTTTGGCTAGGCCAAAAAATGGTAAAAGATGCTAACCAAGGAATATTCGATGCCAAAGAAGCAGAGAATCTAATTAATAAAATCGAAAACTTAAGTGATATAACGGGTGTTCCATTCGTTTTAGATATTGTTGGAACCACAGCAGCTGCTTTTGAAAAATATGTAGATTTTGTAACAAAACACACAGAAGCTCCATTTCTGCTAGACGCGATGAGCCCAAGAACACGTATGCAAAGTGCGGAAATCATAAAAAACGTTGGTTTACAAGACCGATGCATATACAATTCTTTCTATAAAGGTGTATCAAAAAGAGAAGCGGCAAAAGTCAAAGAGTGCGGAATTACTGCATCTATTGTCTTAGCTGACGATCCAAAAGATAACAGTCTAGAAGGAAAAATGAAAGTTTTAGAGGAAGCATTGGCCTTAGCTGCAGAAGGTGGAATAACAAAACCGTTAATTGATACAGCTATTCCCGCATTTGAACCAGATATGGGTACAGCAGTTAGAGCTATACCACAAATAAAAGAGAAATTTGGTCATCCAACTGGTTTGGGAACCGGAAACGTTGTAACCACAATGGGTTGGGTTAAAGCTAAATTTGAAAAGCAGTTCAGAAAGGGAACAAGAACAGCAACAAACGCAATAATGCAAACAATGGGCGCTAATTGGTTAATGTATGGACCAGCAGAACAATCGGATTATGTATTTCCTGCAGTAGCAATAGTAGATGCTTATATTGCATCAGGTGCAGCTGATTTGGATACAAGACCGCTAAATGAGCAACATCCAATTTATAAAATCTTTATGGGCTAAACATCCATATCCTTTTCTTTTTTGTCTAAATTTTGCTAGAATCCAGTTGAAGGAGTAAAAAGTGAAATCCTCTCTATGGTTTGGAATAATTATTCTATTTACAGCATTAACAATGTTATTTGTCTATTTGATTCCTTCGAATTCATTCTTCTCAGGATTAACATATTTTTTTGGATTTATTTTTGTTGCAGTTATACCAGGATATTGCCTCGTGAATGTCTTATTTAAAGATGGAAAATTAGAGTTCATAGAAAAATCAGTTTTATCAGTAGCGTTAAGTTTTAGTATAGCTGGAGTATCAGGTTTATTTTTAGGATTATCCCCTATTGGATTAACTACTTCTTCAATTACCATTACACTTAGTGGGATAGTTTTGATTTTAGCATTTCTAGCTTTTCTGAAAAAAAAGCGAGTATAAACTTATCAAAAAAAGTGATTACAGGTTTGAAAAACCAGTTTCGTTTCAGCTATATATTTAAGATTTAATTTATCAAAAAAAATTGAAATAAAAGGGGAAAAATTAGAAAAGTGATTTCCACTTTTCTACTAAGTCGAGAACTTCGTCCCCGCCATAACCGTCTAATTCTTGTAAGACGTCAGTAGCTTGAGTAGCTTCTTTCTGGAAATTTCTAATTCTGTCTGCATTTTCAGCAAGAAATATTATGCCGTCTATTCCAGCTCTTGCTATTCTCACTGCAACTGTTAACAAATCTTTAACTGGAGGTGTCTGTTTTGGATCATCGTTTGGTCCACGCACATAGAGGTTTGCGAAAACTGGTTTCTTTAGTTTGCTTTTAAAGGCTCTTGCCAACATCTCCCAGTACCAAGGAGAAGGATATGCTTTTGAGAACATTGGAATTACAAAGGTATCTGTATATTCTGCTAGTGCATCAAAATCGTAACCAAATCTCTCTCGTCCCAATACTGGGTCGGGTAATAGGTTTACATATAGAGGCTTGCCGCCGATAACACCTTTAACTTCTTTCAGAAAACCAGTTACTTCTTGGGCTCTCCAATCATACCAATTTAGGCCACTTGTTCGCCATAATTCCACACAACGCGGACAAACACAAAAACCATGATCAGCAAAATGTTGACTGCTTATACTAATTCCCGGAGTTTTTTGGGCACATTCTTTGAATAATTTTAAATTATATTCTTTAACTTCTGGATTTGTTGGACATAAAACATCCCATCTGAGAGTATATTTTTTATTTCCCGGATTAACTCCATTTACTTTTGGAGGAGTCAAACGACGAAATGCTGGACCATCTTTTGACATCGAAATCCATTCTGGATGTTTCTGTGCAAGTTCATTATCTCCAAAGACAGCAATATTTGTATACATATCCGGATTAGGGGTTCCCACAGTTCCTGATTCGGGTTTTATACGATAGAAGTTTATGTCGACACCCTCGGCTGGCCGAGGTTGATAGAGGAAGGTTGCAAATTTCAACATTATCACCATTGATCTAATTTTTAATTAACCGAATAAAAAACGCAGGTTATTTAAGGTTTTCATTTTTTTCCTTTAAATTGTTATTCATTAAGAATGCAATCAAAACTTGTTTAGTAAATGGTGGTAAATCAACATAGTCTAATTGCTGAACAATTTTTGTATCAACAGAAATATTTGAGTTGAAAAATGTGTTACTAAATTTGGCAGATAAGAGAGTCACATTTCCAAATTCTTTTGGTATTAATCCTTTTTGGATATCATCATCTAATTTAGATGTGGCTAACAAAAAAGTGGCGAAAACTGGTTTTGATTTTAATAATTTTTCCAAGCTTTGTTGATCAATAGATATTCCTTTAACTTTTGATGATTCGGAAGCAAGTTTTTCCATGGATAAATGTCGTTCGGTTAACCTATTTATTATAGATCTAGTTGGAGAATAACCGCCCACTTTAGCTTTTTTTGTAGCTTCTCTAACAGCTTTTCGAGTACAATAACCTACTAGTTTTCCAAGTTTTGAAGCAGGACCTCCATATATAATGTCTGGACCACGACCAGTTTTAGCTGTTACCAATGCATCAGTTATAGTTCCAGTTGCTTCATCACCCGAGTATCTACTTCGAAGGTCTAAATCTCTAAGAGCGGCAGTTTTAGCTTCAGTTGCAGTAATCAAAGTACAGGCAAGACAACTTGTCGTGGGATTTCCATCAATGATGACAATAATGTTTATGGTTCCCGGGAGTTCATGAATTTCTATCTCTTCACCTGATGATTCAGCATGAGTGCAACCTGCTGTAGCAACAACACTGACACCTAACTCGCCATCCAGTTTGGAAATCAATGAAAAATCTTTAACTGAAGCATAAGTAACCATTCCAACAAAATCATTAATATCGCCTATTTTTTTAGAAGATTCAACAATAAAAAGTTCAGGATCATCATGAAGACGGCGATCACCATAATCATCAGAGACTTGAGTATTGATTATGGTTTTTGTTCTTTTGCAGCCTCCGTTGTGTATTGCTGAACTCATTACACTAAGAGTATTTGAGGAAAGGATAGCTAACACGTTTTCTTTAAGAACAAGTTTCACATCTTCTCCTACTAGTTTATGATGTTCCAATTTATACACCGTTACTTTTCCTTAGATTGAGCTAGAGTAATTGCTTTTGTGGGACATAGATTGATACATACAGCACATTTAGTGCAAGATGAAATATCCATTATTGTTGGTTTTTGTTTTTCACCTTGCTCAATTATTCCCACAGGACAAACGCCTATACAAATCAATCCGAAACAAGGAGGGCATTTAGCATAATCGATATTAATTGATGAAGAATGAGTGTCCATAGCAAATCAACAGGTTAATAAGACCAAGAAATATATTTGTTGCGCGAAAGATGAAATAATATGGAAATTGGATTAGTTACTTATACTCCAGAAAAAGTGAAAGGATACGATCATCATGTTTATTATTCCAAATGGGTAAATGGCTCAGTTTTTCCTGCTGCAGAAGAGATGCAAAACGATGTTTCTTGTTTTTGTGATGCCAAAGCCATCAGAGAAAACCCAAGTATCGTCGCAATCTCAAAAAATGGATCAGCATTAAGAAAGAATAGAAAAGCTAATCTGGCTTTTGATTATGTCTGTCCAACAAATCAAGAATATCGAACTAAAGTTTTAGAGTATATAAAAGAATTAAATACTAAAAATATTTTAGGCGTAACATTAAATCTTTACCATTTTCCAGAACAAGAATTTTGTGTTTGTCCGCGTTGTGTGGAATTATGGCGAACAAGCGGGTTAAATTGGATCGATTGGCGATCTGAAACAATAACACAATTTATTTCAGATGCAAAAAAAGTTGTAAAGGGAACATTTGCAGTTGAGATGTTTCCAGATCCAGTCTTAGCTAAAGAGAGATTTGGAATAGATTTTAATAAAATCGCAAAATACGTTGATTATTTTCATGTTCCACTTTCGGCAAGAGATTATACAACTAATTACTGGGTGGATCTATTAGCTAGAGATTTTTTAAAGATATTGAAAAAACCAGTTGTTTTAGAGTTGAGTGCTGAAATGCCTAATTTTGAAAAAATGGAGGCTCTATTAAAAACTATGGCTTATCTTTCGAGATTTAAATTTAAAGCAATATTGTTGCTAGTTCATAATTCAAAAAATGCAGAAGAAATATGTGAATTTGCTGTAAAAAACAGAGAATATCGAGATTGGCTCGATAGATTCGAGTTTTCAAATATGATAAATATAGTTGAAAAATGGGCTACTATTTATTGAGAGTTTTTCTATATTCAAATAATCGGTTCATGTCTAACTCGGCTGTAATTATTTTATCTGTTAGTGAATTAGATACTTCAGCCAGTATTCCCCAGGGGGCAATTATAGCACTTCTTCCACCTATTGTACTTGAACAGACATTTCCAACTTTTAACACAAATACTCCATTTGCTGAAGCTACTTTCTCAGTTAAAGGATGGCCTTCTACAGTGGGGTGAGATCCCATAGCTGCAACAGGCAAAGATAGGATGTGTGCTCCTAATGATGTAATTTGCTTTACAAGAACAGGATCAAACATATCAGCACAAACCAGTAATCCAATTTTGGCAAATTGGGTTTCTATTACAACTGGTCGAGTACCCTTAGCAACTCCTGCTTGAAGTTCACCAGTTATTGGATTTATTTTCTTATACTTTCCTAGAAGTTCTCCATTTTTCCATAGAGTACTGGTATTATAATATTTTCCAGCATCTTCTTCAAGAATTGTTCCGCCTAAGAGATAGATAGTAGGAATTTCTTTGGATATTTCTGATAAAAATTCCAGAGTAGTTTTAGAAGTTGCTTTCGAGATTCTTTCTGCTGAATCAAAATTTGATAAGCATCCAGGAACAGAAAAATATTCAGGAAGTGCAATAATGGAAGGTGAGGTTTTGGCAGCTTTGTGTATGCAAATTGAGGCTGCTTCAAGATTTTTTGACTTAGAATTACGGACCTTCATATGGATTAAACTTATTTTCAATTATTCACCAGCGACACAATTTTTATCGGAACTATCAAATTTCTAAGTAATGAATAATTACGAACTCTAAAAACTTTTAAAGGTAGCTATAAATATTCATAAAAAATAAGGACATATCGCAAACGCCTAAACGTTCATCTGAACACAGATTTTTTTAACATATGTTTATATTTTTCCGTTTTTCATACCCATACGGATATACTTAAATACTTCAAACAAGACAAAACTCTTTACACGAGGAATTTCAATTGACCCTAGATCCAAAAGATTATGAATCCCTTTTGCCAGAAATCAGAACGCTAGTTAATAGAAGTGTACAAAATAACATGACTGAAGCTATGTTATTTTCCGCGGGTACAGATACACAAATTTTAGCTTATGAAGCCGTCAAATACAATCCAAAAATAAAAACCTTAACCATGGCTTTTAAACATGGAAAACCAAAAGACGCAAAATACGTAAAAAAAATGGTTGCTTTTCTTAATCTTAACCAAGAAACACACACTTTTGGTCGTGAAGAAGTAGTCAATAATGCTCCCAAAATAGTAAAAGCATTAAAGAAATTTGATCCCATGGAAATAAGAAACAGTATGCCTGTGTACATTGGATTAACTATTCTAAAGGAAAAAGGAGTCAAAACAGTTTCAACAGGTGACGCTTTAGATGAACTTTTTGGATATCCGTGGCAATTCCATTTATCAGAGGAAGACTTTAAACAAAAACAAATAGAAATGTGGGCAGAGATGGGTTTTTCTTCAATACCCATGGCAAAATCTCTTGGGATGACTGTCAAAGCACCTTTCTTAGATCCAGCATTCATGGATTATGCGAAAAAACTTCCAATAAAACTAAAAATTAACATGCGCGAAGGCATAAAATATGGAAAATGGATAATGAGAAAAGCCTATGAAGAGCTAATTCCAACAGAAATTATTTGGAGACCAAAAGCTCCGCTAGAAGCGGGAACTGGAACAGAAGTTCTTCGCACATTTTTTAATGAAGAAATCACAGACATAGAATTTGAAAAGACACAGAAGCAAATTCTTCAAGAAGATGATGTGAAAATTCAAGATAAAGAACAATTGATATACTACAAATCTTTTAAAGATGCATTTGGAAAACCCTCAGAAGTATATCCTGATAATGGAGGAATTGAATGTCCGTTTTGCAAAAGTCATTTGAAGACGAAAATAAAGTTCTGCAAAATCTGTGGAGCTTACCCGATCTAATCCTCTTTGTCTTATCTTAATTAGATAATCTAATAATAGATAAAACAATACAAAAGATAATTTGGAATTATCTTTCCAAAAGTATATGGTGAAGTTTCGAAAATGGCTAGATTGTCTCAACTAAAAGTAGCAATGGGCACGTCTATTTTTTTCGCAGCTTTTATTTTTGCCATGTTTTTATCCGCAATAATGTTTCTTCTTGATTTTTCTCTCATTTACAGTATTATCGGTACTATCCTGTTCATACTTTTTCAATATTTAATAGGCCCATTCATAATCGGCGCTAGTTCACGCTTACATTATCTAAAACCTGGTGAAAATCAATGGTTAGAATCAATAGTAAAAAACTTAGCAACAAAAGATGGAATACCACTGCCCAAATTAGCTACAGTACCAAACAAAACACCTAACGCATTTGTTTTTGGAAGAACATCAAAAAGCGCTACGTTAGCGGTTCATGAGGGATTATTAACTAATCTTAACAAAGAAGAAGTTGAAGGAGTAGTAGCGCATGAATTAGGTCACATAAAACACAAGGACTATATTGTGATGACAGTGTTATCAGCGCTTCCTTAAATTGCCTATATAGCTGCTCAAACATTATTTAGAGTTGGAATGTATAGTTCTTTTTCTAACAGAAAGAACAAGGAGGGAAACTCGGGTTTGGCCTTAGTTGTTTTAGGGGCAATTTCATTTTTAGTTTACATTATAACTTTCTTATCAGTTATGAGACTTAGTCGATTACGTGAACATTACGCAGATGCCTATTCAGCATATTTAACGGGTAACCCCAGAGGTCTCTAGAGTGGATTAGCAAAAATTACTTACGGATTATCAATAATACCTCAAAAATCAACTCAGGTAAGGGCTTTTTATATTGGAGACCCAACGATGGCAAAACAAGAAATCCAAACTTTGATGAAAAACAAACAAGAATATGATTTGGATAAAGATGGAATCTTAGATCAAGTTGAACTTCAAAGAGCTATGCAAAAAGAAGCAAAATCCACTTGGAATAGCTTAAACAATTGGTTTTCAACACACCCACCTACATTCAAGAGAATAATGTTATTACGGGAAATAGAGAAAGAGATGGATACTGGAAGATATTCGCATAAAAATATCTATTCCAAAATTTAACAATTCTAATTCAATTTTTTGAAATAAATTCAACATTTATGTCGAAACTTCTTAGAAATCAAGAGAAGACTAATATCTTTCTAATTAAGAAGTAATTTATAGAGAACTTAAGAGTGAATGATTGATGCGTTATTGTCCAGAATGTGGAGGAGATATGAAATACGCAATAGCCACCAAACACCATATATGTAAAAGCTGTGGCCTGTCAGTTACTCAACAAGAGCTTTGGGAGTTACGAGAGAAACTCAGACCAAACTTAGAAACAGCAGAAGAGAAAAAACAGAAGCAAAGAAGCGATTATCTTAAGTGGTGGCTAAGCAAAAAAAAGTAAAGGTTTACCTAAAAGTGAATTTGGTTAACGAGTTAGAAGTATTTAGAAATTAGCAAACAATTTTTTTTAATTTTTTAAAAACAACTAAAGTTATGACTACTAAGAAGTACATATTTTTGCTCATTATTGGGTATGCATAAAGACAATAAATCACTCAGAACCCAGATTTAATGAGAAGTAATGAAAAAACCAAAGATATTGTGTATAGTTGTATTAACCCTAATGGTTTTTTCCTTGATAGATTTTGCTCATGCAGATGATTATCAAATTGAATTTTTACTTATTGGAACAAATCAGGATATTACTTATGATCTTGAGATAATTTTCCCTGAAAATCTTTACGAATACTACGCGGATAAAAGTCATAGGGTGATTTCAGTAGATGAATTTTCAGGTTTTGTTACACCATACATATTTGAGTCTGTTGCTAACAAACTTTGGGAAGTTAACAATAATGAGGAAGATTTTGCCAACTCCGCATTAATGATAGTTCACCAAATTGATTATGAAGAAACTACTCCAATAAAATACCCTGCTGAAACTATGATTGAGGGTAAGGGTGACTGTGACCTTTTTTCAATTATCGCTGCATCTATTATTAAAGCAGGAGGTTTAGATGTTGTTTTGCTATATTACGAGGAACAAACACACATGAATATTGGGGTATCTCTTTCTTCAGCTCCACAAGATACAAGAGATTCAGCGTATCATGTTGATTATGATAATAATCGGTATTATATTGCTGAATGTACTGGCGAGAACTGGATTGAAGGATGGAGAGTAGGAGAATGCCCTCCAGAATTAAAAGATGTTAGCGCTGAAGTAATATCTTTAGAAAATATCGAACAGGTAGCACCAGGACAGGCTTCAGCTAGTTTCACTTCATTAGAGTCAAGTGTTATAGTATTAGATGTAACACCTGTAATTTCTTTGCAAAATACAGATCTTAACTTAAGAGGACAACTATCCCCATCAATTGAAAACCAGAATGTAACATTTTATGCAAGTGTAAACAATTCACCTTGGAAAGCAATAGGGTCAACTAATACAAAATCAAATGGATACTTTCAGTATTTATTGAAAAATGAATTTAGCGGAATGATATCTATTCGTGCAAGTTGGGTTGGAGATAACCAATATGCGGGAGCAGTAAGCTCCACCAAAAACGTAACTATTATTCCTTTAATTGCGCTGGAATTATCTATATTAGTTAGTCTATTAGGTGCCGCAGGAATTATCTTAATTTTTATTACTAAGAGATCTCAAATTGAACAAAAACAAGTGGAATATTGGTAACACAATAGACAAAAGATAATTAAGGTAAATTATTCTTGAGCTTTGCGTTTTCTTCTGATTAAAGCAATAGTATCTTTTCTGGATGGATGAGAAATAGCTCCAGAGGGACAAATATCCTGACAACCTTTACAAAGAACAACACAATTGTATGGATTCACTGCAATTGGACAGCTTTTTTTCTGCGCCAAATCGAGCCTGTATACTCCAAGCTTACAATAGTCAACGCATTTTCCACAGCTAATACATTTTTCGTAATCCACTATTGGAAACCATGGAATCTCTTTTCTAGATATCCCTTTGTATGTTTCTTTAAACATCTCTATACACTTTTGTGTCTTGTTTTTCACCTAAGCAATCGAAATAGATAGGTAATTATCACCTATGATTCTTTCTATTGTATTAGTTTTTTTTGAAAACCAAGTAATAAGAGCATTTTTTTGGTGTTAGGGTGCTTTTTTGAGAAATGGTATAAAACAGATGTGTTGAGTGCGGTCGCCGGGATTTGAACCCGGGTTATCAGCTTGGGAAGCTGAAGTCCTAACCAAACTAGACTACGACCGCTCAAATCGATTTGATTTTTCCAATATAGTTATTCTTAATGGCTATAATAATAACTAATTTATGAATTTCTCATTATGGAGAAGTTTAATAATTTACATTAATTTACTAAATCAACACAATATTACAATTTAACCAAAATTCCCTTGATACTTTTAAAAACTTAATAAGAAAAACAATAAACAATCCAGATCAGAATATTCCAAGTTACGAAATAAAGTATTATCTATTCAATCAACACGTTATTGATACTAGAGAAAACTTCACTCTTCAGGACAAGTTTAGAGATGAGAATAAATACACAAGAATTCAACAAGAGAAGTTATCATAAAAATCAAATTGAAAACACAATGAATAGATTAACTTCTCTAAAATTCAAAGTTACTGAATTGAGGATAAAATGTGAAAAGATAAAAAAACTACAAACAGAAAATCACTGCAAAGTATGCAGAAAAACAATTGCACAAGGTGAAGAAATAACGTTTAAAGATTCTTCCAGAACCATAAAACAATATTATCATAAAACGTGTTTTGGAGTACTTATATCTGATCTCAAATAAGTAGAGTTATTTTCTAGCACAATATGTCAGGTAGTCTTGAGCGAAAATAAAGTTCATACTTTTTCGGAAAGTATAAAAAAAAATTATATCCATTAAACCAAAATAATTGATTTTTTCGCAAAGTATTTCAGAATAATGAAACCATATAGTATTAAGATGTCTGATCCTAAACAACCATGTCCAAAATGTGGTTTTGAAATTGGAAAAATCCTATATTGCACAGCCTTAAATTCGAATACGTATTATTGCCCTAGGTGTAAACTCAAGATTCAGTCTAAATGCGATAAATGCGAAACATGGTTAACGGTATTAGAACGATATTGCCAAAAATGTGGAATTGAAAATGTTTTTTTCTATAGACAAACATAACCACTTTTTAGTAAAATGCCAAAAATATTCGTGAAGAAAATAGGAACTAACTTTTCCCTATCTTTTCTAAATATTCTATAAAACTCTTCAGTTCTTCTTTATCCATTTCGGCTAAGGAGTGACGTTCTGTTTTAATATATTTACGAAGTTCTGTCAAACATTCTTTTGCTTTTACATCAAGTTTCACAGTGCGGATTTGATCTCGTTCTATTTTTATTCTATAAAGTGTTGCGATAAAGGTTCCAAGAACAAGTATGGTATTACTAATAATAACTATTATTTCCAAATCCATTTTAACATCGACTCTCATTCTATTTGGTAAATTATATGTTCATTAAAGTCTCTTTTTAGGTTTTCATTCATAATCTAATAAACAAAAATAGTGAGATTAACCAAAAGGTTATTTGATATTAGCAGAATCGTTATTTCTTACAAATCAAACTTAAAACATGGAAGAAGGAGAACAAACCGCTATGACAAAAAAAATTACATATTCAGATGCTGGAGTAAACCGTGAACAACGCACAGAATCTAAAAAAGAATTAAAAAAACTGCGAGAAACTTACAAATATTGTACACAGGGTGCAGTTATGCGTTTACCATATGGAAATATCTTTCCTTTTAAAGATAACACATACTTAGATCTGGTTATAGAGGGTGTAGGAACAAAAGTTTTGGTAGCACAATTAGCTAATAAATTTAACACCATCGGAGTTGATGCAGTAGCTATGGCAGTTAATGATGTCATTAGGTCAGGTGCTAGACCAATTGCGATGGCAGATAATATTCATGCAATAGCTAGCGATCCTCATCTTGTCAAAAACTGGCTTGAAGGAATTGCAAATGGAGCAAAAAAAGCAGAGTGCCCAGTAACTAGTGGTGAAATTGGAGATGTCGCAGAAATAATAAAGGGATTAACACCAAACCAAGGATTTGATATGATTGTTTCAGTAATTGGGCATGTTCAGAAGAATAATATCATAACTGGAAAAAACATTAAACCAGGAGATACTATTATCGGACTTTCAAGTAGTGGTCTTCATAGCAATGGAATAAGTCTTGCTAGAAAAATTCTGTTCAAACAGTGGGGAGGAAAATTTGATAGGTTTGATATACCCAATAATCTTGAAAGGCCAATAGTTCAAGAAGTTTTGGAACCGACAAAAATCTATGTAAAATCTATCCTCAAATTAAATGAAGAAATAAAAATTAAGGCAGTAGTACATATTACCGGAGACGGATACCTTAAATTCGGCAATCTTAATGGTTTTTCACCAGGTATAGGTTTTGAATTTTCAAATTTCAAACCTCATCCAATATTTTCAATAATTCAAGACACTGCACGAGATCTTGGATATATCTTAACTGACGAAGAGATGTTTAGAACTTTTAATATGGGATGGGGTTTTGCAATAATAATTGATAAAGAAGAGCTTGAAAACGCATTAAGTATTCTAGAAAAAAGTGGTGATAAACCCGAAGAAATTGGTAAAATTACTGATAGTAACAAAATTAAAGTGATTTACAAAAACAAAAAAATAATGTTAACATAATATTTTGTACATTAGTGATGAAAGTGTTTAAATCCATTATTCTCAACATTTAGCTCATGAAATACCTCTTGAAAATCGAAGTCAGCTTAAAACCAGGTCACAGCAACCCTGAAGGTGAAACAGCTGCAACCCTATTAAAAGAACTTGGTTATCAAGTTGATTCAGTAGATGTTAGTAAAGTTTATACAATTCTCTTAAAGGCAAGAGATAAACAAGAAGCAAAAAATAGAGGAATTGAAATGTGCAAGAGGCTTTTAGCAAATCCAACTAAAGACAATTATACAATAACCATTGAGGAGCAAGAATGAGTCCTAATCTCTATATTCAGAGAAAAACAAATAGTAAAATATTTGAAATCAACCTAGCTCAATCCTCCGATAATGAATTATTAGATATTAGCAATGAAATTGGACTTGGATTAACATTAAAAGAAATGAAGGTTATCCAAAAATATTTTCGTATACAGACAAGAAACCCTACTGACTTAGAACTACAAATCATAGCTCAAACATGGTCTGAACATTGTTGTCATAAAACATTTAAGGGAATAATTCAAGTCAATAATAGAAAAATTAAAAGTCTTTTTAAAACATTTATAGCAAAAGCAACAAAAGAAATCAACCCTGATTGGTGTTTCTCAGTTTTTGAAGATAATGCAGGGATTGTACATTTTGATAAAGATTATGGAATTGCAGCAAAAGTTGAAACTCATAACCATCCATCAGCTGTAGAACCCTTCGGTGGTGCAGCTACGGGTGTAGGTGGTGTAATCAGAGATGTATTAGGGGTTTGGGCAGACCCAATTGCATGTATGGATGTTTTAGGATTTGGGCCTTTGGATTATGATTACAAAAAACTTCCGTTTGGGATTAAGCATCCCAAATATGTCTATAGAGGTGTTACTGCGGGAATAAGCGCTTACGGTAACAATATGGGAATACCTACAGTAAATGGGGCAATATACTTTGATGATAGTTATACAGGAAACGTTGTAGTATATTGTGGCTGTGTAGGTTTATTACCTCTAAGTAAATTTCGCAGAAATGCCAAATCAGGTGATATAGTCCTGTTAGTAGGGGGAAAAACAGGGCGTGATGGGATTCATGGAGTAAACTTCGCTTCAGCTGAATTAACTGAAAAGTCTGAACTAGTTTCGAGACCAGCAGTTCAGATTGCAGATCCTATCGAGGAGGAAAAAGTAAAAAGAGCCATAATTGAAGTTCGAGACCTTGAGTTAGCTTCAGCAATAACCGATTTGGGAGGAGGAGGATTATCCTCAGCAATAGGTGAAACAGCTGACAAATTCAATTGTGGTACAATTATAAATCTTCAAAAAGTTCCTTTAAAATACCAAGATTTGACACCTTGGGAGATTTACATTTCAGAGTCTCAGGAGAGAATGTTGTTAATTATTCCTCCTGAAAATCTTGAAAAAACACTGGAAGTATTCTCAAAAGAAGAAGTGAATGCTACAGCAATTGGAAAACTAACCCCAGACCATCATTTGAGAGTTTATTTTCAAAAAGAAGAGATAGCAGACTTAGACATTTCTTTCATTTTCACATCTATTGAGAGTGAAAAAACCGCAATTTACGAAAAAATAAAATTTAAGGAACCAATCTTTCCAGAACCAAAAAATTTAAGCAGGATATTACTTCAACTTTTATCAGCACCCAACATAGCTAGCAAAGAGAAAGTCATTCGAACATATGATCATGAGGTTAAAGGTAACACTGTCCTAAAACCACTACAAGGAAAATATAGTGGCCCAAATGATGCAGCAGTTCTTAAACCTCTCGATAACTCTTGGAAAGGGATCGTTATTTCATGTGGTATGAACCCGAAATATGGCAAAATTGATACTTATTGGATGGCCGCATCAGCTATTGATGAAGCAATAAGAAATAATGTCGCAGTTGGAGGACGAAGAATCGCATTACTCGACAATTTCACTTGGGGAAATCCTGATAAACAGGAAAGATTAGGATCTCTTGTTAAAGCTTGCGAAGCATGTTATGACATAGCGATAGGTTTTGGAACACCATTTATTTCTGGAAAAGATAGTCTATATAACGAATCACCTTTAGGTCCTGTGACTCCAACTCTCCTTATTTCGGCACTGGGTATTATTCCAGATGTTAGAAAAACTGTATCTATGGATATTAAAAAACCAGAAAACTTGCTGTATATTGTTGGGGAAACCTTCAATGAATTGGGAGGTTCAGAATATTATGCGTCCAAAGAATTCATAGGAAGAAATGTTCCAAAAGTAAGAACATCGATTGCAAACAATATTTTCAAGGCTATAACAAAAGCAATTGACTCGAATCTAATTGAGGCTTGCCATGACATTTCAGAAGGTGGACTAGCAGTAGCTGCTGCTGAAATGGCTTTTGCGGGTGGTTATGGTATCGAATTAGACTTAACCAAAGTTCCAAACAAGGAAATAAGTAGAAATGATTTCTTACTATTTTCAGAATCAAATAGCAGATTTCTTGTTGAAATAAATAAAAAAGCTAAAGATAATTTTGAGTGTATAATGAAGGGAACCCCCCACTCAGAAATTGGCAAAATTACAAAAAAAACCGAACTATCAATTAGAGGCTTGAATGGAGAATTAATTATAAACACACCACTAGAAAATTTACAAAAGAAGTGGAAAGAGACACTGGGGACGAGGGTGTAAAACATAAAGCGAGAAGAAATAAAAGTCTGTATTCTTCGAGTAGGCGGAACAAACTGCGATTTAGAAACTCAAAGAGCATTTCAGGAATTAGGAGTACAAGCCAAAACTTTACATGTTAATGAGCTTATCAAAAAAAGAAATCTTTTGGATTTTCAAGTTCTTGTAATTCCAGGTGGGTTTTCATTTGGAGATTATGTACGGGCAGGCGTAATATTAGCACGGTTGCTTTCAGCTAAACTTAACAATGAGATTAAAGCTTTTGTTGAAGATAACAGAGCAATTCTAGGCATTTGTAATGGTTTTCAAGTTCTAGTGGAATACGGATTATTGCCTGGTTTTGAGGGGATTACACCTTTTCCAGAGGCCACACTTACTACTAATGTTCCCCAAGGTTACAATTGTCGATGGATACATGTAAAACAAGAAAATAAAAGTAAATGCATATTCACAAATAAAATTCCTTTGGGAAAAGTAATTCATTTGCCAATAGCACATTCAGAAGGTAGGTTTCTATTTCCAAAAGAACACCAAGAGAAAATGCTTGATAAACTTTACGAAAAAGATATGATAGTTTTCAGATATTGTAGTGAGAATGGCGATTTTGCTAACAAAGAATATCCGATTAACCCAAATGGATCATTCCATGATATTGCTGGCATCTGTAATAATGAAGGAAACATATTTGGATTAATGCCACATCCTGAACGAGCTTTTCATTGGTGGCAAAAACCAGGCTGGACAAAAGATGGAAATAATCAAAAATATGGTGATGGTAAATTGATCTTTGAAAGTATAATTAACAATTTAATCTAAAAAGTCCAAATCTTTGACATAAGGGAGTCCAGCTCGAGCACCTAATTGCATAACTTTTTGTGAAGCAACAAAATTGCCAATTTTAGCGCAATCAAAAAGACTTTCTTCGTTCAGCAAACCCGAAATAAAACCTGCGTCAAACGCATCGCCTGCACCGGTTGTATCTATAGCATTTACATTAAAAGGTTTAACAAAATAGCTTTCATTCCCGTCAGTAACATAACTTCCATCTGATCCGAGTTTTACAGCCACTATTTTTATCCCTTGCCGTATCATGAAGTCTGCGCCCTCCTGATAATTTGCTTTACCAGTTAATAATTCAAGTTCAATTTTATTTGGTAATAACAGATAAGTTTTCTTTAGTATAGGTTCCAAAACTCGATAGGTTTTATTTGCATATAAAATGCCAGGATCAAAACTCACTTTTGTTGATTTGGAGATTAAGTGTAATATTTTTTTTTGAGTTTGGAATGATTGTTCTCCTACAAAAGAAGATAAATGTAAAAATCTTGTTTTAGAAATATATTCATGTTTTACCTCTTCAAGTGTAATTGTATCATTTACACCGGCATCAACATATAATGCTCTTTCACCTTTTTTATCTATAAACCCTAAAACTAAACCGCTTTTGCCATGTGTTGATTGAATTATGTTTTTAGTGTCAACTCCTTCAAAACACAAATCTTGTAGAATTAGTTTGCTTTCTTGATCGCAACCGATCTTACCAATAAAACCTGTTTTGGAACCAAGTCTTGCTAATCCAACTATAGTATTTGCGGCTGATCCGCCACAAGTCTCAGTGTAGCTCTCAATAAAGCTCTCTTCTTCAGCCTTAGCTAGTTTATTCACTTTGTAGAGTTTATCAACATTAAGAGCACCAAAACCTACAACATCAAAAGGAATCATGAAAACAACTCGGTTAATTCAATTTTATATTTACCTAAAGTTCCACCATAATTTCCAGCAGATACGCCAATAACACCAACAACATCCAAAGCTGCTTCAATTCCTTTTTTCATTGCTTCTTTTACAACTTCCATTGAAACGCCATTAATTACTATCTCAGGAATGTACTTCACTTTGTTAGGAACTTTAGATTTTACGCCCAATTTTTTCTTCAGGGAGGGACAATAGGTATGATTTGTAGTGGGACCTATAGAAGGAAAATTGGTTTCTGTTTTTGATCCAGCGGAACAAATATCAAAAGGAGTAACTACACCTTTGATTTTATGTATAGCTTCTAAAGCTTTTTTACCAGCGTGATTTACAGCTTCTTTTGTTTCACACATAATCCAAAAATTGGCGCCCATTACTCCTCGAGCATACCCCAAGTACCTTTCTATTTTAAAATCGGGAACCATTAATGGGACAATAATCATATTTTTTCCATATCGATTCTCAACCCATTCATAACCATCTCCACAATGACCAACCCTCAACAGCATGTCCATTTTTCCGTCCGATTTTGTTAAGGCATTAAAAATCGCTGTAAAGGGTTTAACAAGAATGTCTTGCCGAATCCTATAAGACAATTCAGTTTCAAATTTAATTAAAGACTTTGCAAAAGGTTTGTTTTGGTCTATGGCTCCCCAAAATTGCAGGATTACACCTTTACGGTTGTCTGGAGTTTCAGTTTTTTTCAACCAGGACTCTATACCCCCCTCAACTCTACCAATAACAACAGAAGGATTTGAAGTCGAATCCTCTGCAGCTCTATTCAAAATATTTTCATCATCTGCAGTGAGAATAACTTGTGAAAAAATGCCATCAAAAGCTTCAGCGTAAGTAGGATCAATAGTTTTGCTGGTAAACATCAACCTAAACCTCCTACGGTTTCACCTCTAACAGATTGTCTAAAAATGTTACTCTCATCAACTAAAAAATCAGTATTTTTAGGCGTTATAATTTGAACATTAGGCAATTTTTTTTGGTTATTAGCAAGAAATATCGATAATAGAGATTTATCTAATCCAATTTTTAGAAGATTCTTTACACTCCAATTTTCCAATAATTGAATAGTTTTTTCCTTCCCAAACTTAACGAAAGAATCCGTGAGGATAGCAGTAACTAAATTACTATTTGACAAAACAGCTACTTCAGAGTTTTTTACCGCATAATGATTTCCATTAAATGAAATAGCTAAACCTCCTTTCTGATTAACAAGGTGGAGAGCTTCGATATCAGTAATACTATCACCGAAATATATGACATTCTCTATTGAACTATTCAAATTTCTCACTACATCTCTTATTGCTTCGACTTTTTGATTGCCACCAATGGGTATAACATCAGAGAAAATAAGAGATAATTGCATATTTGAGATTTCATTCCAGAAAATTGTATCAAGTCGATTAATTGTTTCTTGAGTGTCAGCAGATAGATCATTCATAGTTCTGGCAAACAAAGGAAGTTCTATTGAGGGTAATTCCAATATTTCTTTTGTTATTTCTTTCAATCTTTTTTTCTCTTTTTTGGTTATGGAGTATTTATCTATTGACAATTTAGTAGAATATGTGTTTTCAAAAGGAAAATTTAGTACTTTACATAACTCTCGTATATATTGTTCATAACTGGTACTAACAATGAATGCTGGCGCTATTTTTTGTATAAAATTTAAAGTCAGTTTGCTATCAGCTATTAACAGCAAGTTTTGGGCTGAAAAATCCTCAATTTGTTTATCAGTAACATCATACGCTTTTAGAAATGGAAGAATTAATTTTAGAGTATTACCAGCATTATGACCAGGTTTTTTTAAAATATCCACTAATGCATCATCATATTTACTAATAAGAGCAAATAAAGTGTCCCCTTTTGGAATAAAATTTTTGGTTATTTCAAATGCATTGTCATTTTTCGATATTGGACCTTCACAATCAGAGATGAAGACCCGTTTCATTTATTGCTCCTCAAAAGTTCCATTTTACGTACACTTCTAAGAATATGTGTTTTTGAGGCAATATCGGTCCTATTCCAAAGAGCCCCCCCACTTATAGCACCAGCACCTTCGAGAGAAATTTCACGAGCTTCTTCGATACTATCACCAATACCTAAAATGGCTACTGCTCTAGATCTCAAAGCAAACACCTTGGAATCTCTTATTTCCATTGATCCCGGGTATACCCTTATACGATCAGAGTATTTCGCTACAAGTGAATCAGCTTGTGATAGGTCAATTGGAGTATTAACAACTGATTTGTTCACTAGATGGGGAAAAGTAGTCATATAACCACCATAATTGGGTGGAACTTTGTAGGTTAGAACGCTAGCAGCTTCTCTTAATTCTATATTAGTTAAGGTTCTATTCAACATTCTATAGCAGATATCAACCAAATCATCTTTTAGAAGGGGTAAGATGTTAATTATTTCAGGATCCCCAGGTCTACTATTGTTTTCAAGGATTTTTATTCCGTTCTTAGAGTGCATAAATGCTAAGTATAATGGGACTCCCCTTAAAGCGGAATCATCTCCAATCTTTTCTTTCCATTTCTGAAAAATCTTGTTCGCTAGAGATAATTCATTAGCTCTTTCAGAGGGAGTTAAGAATGGCAAGTGTTCGTTAATATCTTTGTAAGATCCCATCCCCCCAGTATTAGGACCTTTATCGTTATCAAAAGCACGCTTATAATCGCGAACACTAGGTAGTGGAACTAAATGTTGTCCATCAGAAAAAATTTGGAAACTTGATTCCTCACCATCTATCTTTTCTTCAATAATTACTGAACTATATTGAAAATTCGACATGAAATGTTCAAAGAGTTGCTCTCGAGTGGTAAAATGATCACCCCAGACGCCCACTCCTTTTCCAGCAGTAGGTTTGTCAGGTTTTACTACGGCATTATTCGAGAGTTGATCAAGCCAACTGTAAACTTCTTTTTTAACATCACTTGTGTTTTTGTAATCTTTTGAATCAAAGATTTGAAAACGTGGATTTGATTCAGGCGCTATCTCCTCAAACAAAAGTCTCTGCATAATTTTACTATCTTCAATTGCGTATTTTTGTTTAGGACAAAGAACAGGAATATTTGTTTTTTCTTCAATAAGATCACGTACACCCTCAATTATCGGTTTTTCTGAACCCACAATAACAAAATCTATTTCAGTTTTATTGGATACTGCAAACTTGCATATGTCTTTGCTATTCAAATCTGGAATTACAACGTGTTTATGGGCTCTTTTTATATTAAATGGATTATGTTGTTTATCTGCAATATATAATTCTACATTATAATTCTGACTTCTTGCAAACATATCAACCATTGCAGCTTCTCTTGAACCATAAGAAACGATTAATATTCCTACTTTTTCCATTAGTAACACCATTATTATTTTAAGGAAATTAAATACTGAAACCTAATTTGGTTTATTAGAGGTACCATCAATATCTTCATTCTTTTCCGTTTCATATACTCTATCTGTTTCTGTGTAGCCATTTAAGAACTTCTCCTTCATATCATCAGCCATTTTTTGAGCCAATGGTGTTTTGGATACTTGCCATTAATACAGACTAAACATAATTGGTCATGTTTCTCACCTGTTGCTTTGATTGCAAATACCTATCTGATTCGAAATAGAAAAAGAAATGGGAAAAGTGAAAGGTTATTTTTCTCTAATTATTTTAGTTTTTCAGAGCTTTGGCTAACTCTTCTGCTTTATCAGTTTTTTCCCATGTGAAGTCAGGATCATCTCTTCCGAAATGTCCAAACGCAGCTGTTTTTCTATAAATTGGTCTTAAAAGTTTTAAGTGCTCGATAATCGCTTTAGGTCTCATATCAAAATTTTTCTTTACCAAGTCCAATATTACTTCATCAGATAACTTTCCTGTTCCAAAAGTATTAATAAAAACAGAAACTGGATGAGCCACACCAATAGCATATGACAATTGAACTTCACATTGATCAGCTAATCCAGCTGCTACAACATTTTTAGCAACATAACGAGCCATGTAACAAGCTGATCTATCAACTTTTGAAGGGTCTTTTCCAGAAAAACAGCCTCCACCATGGCCCCCTACACCTCCGTAAGTATCAACGATTATCTTACGTCCTGTTAAACCTGAATCAGCCAAAGTGCCACCAATCACAAAACGTCCAGTTCCATTGATAATGTATTTGGTTTCACTGTCTAATTTGTCAGAAGGAATAACTTGGGTTATTACATGATTAATGATATCTTCCTTCATTTGGTCTCTATCAATTTCTTCTGTGTGTTGTGCTGCTATTACTACTGCAGTAACTCTTTGAGGAACACCATCAATATATTCTACTGTAACTTGAGATTTACAATCTGGTCTCAAATAAGGTAAAAGTCCATTTTTCCTAACTTCGGCAAGTTTCTTAACAAGTTTATGAGCTAAAAGTATTGGAATAGGCATCAATTCTTTAGTCTCAGTGGAAGCATAGCCAAACATCATTCCTTGATCACCGGCACCTTGTTCATGAACATTAGTTTCAGTAACACCCATAGAAATATCAGGTGATTGTTCCTCTATCGAAACCATTATCCCACAAGTTTCCCAGTCTAATCCATCACGGGCATTATCAAACCCTATTTCTTTCAACGTTTTTCTTACGATTGCAGGTATTGATACATAACAAGAAGTTGTAATTTGTCCGGTTAGTATCAGATTTCCTTGCATTACTAATGTTTCACAATCAACTCTAGCTTTAGGATCTTTTGCAAGGATAGCATCCAATACACTATCAGAAATTTGGTCAGAAACTTTATCCGGATGACCTTCTCCGACTGATTCAGAAGTAAACAAGTATTTTCCCTTTTTTTGCATAAAAATCACTTTAAGGCAATATAATAAGAGGTTATGTAATCCGAGATTTTTCTTAAAAAGTTTTCTGACTTGTAAAATTTTTTCTCCGTTGTCAAATGTAATAAAAACACATTTAAAAAAAATTAGGCACAAAACCAAAATAGTTATCTATATATCAAATATTTGAAATTGAAAAAATTTTATTGTAAAAAGATAGAAATTAACAATTAAGAAAAAGCAAATTTTGTTTGGGTCATAAATTATATAATCTGCAAGATCAATAAGAAATACAGGGTACAATTATGAACTTTAATGTAAAAGAAATTATCGAAAAAATAGTTCATAAAAAAGGACCTGGACCCTCTACCACTTACTCAATGTTTCATGTTTTTTATGCAATTGAACTTATTTCGAAAAAAGCTATTGGTCGCAGTAGAATAGCAAAAAAAATTGAAATCGGAGAAGGTGCGATTAGAACAATAATTGATCACCTTAAAGATGAGAAATTAATTGCTACATCCAGACAAGGATGTAAATTAACAGAAAAAGGGGTAGATCTTTGGGAAAAAATTGAGCTATTGTTCCCAAAAAGGGTTGAAGTTAAAAGAACAGTTCTTAATAATTCAAAATATAATTTTGCGTTTTTAATAAAGAACAGTGGACATAAAGTAAAATCGGGTATTATTCAAAGAGATGCTGCGATTATGGGTGGAGCTAATCGAGCTACAGTTATTGTGTCAAAAGAAGGAAAATTAGCTATTGAATCAGTAAGTAAGGATATAGAGAGAGACTTTCCAGATGCTTCTAAAAGAATTCTTAAAGATATTTCACCAGAAAATAATGATGTAATAATTGTCGCTGGGGCTGATTCGGCAACAAGAGCAAAACGTGGAGCATTTGCTGCAAGTTGGGTATTAATTAATTAGAGGATTCAAGAGATTGTTTATTTAGTAAGTATATTTATTGCCCGCTACTAAAATCCGTTCTAAACAAGCATTGAAATCAATTAAACCCTCATTTGTTTTGGATGAAACAGGCATCAAGTTGAATTTTAATCCAAGCTGAGTAATTGCTTGCATCATATTTCGACTAAACAAACGTTTGTTTCCTTCTAAAGTGTTCTCTATTGATGTTTCTAAAGAGTCAATACTAGAGGACCAATCTGTAATTTCTTCAACTTTCTCTTTTTGAATCAAATCAATTTTTGATAAAAGATGAACTTGAGGTGTAAAAAACCTGTTATATATAGCAGCGGAAAGGAACATATTGGAAACATAATTAAATGGATTTAGCGAAAATACAGCATCAAATAGATAAGCTAAAGCTTTTGGTTCTTTTGTTAATTCATTGACTATATATGGCCCACTAGCTCTAAATGCAAATAACTCCATTTGTCCAGGTGTATCCACCAAAACAAGATCTGCATCCATAGATTCGACTTCTTGGGTGATATTATCTATTTTATCTGCAATCAAATCTGCAGCCAAAATTAAGGCACCATTAGGCCCCAGACCATACTTTTCCATTATTATACCTACATCCACATAATTTCGAATATCTACATCAGGAGAGTATGGAAGTTTTAAGGCACCTGGATCTAAATTTACTATACCTACATCTTGTTTTGACATCTTCAACCATTCTGAAAAAGCTGCAGTAAAAAGGGATTTCCCAGAACCGGCAGTTCCAATAATAAATAAAATACCCAATAATTCTTCCTCTTGAAAACATGTTACCAATTCTAATTAAATAATTCTGTGAATAAAAGATAAAAAAAAGAATATTTATTTTATTAATCAAAATTGAACATAATAAAAGAGAAAAAAAAATAAGATTACTAACAAAAATATGGATAAAAATATTAAAATAAAGCGTAAGGAAAACGTGCACCAGTTTGATGAAGTTGTCCAATTATGGGTATTTTATGTTCACACACTGGACATTGCATATCTTTAGTGAGATTCCAGCGAGTGATCTCATAACTGTGTCGCTTTATTAGAGGTTCATTACACTTGGGGCAGAAAGTGTTCTCAGCAGGATGACCTGTTAGATTACCTAAATAGACATATTGCAATCCCACATTTCGAGCAGTCATGTAAGCTTTTTCCATGATTTCAAGGTCTGTTCCCGAGGTAGTAGTCATTTTATAATCAGGATGAAAACGAAGCAAATGAAAAGGTGTATCTTTTCCCAAAGTCTCTTTTATCCAAGTAGCCATCTCTTTTATTCGACTCATCGAATCTCCAATCTTTGGAATAACCAAATTTGTTATTTCAATGTGAACATTATTTCTTTTAAATTCCTTTAAAGCTTCATAAATAGGCTCAACTGTTGGAACTGAAGCATAATTTTTATAAAAATCCGGATCGCCTCCTCCTTTAAAATCAACAGTGGTAGCATCAATTAAAGGAGCAATTGTTTTCACAGCTTCAGGAGTTAGATATCCATTTGTTACAAAAGTATTAAAGAAACCTACTTGATGTGCAAGTTTAGCAATATCATAAACATATTCAATAAAAACTGTAGGTTCGGTGTAAGTATAACTAATACCTAAGCAATTACTCTCTCGGGCTGCTTTGACAACTTCATCAGGTCGAAAGTTTTTGCCCGAAATTTTTTGGTCTTGACTTATCATCCAATTATCACAAAACTTACATCTGAAATTACAGCCTGCGGCAGCAACAGATAAAACTAGTGCACCAGGATGAAAATGTGAAAGAGGTTTTTTACCTATGGGATCAACAGCAGCTGAAACCGCTTTTCCATAAACAAGAGAGTTGAGAATACCATTTTCATTTTTTCTCACTAAACAAAAACCTTTAGCACCATCATTTATTTTACATCTACGTGCACATAAATTACACTGCACTCGGTTTTTGTTCATTTTTTCGTATAAAATTGCTTCGTGAAGGGTCATAAGTTCAACCTTACAGTTTGTTTATCTCTTCAAGTTTTATATGAAAAGGTAGAGGTTAGTTCTTAAAAACTATTAGTTTTCATTTGAGTAAATTATGAAAACACGTGTGTTTATTGGTATGACAGGCAGGTCCTTTTTGCACTACCAAATAAAGTATAGTATCATAATCACAATCTACAAGTATTTTCTTTATTTTTTGAGTGTGTCCTGAAGTCTCACCCTTCATCCATAGTTTTTGCCTGGAACGACTCCAATAATGAGCATATCCTGTTTCTAACGTTTTTTTAAGAGCTTCATTATTTACGTAAGCCAACATGAGTAAATCTTTTGATTTAAACTCTTGAACAACAACTGGAATAAGCCCTTTCCCTTTCTTAAAATCAAGTTTTTGTAGTAATTCTTCTTTCAAGATCTAACAAGCACCCCCTGATCTCGTAAAAACCGCTTTATCACAGGAACTGGATAATTGTTATAATGAAAAACAGAAGCAGCAAGTGCAGCATCAGCTTTTCCTTTTGTAAAAACTTCAACAAAATGAGCAGGTTTTCCAGCACCCCCACTTGCTATAACAGGAACACGCACTAATTCAGATATTGAACGGGTTAACTCCAAATCAAACCCATCTTTAGTACCATCCTTGTCCATAGAAGTTAAAAGAAATTCGCCAGCTCCTAGATCTGCAGCTTTTTTTGCCCATTCAATAGCGTTTATTCCTGTAGGTTTTCTACCACCATAAGTTGTTACTTCAAACCAAACAGGACCATCATCAGTTTTTACAGTTGAGGTAGTAAGATTTCCCGCTTTTCGTCTTTTTGCATCTATAGCTACAACAATACATTGTTGTCCAAAAACTTTGGCGAGATCCATTATCAATTTTGGATTTTCAACTGCTGCCGTATTTACAGATACTTTATCAGCACCACTACAAAGGATTAATCTTGCATCAGATACCTTTCGAATTCCACCTCCCACTGTAAATGGAATTCTAACTGCTTTCGCTACTCTTTTAACAACATCTCTCAAAAGATCTCTTTTTTCAGAAGATGCAGTTATATCAAGAAAAACCAATTCATCGGCACCTTGATCAGAATACTTTCTCGCGAGTTCCACAGGATCACCTGCTTGTTGCAAGTTTACAAAGTTAACTCCTTTTACAACTTTTCCATGATCAACATCTAAACATGGAATTATTCTTTTCGCTAAAGGCATAAGTTCCTAAGTACCCCCAAATTGACTTAACGCTTCTTTTAGAGTAAATCTTTCTTCATAGAGAGCTTTACCAATTACTGCACTATCGACACCAATTTTATTAAGCTCTATCAAATCGTCTAATTGACCAATTCCACCCGCGGCAATTATTTTCGTTTCAGGAATTCTACTAGCTTCACCAAGTGTTTCAAGATCGGGCCCTGATAAAGTTCCGTCTTTTATTATTGAAGTTATGAGAAACGACTTAATACCCATCTCAATAAACTTGTTTAGCGAATCTCTAACGCTCATCATAGTTTTTGTCTTCCAACCTTCAATCATTATTTTTCCATTTTTATTATCTAAAGCAACTATTACAACATCTGAGCCAAACTGTTTTTGTATTTTATTCAATGCAAAAGGATCATTAAATGGCAAAGCGCCCAATATTACTTGATCAATTCCCAAAGAGAGCAAGTGTTCCACATCCTTAACGGTTCTAATTCCGCCTCCCACTTGAAGTGGTAAAGTTATATTTTCAGCAATTTCAGAAATGATTGATCGATTATCTCCAGATCCCAAAGCTGCATCGAGATCTATAATATGAAGTTTTTTGGCACCATCTTCTTGCCATTTTTGAGCTGTTTTTATAGGACCACCGAATTGCGCATAAATCTTGGCAGTATTTGGATCTCCACGCGAAAGTCGAACTATTCTTCCGTTCATTAAGTCGATTGCTGGGATTAATTGTATTGTTAATTCACCTTTTTACTATCTTTGCAAAATTATTTAAGATTTTTAATCCAATGGGGCCAGATTTTTCTGGATGAAATTGGGTTCCAAATACATTTTTGTGAGCAATCATAGAAGCAAATGTTTCACCATATTCAGTCTCTGTAGCTATAATTTTTTTTTCTATAGGAACTGGGTATAAAGAGTGAACAAAATAGACAAAAGAGTCATCGTCGATGTCTTCCAAGATTTCATTTTGCTTTAATATTTTGAGGTTATTCCAACCCATATGAGGTACTTTCACAGATTCTGATAATCTAACATTTTTTCCCTTAAAAATTCCTAAACCACAACCGGGACCTTCATCACTTTCTTGGAATAGGAGCTGTAATCCCAAACAAATTCCCAATAACGGAGTACCATTAGCCACGATATTAGTAATAGATTGAGAAATAGATTCAAGTTTTCTAGCGGCTGCAGTGAAATGACCAACACCAGGTAAAACCACAGCATCAACTTTATTCAATTGTTTAATCGATTCGTTGATTCTTACTGTTAAACCAACTTCTTCTAGCGAATTTTTTAAACTAAAAAGGTTTCCAACACCATAATCAAGAATAACTAATTCTGGCATCAGATAACTCCTTTGGAGCTGGGAACACCTATTCGCATTGGATCAAACGCAATTGCTTGTCTAAGTGATAAAGCAAGAGCTTTCATCGCAGCTTCCGCCTTGTGATGATCATTACTACCATATTGAATAAATATGTGTACATTTGCATTCAGGGAACTGGCAAAAGTCTCGAAAAAATGATTTATGTCTTCAGTAGGCATATCCTCAATTTTTTTTCCACGGAGTTTAAGATCAAATTTGAAATATGGACGTTTAACAAGATCAACAGCTGAAAAAGCTAGTGTACAATCCATTGGAGCAGAGGCATTTCCAAATCGGACAATATTTTCCCTAGTTCCTAAAGCTTTGTTTAATGCTCCTCCTAGACAAAGTGCAAGATCTTCAATTGAATGATGACGTAGATCGCCTGTAACTTTTGCTGTAATGTCTATTAGACTATGAGTTGCTAGAGAAGCAAGCAAATGATCTAAGAATGATATTCCAGTGTTTACATTAGCTTTCCCTTTAGCATCAAGGTTCACTTTTACACGAACTTCTGTCTCTCGAGTTTTTCTGTAAACTTCATCTTTTCTCAATTTTGAAATCACCTAAATATTTCTTTTAAATTCTCAACCAATTTTTCGTTCATCCAAGGGAGTCCAACTGTAGTTCTAAGACAATTGTCAAGATGTGAGATTTTGCCTATTTTCTTGATCAGCAAGCCTTTATTCAAAAGGGTTTGATAAACCATTTCATAAGGTTTGTTGACTGCAAAAAACACAAAATTCGCTTGTGAATTAAATGCTTTTATACCATTTATCTGGTTAAGCTTTTTTATCAGTTTTTCTCTTTCCCTTTTTAGTTCATCAACTGATTGGGATACAATGTTGAAGTTTTCCATAAGCTTTTTGCCCATATTCAAAGTAAAAGAGCTTACCGGAAAAGGCAGAGGGCTTTTTTCAATAAGAATATTGGATAATGTCGAATTTGTTACTGCATAGCCAAGTCGTAGAGCTGCAAGTCCAAAAGCTTTGGAGAAAGTCCGTAATATAATTAGATTTTCAAAGTCATTAACTTTTGAAATAAGTGAATAGTTGGCATATTCAGCATAAGCTTCGTCCAAAACTACTATTCCGGGAAATTTATTAATTAAAGTTTCAATTTCTTCTTTATTAAATTGGGTTCCTGTCGGATTATTCGGTGAACATAAATATAGCAAACTAGTTTTAGTTGAAAAAGACGAAAGAAGTTGCTTAATATTTAGTCTAAAATTTTCTAGCAAAGGTATTGTTAAATAATTTGCGCCTTGGCGTTTTGCACAATATTTAAAAACAGGAAAGGTTGGAGCGATAGAAACTGCGGTTTCACCTTTTTCTAAAAAAAGTCTCGAAATTCTATCTATCAATTCATCACTAGCATTTCCTATAACAATACTATCAAATGGAACTTTTAATTGTCTACTGATAGTTTGTTTAAGTTTATTTTGCTCCTCTTGGGGATAAATTCTCAGATCACATTCCTTAGCAACCACTTTTATGATATCAGTGAGTTTTTTTTTCGATAGAAATAGATTTTCGTTAAAGTTTAACTTCACAATTTCATTAGGTAAAAGTCCTAGTCGTTTGGCTATTTTTTCAGTAGATTCTCCAATAGTATAGCTTTCAATTTCTTGGAGTTTTTTTAATTTTTCTTTTATGCAATTATTTGATATTGTTCCCACTTTCAAGCCTCGCTTTGATTGCCATATAGTGATTAGGAAGATCCTCTGCTTGGGTCATAACTTTCAATTGATTGTTTAATTGTACTAATCCTTTTTTTGAACCTTCAACAACACTAACTCTTCTTGCAAAGTCTAGAGAAGACAATCCTGAAAATACATGACCGTAACCCCCAGTAGGTAAAACATGATTTGTTCCACTACCATAGTCACTTAGGGCAACTGGACTAAATGGGCCAACAAGGATTATACCAGATGTAGTAAATTTTGCAGCAAGTTCTGCAGAGTCTTTAGTAATTATTTCAAGATGTTCAGGGGCAAAAATGTTTGCTAATTCAATGGCTTTATCAATTTTATCACATGTAATTATGAAGCCGTAGTTTCTTAATGATTCCAAAACTAGACAACTGCGATCTATAGTTGACGTTAGTTTTGATAACCATTTTTGCACTTCAATACCAAGTTTTTTTGAAGTAGTGATTAACCCAACACTACTATCACTTCCATGTTCTGCTTGAGAAATCATATCTAGTGCTATAAATTTTGGATTTGCTGTCTCATCTGCTACTATTAGCACCTCACTTGGACCTGCTGGCATGTCAATAGCAACATCTCGAGAAGATAGAATTTTCGCCATTGTGACGTATTTGTTTCCAGGACCAACGATTTTTTTTACAGATTTTATTGTTTTGGTACCATATGCCAGAGCACCTATTGCTTGAGCGCCTCCGACTTTATAGATTTCAGTTACACCACAAATATCAGCTGCAACAAGGACTAATGGATTAATAGATTTATCTCGATTGGGAGGAGAACAAACTACAATTCTAGAAACACCAGCTACCTTTGCTGGAACTACTGTCATAATCAAAGTGCTAGGATAAGACGCCTGTCCGCCGGGGACATAGCAACCTACACTTTTTATCGGATTTAGAAAATTAGTTATTTTTATGTTATTAATGGATGTAGTAATTTTTTCTCTGTTGAATAAAAGAGACTCAAAAGCATTCACTTTATCTTTCATTATTTTTAGGGCATTAATCTGTTTTTTATTGACCTGAGTATAAGCTTTTTTAATCTCTTTTGTTGAAACCTTAAGTTCTTCTTTGGATAGTGTTACGTTATCAAATTTTTCGGTAAGTTCTATTAGAGCCATATCTCCATTTCTGGTAACATTTTCAAGTATTTCTTTAATTCTTTTTTCCAGTTTACTATCCAGTTGATAGTTCTGAACTTGTCTTTTGAACCAAGTAGCAGGTAACGTTGAAGAATCCCATATTTTATTTAAGACTTGGTTGGACACCTTTTTTCTTCTCTCCTTATTACATCTTCTAAAGCTAAAACTTGTCTTGGTTCATAGACAACGATACCCTGAGCAAGTTTTCGGATCTTAGGTAAGAGACGTATAAAACAGTCTTTTTCGAGTATTGTATTTACTGATACCCAGGATTTATCCGCAAGAGGTGCTACTGTTGGATTTTTCAGGGCAGGTATTCCATCGAGTAATTTTTGGAGATTTATTTTTTTTACGTTTACAAATATGTGAATTCTTTTTGATCCATCAACTACTCCTTTTAATAGAGTTAAAATATCATAGATTTTTTCTTTAGTATTCTTGTTTTGAAGAGCATCTTTATTGGCTATTAGTACTGCAGATGATTCTAAGACAGTATCAATTATTTTCAGGTTGTTGGCGTCAATTGTTGAACCAGTCTCTGTTACATCAATAATACAATCAGAATTTTCAGGTGGTTTTGCTTCTGTCGCTCCAAAAGATAAAAATATTTTTGCTCTTGAATTTTCACCTTTTTTCCACCAAGGAGTAACCATAATGGGTGATGATTTCCCAAAACGTTTTTTGTAAGAAGGAGTATTTTGGATATATTCAGAGGCTATATTCAAATATTCGGTAGATACACGAAAATTTTTGCCTTTGCTCCACAAATCCTCCATAAGATCAGATATAGAAGATTTTCTTGATTTTTTAGGAATAGCAACAATTAGTTTTATTTTTCCATACTCTAAATTCTGTAAAATCTCAACATCTGCACCAGTTTCTTTTACCCAATCCTTTCCAGTTATACCCACATCTTGAAGGCCTTCACTTACGAAAATAGGTATTTCTTGAGGTCTGAGAATTTTTAATTCAATTCTGGAATCGTTAATTGTGGGTCTATATGTACGTTCTTGACCAGATATGTTATAACCTGCACGTTGAAGGATACTAAATGTCGCTTTCCCCAAGGATCCAGCGGGTATTGCAAATTTTATTTTATTCATCAATAATCACCTAATTAACACAATATATATTTTGATAGTTACAGTTTCTAAACACTGTAAAAACGAATTTTTTGATATTAAAATTATCTTTTATTTGAACTCTTGTTAATGATGGAAAAAAGCCTTCTAATTTGCATTTATTAGATAAAACCGTTTTTATGAACACGATTCCTCATTTTCCATCACTTAAAGGCACTTTAGGTGCTCTTTCTATTAAATCTATCTGCCTAAGATTAAATATATAACAGTTTTTAAGAGTCAAGCAAATCAGCAGATTCCAATTTTCTTTTTTTTATTTGGAAAACGAGTGGAGGCAAAGTAGTTTTTACATGCAATTGAACATCTAACAAACCTTCCAAGATACCTTTCCAGATTTTAGGATAGTTAACAAATGGTGTTTTTAATAAAATATATTTATCTTTTAAAAAGAAATCTCCAAATCCTTGAATATTTAATCTTTCAAAAATCAGTTCCCAATTCTCCATTTGAGATGTTTGAATATTTAATGTTGTTTCGAAGGAGATTTTTAAGGCCTTTCCCATTTCTTGACCTATTAAGCCCCATTTTTCTTTGGGAATTTGATTAAATAGGATATTAATTAACTCAACATTGACAAACGCGATTCTGCTTATGCCACAATAATACTCACCTGGAAATCTCCAGTCCTGGATCATCATGCTTTTGTAAACTGATAGCATTTTTGAAATGAGTGGTTTAATCCCAAGTTCTTTTCCTTCGTGTATTAACGAGTCAACAAAGTCTCTTTCTTCTTTTTCCAAAATAATCGTTGTTCGCTTTGTTTTTGGAGTCTTTGTATTTATCATATGTTCAATTCGTTTCTTTTCGTCTTCTCGCATATTAGATATACCTTTAGAAATAGATTATATGTTTTTCTAAAATTTAAAAAAAACAAAAAAGACTTATTACATCCCAAAAACTTTCTACAAAAGCCGATGAAGAATATAAAAAGCTGAAATTATGATGCACCCTAGGGTATCTGAGGCAAATTTTTGATTAGCTGATAATCTTATTTTTAATAAGAAAATACAAGAGAAATAATCCTGATAAGAAAAGAACTGAACCAGTAACAACAACGATAAAATAATTCAGGTTTAAAACTTTAGCTAAGACATAAGAAACATATGTAGGACCAACAAATATAAGAAAAACTGTAGTCAAAACTAACAAAATTTTCATAAATTTTGAATCCATATCGAACAGTGCCATTGAATCATCTTCACCATTTCTATTCATCAAACACAAATCCCGTTTTGTTTACTTAGTATCCTTTTTCTCTATAATCCTTCTTTTATTTCTTTTCCTAAAAATTTCATTAGTAATTTAAACACTTGATAACCAGCACCGCGATCCGCTTTAAAACCGGTAGTACTACCCAGCAAACAAACACCTTCAACATCAAGTTCTTTTGCAAGTGCCAATGTAAGACCAGTTCCACCCACTATTTTACCTTTTTCGTATATGGTTGCTCCTCGTTCTTTAAATTCACTGGCTAACCTAGAAGAGGTTGCTGCAACATACACAGTATCTCTATTATCAGCAATAGGCACACCACCCATAGTAACTACAAAATTACATCCCAATTTCTTTGTAAAATCAATTATTTCAGAACAAACTTGATAATGTGCCAAAACATCATCAAAAGAAGGCTGAGTTTCCCCAGTCATAATAATGATATTGTTATTTTCCATTTTTGCAGAATAGAATTCATATTTAGGGAGACTACAAATTCCTTCTGGGTTTACAGTCACATAATCGGGAAAAGATGGAGAATAAAATTCTGCAAAAAGTTTTGCATCAGAAAAATTGACTAAAAGATGTGCAGCTATGCTTCCGACATTTCCAAACCCTGGAAGTCCCTGAACAAATAATGGATTTTCAAGATTTGGATTAATAATTTCTCGGAAAAAAGGCTTCTCCAATAACTTTTACACCATTGCTTACAAACAATCAATCTAGATTAATATGTTTTTACGGAACAAAAAAGAAACTATTAATATGCAGCAATTAGTAGTACTAAAAGGATTCCAAAAAGAGGAATTTAATAAATAAAGCGGGGTGGGGCAGCCAGGATTAACCCGCTGGGCTCATATGAGCTTTTAAGCTCTGAGAGACCCAGAGATCAGTAGTTCAAATCTACTCCCCGCTACTATAATTTTATTGATTAGAAAATTCAGATTAAATAGTTTAAAAAAAATATTCAATATCTATCTGTTTTCTTCTTCTATAAATCTGGAAATTATTAATTGATTACAAAAAAAAGTAGGTTGAAAATCGTTAGTGCAGCTGTTTGTGGTTGTTTTTAACCTTTTCCTTTCTCTTCTTTACCAAAATATTTGGTCCACTTGAATTTTCTAGAGTCTCGCTTAAAGTTCAAAGAACTTTTTCGACATTTGCTTGAACATAGTGACAAAAGTGTTCCATCGTTCTTAACGTATATCATTCCTGTGCCTGCAGGAAAATCATGACCGCAAAATGAACATTTTCTAGGTTTTGGCATTGATTTTTCCTCAAAGATTAGTTTTTTATTTATCGTCTAGTAAGTTTCTTGGCTTCTCTTTCAGTCTCTCTAAGCAATAAAATGTCTTGAACACGCACTGGTCCTTTAACATTTCTGGATATAATACGTCCTTTGTCTTTTCCGTCTAATACTCTAACTCTCACTTGAGTTATTTCACCAGTAGTGCCTGTACGACCAATTATTTGGATCACTTCGGCAGGAATAAGTTCGTCTCTTGCTCTTCCAGCGTCGCGGCTCATCACTGAGCTCCTCTTTTAACTTGCTCAATCCTTGCGATGATCTCTTTGATTAATCCAGTTGCATCTCCTTCTTTTACGATTACAACTGAAGCTGTAGGAACATCGATACCAACTGCATTGCCTAGTTTAATTTTATTAGGTACAAACATGTATGGAATTTTTCTTTCCTCACATAATAACGGTAAATGCGCAATGATCTCTGGTGGATCAACGTCTTCAGCTATCACTACAAGTTTCGCTTGAGCACGTTCAACAACTTTCGTTGCTTCATTTGTTCCTTTTCTAACGAGTCCAGTCTTTGAAGCTATCTGTAGGGCTTCATAGGCTGCATCTACGATTTCTGTAGGTACTTCATATTTTACATAGAATGGTTTTGACATAAGCCTCACCCTTTAAAGGCACAGTCTTATCGCCACTTCTCATTTATGAAGGTTTCGACTAAGAAACAAACAGCCTTAGCTTCATGTATCACTAATGGCAGAAATGTTTAAATAAAATCTCACGATGACGTTGTTGTTTTCGAGGGAGAATATGTTTGGAGAAATTGGGCAGAGTGCTTAATGTGACTCCTTCTAAGAATATTATCATTAAATCAAATAAAACCCCGAAAATTGGTGTAGATGTAGTTGATGAAAGATTAAAAGTTGTAGGAAGAACTTTTGATATTATTGGACCAACATCTTCACCGTATATTGTTGTTAAACCGGTAATTAAAGAACCAAAAAAAATAGTGGGCGAAAAAGTATACTTACATTTCTCAAGAAATAAAAGGAGAAGGAAATATTGAGTGGAGATAGTAACCTGCAAGAAAAAATAAAAGGTACACCCAAAGCGCGTAGTCAAGAATCATCAAAGGTTCAAGCATGTCCTGAATGTGGAAGCGCTAGACTAATGCGAGACTATGAATGTGCAGAAGTTGTATGCATGGATTGTGGAATAGTAGTAGCAGCTAAAATAGCTGATAGAGGACCAGAATGGCGTGCTTTTGATGATGAACAAAGATCAAAAAGAACTAGAGTTGGAGCACCATTAACATACACAATTCACGATAAAGGGTTATCAACAACTATTGATTGGCACGATCGTGATGTGTATGGAAAAAGTCTTTCACCCGGACAAAAAGCGCAGGTATATCGACTCAGAAAATGGCAGAGACGAATACGTGTTTCAGATGCCACAGAACGAAATTTGGCTTTCGCATTATCTGAAATCACAAAGATATCAAATAATTTGAGTCTGCCTAAAAGTATTCTTGAGACTGCTTCAGTTATTTATCGAAAAGCTGTAAAAGAACGTCTAATTCGTGGGAGATCAATTCAAGGTGTTACATCGGCAGCAATTTATTTAGCCTGCAGACAATGTGGACTACCTCGTACTTTAGATGAAATAGCTAATGCATCTACTGTAACTAAGAAAGAGGTTGGTCGTAGTTATCGATTTTTAATCAGAGAACTCAACTACAAGATTCCCCCATTAAGACCAAGTCAATACATAACAAAATTTTCCAATCAACTAACAATGCAAGGCAAGGTTGAAGAAATCGCTCATAAAATTCTAGCATCAGCCAAACAACTTAAACTTACTTCAGGTCGAGGACCAACTGGAATTGCAGCTGCTGCAAGTTATGTTGCATCCGTCTTAACAGGAGAGAGAAAAACTCAAAGAGAAATAGCAGAAATTGCACAAGTAACCGAGGTTACGATAAGGAATCGATATAAAGAACTTGTAGAACGACTAACCTTTGAAATTAGTATTTGAGAGAATCAAACTTTTTAAGGATGTATTCGGGTATCTTAGGCTATGCCTTATAAGTTCACCTTTGATCTTTCTAAGCTACCAAGGTTTTTCTTTCATGAAATAGCAATAATTTCATATCAAAAAGGTATGCATAAAACATTTCTTAATACCTTAAAAGAAGTGATAATAAAATTTAAAATACAAGAAGCAACTGGATTAAATTTTTCAGACGCCATTATTCTTATTCAAGACCTTATTGACTTACAAGGCATTAATCTAATACAAAGAAAAAGATTTTTAAAAACAAAAAAGCGAGCACTTTTTCTTCCACATTGTACCAGAAAATTCATGGATAATAGATGCCAAGCAACTTTTGATTCAGATATTCCCACATATAATTGTCAACATTGCTCAGAGGATTGTTTAGTTAGCAAAGCAAATCGATTAGCGGAGAACAAAGGTTATGATGTATATGTGGTTCCAGGCGGTTCATGTGTACCAAAAATTGTAAAAAATTCAAGGTATGAAGGAGCAATTGGAATTGCTTGTGGCGAAGAGATGAAAATGTCTGGCGATGTTCTAGGAAGCATGGAAGTAGCTGGACAAGCTATTCCTTTGATTAAAAATGGGTGCGCAAATACAGCTTTTAGTTTAGATACTTTACAAAAAACTCTTTAAAAATTAATAAAAAAAATGATTATTTAACGAGTTCTCGTTTCTTCCATCTGAGATTCTTTCGTTTACATTTTCTACATTTTGTAGCAGTTGCAGCATTTCTGACACCACAATATCTACAGATTTTCATATGGAGTCTTGCTTTTTGTGCTATTGCCTTCTTAATTGGATCCAGTACTGGCATTTGATGAACCTCAAAGTTTAACTATGAGTCAGATAGTGATCTTTTAAATATACTTTTTGTATCATTTCCTTGGTTATAAATACTGTAAAAAAAAGTTCCAAAAATTGAGTTATATATCTATTATTTGATGAAGCAAATTGGCTACATCATTGGGTTTTTCAACTGTTTGTACTCCAACATTATTAAAGGCTGTTATTTTGTGTTCTACAGAACCTGTTTGCCCCAGTATTATTGCCCCAGCATGGCCCATTCGTTTTTCGGCAGGTGCTGAACGACCAGCAATATATGCCACAATTGGTTTAGAATAATTAGTAGTTTTTATAAATTCAGCAGTTATTTCTTCTAAATTTCCACCAATTTCTCCGATTAACACTATAACCTTGGTTTGAGGGTCATCTCTGAAAAGTTTTAAACAGTCTATATACGAGATACCAATTATGGGATCACCCCCAATGCCAATACAAGTTGATTGACCTAGGTTTTTTTGGCTCAAACTAGAAGCTATTTCGTAAGTTAATGTTCCACTTCTAGAAATTATACCCACACTCCCTGTTTTAAAAATATGGTCAGGCATTATTCCAAGTTTACAGCTTTTTGGAGTTATCAGTCCAGGACAATTAGGGCCAATTATGATACAATCATTTTGTGAGGCGTGTTCGATGATCTTTATTGTATCTCTAATAGGGATATGTTCAGTTATTATAGCAATAATCTTGATACCGCTATCTATAGCTTCAAACGCAGCGTTTAACGCAAATTGAGCAGGAACAAACAATATTGAAGCGTTTGGTGAGTAATTTTTTTGTGCTTCTTTAACCGTATTAAAAACAGGGATATTATACACATGCTGGCCTCCTTTTCCTGGACTTACTCCTGCAACAATTTTTGTCCCATAGGATAGCATTAAATTTGTATGAACAGACCCCTGGAACCCAGTGATTCCTTGAACCAAAACGCGTGTATTATCATCAATTAGGATTCCCATACTAAATGCCTTTCCTCGAAATTTCAATCGCTCGAATAGCTGCATCTTCCATATTATCAAACACCTCAATTGCGTTTTCTATAAGAAGTTTTTTTCCTTTCTCTTCATTTGTACCAATGAGTCTAACAATAACGGGTTTTGAAACATTATCTTCACCATTTGCAGAAATAATAGCGTTAGCAACTTCATCACAGCGAGTTAAACCTCCAAGAATATTTACAAATAACACTTTTACTTGAGTATCATTCAACACAATTTTGATCGCTAAAATTATTTGTTCTACAGAAGCCCCTCCGCCTAGATCTAAGAAGTTAGCAGGTTTTCCACCATAATATGATATTATATCTAGAGTTGCTAACACTAATCCTGCACCATTTCCAATAACGCCAATTTCACCATCAAGTTTAACGTATACTAAACCTGCTTTTTTCGCGTCCAGTTCCACTGGCCTAAATTCTCTTCCGAGTTCAAAAGATTTTTTTTTATATTCAGGCTGCCTGAAAAGTGCGTTATCATCAATTATTATTCGAGAATCTAGTGCTACAAAGTTACCATTATTAGTTTCCACAAGTGGATTTAATTCAATAAGTTCTGTGTCATAATCTTCAACTATTTGAAATAATTTTACGAAAATATTTGCTAGCGAACTAAGGTTTACCCCAACATAACCTAATTTTACACCAATTTTCTTGGCATCAGAAAAACTTAAACCTTTTTTAGAATTAATAATTAATTTAACAATCTTTTGAGGAAAATCTATTGATGTTTGTTCAATATCTATTCCTCCCATTTCAGAAGCAACAACAACGTAACTTCTTTGGGTTCTATCTATAGTAATCCCAAAGTAGAGCTCTTTGATAAATACAATTTTTTCCTCTATTAAAACTCTACTAACTATTTCATTTTTTATTTTTGATCCGAATAGTGTTTTTAAGCATTTCTTTGTCTGTTTAATTGAGGAACTAAATAAAATACCTCCAGCTTTTTGTCTTCCAGCCACTAAAATTTGAGATTTAATTGCGTAAGGTAAAACAAGTTCATCAATAGATTCATTTAGAAAAATATGATTGGTAAAAAGAATCCCTTTTGGAACTAAAATACCATATTTTGACAAAATATGTTTTGCCTCATATTCATATAACTTCAAAACCTTCACCCTTTAACAAGAAGTTAGTTATGGCTGAAGTTTTTATACCATATGTTATAGTTAAAGAAATTTTCTAAAATGAAAAAGGACGATATGATATTTTTATTAGAAAGATAACTCTAAAAAATTAGAGAAAAAAACGTTTAATAGTTACAAATTGTAAACGCGAGATAAAATAGCCAAAAATAATATTTTGTTAAAAAAAGTTGCAGTATAAAACGATCTGGCTCCTTTATGAACAGATTAATAGGTAAACTGATGAAAAATACAGAAAAAAATTGTTTTTTTAAAATTTTTGGTATGAAAATATAAGTCTGAAGTAACACCAAAATGTATTTATTTACGGACAAAAAAGCTTAACGAGCCAAATTAATGTGGAAACTAGGAGTGAAGCCGATGTCTGAATCCGATTCAGTGCTGATCGGAAGAAAACCAATGATGAACTATGTATTAGCCTGTGTAACTTCATTTCATGGCGGAGCAAAAGAAGTTAGTGTTAAAGCTCGTGGAAAAGCTATAAGTCGAGCGATTGATGTGGTAGAAGTAGTGAGACACCGATTTCTACCAGAAGTAAAAGTTACAAGGATCGGTATTGGAACAGATCAACTTCCGCCTCGAGAAGGATATAAAGCAGGCAATGTAAGCACTATTGAGATAACCTTAAAAAGATAACATCATTGATTCAAAGTAGACATTATTCACACCATTGGACCTCCATAAATTGGGAGAGGACATATATGAAAACTGAACTATGCAGTTTCTGTTTAAAGAGTGGTATGCTATGCCAAAATTGTTCAACTAAAGTTAAGGATGGAGAAATCAGCAAATTAGATTTAAAAATAGCACGATTACTATTATCTTTAGAAGAGAAATATCCATCTCTGCAAAAAATTAGTTTTTTTAAAGCGTTTGATGTTGGAAGAACATTAGCAATTGTGGTTGGACATGGTGATGTACCCAGGTTACTTGGTTATGGAGGCAAAATTGTTAAGACAATTAGCGAAAAAAGTGGCAAATCAATTCGCATTTTGGAGCAAGGAGTCGATGATCGTAAGTTCCTCGAAGATTTATTCATGCCGCTTAACATTCTAACAGTAAATACCATTTGGTTACCTGATGGAACAACCGAAACAAGAGTCATTTTAAAACGTAAACGTGGAATGCAACTTCCTTTTGACCTTAAAGCCATTAAGGAAATAGCCGAAAAAGTCAGAAAAATCGCTTTGCGTATCGAATTTGCCTATTAGAGGAGCAAATAATTCGTGAAAATAGATGCAATTAGCGATGTAACCAGAAGTCATTTTTCCAGTGATGTAACTCCAAAATTAAATGGAAAACAAGTATCTCTCCTTGGATGGGTTCAAGAGATACGAGATTTAGGTGGAATTCGTTTTATAATATTACAGGATAGAACCGGAACAATTCAAATTACGATACCAAAAAAAAGAGTAAGCGATGAAGTTTTATCTAAATCTGATGTTGTTCAAAAAAGGTATAGTATTAGCGTCATAGGAACTGTAAAAGAAACAAAAATGTCGCCCAGAGGTTTTGAAGTTATTCCAACCGAAATAAAAATTCTAGGAACAGCTGAAACCCAATTACCGCTAGATATTACAGGAAAAACTCCAGCTAATATAGAAGCTCGATTAGATGCAAGATCATTAGATCTTTGCTTAGAACAAAATGTTGCGATATTTACAATTCAACACCATGCAGTCGAAGCAATAAGAAATTATCTCTTCAAAGAAGGTTTTTTGGAAGTCCATACTCCACGAATTATTGCTTCAGCTACTGAGGGAGGCGCTGAATTGTTTGCTGTCGATTATTTTGGTGAAGAAGCTTTTCTGGCACAGAGTCCACAATTGTATAAAGAACAATTAGTTATGAGTCTTGAGAAGGTTTTTGAAGTCGGTCCTTTTTTCAGAGCAGAAGATTCGCATACTAGAAGACATTTGAGTGAATTCATTTCAGTTGATATTGAACAAGCTTTTTCTGATTCTAAAGGAGTAATGAAACTTCTTGAAAACGTAATTGAACAAGTTTGTCGTAAGGTAAATAATAATTGTAAACGAGAATTGGAATTACTAAATAACACTTTAGAAATACCATCATTACCTTTCAAGAGGATTACTTACGATCAAGTGTTAATCGATTTAAAAGAGGAAGGAATTAAAATTGAATGGGGTGAAGATATACCCACTGAAGCTCTTAGAATTTTAGGGAAAATATATCCACAGTTCTATTTTATTACTGAATGGCCTACAAATTCAAAAGCTTTTTACATAAAACCTTGTTCTACTGTTCCAGAAAAATGTGAAGGATTTGACCTTATGTGGAAATGGATTGAACTCGTTTCTGGAGGATCAAGGATTTCTAGAAAAGAGTTGCTAATTGAACGGTTAACACAAAAAGGGCTAGATCCTGAAAGTTTTAAGCATCACCTTAAAGCTTTTGAATATGGCATGCCACCACATGCAGGATGGGCTATTGGTTTGGAAAGACTTACCATGTTGCTTACTGGAAAAAAGAATATTCGGGAAGTGTCACTCTATCCTAGAGATAGGATGAGATTAACTCCGTAACTTAAAAGCATAAAATATATGGATAATTGTTCTCTATCTTTTTTATAGAAGAAGTTTTCAGAAGAGATATAACGAGGAAGAACTAGAAATAACTTAGGAAGAGAAAATATTGAAAAAAAAGCTTAGTTTGATAGTTTTTTCAGCTGTGCTTTTAATAATAATGTTCAATTTTTCGTTTACTAATGCAACTGATCCCTTAGAATTTTCTGAAAAAAGATCTGAGGTCGTTGAAAAGGTTCAAGGCGAGGTTTTTACGGTTGAAATTGGATTTAAAAATACTGGAAAAAATGAAGGCAGATGGAACATAAGTATTGTTTTTGAGGGAGAGCATTGGTTTCAGATAGGAAATTCGCAATATTTAGAACTTGAGCCAAGTGAAGAGAAAATAATGAGTTGGGCAGGGATTGTTCCAACCGATGCTCCACTTGATTCGGTGGCAAGACTTGTAGTTTATTTTGAAGATTCTTTTAAACCACTCAACTGGTGGATATACGTTGTACCAGGAGCAGAATTAACAATAAAATCAAGTTGTGTAAAATGATCCAAATTAATTAGATTCAATTATTCTATTTTTTGAAATAAAATATCTTTTGATCAAATATTATTGTCAAAAGTCAATATTTTTCAATATAATTCTGTTATTTTGAAAATGATTAAGAACGAAAAGAATGAAAATATTAGATTTTAAAAATAGCAATAATGACAGTAATCCTGATAAGGGAAAAGACCTATGTACAGACGAAAACAATATGGGGATTTATTATTATGTCTAAAATTTACAATATCGCCACCCTTAAAGGGGATGGGATAGGCCCAGAAGTAACCAATTCGACAACAAAGGTAATTGATGCTTTAGTAGAAACTACTGATTTTAAAATCAACTTTGAGTATGGAGACGCAGGGTTTTATTGTATAGAAAAATATGGAACAAACTTGCCTGAAGAAACCATAACCCTTCTCAAAAAGACTGATGCCTGCCTTAAGGGTCCAATGACAACACCTCAAACACCAGGAGCTCCAGTTAGCGCAGCAGTTCAAATAAGAAAGATGTTTGATTTATTTGCAAATGTTAGACCTTGTCGTTCTTTTCCAAATGTAGAGGCGTTAAAACCTAATATTGATTTAATAGTTGTTAGAGAAAACACTGAAGGGATGTATTCAGGTGTTGAATACGAGTTATCGCCAGGAGTGGGTGTAGCTCTCAGAATAATTACAAGAGAAGCTTCCTTAAAAGTTGCAGAGCATGCTTTTAAATTGGCATCCAAAAGAAAAAAGCATTTGACATATGTTCATAAAGGCAATATTTTGAGGTTAACTGGAAAAATCTTCAAAGATACAGTGAAGTCACTAGCTCCAAAGTATCCTGAAGTTAAAGTTGATGAAGCACATATTGATGCTATGACTATGCATCTGATTAAAAAACCAGAATTTTATGATGTGATTGTTACAACTAACTTGTTTGGTGACGTATTATCTGATGAAGCAGCTCAAGTTACTGGCAGTTTAGGTTTGGCAGCAGGTGCTAATATTGGTTATAAGTATGGCATGTTTGAACCTGTCCATGGGTCGGCTCCAAAATACACAGGGCAAAACGTGGTAAATCCCACAGCAACAATAATGGCAGGAGCCATGATGATGGATTATTTAGGTGAAAAACAGGCAGCAACTAAAATAAAAAGAGCAGTTATCGAAGTATTAAAAGATGGAAAAATTCGAACTAAAGACCTTGGTGGCACTTCAACTACGAGTGAAATGAGTGATGAAATAGCTGAAAAAATTAGAACTCTTTAGCCAGATAAAATATCATCATTCTTTTTTCCACAGAATTTATCAATATAAGTATTAAAATTTGCATGTAACTCAATCGAGTTATTTGAAGTTAATTTTACTTTTATGTTTACCAACATTAAAACTACATTTTTCTTGATAATGGGTTTTAAGCTCTCAGCTTTTTCATTCCAAACAACAACAGGTAATTCTCCTGTTTTATCAAATATTATAAACCGCAGAACTATACCTTCGCTTGAGTCACTCCTAGAAAATCTAGAAGCTGGAAAAACTTTTTTAACAGTACCTATAAGGTGAACTGTTTCTAGTTTGGGAGTAATCTCTCCAATTTTTGTGGAAAATTTTCTGATAGAAGGATAATCATCTTGATTAACATTATTTTGCAAAATAGTTATTTTGCTTTTTTGGCTAATGTGTAACTCAACTTTACCTTTTGGATCTTCACGTGTATAACCTTGGGAGAAAAGAAGTATTTGACCTGGTTTTAAGTTATTAGATTCTATGAATTCAGTTTTCTCATTCCACATAACAACGCGAAGCAGATTATTCTTATCAGAAATAATCAAACTTACTAATTTTCCAGGATGATTACCTTGAAAGAATTTTATGGGAAAGATTGCAACTATCCGTCCTATCAGTGAGACGTTATATAATCCAGGAATTAAATCAGAAATTGAGAGTTTTCCATCAAAAGGTGTCTTAAACTCACTCTCAACTCCATATCTAGCCCCAATCAATCGCAGAAGGGTTTCATCGTTAATTAGATTACTAGTTTTTTGTTTTTCGATTGCCAATTCTTCACATATTTTTTTACGATTTAATTCAGAATGTTTTGATAGAATCCTGTCAATAATTTTTTCGTCAGTCATAGTTACATGTCAAATGGTTAGATGTTATAGGCACTATAAATTTCTTGTTTTTATAAAATAGTACTAGATTGTAAAAAAATCAAAAGCAAATAGATTTTAAAATGAAAAGGGCCTAAAGATAAAAAAAACCTAAATATGGATTCATACATTTAAAAAGAAAATAATTGATTAGCTATTTCTTATTTTTTTGCTCTTCATCTGTCGCATAATAAGAGTATAAGAAAATTAATGCTAGAGCAATAAATGTTGAAGCCATGAGAATATATTCGAATGTTAGGAAATACGCACTTAAATCCATTAAGATCAGCCTTTTCTGAATACTCATTAGCATATTGATATTTAAGTAGTAGCTTTTTTCCATTCATTCATTAAAGATGCATATAAATCAGTGCTTTCTTCTATCGTTTCATACCAACCAAGATTTTGCGCGATTTTTTGTGCAATTAGATGATAACAAAAGTGTATTTTCTTATCCAAGACACGATAATAAAAATCATCACAAGTACAAAAATCAGCTTCAGGAATCACTAAATATTCTCTTTCACGCCCAATAACTACCCATACAACTTTACATCCAGGTTTGAAAAGATATTTTTTTACTCGATTGCTTTTGAGTGTATCAAGAGCTTTTGTGAATCTTTGTCCAAAAAGATTGTATAAGTTACTAAGATTTGTTCCAGAAAGTTTACCTTCTTTTTTCGCTTCGCTACATATCGATTTTAATTTTTTGATTTCTGAGTTATCACTCATCTAAACACCAATATTGTAATAACAATTAAAGAGAAAAAAAGCAAAAAGGCATTAGTTTATGTCTATTGGTTCGCCCTCAGGAGTTTTTGAGGGTCCGATTTTTGGCAAGACAACTTCTAATACACCATTTTTATACGATGATTTTGCTTCTTTTACTTTTACTTTGGTTTTTAGTTGGACTTCTTTATAATATTTTGATTTGGTTGTGTTAACGGATATTGTAATACTATCTTCGTTTCCGAAGAGTTTAATATCACTCTTTTCCACTCCTGGTAATTCAACAACAACATGGACCTCGCCATTAGTTTCCACAACATCTACAAGTGGTTCTCGTTCTTTTTTTATTTGAGGACCTTCTAGACTTTTTTTGACATTTCCAAACTGACGAACTTCCGGTTTACCATCGGATCCTATTTTCATGCTATAACCATATACAAAAGGACCCCATTCTTTCACAGTACTTCCATCTTTAAGTTTACGTTCTTTTATGTAATCCTTAGGTATTTTTTGGGTAAAACTTTTGAATTTTTCTTCCATCATTTTTTCCATTTCATGAAGCATACGATCAATATCGCCAAAAAAAGGATCACGCGAAACACGTTTGCGTCGTTTTGCAAACCAATCTGGATAATCTTTATCGTCTGATGACATAATCTTCCTCTATAGGAAAAAGGAGGAGAGCTTTCTATAAATTTTTTGTTCAATCAGGATTAAGGTTTAGATTTGAAACATAAGGTATTCAAGTAAAAAATTTTTTTTTGTAAAACAATATTATCAAAGTTCTTTCAATAAGTTAAGAATTTTCTTATGAATTTCAATATTTCCAGAGGCAATAAAGTTAACTCTAGTTTTTGGATCCAATTTCGCCTCCAATGGATAATTTTCAATATCGGTTAAAATTCCACCTGACTCTTTAAGTATTAGGTAGCCAGCAGCCATATCAGTTGTTCGGAGTTTTCCGCGAATATCTACAAAAGCCCCTATCTTGCCATCAGCTACATAACAGAGTTCTAGGGCATTTGCACCAAAATGACGGATATGATGGACTTTTCTGATCAAATTTCTAATTTTTGGAATGAAGGTTTCGATTTCAGAAGTATTGATGTCTAGACCCACAATTGTATCCATTAAAGATCTGCAATCTGAAGAAGTTATTTTTTTTCCATTGCAATATGCACCATTATTTTTTTGGGCAAAATAAGTAGAATCATGAAAAAGATCAATAACCATGCCAACACTAACGTTTGATAATAAGGGTTTTTTTGAAATTGCAATAGATGAACAGAAAAAAGGGATTTCATGCACCCAATTAGTGGTTCCATCTATAGGGTCAATAGTCACATAGAAGTGTTCAGAATTATTGTAATAATTTTTTATACCTGATTCTTCACTAATCAAAGTAAAAGATATGTTATTCTTTTGAAATGTTTTAACAATGGCTTTCTCTGCAGCCAAATCCACTAGTTTTATGGAATCACCTCCGGCACCTTTACCTAAATCAGGTTGAGGTTCAGATAAAGTTTCGAGACATGAAGATACATTGCGTTTAATTGTTTCTTTGCAGATATTCAAAAGTTCTAACCAATCTATTCTAGATGACAAGTATACCCTTTCCATTTAGTCAAATATTTCACTCGCATGCATTAAGTATTATTTGTGTTAGTATAAAATATAATCCCGTTTTTCTATCGAAGAGAGATGATCTGTAGTTATTATTAGAAGATATTAGTTGTATTTCATAAAGAATAAATCAAATTTAATCAGAAGTGCCAATGATGATTAATGGTTAACGATAAAGAAATTCCATGTACTAATTGTAGTTTGTGGAAGAAACAGATAAAGGAATTTATTTGTAAGCCAAATACTTGTAAAGTACTTTCAGAATGGCTATTGAAAGCTGAAGATCAGATCACATTTGAGGTTCGACATAGAGAGAATCAATATATTGTATAATAAAAAATAACACACCAAACAAAATTAAGTTACATAAATAGAAGAAAATGGTTTTTTTAAAAAATTTAAAAAGTTTAGTTCTAATTAAAGAAAAAAGAGTAAAAAAATAGTGGAAATTATAGAAAGTGACAAAGAGTTAAGGGTGCCATTTTTCTTGAAGATACTTTGGAATCTCAGAAGAATCACGCGGTCCAACTTGAACTTTCCAACCACTGAGTTCTTCGATTTCTCCACTTATTCTTGATGCTTTGCCAGGTATAATGAGTATTTTATGTGCAACCTTTGTTTCCATATCTGCTTCTTTTAGAGCTTCTGCGACGGTTTCAGCAGTCAGTTTTCTTCCTGCAACACCACTATCTACAGCTGAGCCTTCAGTATCAACAACAATCAAATAGGCATTAAGCTTAGAATTTTCTATATCCGAAGCAACAGTATAATACGTCAACGCAAAATTTGTAGTAAAAAACACAGGCGAATTTTCGTTTGGTGTTCCAAAAATCTTCAAACCCGAATCAACAGCTACTGGCTTACGAGGATCAGTGTAAATGTTTTGCCTCAATACCGCCATTGGAAGAAGAGACCAGCCATCAATACCATGAAGTACAATTATATCAGCA
>Ga0255055_10000137_pt1 | contig 53002 bp, 83 predicted proteins | sample JV7_2_27_MG_FD_188633 | JGI IMG/M metagenome (GOLD analysis project Ga0255055, IMG submission 188633) | Seawater microbial communities from Jervis Inlet, British Columbia, Canada - JV7_2_27 | ecosystem: Environmental > Aquatic > Marine > Inlet | place: Canada: British Columbia | collected... | reverse complement strand
GCAACACTTTTGCGTAGTCAAATTTGAACCGGGGGGGTATAGAGACACCGAATGTTTGACGCAGCCAATCAGAACAGGGCGCAGGTAGCGGAGCAGGCCGTCGAGACGGACAACTGGTTCGACATCAGGAACCGGGACGCATTCAACCGCTGCCCGCCGTGGATTCAGGAGCGACAGTGGGCCGAGTTCATCGCCAAGTACAAGGCGAGCGAGCGGCTACAGTTCTGGGCACACCCGATCCAGCTCGACGTGGAGCTGAACGGCGGCTGCAACATGAGCTGTCCGTTTTGCCTCCACGGCTACGAGCAGAGGCCGAACCTCGCGATGCCGGTCAGGGTCTACAAGAACCTAGTGGATCAGGCGGTTGATCTCGGGGCCAGATCGCTCAAGCTGAATTACATCAACGAGCCCCTGATGCGGCGCGATCTCGAGGAGCTGATCGAGTATGCGACTGCGCGGGGTATGCTCAACATCTACTTCGTCACCAACGGGCTACTGCTCACGCCGCCGCGCCGCAAGAGACTTCTGGGCAGTACCCTCACCAAGCTGTTCTGCTCCATCGACGCGGTGACCGCAGAGACGTACGATCGTCAGCGAACGTCGGGCCGGTTCGACAGGGTGGTCGGCAACGTCGAGGCGTTCATCCGAGAGCGCAACGAGGCCGGTTACGAGTTCCCGCTGGTGCTGGTCAGCTTTCTGAAGAACCAGCTCAACGAGCACGAGGCCGAGGCGTTCGCCGAGAAGTGGGTCGGCCTAGCGGACGTGGTGTCATTCCAGAAGATGAACGAGGTTCCGGACGTCGAGACCGGGCTCACGTTTCACTACAGCGACCCGGACATGGGCTGCAAGTTTCCGTTCAAGCAGATCGTCGTCGATCACAGGGGAGTCATGCTGCCGTGCTGCAAGCTGACGAGCAAGGACTTGGCGCTCGGCAACGTGGCGAGCATGACGCTCGCGGAGGCGTGGTCGGAGATGGAGCCTCTGCGCCGGATGCACGCCGCCAACGAGTGGCACGAGCACCCGGTCTGCGGGCACTGCATGAGGTGCGAGTAATGGAGGCGGCAGTCGAGAGAACATACGGAGCCGAGTCGGTGGCGCTTGCGAAGCTCACCGAACACCCGCGCAACTACCGCAAGCATACCGACGATCAGGTCGAGCACATCGGCCAGAGCCTGACTCAGCACGGCCAGTACCGAAACGTGGTAATCGCCAAGGACTCGACCATCTTGGCCGGACACGGCGTGGTCAGGGCCGCGAAGAGCATCGGCTGGACTTCGGTCAGCGCGATCCGGATGGACCTCGACCCGGACTCACCGCAGGCGCTCAAGCTACTCGCCGCAGACAACGAGCTGGCCCGCTTCGCCGAGATCGACGACCGCGAGCTCACCGAGCTTCTGAAGGAGGTCAAGGAGTTCGACGAGTGGGGGCTTGAGGGAACCGGCTTCGACGACGTGATGCTCGCCAGCTTGGTGATGATTACCCGCCCGGCATCGGAGATCAAGGACTCTGACGCCGCCGCCGAGTGGCTGGGGATGCCGGACTACGAGCCGCTGAAGAACAGGCTGAAGGTCATAGTCTCATTCGACAACAACGAGGACCGCGTCGAGTTCTGCAAGACCAACGACTTCATGCGGCTGGCCGGTCTCGACCTAGTTCCGTCCGCACAGAAGGCCCACTACAAGGTGAGGGTCTGGTCGTCGTGGTGGCCGGAGCGAGAGGACGACGACATCACCTCGGTTATCTTCGAGGAAGCGGATCCGACCAGCGAAGATCAATGAACACAATCCTCCAAGAGAATCCGAGCGATACGCTTCAGGTATTCTTGAGTGACTTCGGCTCGTTCCGCGAGATCGACGAGGAGAAGATCGGAGAGATCTGCAGGAGCACGGTTCGCTGGAAGAACGGCAGCGTGACGCAGCCGGACAACGCACCGGAGCTGATCGATCTGGAGAGGCGCTGGTACGACTCTCTGCCCGAGCCAGACTACGCCGTGTACGACACCGACGAGTACGTCGGCGACCTGTGGTCGTCGTGGATCATCTACTCGCGCAAGTACCTGACGGAGATCCAGCAGGACAAGTCAATGCCGCCAGCGGGCATCGTCGGCAGCATGGGCCACGTGCGGCGCGTCGTCGATCTCGGCTGCGGCTGCGGCCACTCGACCGCCGCGCTCGCGCAGCTATTTCCAGAGGCCGAGGTCGTCGGCACGAACCTCGACGGCACGGTGCAGATGAGCGTCGCGACAGTGATGGGCGACCGCTACGGATTCTCGATGGCCGCGACCGTCATGGACGCCGAGGGGCAGACCGACCTCGTGTTCGCCAGCGAGTACTTCGAGCATATTCTCGCGCCGATCTCCCACCTGTTCGAGGTCATCGAGTACCTTCAGCCGCGGTACCTGCTGATCGCAAACTCGTTCGGCACGCTGTCCACCGGGCACTTCGTGGACTACGAGATATTCGGCAGGACAGTCGGCGGAAGGCAGACGTCGAAGCTATTCAACAAGGCGCTGCGAAAGCTCGGCTACGACAAGATGCAGACGACGCTGTGGAACAGCCGCCCGATGTTCTGGCGCAAGAGAAGGGGCGGCCAGACATGATCGAGCCGCGCTACCCCATATACGTACCGTCCAAGGACCGCTACGAGATCCGGCACCGGAGGTGGGATCACCTGCCGCCTGCACCCGCGCCGACGCTGAGGTTCTTGGAGCGCGACAAGGTTCCGCACTACATCGTGGCCGAGCCGCATCAGGCCGAGGAGTACGAGAAGCGATACCCGGCAGCCGAGGTGCTGGTTCTGCCGTGGTCAGACAAGGGACTGGTGGCGGCCCGCAACTGGATCAAGGATCACTCTGTAGCGCGAGGCGACAAGCGGCACTGGCAGCTCGACGACAACATCCGGTACCTCTGTCGGATGCACAGGCAGAAGCGGCTGCCGATCCGCGCAGGCATCGCGCTGGCCGCGTGCGAGGACTTTTGCGATCGCTACGAGAACGTCGCCGTCGCTGGCCTGAACTACGTCAACTTCGCGGGCGTACCGCAGCCGCCGTTCGTGCTGAACGCGCACGTGTACTCCTGCACGCTGGTGTTGAATGAGCTGAGTCAGCGGTGGCGGCTAGAGCAGAACGACGACGTGGACATGTGCCTGCAGGTGCTGTCAGACGGCTGGTGTACGGTGCAGCTAAACGCCTTTCTGTGCCAGAAGGTTCCGACCATGAAGATGCCGGGCGGCATGGGCAAGCTCTACGACGGCGACGGCAGGCTGCGCGGGGCGCGGCTGCTTGAGCGAGCGTGGCCGCAGGTGGCGAGCGTCGACAGGAGATTCGAGAGGCCGCACTTTGAGATCAAGAAGAACTGGCAGCACTTCGACACGCCCCTGAGGAGACGGACAGACATCGACTGGGATAAGATCAGGAGCAACGACAAGTACAAGATGGTGCTGCGAACCGTAGAGGGGCGCGAGACAGCGAGCAAGGCGCTGCGAGCGATGATCGAGGAAGACGCGAGCGATGAGTAAGCGAGGGCCGAAGCCGACACCAAGAAATCTGCGCCTAATACGGGGCACGGATCGTCCAGACCGGATGAATGCGGACGAGCCGGTCGTACCCGTCACCATTCCCGATGCCCCGAGTCACCTTGAGCCAGACGAGACGGCCGTCTTTACCGACAACGCCGCGAAGCTGGCGCGCATGAGGGTGATGACCGAGTACGACATCGACGCCCTCTCGATATACGCAGTCAACTTCGTTCGCTGGCGAGACTCAGTCATCAAGGTTCGCGAGATGGGCATGATCGTGAAGAGCCCGAAGGGATACCCGATCCAAAACCCGTTCTTGGCGATCGCAAACAAGGCCCAGCGGACCTGCATGGACATACTGACCGAGTTCGGCATGACGCCCAGCTCGCGGACGCGGGTTCAGTCACAGTGAGCCACGACCCGAATCGGCACGTTACGGCGGCGATCAAGTACGCCGAGGACGTGTGCGAGCGCCAGATAACCACGTGCCGCCTAACCCGGCTATCCTGCCGCAGGTTCCTGAGCGACCTTGAGCGCGAGGACGCGCCGTGGTACTTCGACGCGGCGGCGGCAGAGCGCGCCTGCAGCTTCATAGAGATGCTGCCCCACATCAAGGGCGAGTGGGCCAAGCGGCGCGAGCTGATCGTGCTGCAACCGTGGCAGATGTTCAGCGTCTGCAACATCTTCGGCTGGCTGCACGCGGCAGACATCCGCGACGCGGACGGCGCCCTGACGATCCGCGCCAACACGAGACGATTCAGAACCTGCTACGAGGAGGTCGCCCGCAAGAACGCCAAGTCCACGCTGGCGGCAGCCATCGGCCTGTACATGCTAGAGGAGGACGGCGAGGCCGGGGCAGAGGTGTACTCAGCCGCAACTACCCGCAATCAGGCCAAGATCGTGTTCGGCATCGCCAACGCGATGGCCAAAAGAACCGCCGAGCTACCCCTTGAGGTACGGGCGCATAACATCAACAAGCCGGAGACGGCGTCCCTGTTCGAGGCGCTGCACGCTCAGGGCGAGACCCTTGACGGCTACAACATCCACTGTGCGCTGAACGACGAGCTGCACGCGTGGAAGAACCGCGACGTGTACAACGTCATCGAGACGGCGACCGGATCTCGGCTTCAGCCCTTGATCTTCAACATCACCACGGCGGGCAGCGACACCAGCGGGATCTGCTACGAGCTGCGCACCTACCTCGTCAGAATCCTTGAGGGCCAGATCGAGGACGACTCGTTCTTCGGCGTGATCTACACGCTCGACAAGGACGACGACTGGACCGACCGCGACGTGTGGATCAAGTCCAACCCCAATCTCGGTGTCTCCGTGTACCCGCTGGACATGGAGAACCTGTGCCGCAAGGCGACGGAGGTCGTCAGTCAGGTGAACGCCTTCCTGACCAAGCGGATGAACGTCTGGGTCAACGCCGCAGAGGCGTGGATGGACATGCGGAAGTGGGAGGCGTGCCACGACCCGCACCTGAAGCTCGAAGACTTCCTCGGCGAGGACACCTACGGCGGTCTGGATCTGGCGTCAAAGATCGACGTGAACTCGATGGCGCAGCTATTCGAGCGCGAGATCGACGGCAAGCAGCACATCTATTGCTTCATGCGCCACTGGCTGCCAGAGACGGCGGTACTGGAAGATCCAAACGCGCAGTACGACGGCTGGGTGCGCGCGGGCCACATGAGAACCACGCCGGGCAACGTCATCGACGTTGACCAGATCGAGGCCGACACGCTCGCGGAGGTCAGCGGCATATTTAATCTGGTCGAGCTCGCGGTCGATCCGATGCACAACTCGACTCAGTACGGCGTCCACATGGCACAACAGGGCATACTCGTCGTCGACGTGCGGCCGACGGTGCTAAACTTCAGCGAGCCGATGAAGTGGCTTGAGGCGTACGTCAAGGACGGCACGTTTCACCACAACTGCCCGGTGCTGACGTGGATGGTTTCTAACGTTGAGGTGAAGCGCGACCAGAAGGATAATATCTACCCGCGCAAGGGCGCGGCGAACAGAAAGATCGACGGCGTCGTGGCCCTGCTCATGGCGCTGAACCGTCTCCGGGCGCAGGAGGCGACATACTTTCCGGGTGAAGGAGTCGTCCGTGTGATATGAACATTCTCAGACCTTCCACTTGGGGCCGCGGCTCGTCGATACAGTCGAAGGACAGGAGCTTCGACGAGATCATTCGGCTGATGCTCACCAACGTTGCCGCGTCGGGCGAGAACGTAACGCCAGCGAACGCCATGCGGTGCAGCACGGTTCACGCAATCGTCCGAGCGCTGACCAACGCCATCGGATCGTTCCCGCCCTCGGTGTTCAAGGAGATCAAGGACGACGACGGCAAGGTCACGCTGGAGCCTCTGCCGAACCACTCCGTAGTGCGGCTGCTGCGAGTGCCGAACAGACGTCAGACTCAGACCCAGTTCTTCAGGCGCGCCATGACGCACGTTGCGCTGTGGGGGAACCACTACTCGATCAAGGGGCAGGGTGCGACCGGGCCGATTCTGTTTCTCAGGCCGGTGCATCCCGACACCGTTTCGATCAACGACGACGATCCGCTGAATCCCATCTACACGGTTCGGCTCAAGGCCGGCGAGCGCAAGTTCACGGCTAACAAGATCCTGCACATCACCGGCGGCATCAGCGTGGACGGCTCCAAGGGCGACTCACCCGTCGAGGAGGCCACAGAGGCAATCGGCCTGTGTCTGGCCGCCGAGCGACTGTTGTCCGAGCTATACGGCAACGGCGCCATCCCGGCCCTGCTGCTGACTGGCGGCAAGTTCACGAGCAAGGAGCAGTACGACATGTGGGTCAAGTCGTTTGAGCAGACCTACGGCAAGGGCGGCGATCGCGGCGGCGTCGGAATGCTGCCCGAGGGGATGGAGGCCAAGGAGCTGACCTTCAAGCCGATGGACGCGCAGCTACTCGAAGCACGCAAGTTTCAGCGCACCGAGATCGCTTCGGTGTGGGGAGTACCGCCGCACAAGCTGGCCGACCTTGAGCGAGCCACCTTCAGCAACATCGAGCATCAGGGCGTCGAGTTCAGTCAGGACGTTATGCTGCCGTACGTGAAGCTGTTCGAGCAGGCCATGGAGCGCGATCTGTTAACGGTCAGTGACAGGCGCAAGGGCGTGGTGGTACGATTCGACATGGACGCAGCGGTTCGCGCCGACTTCAAGAGCAGGGTCGATGGCTACGAGAAGCTTCACCGCGTCGGGGCCATCAATCCGAACGAGATCAGGGCTCGCGAAGGCATGAATCCGCGCACCGATCCGGGCGGAGACGCCTACGCGAATCCTCAGATGGGGAGTAACATCGATGAGAACGACACTGGAGATGAGGGAACTGGCGACGAGCCTGCGGAAGGCGAGTCTGACGAAGATACAGGATCGACTGCTCTCAGTGCGGTTTAGTAAGACCGAGAGCCCGGCTCGCATCAATCACGGCGAGGGATGGGATCGCAGCCACGCGCTGGTATTCCTAGACGACCACGAGCTGCCGTTCAGGTCTCTCGACGAGGACGCCAGCAGGTACAAGTTCAGACAGCGTATGCTCGGCAAGCCGCTCGGAGACTTGGAGATCGTTGACGATCAGTTCCCGCGCGGCGTGGACGTCGTGCTTGAAGCAGCCTGAATAACTGACAGCAGAAAACGGAGAGCGCCATGAGACGACTATGGCTGGACTGCGGTTTGCAGATCAAAGCACTGCAGGACGACGGCCGCATCGAGGGACTGGGCGCGGTATTCGGCAACGTGGACCTCGGCTTCGATCGCATCGAGCGCGGCGCCTTCAAGGAGACGCTGAAGAAGCTCAAGGACGGCGTGCCGATGCTGTGGCAGCACTTCTCCGACGCACCGATCGGCCTGTGGGACGGCCTGCGCGAGAGCGCCAAAGGTCTGGTCGTAGAGGGTGACATCAACCTCGACGTACAGCAGGGCCGCGAGGCGCGCTCACTCGCCAAGCAGGGCGCCGTGAAGGGCCTGTCAATCGGCTACATCCCGAAGGACTTTGAATTTGAGGACGAGGTTCGCGTCCTGAAGCGGGTTGATCTCATCGAGGTCAGCTTGGCAACATTTCCAATGAACCCGGACGCGCGGATCGCGGGTGTAAAGCACGCCACGCGCAGAGAGTTGGAACGTAGTCTCAGAGAGGACTACGGGCTGAACAAACGGAGCGCCAAGCACGTTGCGGCCCTGATTAGAAAAGAGACCGACGACAGCGAGTGGGACACTCACTCTGGCAACGGACAGTCACCAGACATCGGGCAACTGAGCGACACGCTCAGGACGCTCGCACAGGATTTACGAAATGGACAATGAACCGAAATATAGCGAGCTTCGCGACTCTATCGAGGAGCTCGGCACGGCGGTCACCGCCTTCAAGGAGACGAACGACACGATGCTGGAACAGAAAGCCAGCAACGAGTCAGTCTCTGAGATCGAGGAAAAGCTCGATCGCATCGAGGAGGCCGTAACCAAGGCCGAGACGAAGAAAACGGAGATCGACACAATGATGAGCGCCTACAAGGAGCGCATCGAGGAGCTGGAAGCTCTGTATCAGGCCGGAGGCGCTGGCGGCGACGTCACGAAGAAGCTGCACGAGGAGCATCGGGAAGCCTTCTACAAGATGCTGCGATCGGGCGGCAGGCACGGAGATACGGAGAAGCTGCACCAAGTACAGGAGCGAGTCATCGCCAGCTACAGCGACGAGCAGAAGCGCGTCGATCTGACCGCAGGCGCATCGGGCGAGTTCCTACTGCCAGAGGTCATCAGGGCCGAGGTCGAGACGATGGAGCAGTTGCTGTCACCAGTGAGGCAGCTGATCCCGGTCGTTGACATCACCACCAACGACTTCAAGCAGGTGGTGGACATCCTCGGTACCGGATCCGGCTGGGTCGGAGAGGCCGACGCGCGAAGCGTGACCGGCACCCCGCAGCTCAGGCAACGCGCACCGACGATGGGCGAGCTGTACGCTCGGCCAGAGGCGACTCAGTGGGCGGCTATGGATCTCGCATCCGTGGACGGCTGGCTGTCTCGCAGCGTCGCGCAGGAGTTCGCCAAGGAGGAGGGCCTTGCGGTCATTCTCGGCGACGGCACCAACAAGCCGACCGGCTTCCTGAATACGTCTCCGGTATCTACGGCAGATGGCGCGAGCCCGCTGCGTAGCGCCGAGGCGTGCCAGTTCGTCGCTGCTCCGTCACCGGACGACATCACCGAGCACGTGATCTCCCTGATCTACACGCTGAATAGCGCGTACAGACAAGGCGCCGCGTTCACGATGAACAGCACCATCCTGAGTCAGATCAGGCGAGCGAAGGACAGCAACGGTCAGTACCTGTGGCAGCCGAGCCTAATCGCCGGCCAGCCCTCGACGATCGTCGGCTTCAGCTTCGTGGTCTGGGAAGACATGCAGACCGGGCCAGACAGCCCGCTGACGACCACGCCGATTGCCTTCGGCAACTGGGGTCGCTTCTATCTGCTGGTGCAGAGGTCAGACGTTCGAGTGATCCGCGACGAGATCACGAACCCCGGCTTCATCCGCTGGTACTTCTTCCGCCGCGAGGGCGGGATCATCCTCAACAACGATGCGGCAAAGGTCGCGCTTCGGTAAGAATGAAGATCAGGCTATTGAAGCCCTACACTTGGGGGGAGCGCATGGGCGCTCTCCTCAAGCCCTTGAAGCCGGGCGACTACGTCGTCGGCATAGACATACCAAAGGACGCAGCACATGGCGCTATCGCTGCCGGAGTTGGCATCAGGATCAGAGAAAAAGGCGAGCGTGAGACCAAGCAAGTGGCCTGACTGGCATCAGAACACCTGCGTGTGCATCGGCACTGGCCCGAGCCTGACCGAAGAACAGCTCACGATGGTTCACAGCTATCGCAAGCACGGCGCGATGACAATGCGCGCCATCGCCATCAACGACGCTGGGCTGCGGCGCAACCTGCCGCTGGCCGCACCGTGGGCCGACATCCTGTACGCCGCCGACGCTCGCTGGTGGCAGTTCTACAATCCCGCCTTCACCGGCCTGCGCATCAGCGGCGAGGAGGTCAAGGACGTCGAGACGACTCCACTCACAATGCTGGCTCGCGGAGAACCGATGCCGCGAGAACCGGGCTCGGTAGTCAGCGGAGATCACAGCGGCTTTCAGGCGCTAGGCCTTGCGCTTACCCTCGGCGCGACCCGGATCATCCTGCTCGGCTACGACTGCGGCGGCAACAAGCGAAACTGCCATCCCAACCGAGAGCCTAGATTCAGCAGCGAGCCGCCGTTCGACCAGTGGGCAGCCAAGTACAATCAGGTGCCGGGCCGCTGGCCGCACGTGGAGATAATCAACTGTAGTCCACAGTCGCGCATCAGCGCATTTCGCAAGATAGAGATCAGAGAGGTGCTATGACCAGAGAGCGAATCATCACCACAGACGAACTCGGCCAGCTTCCGGTAACGCTTGAGGAGGCGAAGGCCCACGTCAAGATTACCGGCGACGAGGAGGACGAGCTTCTTCGAAGCTACCTGCAAGGAGCCTTCGAGTGGGCGACCGAGAGTACCCGCAGGGCCATCGTGCTTCGCGAGCACAGGATTACGCGAGACGGCTTTCCGGCAGGCGCGTGGGCGCTGCCGCTCGGTCGGGTCGCGAGCATCGTGAGCGTCAAGTACATCGACGCCGACGGGTTTCTGCAAACGTGGACCAGCTCGCCGCTGCCGTACGAGACGGATCTCGACACCGACTTCTCGCCGCGACTCAGGCCGAAGCGCGACGACTCGTGGCCGATCACAGGCGACTTCATGGGCGCGGCACAGGTCACGCTTGAGGCCGGCTGGGCGCAGGCGAACATTCCGCTGACCGTCCGGCAGGCCATACTCCTGAAGTTCGCGGAGTTTGAGCAGGCGCGAGCGCCCGGAGATCCCGAGAGCGAGGCGATCGCAAGCGCGGCATCCATGATGCTCGCCAACTGGACGCTGCCGATATGGAACTGAGCGCACCGAGCACCGAGGCCCGCGAGTTCGAGCGTGCCAAGTACGTTCACTGCTACGTTCAGAAGACGTACAACTACGCCATGGGGCCAACGCGCATGATCGACGCGAGGGAGGATCTGGTCTGGGCCTTAGAGCGAGGGGCAGGATCGTATCTGGACATCGGCTGCGGACGCGGCGAAATGCTCGACTACGCGACCGAGATCGGCTTCCACACCGCCTCCGGAGCCGAGGTCGTCCCCGGACTGTGCGAGCGCGAGGGCGTATCCCTGATGTTTGTCCACGACCTGCACCGCTGCCCGGACGCGGCGTACTCGATGGTAACCAGCTTCGACGTGATCGAGCACCTGCTGCCGGACGACGATCAGCTACTCGTAACGCAGATGGGCCGGATCGCCCGCGACTGCATCGCGCTGACGGCGAACAACAAGGACTCGATAGACCCCACGACCAAGACGCAGCTACACGTGAACAAGCGGCCCTACGACGAGTGGGACAAGCTGATCCGAGCGTGGCTGTCCGAGTGGACCGTCGAGCGCATGACCAACAAGCAGTACGTCTCGGAGACTTGGCGAGCGTGGCGGTGAAGGCGCTGCTCGCAGCCAAGAGCGGTCCGCACTACGACCATCAGCGCGACGCGATGTGCGCCTTGGCAGACGGCATGGGGCTGTGCGGAATCGAGGCTAGGGTAAAATCGGCCCCGGCCTCGCCTCGTCCAGACGACGACTTCGTCGTGACTTGGGGCGACAAGGAAGTGCCGCACTCTCGCGTACCGCACCTGATCCTAGAGTGCGGGTACATCAACGGCAGCGGCGACAATTACAATGAGAATCGAATGCGCTTCATCTCTGCGTCGTGGAATAAGCGGCACGGACTGTCTGACTGGGCATGGCCGAAAGAAATATGCGGCGAGCGGTGGAACGCGTTCGGCGTTGAGCTGAAGCCTTGGAAGCTGACCGGCGAGTACGTGCTGCTGCTGGAACAGCACGTAGGAGACAGGGCAGCGCCGGACGTCGGGAAGTTCCGTCGAGATATAAAGCGCGAGTGCGAGCGACGTCAGTGGACGTTTCACAGGCGGCCTCACCCAAGCTACTACCGAAACGAGCGCACACTGGCAGAGGATCTGTCCAACGCACTGTTTGCTGTCACGTGGTGCTCGACAGCAGCGGTGGAGGCCGTGATCGCGGGCGTGCCTACCTATACGCTTGGCCCCGGATCGATTGCTGCGCCAGTAACGAGACCGCTGCTCTCGGATGAGCCATACGTCGGCGATCGAACAACGTGGGCAAACAGGCTCGCGTATCGACAGTGGACTATGGAAGAGCTGGCCGACGGCACGGCGTGGCCACACATTCAGAGAGGGTTGGGATGAGAGCGTTCCTGCACTACGAGTCGCGCGCGGCGCATCAGCTCGACGCAATGATCGCGCTCGGCTCCGGTCTGGCAAGACACGGCGTACACATCGACATCAGTCCCGGCACAGCGAGCGCAGAGCAGGCCGACTTCGTCGCGTGGTGGGGAGACAAGGTTCCCGCAGAGCTGCGCGACAAGCCGAGGCTGATTCTTGAGGCCGGATACATCAACGGACGGTCGGGCGACTACGTCAAGGATCGCCTGCGGTTCGTGTCAGTCGGGTGGAACGGGCTGCACGGTTGCGCTGATCCGGGACCGCTCGACTGTCCACCAGACAGGTGGGAGGCCATCGGCGTCAAGCTGCGGCCGTGGAGAACCGGCGGCAACTACATCCTGATCTGCGACCAGCATCCCGGCGACTCCGTGTCTCCCGGTAATCGCAGGTGGTGGGTAGCTGCGCTGCACGACGCCGAGCCTGACATGAAACTGAACAGCATCTACCGACCGCACCCGCTGATGGCCGACGAGATGGGCCCGTTGTCACAATCTCTCAGAGACGCGGCGATGTGCGTCACGTGGTCGAGTACGGCTGCGCTTGAGTCGGTCTGTCTCGGCGTGCCGACGGTCGCCATAAATCGAGGCTCGATGGCGTGGCCGGTCACCTCGCGCAAAGTCTCAGATCCACCCTACTTGGGTGAGCGTGAGCAGTGGGCGTACAATCTCGCCTATCGACAGTGGACGCACGACGAGCTTGCGAACGGCGAGGCGTGGCGACACCTGCGAGACGGACTCGAGACATGATCGGAACTAAGCGACATCTGCTAACACTGGAGCGTCGCAGCACCGCGCTTGACACATTCGGCGAGGGCGGCCTGACGTACACGGAGCTGATGACGGCGTGGGGTAGCGTTGAGGCCGTTGGCGCGCGCGAGCGATTCGAGAGCCAGCAGGTCAAGGCCGAGGTCAGCCATCGCATCAAGATCCGGTACTCCAACCTTGCCAACACGCTCACGGCCGCCGACAGGATCACGCTTGGCGCGAGAACCTTTGACATCGTGACGCCGATGGACAAGGACGGCAGGATGCGAGAGCTTGAGATCCTTGCGCTTGAGAGGCCCTGATGGCAAAAGATATTCAAGTGAAGATCGACGGCGCCGACGAGCTGATCAGGCTACTGAAGCAGGTGCCTCGGACGGTCGGCACGAAGCACATGCGCCGCGCCATCCGGCAGGGCATCGTAAAGATTCGGCAGACCATCAAGGCCACCGCGCCGATACGCTCGCGAGCCGAGAGCCGGGGCGTGCGCAGGGGCCAGAAGCAATCGAAGCCCGGCAGGCTGCGGCGGCTCGTTCGCGTCAAGGGCAGACGCGGCAAGCGCGGCTACCTCAAGGTGTCGCTGATCTACCCGACCATCGGTGACAGCGATAATCCGAAGAACGCCTTCTACTGGCGATTCGTCGAGGAGGGCACCGTTAACATGCAGGCCAACCCCTACATCCAGCGGGCCGCAGACATCAACTTTCGCGCGATCCTGCGCCACGTAATCCGCGAGACGAACCGGGGCATAAGCGCAGAGATGGCCAAGAGCAAGGTCAAGAAAACGGCATGAGCATCGAGCAGGGACTGGTCGCACACCTTCTAGCCGACGCAGGCGTATCTGCGCTGGTCGGCAACAGGGTTCATCCCGGACAGATACCGCAGGACGGCGCGCTTCCGGCAATCGTCTATCTGCGCGTCAGCACCGCGCGCGAGGTTGACCTCGACGGGCCGAGCGACTTCGTGCAGGTGCGAATGAGCCTTGACCTATGGGACAATACCTACGGCGGCTCGAAGGCGCTCGCCGATGCTGTCAGAGTGGCGCTCAACGGTGTAGGGTTAGCGAGCCCGAAGCTGCTCGGTGCAGAGCCGGTGCAGTTAGTGTACTTGGACAACGACGGCGACCTGCCGGACTTTGAGGGTGATCGGCGAGACTACAGGGTCTCGCAGGATTGGATTGTGATACATACGGAGACATAGAAATGGCAGTATTCAGAGGTAGTGGAACGGTTCTAAGCCGAGGCGACGCGGCCTCGCCAGAGGTGTTCACCGCAGTAGGCGATGTCGTTAGTATCGCTGGCCCGGCGATCACCAAGGATGAGATCGAGGTCACGGCGCTCGACTCGGCCGCCAAGGAGTTTATCGGCGCGCTCGACGATCCGGGCGAGATCACGATGGAGCTGAACTGGAACCCGCAGGACTCGGAGCACGTAAACCTGAGGACAGACGCGGAAGGCAGCACGGTGCGGAACTATCGCATCGTATGGTCTGACCTGTCGTCCACGCAGGTTACGTTCGCCGCAGAGGTAATGGAGTTCTCGCTGAACACCGAGGCCAACGACGCCGTAAAGGGCAGCGTTCGGATGAAGATCAGCGGGGCATTGGCTTGGGCCTAACAGAGAGAGGGCAATATGAAAGCACTCACACGAGACGAGATTCTCGGCGCGGATGACCTAAAGACTGAGAGTGTAGAAGTACCTGAGTGGGGCGGTACCGTGTTAGTACGCGAGCTGACAGGAGCCGAGCGCGACGAGTGGGAGGCGTCGGTCGTCAAGACCAACGGCACCAAGGTCACGGTCGATTCCCGAAACATGCGGGCGAAGCTGGCCTCGCTGTGCATCGTCGATGAGAACGGCAAGCGCGTGTTCAGCGAGAAGGACGCGATTAAGCTCGGCGCCAAGTCGGCTGCCGCGCTGGATCGCGTTACGGACATCGCGAGACGCCTGAGCCGCATCGGGGAGGACGAGCTAGAGAAGTTGGGAAAAGGCTCAAGGCCGGACCGGTCAGGCGCTTCAGCTTCTACCTAGCGGCGCAACTCGGCTGTACGGTCAGCGAGCTTCTGGCGAGGATAACCAGCGCGGAGCTGGCCGAGTGGATGGCGTACTTCCTGCTGGATGATGCAGCGCCAGCGAGGGCTGCGGCAGAGGCGCAGGTCTCACAAATGAAGGGAGCAGGCGCACAAGATGGCGAACGCAGCTGACATCATCGTCAACCTAGTAGCGAAGACAGGCCGCTTCCAGAGCGGAATGAAGAAAGGCCAGCGGAGCATGGGCAAGTTCCAGAAGTCGGCCAAGAGGTTCATCGGTACGCTGGCTAAGACCGGCGTCGCCCTAACAGCACTCGGCGCGCTTGCACGCGGAGCCGTGTTTACCTCGATAACCAAGCAGGCCATCGAGGCCAACCAAGAGCTGGGCCAGTTTGCCACCCGGCTCGGCTTGGCAGCCGACGAGCTGAAGGTCTTGCAGATCGCCGCCGAGCTCAGCGGCCAGACCACCGGGAACCTCACGATCGGCCTGCAGCGCATGACGCGGCGCATAGCAGAGGCCGCCGTCGGCACGGGCGAGGCCAAGCAGGCGCTCATCGATCTCGGACTCAGCGCCCAGAAGCTGTCTGCCATGACGCCGGACGAGCAGTTTCGTTCGCTTGCAGAAGCCATGGGGAACGTGGCAAATCAGGGCCAGCGGATTCAGCTCGGGTTCAAGCTACTGGACACAGAGGGCGTCGGGCTGGTCAACACGATGAAGCTCCTGCAGGAGGCCGGCTTCAAGGATACCGAGAAGGCCGCCAGAGACATGAACGCCGTCCTCGACGAGTTCGAGGTCGCGCAGTTCGAGGCGGCGCAGCAAGATCTGGTACTGATGAGGCTCGGCTTCGAGGGCATACGGAACGAGATCGGCCTTCAGCTACTGCCGGCAGTCAAGATCATGTCTACCCTGATCCAGTCGCTCGCGACTGACGCTGCTACGGTGACCGTCGTGACCGACAGTTGGCCCTTTAACTTCGTCCGGTCAATCGGTGCCATCGCCGGAGTTCTGAAGGCCCTTACGCAAGTCTTTCGCGCCATCGCCATAATCGGCTCTGCGCTCGTCACGTTCTTCCTGAAGCCGCTGGCTAAGGTCGAGGAGGGCTGGAACCGCATCGCTGACCTCGTACCCGGCATAGACATCGACGCCGACAAGGTTGGCCTCACCGGCTTTATCAAGGGGATGGAGCAGGCCCGCACCGAACAGCTCGGCCTGCTGAACGAAGGATTAGCAATCGTCGAGACAATGGATAAGTTCTCGGCGGCATGGTTGGACGCCGCGAACCTCACGCAGGAACAGGCCCAGCGGATACAGGAGATGAGGGAGGAAATGAGGGAAGTCTCCGCCGAAATGCAGAGGCAGCTAGACATCAGGAAAAAGGCCGCGACGGCAGAGGCAGACACAGCCGCGAGGCTAAACGAACTGAACTCCCTCCTGACCGCAGGGCAGGCGAAGAGCCTGACGATCGCGCTAAAGATAGCGAAGATCAACGAGAATCTGATCAGCGGCGAGTTTCTGAAGACGGAGAAGGAACGCAACGCCGCACTCGTGGTTCGCGCCGCGCTGATGCAGGAACTGATCGACGCGCAGCAAGAGGAGCAGGGCATCGAGACGGCGACCGAGGCGGCCAAGAGACTCGAAGGCGTACTCAAGGGGAGCCGCAGCGAGGCGCTGAAGATCGCTGAGGACATAGCCGTCATCAATCGGGCGCTGGCCGCTGGCACAGACGGCGTACTTAAAACCGAAGAGCAGCGCAACGCGGCGCTCCGTACCCGCGCCGAGCTGATGGGAGAGCTGGTCGAGGCACAGCAGAAAGAACAAGGCATCCAGACCGCCACTGAGGCGGCAACGGAGCTGGCGCAGGTACTTGAGCGAGGCACGAAGCAGAGCACAAAGATCGCGCGCGAAATCGCTGTTCTCAACAAGGCGCTGGTCAAGGGCGAGGGCGATCGCAACGAGATAATGAGAGCGCGCAAGGTACTCATCGATGAACTGATCGCAGCTCAGGTCGAAGAGCAAACGCAGGTCAGCAAAATGACGCAGGTCGGTATCCAAGCACTTCGCAACATGCAGGACATCCTCGCGGACTTCTTCGCCAACACCAAGGGCGGCTTCAGGGGTCTGGTAGATGGATTCACGGATATGCTGAAGAAGATGGTGGCGCAGCTCCTCGCTCGCCGCATCCTGCTGTCGTTCCTCGGCCTGTTCTCGAAGGGCAGCGGCGCGTTCGCTCAGTTTGCCAGAGGCGCCATTACAGGGCTGGGCCTTGCGGCTGGCGGTGCCGTCGCGGCCCGCGAGCAGGCGATCGTCGGAGAGGAGAGGCCAGAGGTATTCATCCCCAAGAACGTGCTGACATTCCCGACGGCCTCAAACCTGCCGGGCGCTGTGGCGCGAGACGTCGAGAAGAGACACGAGGAGGGAACCCTGCCCACCGACCAGCTTCGCATGATCGGCAAGCGCGGCTCAGAGCTGTTTGCGCCGACCGAGGCGGGAACCGTAGTGCCTACGGCTCTGCTATCAAGCGACGTGCTGAAGGACATAGAGAAACGCCAATCGGGAGGGCCGCTGGCCGCTGGTCAGGCATCGGTCGTCGGGGAAGCCGGGCCGGAGCTGTTCATTCCGCAGAAGGCAGGTCAGGTGATACCGGCAGGCGGCTTCGGCAACGTCGTCGTCAACATCGAGCAGCGCAACAGCTTCGCCGGATCCGGACCGCTTGAGCCCGCGACGCTCATCCCGCTGCTCGAGGAAAACAACCGCAAGCTCAAGGGCGAGTTCGTCGATGAGCTGAGACGGGGGACATTCGCGTGACCACCTTTGACGTCATCACAGTACCAAACGCAATCGGCGTGATACCGCAGGCCAACACGGGCCTGTTCAACTCGCCGCTGATCGCCAGCGCGCAGACCATCGACCGTGGCGGCCAGAAGTGGAAGATGACGCTGACCTTCACCAACCTTCAGACCGACGACAGAGCCGAGCTGATGGGCATCATCACCGGGGCTCGCGGCCGGGCCAACCGGCTGCGGGTCATAGTCCATGACAACCCGAAGCGCGGCCTATACGGCGGCACGCCGCTGGTCGATGGCGCGAGTCAGACCGGCTCGACCATCAACGTGAAGGGCTGCAGCAACAGCATCACGAACTGGATCCGGCGCGGCGATTACTTCTCGATACTGGTAGGCACCGAGCATGAGCTAAAGATGTGCACCGCCGACGCCAGCTCGAGCGGCAGCGGTACGATCACAGCGCTGGCGTTCGAGCCCAGGCTGCGCGCCTCACCGGCCAACAGCGCGGCAATCTTCGTCGAGGACGGAGTGCTCGGCGCGCCGCGCGGGATCTTCGCCCTCGTCAGCGACGGTCAGGGCTGGACGTCTAAGCCGGGCAAGGCCTCGCAGCTCTCTGATATAAGCCTCGGTATCCTAGAGGACGTGTTCGCCACTCAGTCATGACCAGCAAGCGCACCATCACGACGCTGAATCAGAACGCGGTGCTCGCTCAGATCGTGCGGCCGATCATGTTCGCGCGAATGGCCTTCTCGTCTGGCGTCCAGAGGCTGCACACCGAGATCGGGCCGCGCAACGCCTTGCACCCGATATTTGGCAGCGAGCTGTATACCGGCATCGGTGACTTCGGCGGTATCGTCTCGGACATCAAGGAGTCGATCTCGGTTGCGCCAGAGTCAATCAAGATCGCCATAACGGGCGTCAAGTCCTCGTTCATCAACATAGCGCTGGACGACGACTACTACCGCCGCGACATCGAGCTGATGTTCGGCTTCGACGACGAGAACGGCGAGCTGCTGGACGACCCGGTAATCCTCTGGTCGGGCTTCATGGACAAGGTGGACATCAATCTCGGACAGGGCATCGGCGCGCTGACGCTCACCTGCGAGTCGCGGGCCACCAATCTCAAGGGAGCGAGCGACCTGCGCTTCACAGACGAAGACTTGCAGGCGGCCTTCACCGGCGACCTCGCCGGAGAGTACATATTCCGCATGGCCGACCTGCAGCTCAAGTGGGGCGGCGAGGTGAGCGGCGGCAGCACCGGCGGCGGCACTCCCGGCTGGGCGTAATGAACGTCTGGGCCCTGCACAAGTATCTGATCGCGGCCGCGGCCAGACCGGCCAAATTCGGCAAGTTCGACTGCGTGTCGTTCGTGTTCGAGGCGCTGCGCGAGGGCTGGAACAGAGACTACCTGATCAGGCTGCAATATGACGGCCGCCGCAGCGCGGTAGATCGTCTGCGGGCTGCGGGAGGACTCGACGAGGCGATCAGCGAGCACCTCGGGCAGGACATCCCGATGAGCGATCTTGACGTGGGAGACATAGCGTGGCTACCGCCGTCTAACATCGGCCTGATAATGCCGGACTATATTGCCGTCAAGTACAGGCGCACGATCCTGCGGGTACCGCTGAGCGAGGCGCGATCAGGCTGGAAGACCAAGCCGGTCGGGTTCGTGAATCGCCTGCGGGTTCGCATCGGTTGGTGGGGCTGACGTGGGCCCGGTAATCGGTTTCCTCGGCGCGGTGCTGTTCGGCACGGCTGCCGGGGCCAGCGCGATCTACGTGCTCGCGGTCAACCTCGCCCGGATTGCGCTGCTGTCGCTGGCGTCAAAGCTCACCGCACCGAAGCTGGATCTCACCGAGACGGCGTCCAGCAAGCTGCTGACAGTCAGGGGCACGGTGCAGCCGCAGGGGTTCACCTACGGGCGCGACATGATCTCCGGCCCGCTGATCTGGGCGCAGGTGGCGGGCGACGGCAGCGAGGATCTGCACCGCATCGTCGCCATGCACGGCAGGGAGATCGACTCGATCATCGCCTACCGCATCGACGACGACGACATCTCAATCGGCTCGCCGGGCGACATGTCCACTGCTGTGGGAGCCGTAACCGGAGGAAAGTTCGCTGGTGTCTTGGAGATAGATCGGCGGCTCGGCAGCACGACGCAGACGGCTATGGGCGGCATGACCGGAACCTTCCCGTCGCTGTGGACGAGCGACCATCGGGCCAGAAGCTGGTCTCTGATGTACGCCAAGATGACGCTCGAAGCGGGCGACACGACCTATGAGAACGGCATCCCGCAGAACCTTCGAGCACTATGCGACGGCCACCTGATCTACGATCCGCGCCTCGACTCGACGCAGGTCATCGACCCCACCACCTCGCCGCCTACTACCGGCAGCGGCGCGCACCGAACGGACGACGACACCACGTGGGAGTGGTCTGAGAATCCCGCGCTGCTGCTGGCCGACTTCATCCGGTGGGACATCGTCGGCATGGGCGAGGAGGACGACCGCGTCGACTGGCCGAAGTGCGCCGCCGCCGCAGACATCTGCGACGAACTTGTACTGATTCCGCCCGCATCACCGACCACGGAGCAGAAACGATACACGTGCAACCTGACCTTCTTTGCCAATCGCAGTCGGGACGAGATCAAGGAGATGTTGGAGACATCCATGCTCGGGCGCACCGTGTTCAGTCAGGGCCAGTGGAAGATGTGGGCGGGCGCCGCCATCACGCCGGACGTAATACTGACCGAGGCCAACCTTGCAGGCGCCATACAGATGCAGGCCAGCACCGGCTCGCAGGAGCGATACAACCGTGTGCGCGGCAAGTTCATCGACCCGAGCAGGAACTACACCGCCGCCGTCTATCCCGAGCAGCGCAGCGCCAGCTTCGAGGCCAGCGACACGGAGGTGCGCTACAACATCTTCGACATCAACACGGCCAACAACTCGTTCGAGGCGCAGCGCGACGCGATCATCCGACTGCGCCAGTCCCGGCTTCAGCGCACGCTGGTATTCCCCGGCAACTGGTCGTGCTTCCGCGTTCAGCCGGGCAGTGTGGTGCAGCTGAGCGTCGCGGAGCTTGGCCTCGATACCTCACCGCTGACCAAGTGGTTCGTCACCGAGTGGGTGCTGCAGAAGAACGCCTCCGGCGTCAGCCTCACGCTGGTGGAGGAGGACGATACGGTCTGGGCTGACCCGGACGTCGGCGACTACGCCGTCCGCACTCCGACCGGCGAGCTGCTGTCGGTAGATCAGGGGCCGGTAAAGCTGACCGGCGGCAACATCCACAACAGTAGCCTAGACGCGACGACGACCAGCGGCGTGCAACTTAATTCCAGCGGCCAGCTAGAGTACGCCAACGCCGCTGGCGTCTTTACTCTGGTCGGAGTGCCCGACGACGAGTGGATGCTCATACCCGGCGACTACTGGGTACGGGCGACCCTGAACAGCGGCACGCTGGACACGGGAACCGAGGGCACGTGGGAGGCGCTCTCGACGTCGCGGTCATGGACCATCGTGCGCTCGACCATAGGCACAGATGCCGCGAACATCACGCTAGAGATCGCAGACGATCAGTTTGGCAGCAACGTGCTGGCGACTGCGATCTTCGACCTGACCGCAGAGCAGACCACCGATCTGATCAATCTACGCGACACAGCCGCCGCGCACACGACGGAGCAGTCGGGCACCAGCGCCACGGCGATACCGCTACCGAGCCGCGTAGCAGGAGACGTGCTGTTAGTTCATGTCTACGGCAAGGGCCTGATGGCCACTCCCGCTGAGGTTAGTGCCAGTCCGCCGACGTGGGGCGAGTTCAGCAATACCGGTGACAATACACATCGATTCTTCCACCGGGTTGCCACCAATGACGCCAACGACACCCTGACGGCTCCGGCGACGGTGCTTACCGAGGTGTGGCAGATGGCCTCGTTCAACACCCCGAACGATCTAGAAGAGTTCGGCAGCGGCGACTTTTTCGTCGGCTTGCCCACGACTAACTTTCCGTACAAGGGAGTAGAGGCAGATGCGTCCGGAGACGACACGATGGCGCTTACGCTGACCGCAAAGATGCACGTACCGGCGGTAGATAACACGCCAGAAATTACCAATACGACCATGAATAATATCGGCACGGTGGTGTACAGGGACAACACCGTCGACGACACGCTGATAATTTTGCAATGGGGCTATATATTCCACGGCAGCAACACCACGCTCGCCGACGGCGAGTGGACGATTGACCCGGAGGAGTCGGGGGGGGTGCGCGGCAAGGGATACAGGCTGCGGCAGATCTGATGGAAGCCGACGGCGCGAAGCGGTAAACTTCGCCCGTCAGAGACGGAGGGGCCGACATGAACATAGCCGGTAAAGAGATCACCAAGAACACCGTGGTGGGAATGAGCCTCGGGACCATCGTCGCGATAGTCGTGTTCGTGTGGACGGCGCTCGGCATCGGCAGGCCGCTGTTCGCCGCCGACCTCGCGCGCATCGAGGACAAGATCGACGTCTATCAGGTGAGTACCGCCATACAGATCCTGACCATTCGCAAGGAGGCCCTTCAGTCCGAGCTGCGCGAGGCAAGGCGAGACGCGAGGCGCAACCCGGACGACGATAACGCGGCAGACGACGTGGACGAGATCAGCGATGACATAGTGGCGCTGGACGCCAAGATCGACTGCTACCGAACTGAAGGCTGTAGGGTCGAAGGCGAGATTTAGTGTCCACGTGGTTGCCTTGGGTCGCCGGCGTCGGCGTGCCGCTGCTGATCGCGGCGTTCACGATCTGGTGGAAGATCGAGGCGCGGCAGGACAGGAAGATCGACAAGATGGCCGAGACCCACCGCAATAATCACCGCGTAATCCACGACAAGATCGACCGACTCCATGATAAAATCGTTGACCTGTGGAAGAACCGAGGACGGACAGATGGGAAATGAAGTGCTGCACCTTGAGCGCTACTGCTACTCGGAGACCGAGACCGAGGGCCGACTGTACCTACCTGAATATGAAGACTTTCTCTACACCTTGGAACGATGCTGGATTGCAGGCCCTGCGGGTGGAATGCCCTTTGAGTCGTGCGTGCCGGACGGTCACTATGAGCTCATCGAGTACGAGAGGCAGAACGGAGATCACGTGCTCGCGCTGCGGAATCCTGATCTGGGCGTGTACTTCACCAAGCAGGATCGAGGCACCCGAGAGGGCCGCTACAAGATCCTGATTCACTCGGCTAACTGGGTCGAGCAGATCGTCGGCTGCATAGCGCCGGGGCTCGTCAGGACGATTGCGGACAACAGGAGAATGGTGCGCAGCTCGCGCCGCGCCGTAGCGCACATCATGGCGCACAGACGCAGCTCGATCATCATCGCGCCTGACTGCGGCACCGAGGACTGATCGCCCGTCTGGACAGGTATGGTCGGCGACGGGCTGTTTCCCTTAGACTACGCCGCTAACCTAGAGCCACCGGGCGGGCGGTCTCTGAGAGGAGAGACGACATGAAGCTGAGAGGAAAGTACGCTTGGGCATGGATCCTGTGGGTGCTGGGATTCGCCGTGATCGAGTACAGGGCGATCATCGACGACGACAAGGCAGAGGGCGACTTCACGCTGTCGCACTACACGCGGCGCTTATTGGGTAAGGACGTCGATGCAAAATTAAAGCACTGGGCATTCAGACTTGGCCTCGGTGGATTTTTCGTTTGGATTATCCCGCACTTTTACAGTTTTCTTTGGGAGTAGTGTTATGAAAGAGCCTTCATCGACAATCACAGCGGCCGCGATCTCTGGTGCGGTAGCAAGTCTGGGCTTCGGCGGGCTGGCGATCTTCGGGCCCGAGTACTACGCGCTCGTCCCGCCCGGCATGGAAGCTGGCTCCGCAGTCCTGATCGCGGTCATCATCGGCTACAAGAAGAAAGAGAACGTCCTGCCGCTCGACCGGCTATGAGCTGGCTCAAGTCTGCCGGATCCGCTCTGGTCGTTGCCGTCCTCGGCTTCATGGCCTTCATGTTGGCGGCGAAGGTGAGCCGCGAGAAGGCGTCTGCGAAGAAGTGGAAGAATCGCGCCGTCGCCGAGGCCGAGAGTGACGTCGACGAGGGGCTCGACAAGGCAAAGGCCGCGCTCGGCAGGGCCAACGATCACGACGCGCGGGCGCGCGAGGCCGTGAAGCGGACCAAGGCGCGGCTGAATCAGATCGGAGAACGCGATGCGAGCATGGCTGACATTGTTAGCAGTTGGCGCAAGCCTAAGCCTAAGTAGCGGCTGCGCCACGGCCCCGGCTTCCGATCCGTGGGCCAAGGTCGAGGTAGATCTGACACCCGCTGAAAGGCCCGTCAGGCTGCCTGAGTGGCCGCAGGAGACGAGCTTCACGGAGGACGAAGTGACGTTCGACCTCAGCGGCGCTCGCGCACTGGAGGCATACCGGGTCACTGGTGAAGGTAATACTGAGCTGGCCGAGGAACACGCCGCGCAGATCGACGACCTCAAGGACGCCGCAGCAACCTTAATCGAGACCGGACAGGCGCAGAGGCGCGTCGCAGACCTGCGGCTTGAGATTCTTCAGGAGGAGCGCAGACACCACTTCATCGAGAAGATCACGCTGTATGCAGGCGCCATTTTGATACTCGGCGTCTCGGCCCTCTGACCCCAAAAACCTCGCGCAACTTCGCGCAAACGACTTTAGAGCCCAAACGGCTTGGTCGAGTTTCGCCTAAATACGCTCGCAAGTGATTGAAAAATATCATTTGTTATAATGTATATGTAGGACGAACACGCTCTTTAACAATTTGGGCAAAAGGAAGGGCCGGCACTGGGCCGACCCTAGATTCTCTGGAGAAAATCACATGAGCAATCATAGCACGTTCGATATGTGTGACACCAAGGAGCAGGCAAGCGAGCTGCTCAAGGATCTAAACGCCGAGCCGAGAAGGATCATCACCGCAAACAAGAAGGCGCACAGAGCCCGATGCGGCGAGATCCGGAAGGCAGAGCTCGTACCCTTCCACGAGGATGCGAGGAGCTGGCGACAGGGGCAAAAGGTCTTCTTCGGGAAGTCCGACAACCGGTCGTACATGAGCTTCAGCACCATGAGGATGAGCATGGTCTATAACATCAAGGCCGGACAGTGGTGCCGCGTGTGGGAGTATCAGCCGCGAAACAAGCTGCTCTGGCTGTGCTATCCGGGCAAGAAGTGCGAGTGGAAGAACGTTATCGACCACGGCTTCACCCTCGGTGACATTCAGGCCGCGGAAATCTCGCGCACAGAGATCGCCATTCGCGGCAAGTAGGACTGAGCGCCCTTCGGGGCGCTTTTTTTTGACATGGAAAGGCGCGCTGACCGTTGCCCTGTCGAGTGCCTAAGGGTGGATGCGGGCAGCAACAACCGGATAAGCGGAGCGCGGGTCAGCGCGCGCGGTCTGGATTGTACTTTCGCTCGTGTGTCTCTAGCAAGCCCTCGACTTCTCGCCACAGCCCGACGAAGGCCGGAAGCAGGGTGTTGTAGATGTACGCGTCGTCGCGCTCGATCCGCTGAACGTGGCCCTTCTCAAGCTCGTGGTCGTCCGAGCGCCAGTAGTTCACATAGTCCCACCAACGGCGCCCGGTGATGAACAGGGTCGTCTGCACCTGCGGCATCACGGCCGCGACCTTGCCGATCTGCGCGTGCTGCTGAAAGGTCTTGAGCGACTTGCGATACTTGATCTCCATGCCGCCGTCCGGGTCGAGCATCCCGTCCGGCGAGCAGCCGAGCCACTGGTACTCGTCGTGGATTATGAAGCCCGTTTGCCGCACGTCTGCATCGAACGTCCACGAGTACCAGCCGCGAGCCCACGACTCGTAGTACACGCCGTCGGTGTACCACGGCGGGTTATCCTCGTCGCCGAAGTCGGGGATGCCCTCGATGTCCATGACAAGCTCCTCGATGTAGTTCTGGCGGCCCTTGCCGCCGCGCTTGGCGAGGGCGAGGTTGGCGCACGAGGCCGTGAGCTTGCCGCGCCGTGCGTCGTTCCACTCGGGCGTGCGCTGCTGGTCGCAGAGAACCTTCACAGCCCGCGCTCCTTGGCCTGTTCGGGCGTCAGGGTCAGCATCGAGATCGACGGCCACTTCTTCAGGGCGGACGTCATCTCCTCGACGCCGCCGGAGCCCATCAGGATCTCGTATCGCTTGCCGCCGCTCTTCTTCCAGAGCGCCTCGACGACCACCTTCATAGCGTCGATCAACTCCTCCTCGCTGGCCCGGTCGGTCGGGATCTCGGCCCGGTACCAGTTCTTCTTGTCCTCGCTGTCGAACACCTTGTCGTCCTCGTAGTACCGGAAGCGATACTCGATGACGTAGTTGTCACTCTCGCGCCACACGGCGCCGAGGAAGTCGCTGCCGTTCATCATATCGACGGCCCAGATGCCGACCGTCTTCTCCGATAGCTCAAGGCTCATGACGTGTACCTGATCGTGACGTAACCGCTGCCCGCCATCTGCATCGCGATGTCCTTGTCGACGTCCGTGCCGAGCATCTTGCTAGGGGTCATCAGCTCCCACGCGCCGAGCAGTTGGCCGAGCGCCATCGCCTGCATGGCGAGCCCCTGATCTCCGATGTCGGCACCGGTCTCAAGGTAGCTGTGTTCCTTGCCGTCGAGCCAGTGCGGGAACTCCGACCGAACGAGGTCGAGGAACGTGTCCTTGTTCGCGCCCTGCTGGCTGACGTCGAAGAACTCGACGCTGACCGTGTGACCGTCCGGCTTGCTCGGCTCATCCGGCGCGTCGAAGCACCGGCCGCAGCCGCATGATCCACGTCGCGTAGTCTTACCAACGTATTCTGCTAAGTTCATAATTTTCTCCAGTTGTTTTGCACCGCGAACTCAGTTCCCGGCGCATTCGGGTGTTCCGGCGAGGCCGCAGTATCCGGTCGGGCCGGGTTCAGCCCGGTACGAGTCCGGGCCTTCGGTTAGCTTGTCGGTCCAGCGCCACGCCATGCAGCTCGATCCGCGACAGCAGGTCTTTCGCTCTCCCTTCCCAAGCATCAGCGGGCAGCCTAGCTTGCGGGCCTGTTGCTCGGTTACCTTCATGGCTTCCGCTCCTCTGTTTCACGTGGAACTGCGACGACCCGCAGGCCGCCGTCGGTAGTCCAGCGCAGCTTGAGCCAGCAGTGGTACTTGTTGGCCTCCTTCGCCGCCTGCTCGACAGTCATGGTCGGATGGATAAAGTACGCTTCGTGCGACAGGCTCATGGCAGACCCCTCGGGCAGCCGAGGATCGTGTGCGTGACTCGCTTCAGGTAGCGGTCGAAGTCGGGCTCGTAGTGCTCGCTGATGTGGTGCAGGCCGTAGCCGAGAATGACCTGATGGCCGCAGTCGGGACACTCCCACAGGTCGGCCAGCCAGATCTTGTAGGGCCTGTGCTTGTCGTCCGTCTCGAGTACCACGATCTCGTTCTTGCGGGGCCGCAGGTAGGTCTGACACGGCACGCAGGCGTATCCGGCTCCGATGCTCATGGCGACACCTTGATGCTGCCGCACGTGTTCCCGTTGCTGTCCATAATCCGCGCACCATTTTCGCCGAATGCTTCGTTATCCGTACACAGTTGTGCGGGGTCTGCCGGACGGGCAGAGTAGCGACCGGCCTCAATCCCGTCTGCGATAGCCGCTAGGATGTTGCGCAATTCACCGCCGTGCCAGTCGTCAAATGCTGCGTTATCGGTATTGATTGTGATGGTGATATTCATGGCGAGCCCCCAGCGTGAAGCGTCAGGACTATGCCGCGAGGAAAGTAGCTTAGATCGAGGCTGGCATCGTCGTACTGCATGGACCACTTCTGCCCGAACGTATCGAACATCTTTGCTCGGGCCGCCTCCATCCCTCTTTCATCATCAGGCGCGATGATCTCGACGATGCTGTCCTTGTCGAGCGTCACGCCGTGGACTCGGTGCGTGTGGCTCTGGCCAAAGCTGTAGTAGTACTTGCTCATAGCTTCTCCTCCGGGCACCACTGCGCCCGTTCGATGCGTGCGTGAGTCAGCGCGTCGTAGTTCCTGATCTTCATTCGACAGCCGGGGTCGGCGGCACAGAGCTCATAGCCCTTGACCATGGCGTCCCACCTGCCGCACTTCTTTTCCGGCGAGTCGCAGCCGGTCAGCGTGCCGAGGACGAACAGGGCCGCGATCACGAGGACGACCCGCGTCACGATCCGCTGAAAGAGCCGCCACTCGGCGTCCTGATCCCGCAGCCGGTGCCAGTCGTGTTCGATTGCACGACGCCGCACGGCATCCTGAAGGACGTCGCCTGATCGCCCGTCGCCGTACCTGACGCTATTCACAGACTGTCTCGTACACGTCGATGGTCTGCGTCTTCGTGCCGACCTTGACGCGGGTACACTGGGACGAGGTGAAGCTGAGCCAGAATTTACAGTCGTGTTCCGTGTGACTAAAGTAGGTCGAGAAGCTGGGCTCCGGTTCCTTTCCGGGCCGGGTACCGGGCTCGTAGCCGAGCTTGCGGAACGCAGCGAATACTGCATTCAGGACATGCCGGTCGCCGCTGATATTCAGGTCGATGGCTCCGGTCGTCGCCTGCGTTCTGATCACCTTGTCCTCGATCTTGGCTAGGGCCGAACACACTTCGACGATAGCTCTGTGGTGCTTCTCGTAGTAGGCAAACACACGCTCGCCGTGCGTCAGCGTCTCTGTTGCTGAGTCTCTGATTAAGTCAAAGATCATGTCTCGCTCCTTCGGCGTCGCTCGACGCCAGTATGGTTTCTCCAACATTTCGGGGGATGCCGAGCTTGGCCAGCGACCACTGATAGTCGCAGCGGCGGCACTCGACGAAGAGCCACTGGCGGCGGGTGTAGCCGTCTAGCTGCCACCCTCCGCCGTGGTTGTAGTTCTGAATCTCGGTCGGCAGCGTGTAGCCGCACCACCGGCAGGTCACGCCCTCGACCATCTTCGAGTAGTCGTCTCGGGTCATCATCTTGATCGCTCCTTGTGTCGTCGCTCTCTGAGCCGCATGAGCGTGTCGCCGACGGCCACCTGATTGCGCTTGTCGTTGTACCAGCGGTTGCGACCGGACGGATGCGGCACGGCAAAGAACGTGAGCCTGTGTCCCTTCACGAGCCAGTCCGCGTCGATGGTTCGGTAGTCGAGAGCAAGGTCAGCGTCCAGTTCCACGATGTCCGCGAACGCGGCCCTGACCCGATTGCCGAACAGCACGATATTGTCGTACCCCGCTACGACGGCAACCATCAGGCACCACTGGGCCATGAGCCGATCCGTCTTGGTCGCGCCCTTGCCGGACGCGGCGGCCTTGATCGGATAGAGGTTCAGCCGGTCGAAGTCGCGCAGATAGTCTCGCATCGTGTAGTCGGTCAGGCTCGTCTGAATCATCTCGACGATCCGGCTTCCGGTAGCGTTCGCCGGAAGCGGGGCCAGCGCGTTCTTCGGATCGGTAGAGTGCGGGTTGTCAAGCCCGACCAGTAGCGTTCTCATGCTGTGTCTCCTTCGCTGTAAAGCCGTCGCAGTTGCCGAGCCATGTGGGATCGAAGTTAAAGGGCCAGTTGAACCAGCCACTTGCCAGTCCGTGCGCGTCGGCTGTTATCGCCAGCTCCTCGGCACCCGGCCCAATGGCGGGTCCGCCTCGACCGACGCTCGCCAGAATTGCCAGCAGCTCGGCCCTCTTGTTGTCGCCGCCCTTCGTCGCGGGATGCTCGCACTTGCTGTGCGTGCTGCCCGGCGCCGGCCTTCGGTACTTGCACTCGTAGCACTGGTTCACGCCTCGGCCTCCGGCTTGAAGCCCTCGGCGGCCTTCTCCTCAAGCGACCTGACCGCATCCTGCAATCGCATGGCCGGGATCAGGTGCCAGTCGCCGCCGTCGAAGCCGAAGCGCCGCTTGGCAAGGGACATGAGAACGGCATCGCCCTTCTCCTCTCCGAACAGCGCCTGCGCCTTCTCCAGCAGATAGTTCCGGGCCTCCTTGTCGATGGGAGCGCCCGCACCCTCGTCTGCCTCGTCCTGAGTGAACACCTCGCTGAGACCGGCGCAGCGTTTCACCGCGTCGATCAGCGCCGACTTCTGCGCCATCTTGATGCGGTCGTTCAGCTTGGGGTTCTGCTCGGGCTCTCTGGCTCCCATGCCCTCGCCCACCAGCCGCCCGGAGGCGTCCGTCAAAAAGCAGCGCACCACGATGTCGCCGATCTTGCCGCCCTGCGCCGCGACCTCTACGTACTTCTCCGCGTCGGGGAAGGACGGGATCAGGTCGAGGTAGCCGCAGAGCTTCTCTGCACCCGGCTGCCACAGGGCTGGCTTCTGGGTCGCCTTGATCTGCCCGTAGTCGACGCCCTGCACGAGCGCACCCCACAGCCAGTCCATGAGGGCGGTGCGGTTCTTGCGTCGTCGGGCCAGCGACTGATCGAGCAGATCCGGGTCGCTGTCCATCCACGAGCTGGTCGGTCCAGCCGTGTGCAGGCCCATCTCAAACTCGCTGATCGGTTCGGCTCCTACAGCAAGGGCCGTTCTGAATGCCTCAAGCGGGGTCTGCGTACCGTCCGGTGCCAGCACCATCGGGCCGTCGTTCAGGCTCTCGGTGACGACGTATCCCTCGGGGATGTCGTCGTAGTCGTCTTTGTCGGTCATGGTCATTCTCCTGTCTCATGTCAAAAAGAACCGCCGCCCTCGCCATCATGCGGGGGCAACGGTCGATGGTAACGAGGGCCATCTCTAGCCACTCGGCGTCAGTCATCGCCCTTCACCTCTGCGATGATCTCGTCGTTGATCTTTTTGCACAGCTCGATGCCGAACTGAGCGCCGTCGAAAAAGGCGGTCCGCACCGCCTGATGGATCGACTTCGCGCTCAGGTCGCCCTGACGGTGCAGCCAGTTCTTAAATGCCGCCTCGGCGGCCTCCATGTCGGCCCTGTGGTTCATCTCTCTCTCCTCGTCGATGTCGCGCTGTCGCTGAAGTTCGTACGGGTCGTCCTCGGGCCACTCCCGGTCGTCGATGATTCGCGCGTCGTCGTCTGCGAACGGCAGCACGGTGCGGTTCTCACCCTCCCGGTGCCCCATCAGTAGGCCGCCTTGCCCGACTGCCAGTTGAGATACGCTTCGGCCATCATCGTGTCGACGCTTTTGAGAACTGGCGGTCCGTTGGCACAAATCTGGTGAGAGCGCACGATCTCCGCGCCGTCCTCGCCGTCGGCCTCGACCGTCATAGAGATTTCGCCAGTGGTCAGCGTCTCGATCTCGAAGCGGTGTCCCGCGTCCCTGAGCTGACGGGCCAGTAGCTCGACTGCTCGCGGTCGCCTGATCCACATCTCTCGCGTGTGACCGTCGGGTAACAAAAACTGCGTGAACAAAATGCTCATGTCATCTCCTCGGTGTGATTCCACCGGAGCGCCCTCTGACGACGCTCGCATGGATCACCTCCTCTAGCTGTGGGTGTGGCCATCTTTTTCGATGCCTAGCCACATACCGCACCACGGCACCATCGCCGCGCCAAAGCCACCTATTTCCGGTTTCACTAAGCGCCTGAACTGGCGATAAGTTAGCCGGTTTCGCGTGAACTGCTCGTACACTGGCTGCCGATCAAATACGGCCTTCAGTGCTTCGCGTTGCTTGCGTGTTAACAGCATGGCGTTTCTTCTACGCGGCCAGCGCGATACGTTCCCAGTCCTTGGTGGGTAGCTCGATGATGTTGCCGCCCAGTTGCTCAAGCTCGACCTGCCGGTCGTAGCTGACGTCGCGCGCCTGCGCGAACCGGGTTACGGCGTACTGCATCCCGAACTGCGACAGGTCGCCGCCCTTGATCAGCTCAGCGAGGATGCCCTCCTCCTCAGTCTCGGAGAGGTTGGCCAGCTCCTTGATGGCAACGCTCGGCTTGACGATCTCGGTGCCGAGCATCTTGGCCTCGCACTCCGCGACCATCTGCTCGAACAGATCGCCGTCCAGAGAGGCGTCGACCAGATCGGCCACCTGTAGCCAGAATGCCTTGTCGCTGGCTCGCTTGGTGGCGTCGGTGAAGATCTCCCACATCGACTCCTGATCGTTGCCCTGCTTGCGCCCGACGTGGTACTTCTTCATGGCGTTCTTGCTGAACAGCGCCAAGTTGCTGCACCACTCCTCATCGACACCGGGCTGAACCGCCATCGATCCCGCGCCGACCTCGCTGTTGCTGAGGCACAGTCCGGGTCGCAGCTTGTGGATCACGTTGTGACCGCCGTCGCCCATGTGCGTACCGGGCTTCTTGATCTCGCGCTCGACGCCGGGGCGAAAAGCCTTGATGTACAAGCGGCTCTCCGTGATCTCACAAGACTTGACCTCGCAGCCGGTCTCGATCAGCTTCGGCAGCACCGCGTTGGCGAAGTCAAAGTTATCGAGGGGACGGAACCGCTCGGACAGGAAGGCGCGCACGTTGTCGTCGAGAACACGAACCATTCGCGTCTCGGGCTCGCGCTCAAACAGCGTGTTGACATTCCACGCCAGAAGGTCGGGATGCTTCTCTGCCAGCCGGTCAACGTACTTCGCCGGTATCTCGAGACGCGCCCCGATCTGACGGACGGCGTGCTTGTTGATCGGGAACTGATCCTGCTGCCCGATGTGCAGCGACAGGTTCGTCGGGCTCGCCTCGTTCGGCTCTACCCTCAGTTCCTTCGTGTCGGCCATGAAGTCTCGCTTGGCGTTTTTCTGACGCTCAAGCTCGACGGCCAGTTCCTGCAATGACATTCCCTTAGACATGGTCTTCTCCTCTTGGTTACGGGATGATTCCCTCAGAGCGCGCTCTGGCCGCGCTCGCAGAGATCACGATGTATCGTCGTCGTCCTCGGCGTCGATCACCGTCAAGTGTTCCTCAAGATCACGGCACCATCCGATACAGGTCTCAATGTTGCGCTGGTACTCCTGCGTCAGCCGCGGCTTCAGTGTGATCAGCTCGGTCTTAATGCCGGCCAATTTTTCCATCGGTGTTCTTTCAGTCATGATGTTCTCCTCGTTGCATGGGATGATTCCCTCAGAGCGCCCTGTCACGACGCTCGCAGGGATCACGCCAGCTCGGTGTTTCGCTCCCAGCTATCGCTGGTCTTAATCGCGTCCAGCGTGAACCTGTATCGCTTGCCGCTGGGTAGCTCGGCGATGATCGGATACTTCGGTGCATTCGGGTTCAGGCCGACAATCTTGTACGTGGCGTTGCCGCGCCGGAACGTGCTGCCGTAGTCGCGCAGGGTGAGCCCGTACATGTGGCAGTACGCGTCGAACTCGTGCCGCGCCTTGTCGAAGCCAGCCAGCGCAACCTCGACCCTGATGGTCACGCTGTGGTCGTCGTAGCTGGCGTGGCCGGCCTTTGCGGTCAGCCCAAGTTTCGCTACGGCCTCGGCCAGCTCCTTATTGATCCGATCCCGAATCAGCCCGCAGGCCGCCTTGTCAATCTTGGTGATTTTGGTGTGCATCAGTTTCTCCTTGGTGTGATTCCATCAGGCCACCCTCTGACGATGGCCGCATGGGTCGCTCCTATCTGATTGCCGCCTCGTTGAAGTCAACGTGTACGACGGCGTCGCAGCGGACGCACAAGTACAGCGTCTCGCCGGGATACCCGGACAGAGCGCGCTGGTCGGTGCAGCCGCAGTTCTGGCATCGGTTGCGAAGGCGCTCGTATGCTCGCCGTGCCGCCTTTGCCGTGATGCCGCAAACATGCTCGAACAGTGCGACGCATCGATCGTGATCGCCCTCGTTTGCACAGGCCCCGTTGACGCGTAGCCAGCAGCCCAGCCCCTCGTGAAGCGTGACCGTGCCGCAACGCTCGCTCGTAACCGTTAGCTCCTCGTACCCGTAGGGATCGTGCCGCGGTCCCTCTGTTCCGGTTCTGATGTCAACGCTGCTCATGAGTCACCTCCGCTCGCGTAGTCCGGGTCGTTGAAAAAAGGCTCGTCCGGATAGTGTTCGCAAGTATTGTCGTCGCTGTTGCGGCGACGCTCGCACGGTGAGCTGTTGTCGGCGCAGCGCCGCGCAGCGGCTGGCCCGTCTATCAAAGGCTCGTCGTCGCCGGGCTGAGGGTCGTGTCGGACGCCCGCGCTCTCGGGCACATTCAGCAGGGTGATTACGTCGCCAAACTCGCGAGCGAAAACCGCGATCAGGTCGTTGTAGTCGCCCGCCATCATCTCCTCGACGATGGCCTTCGCGTCCTTGTCCAACTGCTTCGCGTATTCCCGCACCTTGCCCAGCAGGATAAAGGCGTTCCCGTCTGGGCCACTCAGATCAATCGTCAGTCCGTATTGGCTGTCTCGGTACATCTCATTTACTCCTCTGTGTGAATCCATCAGGGCGCTCTCTGACAGCGCCCGCATGGGTCACTCCGATGCGTTGCCGAGAACTACCGTCGCCTCAACATCCCGCGCGGCGTCGTGAGCTGCATCGCGAGAGCCGTACGTGTCGTAGGCAAACGAGGAACAGTGAAGGCCCTCACGCCAGATACGAAGCATCCACTGTCCGCGCACCGGCCAGTGAAACTCCCGAATCTCCATCTGTACTACTGATGCCGTTATTGCTGTCATGATTTCTCCTTACCGCTTCTCGGCGGTGTAGCTAAAGTTGGCAGTTCGGTACGGGTTGTCCATTGTCGTCTTGGTAAGCTGGCGCGCTCGCGCCTCTGCGGCCTTGCGCGTCGCAAACTCCACGACGTACCCGTAGTTCTTGAGAAGGTGCGTCCTGCGTCCTGTCACGCCGCCAGATACTTCACAACGAATTACGTAGGGCGCATCGTCGTCTCTTACTACTGCGCTCGGGCAGCGGACGGTGTCGTAAAAGTTTGCCATGGTGTCTCTCCTGTTCGTCAAAAAAAAACAAGCCAAAAAAAACTACCGTCCAGAAATCGTCAGGTAGTTCTTCTCGTCCACAATTTTCGAGTTGTACACAAACCGTCGGCCGCCAAGCTCGTTGAGCCCGTCGATGACCTTCATCATCTTCAGCGTCGACGAAAAACGGACCACGATTTTTTGGCCGTCCACAATCTCCATCAGCTCGCCGCCGAATGGCTCGATGTAACGCCTAAAAGCCTGCTCGTCTTGGGGGGTGATTGCCATGATGACACTCCGTCGTTGTCTGCCCGAATGGACATTATATACCACCCACACTGAAGCGGCCAAAAAACAACGAAATAAACAGCTCGTAACGCATTGATTCAGCACACAAAGAACAAAAAAATCAGGGAAAATAAAACAGGGCCGCGCCCACGGCTCAAACTGGTGTTTTCAAGGGGCCCAAAGGGGTATATATTTGGCGAGTCGGGTGCCGGTCACCAAGCCACAACATCCAGTCCTTGAGAAACTGTAACGTGTCGGCGCCCGACCTCGCCTACCGGACGGGAATCCACTTGCGGTGGTCGAGTACGCGCTACAAGGGGAACCCGGCGCAGCGCAGCGGCAGGCAACGGAGAAGCCGCAAGATCGGGCAGCGAAAGTTGACAGTAGCTCCGAGCATAAATGAACTCAGCGATCATGAGTGCGCGTCGAACAGCCCATCGTTTTGGGAAGTTCGGCGCATTTGAATCTAGCGATCATGGAGCAAAACGACAATGAGTGAACCCAAGGAACCGTGGCCAGAGACACCAACTGAAGCCTGTCCTGAGTGCGGCGGCATGGCTCCGATCTGCAACACGACCGGGGCTGGAAAGAAAATTATCGAGCACTACTACTGCGCCGACTGCAATGTCGAGTTCGAGTCAACATGATCCTCGGCGCGGGCCCGTACCCGAAAGACGTCAAGCAATGCAAGGGATGCGACGCCGACATCGTGTTCATGAAGACGAAGCGCGGCAAGTACATCCCGGTCAACGTCGTGCCGACCGACTCCAAGAAGCGGGGCCCGAATGCGGGCGAGACCAAGTTCAGCTACGACGAGCACGAGTCGCACTTCGCGACCTGCCCGGACGCGCCGGTATTTCGACGCTGGGCCGATGATGGATGACATCGACGTCAAGGCACTGGCGGACTCGCTGCGCGGTAGCTTTCCGCTGGAAATTACAGAGGCGCTCGCGGAGCTGCACGAGTCATGTCTCAGCATCACGCAGGACGATGAGCAGGCATACATGGCAGAGATGGCATTCGTCGGCTTCGGGTATCTCAGCATGTTGAACATCGAGGCGGCCGGCAAGCTGCTCGGTACGATCAGGCAGATATATACAGACGCACTGGAGAAGCAGCATTGACGACTGAAACCGGGCTGATCAAGTACGACGCGATGATTCACGCGATCGCCGTCTGCTACGACATCGACGAGATCAAGGACATCAGAGACAGGGCGCTCGCGTTTGAGAAGTACGCGCAGGTCGCAATGAACACGGACGCAGAGCATCAGTGCGCTGACATTCGCGTGCGAGCCGAGCGGAAGGCCGGTGCGCTGCTGGCTGATATGGAGAAAGCGAAAGGGGCACGAGAGCCGGGCACAAATAGAGGCACCACGCGGTCACGCAATGATACCGCGTCAACTCTCGATGCCCTCGGCATCAGCAAGGGTCAATCGAGCAGGTGGCAGAGGCTGGCCGCAATATCTGACGACCAGTTCGAGAGCGCGATCAGTGGTTCCGACAAGCCATCGACAACCGGCGTACTGCGCAAGTCTGGCGACAGTGAGACCGCGATGGATTCAGATGCGCTGTGGTTGTGGGGCAGGCTCCGAGACTTCGAGCGGCGCGACATATTTTCCCGAGACGTGGCCGAACTTATTGAACTGATGACTGACACCATGGCGGCAGACGCCCGACGCCTTGCGCCAGCAGTACGTGATTTTCTACGGGCGATAAACGGAGATTCAAATGGCAAATAAAAGACATTCGCTGACCGAGCTTATTTACGCGGCCTGCCGAGAGGCAGTATTAGGACACGGGGGAGATATAGGCATCGGGCCTGCTGCCGTAGCCAGTGAGGCAATGAAGACACTGGATAAGAAGGCGGCCGCGCCAGTCGTAGTCGCTTGGGGCTGTAACCTTCAGTGCCGACATGCCGCTCGCGATATTTTGCGGCACAAGTTCGACCCGACGGACGAGGAGGACACGGACGATACAGTAGAGCAGCACCCACTTTTCCCAGACCTGCAGACTCGCTATCCGACTAAGCGCGGCGGCGGCAGGGACTCGGAATACATCCTTCTTGAGCACCTGACCGACGCAGAGATCGACTACAACGCGACGAGAATGGAGCGATCAGCAAATAAACTTCTGCACCACAGGGACTCGCTGATCGCGTACAAGGAGAGCAGACGCGAAGAGTCCAGTGGGTAGCGGCAGCTACTACAATACGACCGGGGCGACCGGGGCGCTGCGTGACCGACGCGAGCATCAGGCGAAGTCTCAGGAGGAGTTGATCTACGAGTACTTCGCGAGCCGCCCGGGGATGCAGTACACGCCGTCGCAGGTGCGGCAATACCTGAACCTGACGGGCGCGCCGATCACCAGCATCAGGCGGGCGATCACCAACCTGACCAACGCCAGCCTGCTGACCAAGACCGACATACAGATCAGCGGTCCGTACGGCCACCCGGAGTACTGCTGGACGCTGCGGGTCAGGGCCGAGCCCGAGCAGGGGAGGCTGATATGAGAACGAACAACTGGCCGATGCGCGAGATCGTCGCCCGTCGCTACTACAGGCCGAAGGGCTTTCCGAGATACACCGGCTGCGTCGAGCTGACGCTATCCTGCGGTCACACCGAGTTCCGCAAGCGCAGCCGAGATCCGGACAGGACGGCCCGATGCTGGAACTGCCACCTTGACAGCCTGATGCCAGAGCCGAAAGATGACCACGCAGGGCCGGATCAAGGGTGTGAATGTCGTATCTCCAAAACGACGGTTTGCAAACGTCACGCTCCCGGCCCTGCCCCTGATCAGCCCGAACGGGAGCAGAAATGAATTGGGTTCCATACAATGAACATGATGAATTGAAGCGAGCTGTGCGAGATTTGACGTTGCTTGTAACCGCTTTGTCGGATATTCGCACCTATGCTAAGGAACGATACAGAGAGGGAGATATTGGGTATCAATTTTTCATAGTTGCGGATACAGCGCTGTCCACGTTACATGGACAAGACGATATTGTGGACGATGACTCAGTTGGTGAGCGTTATCGCAACAAAGACGCCGATTTTGTCTTGGAGCCGACTGATAGAGACGGGCCTTGGAATGAATAAGTGGATTTACGATCCCGTCCAGACAAGGCGGGCTCCTGATGATTGAAATACGGCTAAATGATGACGAATTTAAGACACTTGATGAAATTGTCGGTGAAGGTAAGTTTCATTTTGAACAAATGGACGACGACGAATGGTTTCTGCAACTTGGCGGGTGCCGGATGTTTCTGACCGTGCAGACATATATAGATGGCGCTCTCTTGATAGCCACGCCCATAGAGTCGAATGATTGGCCGAGCGAAAAGGAGCGGGTATTAGAGGAACGGGATTAAATGGCACTCATATTCAAATCGAGGGCATTGAAAATGGCAGAATCACGAGCGCAATATTGGAAAAGGCTATATACGGCACAGTCTTGTGAAGGCGAACGCCTGCGAGCCGCGATCTGCGAGCTTTGGACAATAGCTGATACCAGCGAACTTGAGCCGGAAATGGCTTTATTTGTTGGCGGCGTCGTTGCAGACGAAATGGAGCCCGCCTCGGAAGGACTGCCGCCAGATACGTGCCCTGAATGTCATGGAACTGGCAAAACCGTTATCCGAAAAGAGATAGGCGTCGAAAATTGCCCGGAGTGTGGTCGTGTCTAACCAAGGCGCGAGAAAAGACAAGTGTGCCGAGTGCGGAACTACGCTGAAGGGTCGCCCGAAGACCGGCGGCGGTTGGTATTGGTTCTGCCCCAACTGTAAATGGAGGCCACCAGCTGACTGACTATCCCGAACGCTTCGAGGACCAGCAGGCTGAGCTGATACCCGAGCCGCCGTGGCTGAGGCTGCCAGAGTGGTGCAGCTGGTTCCTGCCGCTGGTTTTCCTTGCCTGCTTCGGCGTCGGTGCCGTGGTCATAACCAAGTGGGTGATCGAGGCGCTGCTGTGGATCGTCCAGTATGGCTGACATGACGATCAACGAGATTATGTGCGAGCTGAGACGGCGGTACGACGACCAGTACGACGTCCGGCTCGTGCCGAGTGTCCTGATCGGCGGCGGCCACATCTGCCGCGCCACCATAGCAAGGATTCCGACGATGCCAGAGACCAGTGCCACGCACCCGTCGAGCTACCGGCTCGCGCTGAACGAGGCGTACCGGCTGCTGCTGGAGCGCGAAAGTGGCTGAGGACAAATTTACGTGCGCTGCGTGCGGCGGTACATTCGACAAGGAATGGTCCGACGACGACGCGATGCGCGAGGCAAATGACAATGGGTTTCTAGACAAACCAGAGCCGTTGGTTCTGATCTGCGACGACTGCTACAACGAAGCGATGGACCTGTATGGCTGAAGCGTACCCGCCGAAGTTCGAGGAGTTCTGGAAGGCGTACCCGCGCAAAGTAGCCAAGCCGCTCGCGTTCAGGGCGTGGACCAAGAACGGCGTCGAGGACGACATGTACATGGCGCAGGCCGCCATCGACGACGTAAAGAAGCGGACGCGGCTGCGCTGGTGGTCGAAGGACAAGAGCAAGGTTCCGCACCCGTCGAGCTGGATCAACGCGATGCGCTGGTACGACGAGGGGTGGGAGGACGAGATCGAGAAGGACGAGCGCAGGCCCGACACCGGGCGCTACGTGCCTCCGTCGCAGGAGCCAGAGCCAGAGGTGCCGTGGGAGGAGTCTCTGATCGGACGGGTATTCCGCGTGTACGTACTTACCGCAGGCGGCCTACCGAGCACCAAGCTGGCGCTCAAGATCAAGGCCGAGCTGATGCGGGACTACGTGCCCGGATACCGGGTGTCGATAGCTGCGGAGGAGATCACGCCGAACGAGGTGTGCGCCGAGCTGGCCGAGCTGTTCGTGAAGCGGCTCGACGCGGCCTACGGACTGTCGCTCGGCGATCGGGTACTGGCCGCAGCGCGGAGGAAGGCAGCATGAGCGTGAAGTGCAGGCTCTGCAAGGGCAGCGGGGAGAATCGTAGCGGCGTCACGATGCAGGTGAACAACGACCTCTGCCCGCGCTGCGGTGGATACGGCACGGTGCCAGAGGGCACCTCGAACCCGAGCAAGATCAACGACAGCGACCGCGGATACATTCGCTGCAACGGAGGCGAGCCATGAGACCCAAGCTGAAAGACCACCTTCGGAGTCGGTACGCCAACGTCAAGAAGCCGGTCGTGGACGGTCACCGGTTCGACTCGCAGCACGAGGCCAACCGATACGGAGAGCTGAAGCTCATGCTGGCGTACGGTCAGATCGAGAGCCTCAAGCTGCACCCGCGATACCCGATCAAGATAGGCGGCATCACCGTGCTGATGCGATCCAAGGGATACCCGAACGGGCGCAAGCTTACCTATGTAGCAGACTTCAGCTACGTTGATCTGGTCCTCGAGGAGGTCGTCATCGAAGACGTCAAGATGCAGTCGGGCCACCGGACAGAAGTCTATAAGATCAAGCGGGCGCTCATGGAGGCAATGGGCTATCGCATCACAGAGGTGTAACGAGGAGAGAAAAATGTTTGTAATCAAGAGCGCAGCCGAGATCAAGAACGTCAACCTGAGGATGGAGGCCCACGGTGACGATCTGGTCAGGGCCGTGGACGTTAAGCTGATCGTAGCGGACGTGGAGGCCAAGCGGCTCGACTCCGCGATAGCCGACATCGAGGAGTACTGGCACGGAGACGCGCTGATTCTGCAGGAGACCTACCCGGTAAAGGTGCAGCACACCATCGAGAACGTGGCGGCGACGATGACCGTCGGTAAGAAAACAATAACGATGACCGGCGCTGACATTCGCAAGGTAAGCATCACGCCGAGACACGGCGGCAGGTGTCAGGTCGAGCTTTCGATCCGCTGCATTGAGATCGGCAACGAGATCGTCGAGCTGCACAAGTGGCTCAAGGGCACGGTCGAGCTTGAGGTCGTCGAGCGCCAGCTCACGCTGCCCGAGTTGGAGCAGGGAGAGGAAAAGGCTAGTGGCTAAGATTGCCACCCCGCAGGAGGTCAGCTTCGGGCGCGAGCTGCACGGCAATAGCTGGTTCGTGATAATGCACATCCACGGCGGCGGTACACTGAGCTTTCCAATCGACAAGGCGCACGAAATATGTCGGCAGATCATGAAGCAGGTCGGCGAGATCGACAAGCTAACCAAGGGAAACGGCGGCGGATTGCCGCAGGTCCACAGGCCAAGATAAAGCGGTTCCGCAGCCGAGAGCTACTCGACGCCGCGAGGGGTCAGCTCTGCGTCCTGTGCGAGCGCGAGATGAAGCGCGACACCGTCGTGCCCGCGCACCTGCCCGGATCATTCTACGGGATGCCCGCTGGCACCGGGCAGAAAACCCACGACTGGCTGGTCGCCCACCTCTGCGACGTGTGCCACCACGCGATCGACAACGAGTGCCGCAAGGACGCGACGATCAGGATGAAGGCGCTGTGTCTGACGCTCGAGCGCCTGTTCGATCAGGGCATACTCAAGGTCGCGCCCCGGTGTTAGACTTGCCGCAGTCACGCAGCGGAGAAGATCATGTGGAAGTGGATCAAGCGCCAGTCTGTCTCGGCTTGGCGGCACGGTAAGGCGTGGGCAATCTCGGTACTGATCGCGCTCGGCATCATCAGCGGCGGGCTCTACGCTGAGACTGTAGGGTTCAGCTACATTCGCGCCACGGAACGCGTTGACGGCTCGCCACTGGCACTAGCGGACATCGCGGAGACGCGGCTCTACTGTGACGGCGTACTGGTCTCGACCGAGGCCGGAGCCGACCAGAACATCACCGGCAACCTAACCATCGGCAGCCACACCTGCCACGCGACGCACGTAGACACCGCGGGACAGGAGTCGCGTGCCTCGAACGTAGTGCTGCGAGTGGTCAATCCCGCGAGGCCGAACCCGCCAATACTGGATGACCCACCGGGGCCGCCGTAGTGGCGCAGCTCATAAAGTTCGCGGTCAAGGATCTGAACGCGGCGCTGCTCAAGCAGCAGCACGACGCGCTCGGCCTTCCACCGGGCGGGCTGCTGTTCGCGGGCTTCACCGCACAGGGCAACGCACTCCATACGCCGAACGCGACCCGACAGGTGATCGCGAGGCGGACAAACCCCGCGGGCGGGGACTTCGAGGACGAGGCCGATCCGGGGGAGCTTCGCTACAACTTCGAGCCGCCGCTTGATGCCGGACAAGAGACGATACTCGACGGCCTGCTCGCGGCGCACGACGGATCGCAGTTGTCAGACCTTCAGATCGCCAAGCAGGCAGACGTCGCGGCCAAGGACATCCTGATAGACCGATTCCAGAACTGGGACAGCCTCGACGCGGCGCAGAAGGACGCTGTGCTGAAGAACCTGACCCGACTCGTCGCGAGGGTGATCGACCGAACCGCCAGCATCTAGCCATGACCATTCTGCGGGCCCAAGCGACCGCCAGCGACACGCTCGACTCTACGTCGCCGACGCTAATCAACGGCATGATCCTGACGGACCCTGCGTCCGGCGAGTACCTGCTGCACGCCACGGTTCAGTGTCAGATAGGGACCGGCGCATCTGGCAGGACGCACTTCTTGGTCTATGTCGGTGGCAGCGTCATAGACCACTCGGAGCGGATATTCGACGAGGACACCAGCGTCGATGACACGACGCTAACGGTCATGCTGACCTGCATGGTCAACCCGAATGGCTCGCAGGACGTAGAGATCCGGCACGACACGACGAGTACGACCTCGCCGCTCGTCGCGATCAACCGGGAGATGTGCCTGTTCCCTATTGTCGGCACCGACCTCGAGGCGAGCGCGACGGCTACCGACTCAACGAGTTCGTCCACGTGGTCACTGCTCGTCGGGATGTCAATCCCCGATCCCGCAAGCGGCGCGTACATACTGACGTTCAGCTGCTCCAACGAGGGGCCCGCAGGCGCGCGGGCTCAGTTCCGCGTGACGGTTGGCGGCACCCCTATCGCCCATACCGTGCGAACGAACGAACACGAGAGTTCTGCTGCCGACGATATGTGGTTCATGGGCCTCGCCTGCGAGATCAACCCGAACGGCAGCCAAGACGTTGAGATCGAGTTCCGCGAGGAGGGAAACACCAGCACGATAGTAGTCGCCGAACGTACCCTGAACATCGTCCCCACTGACGGCGCCGACATCTTCGAGGCCAGCGCAACCGCCGACGACTCCGACAGCACCACGACCGACAAGCAGATCGACGACATGCTTATCACCGACCCCGGAGTCGACACGTACCTCACGATCTTCACGTCCTCGCAGTTCTGGGGCGACATTACTGCGCCAGCGGGCTTGGCTACCTACAGCAACCGCGTCGCCGGGACGCTGGTCACGGACAGCGAGCGCGGCAACGAGAACGAGAACTCACTCGACAGCGCGGACATCTCTACTCGTGCGGGTGTACGCGTCACCACGACGGGCTCGACCGAAGACCTCACGATATTCTGGGAGGGCGCAACCACCGACCAAAGGATATGCCGCGAGCGAACCTTCGTCGCCATACGCGAGCCGTCGGCGCAGACCTTCGACGCGGTGATGCTGGCAAGCCTAGCCATGCGCGCCATCGATGCCGGAGCCAAGACGGTCGTTGAGATCGGGCAGTCGAGCATGGCAACCCGACCGAGCAACGGCGCGGCCAAGAGTGCCGTAGCTGCAGGTCAGGGAAGCATCGCCCTCAGACCATTCGGCGCGGACCAGAAGACGGTCGCGGCCGTGGGTGCGGTCAGCGTCAGCCTGCGGGCCCTGATCGACGGCGTTCGGGCCTTCAACGCGGCGGTAATCGCTCGCCTCGCTGCGCGTTCGACGACCGACGCAGACAAGGTCGCCTCGTCTGCCATTCTTGATAACATTGCAGTTCGCGCCACGACAGCCGACGCTAAGGCCGGCGCAGGCGTATCCGTCGCCAGTCTCGCCAGTCGGGCCAGTGCGGTAGCCGCCAAGACCGCAGATCAGATTGCCGCCGCTGGCCTTGCCATACGCACTTTTGTCGAGGGCGTCACTGCTCACGGTTTCGTCAGCACCTTCCGGCTTGCCCTGCGACTACTCTCGGCAGCCGATAAGGCGGCAGACGGCACGGCGGCTGTCAGCATGGCGACACGCGAGAGTACTGATGCGGCTAAGACAGCGGCATCGGCCACGAGCGCAAGCACGGCGCTGCGGGCCAGCTCTGCGGCGGCCAAGATCGCGGACGGCATATCAGCGGCGAGCCTAGCGGTACGCGGCGTAATCGAGGGCGCAGTTGGCGCGGCATTTGACGCCGTATCGTCGATTAGTCTCGCGCTTCGCTCAAGTACGGAAGGCGCCAAGATCGGGGTCGGGGTCGCCATCAGCTCGCTTGCTGCACGCGCTACTACGGCTGCACAAAAGACATTCGATGCTGCGGTAGCCGCCTCTCTGGCGCTCAGATCTACGCTGGTCGGTGCCGTCGCGTCTGTATTCAACGCGTCGATCACCGCTGGCCTCGCGCTTCGCTCTACTGCGGCGAGCGCCAAGACGGCGACGCAGATCGCGCTCGCTCGTGTCCAGCTCAGGTCGGTCAGCGCGGCGAGCAAGATCATTGACTCTGCGGCGGTGGCCTCGCTGGCTGCCCGAGCGAGTACCGCACTGAGCGTCGGGTTCAGCGCCGCGTCCAAGGTATCTCTGGCGCTGCGATCCACCACGGACACGGCATTCTCAAAGATCGGCGCGACCCGGACGGCGCTGGCCCTGCGGGCGACGGACGCGACCGGCAAGACTGCGGCGGGCTCAATTCTGGCGAGGCTCGCCATACGCCCGGAGAACGACGGCGAGAAGTCGCTGTCAGGAGTCGCGTTCAACAGGTTCGCGCTGACGACGGCGACTGCCTTTTCAGTTGGCCTCCGTGGAACTATAGTCCGTAAGGTGCCGCTGAATGGCGTGTTCGACCTGAGCGTACCGCTGGCCGGACACGTGAACCCGGTGCCGTGATGATCGCCCTACTGGAGATAAACCGCTGTGGCTGGATGGACTAAGGCAGATTACGACTTAAACTACAGATGGCGTGTAGAGCGTTACATGCCCGGTGGTGGCCCCGGTCCGAGCGAAGGCAGATCAGAGTTCAAAGTCCATTATCACAAGTGGGCTATGAAGCCTGTTCTTGCTTCTATGTGGGCGAGATTACAGCCTGTTCTTAATATCCTTTCAACTGATTACGTTTGTGTAGTTGGTGCGGGATTTGGATGGGGCGTTGAGGCTATTGTCTCAGAGACAGGAGCAACAGTTGTAGGAATTGATATATCTGATTATATCAATGCGGAAAAGACTAATACAGAGGAAACAGAACTACGCGCAGAAGTAACGGCGACTGGGTTAGATCCCGACGAGGGCCGTGGGCTTGAAATTATGAGTTTCATATATGATGCCCAACCGCGCACAAACACAATATTGTTACAAGAAGATGCTGCAACAAATGGATCACGACAAGCAATACGTTCAGCTTTAGGCAATAATTGGCCTACTGTTGTTGTGTATGAAAATATTGTTGATGACACATGGACAGACCAGGATATTATCAATGCCCGGAATGCGGGTAATGGTTTTGGTGGTTCACAGCGACTGATCTGGGTATATAAGCAAACTTTAGCTAGGAGTTATCAGGACTTATTTGATTTATTGCCATCGGGTTCGGAAGTAATTTCAACTGATGGTTTAGTGTATCTCTGATGGCGTTGCCAACGACAGTTTTGGCTGCCGCGGGTCTTGGTGGGCATCACCCGCCGTATAAGTCCAGTGGCGGCGCGTTTTATGCTGTCGTGCGAACCGATGCCGATGAGCTAGACGTTTACAAAGCCACAGACCCTACGGATTCGTGGTCAGTACAGGGCACCAATCCCGTTCATGCGGGAACCATCTTAGGTTTTTCTACCGTTCAGGATGGCGACGTTATTCATATGGTCGCGTGGAGTTCTGCGGCGTATGAATACTACACGTTCAACATGGCTACTGATGCGTGGGTTGTCGATCAGGCGATAGAAACGCCTACCAATGCACCTACCTTCCCTTGGGCATCAATAGCAGTCCGCTCAGACGGTGATGTAGTTGTTGTCTATGCTGGTGACACCGACCGGAACATGGGCGATACCAAAGAGCGTGTTGATGTAAACGTAAGAACATCTGGTTCTTGGGGTGGCCCGGTTGCATTAGATGCGGGCGGGGATGTTCATTACGGCAACCCCAACTGTGTTTTAGGCACGAATGATTTTGTTCATTGCGTTTGGCAGACTCAAATCAGTACTGCCGATGATCCACCGACGGGATGGGTTGATGGCGAAGGACGTACATTAAATTCAAGCGACACGCTAAGTACTGTATCTACACTTTCTGATGCGGATAGTGATTTGACGATGACCGGAATGGCCCACGCACTTTCCTACGATGATGCTGGGACTCAACGCATTATTGTCATGGCCGTCGCATTCAGTTTTAGTCCTAATAAAAGCCCGCGCAAACATGTCTTGGCGACTGAAGATGGCTCGGACAACATATCACTAGACAGTGTTGACATTGAGGCGCTTTCGGACAATCGGCAGGGGTATGGTAGCTCCACCCTGGAAAACGCAATTCTAAGCGGGATCGAGTTAAACGGAGATTTACATCAACTATATTCGGGCGGCGATCTTCGTGGCGAAGATCAAGACCTTTATTATACAAAAAGCACTGACGACGGCGCTACATGGGACACCCCAACAGAAGAAATAGACGGTATAACCGTCAACTACATATCAGCCAATATTTATTCGAATGCAGCTCCCACTGATACTGGTTGGGTATTTCCCGGCACGATGGTTGGCAACAGGACGATTGCGGGTTCCGATACCGATTGGTCTAATGTAGATAATTGCAAGGCTGATGATAGTAGCGAAGCGGAAACAACGAGTGCTTTAGGCGAGAATGAAAGCAGTTCTGGATTAGCGGCGTCAAATTTTAATTTTAGTATTCCAGTAGGCAGCTTTATAACTGGAATAGAAATAAGATTTGAGGATGTCAGTGCCCCCGATCACTCTGGTGGTGGTCACATTTTTACGACTATAAAGCTTATTTTAGCCGATGATTCAGATGGCAGCGTGACCGAGACATCGCCTTCAATAGTAGCAACCCCGCAAACATTTGATTTTGGTGGGCAGCTTGATTTGTGGTCTGAATTGATAGGACGCGACGATGTTGTTAACTCAAATTTTGGCTTCTTTTGTGGCTCTACTAATAACACGACATTTGTGAGCAAGACGCAGATTGATTCTATGCAAATGAAGGTTTATTACTCACCACCACCAATTGTCATGGCTTATGTCTATGACGACGGCGGCGTGCAGAAGTACAATGAGAAAGTGCTGATCGCCGGCGTCAAGATGAACCCGGGATTTTTGTTGCAGCATAAAATTGGAGCGAGGTACTACTGATATGTTTCCCTTTGGAAGAATGTACGACTGCGAGATCCCGACGTTCTCGAGGTCGCTGCTCGCCGACGAGGTGATCTGCCGCGTCAGCGCGCCGAGCGACGCGATTCTGATGGTGCTTGAGGCATGGTTCGCCATCATCGGACAGGATGATCTGAACGAGCCGAACGCCATGGAAATGGTTCGCCTATCGACCGACGGTACTGGCGGCAGCACGATCTTATTCGAGCCGCGTGAGGTCGGTGACCCTGCTACCGGCGCCACAGGCCTGGCTATAGACGCTGGCGACTGGACAGCCGAGCCGACGGTGAGCGACGTTCTCGGCGGCGGCACGCCCTTTAATTTGGCGACGGGCTGGCAATGGTCGTGGACACAGTCAGCGCCGATAGTCGTCTCGCCCTCAGGGCGCATCGGATTCAGGATCGTCGATCCGCTGTCGACGGCTATGAACTGCCACGTTGGAATGACAATTCTTGAAATAGGTGGGTAATGTTTCCGTCCGGGCCGCGATATTACCTCGGCAGTAACGCGTCAATCGTAAGGCAGATCGGCACCGACGAGGTGCTGATGAGCTTTTCTAATCCCACCAACGCCACGGTAATCCTAGTCTATGAGCTGTGGTTCTCTCCGAGAGGCACCGACTTCTTGCACGAGAACAATGCAATGGAGATCGTGCGCACCTCATCTGAGGGCAGCGGCGGCAGCAATATGACTCAGGAAGCACTCGATTTAGGCAATCCTGTCGGCGCAGGCATGATGCTCGGCATTAACGTGGACGCTGACGGATGGTCGACGCCGCCACCTGTGACGGACGTACTCGGCGGCGCTCGGCCCTTCAATCTCGCCAGTGGCTGGCGCTGGACGTGGGCCGATACGGGCACGCCGCTGATTATCTCGCCTGCCACCAGCGGGATCGGATTCAGGATGGTATGGCCGCCGTCAGTATCGCTGACCTTTGAGGTTGGCGCGATGATTGGCCTTACGGGGTCGGCATAGCTACGCGCAGAACATTGTGGGTCAAGCGGCCGGTCAGGCGCCGCCGGCTCGGCGTGGGTTTTATATTACCGACCGCCCCTGCCGCGCCGACCTTCAACGCCGCAGTAGCGGCCAAGCTGGCAACGAGGGCAAGCGACGACGCGGATAAGACCATGCCGCAGGTCGGGGCCGCCAGCATGGCCCTCAATGCAGCGAACGACTCGGCCAAGACGGTCGTGGACACGGCACTGGCTCGGCTCGCGCTCAGGCCGGTAGACGCGGTGGCCAAGACGAGCGCATCCGTATCGAGTGTCAGCATGGCGCTCAGATCTACGGTCGATGGCATCCGGGCCTTCATTGCGGCGGTGCGGGCTCGACTCGCGCTGAGATCTACTACGGCAGACGATAAGGCCGCGGACGGCATCGTTATAGGCCGGATCGCGCCGCGCAGCTCGACCGCAGCGAACAAGGTAGCCGCGGCGATTAGCTCTGTGAGCATGGCGCTGCGGGCCTCCGTAGACGCCGCCGCTGCGGCAGTATTCGACGCGATCTCAAGCGTGAGTCTGGCCATGCGCGAGACGACAGCCTCGGCCAAGGCGACGACCTCGGCGGTGATCGCCCGGCTCGCGCTCAGGGTCAGTGATGCGGCGGCCAAGACGGTCTCTCAGGTAGCGGCGGCGAGTCTCGCCGTGCGCGCCCTCGTCGATGGAATTAGCGTCCACGCCTTCGTCAATGTCGTGCGCCTCGCGCTGCGCCCATTCTTTACCTCAGACAAGACTGCCATAGGCACGGCAGCAGACAGCATGGCGCTCAGGTCAACGGACGCCGCTCAGAAGACGGTCTCTCAGGTCAGCCTCGCTCGGCTCGCGCTGTTTACTAGTACGGCGGCCGCCAAGGTAGCCGATGCAGCCGCTGCCGCCCGCCTCGCGCTGCGATCAACGCTGGACGGAGTACGCGGATTTAATGCGGTCGTAATCGCTCGGTTCGCGCTTCGCCACGCCGCAGGGGCGGCTAAGACTGCGCCGGGAACAGCCTCGATCAGCATGGCGCTGCGCGCCCTGAGCGTATTCACCACGACGCACGGATTCGTCGCGACAGTGAGACTCGCGCTCAGGCCGACCTCAGGTGCGGCCAAGACGACGACTGCCGTCTCTCAGGCGAGGGTCGCGCTGCGGACGATCACAGAGGCGATCACCGTTCACGGCTTCGTCGCTGTCGTTCGGTTCGCGCTCAGATCCGCGTCGTCCTACGACAAGGCCGCAGCCGGAATAGCGGCTGACAGCATGGCCCTGAGATCCAGCTCGGCGGCTGCCAAGACTATCGGCTCAATAGCTGCCGCCAGCGTGGCCCTGCGCGGCCTCGTCGATGCGGTAGGGCTAAAGGTCATCGAGGCCGTGTCGGTCGTGCGCCTTGGCGTTCGCGCCCTCGACGAGTCGGCCAAGACGACGGCATCTGCAGCGGTAGCAAGGGTGGCGCTGTTCACCGGCACGGCTGGGAGCAAGGTCGCCGACGCGGTAGCCGCCGCGAGCATGGCGCTGCGATCCCTGCAGGACGGGGTACGCGGATTCAACGCGGTCGTCGTCGCGCGCTTTGCCATGCGGCACGCCTCTGCTGGATCTAAGACCGTGCCGTCGGCGTCTTCGGTCAGCCTCGCCATAAGGGCGCTGGCTGCATTTACGACCGTGCACGGCTTCGTCGCCGTCATGCGGCTGGCGCTCAGGCCGACAGCGGAGGCCGCCAAGACGGTACCTGCGGTAGCTCAGGCAAGCGTCGCGCTGCGGACGATAGTCGAGGCCATTACCGTTCACGGTTTCGTCGCCGTTGCCCGCTTTGCGCTGCGCACATTCTCGGCATCTGACAAGACGGCGGCAGGAGTGGCGCTGGACAGCATGGCGCTGCGGTCGAGTGACGCCGCCGCGAAGACGAGTACGGGGACGACGTTCGCGAGGATGGTGACCAGAGCCAGTGACGCGGCGGCCAAGACGATCAGCTCGGTGTCAGCGGTCAGCGTGGCCCTGCGCTCGACGCTGGCAAGCGTAGCCGGAATTGTTTTTCAGGCCGTGTCGAGCGTGAGCGTGGCGCTGCGTGAGACTACCGGCGCGGCCAAGACGACCGCCTCCGCAGCCGCCGCAAGCCTCGCGCTCAGAGCAAGCGACGCCGCCGCCAAGACTGTGGCTCAGGTAGCAGCCGTCAGCCTCGCCGTGCGTACTTTTGCTGAGGGCGTCACCGTCCACGGCTTCGTCAGCGCCCTCCGGCTTGCCCTGCGCTCACTCTCGGCAGCCGATAAGGCGGCAGACGGCACGGCGACTGACAGCATGGCCATGCGCGAGAGCACGGACGCGGCCAAGACGGCTGCCTCTGCGGCGAGCGCGAGCATGGCACTAAGGGCGAGCTCCGCCGCGGCCAAGGTGATCGCGGCTGTATCTGCGGTCAGTCTCGCCGTGCGAGCGACGGTCGCGGCTATTCCTGCCGCCATATTCAACGCCATATCGGCCGTCAGCCTCGCGCTGCGCTCTACCACGGCAGACGCCAAGACGAGCATAGGAATCAGCGCCGCCAGCCTCGCCGTGAGGACGGCTGAGGCCGCGCAGAAGGTCGCCGCCGGAATAGCTGCCAGCTCGCTGGCCGTGCGCGCCACGACTACCGCACAGAAGACAGTCGCGGCCGTGGCAGTCGCATCACTGGCGCTGAGATCCACGGTGGCGGGTATCGTAGAGGCGGTATTCAACGCCGCCGTGAGCGCGAGTCTCGCGGTGCGGCACGCCGCGGCAAGTGCCAAGACGGTCGGGCAGGTCGCGCTCGCTCGGGTTCAGACGAGGCCCGCGCAGGCAGCGGCCAAGATCGTCGGGGCCGTGTCTGCCGTATCTGTGGCGGTCAGGGCGACGGGCGTACTGCGATTCGTGGTCAACGCCACGACCCGCGCGTCGCTGGCGCTGAGGTCGGGTACCGAGCGCACGTTCGCCAAGATCGGCACCACCCGCACGGCAATGGCGCTGAGGGCAACCGACGCCGCAGCCAAGACGACCGCAGGCGCGATACTGGCAAGGCTGGCCATACGGCCCGAGAACGACGGCGAGAAGTCGATTGCGGGGATAGCATTCAACCGATTCGCGCTGCGACCAGCAACGGACTTCTTCGTCGGCGTGGCCGGAACCATAGCGCGGGTCGTGCCGCTGGACGGCGTGTTCGACCTGACGTGCCGACTCGACGGCGTGTTCGACCCTGACGCTCCGCTCACCGGTCTGTTCGATCCGACCGTCACGCTAGATGGCGAGGCCGACCCGGTGTAGTATCCGCGCATGGGTCAGGCACCAGCAATGCAATCCTTTCCGGCCATGTCCGGCGACGAGCTGGTGTTGCCCATAACCGTGAGGGACAATGACGACGCGATCGTCAACCTGTCGGGCGCATCGGGCCGCTTCGCCATGGCCCGCAAGCCGAGGGCGACGACCATCGACATCGACTCGGAGGCGTCACCGCCCACCGCGAGCGTGATCTTCACGGATGCGGCAAACGGTCTGCTTACGGTGACGATCACGGACGAGAACACGGAGGCGCTCGAAGGGGACTACTACTACGAGTGCAAGGTGACGGATAGCACCGGCAGGGAGGCCGTGACGAATCGGGGCTGGATCAGCTTCGCAGTAAATTTAACGTAGGACAGGAGAGAGAAAGATGGCTAACGCTTTTGTTGACACCGGCCTTGAGGCCATGCTGGACGCACTGGCCGCACTGCTTGACGAGGTGAGCCTGCACACGGCATTCAGCCTCACCGGCACGAACGAGGTCACCGGCGGATCGTATGCCAGACAGGCGATCACGTGGAACGCCGCCGCATCAGCCGCGCTGAACTCGAGCAATGCACCGTCGTTCAGCGTGCCGAGTGGCAACACGATTCGGTTCGTGGGCTACTACGACACGGTACCGTCACCGGATGCCTTCATGGGCATGGTGCCCAACCAGCAGGCTGGTGACGTCGGGCCAATGCGGTACGTTGTGGATGTAGCCGGGGACACCATCGAGGCACCCGCGCACGGTCTGGTAGCAGACGACGGCGTGGTGTTCATCGGCGGCACGGCACCGGGTGGACTGTCCGAGGGGACGATCTACTACGTCGGCAACGAGACGGCAGACGACTTCGAGGTGCAGGCCACCAAGGCTGCCTCACCGTTCAGCGGCATAACGCTGACAACCCAAGGCGATCAGGACGTAAGGTTCTGGCAGATCCGCGAGGAGCTGTTCGCCTCTGACGGGACGTTCAACCTCAACGACGCCGACGTCGACTTCCTGACGTAAGTCGTGAAGAAGATCGGGCTGCTGCTAGCGCTGCTGCTGCTCGCCTATCTGATGTGGCACGGATACTGGCTGGCCCGCGGCCTGCTGGTAATGATGTGATGCCCACTAAGGCGGTCACCATATGCAGCTATCCGGGGTGCACCACGCTTGTAGCGGGCGGTCGCTGCGATCGACACCCATACCCGAAGCAACCAGACCAGAGGCCCAGCGCGGGTAAGCGCGGCTACGACATCCACTGGCAGCGTATAAGGGCGGCGTACCTCAAGGCCCACCCGAACTGTGCGTACAACCGCAAGTGCAGGCTCGGCACACCCGCTACAGAGGTGGACCACGTGCTGGCGCTGGCCGACGGCGGTACCAACGAGTGGCACAACCTGAGAGCGGCGTGCAAGCCGTGTCACTCAAGCAAGACGGCGAGACTAGACACACCACGGCGGGGAGGTAGGTTCCATGCCAAGCCCACCGCCTGACAAGACCAACCCAAGGAGAACGACATGAGCGAAAGTAAAATGGAGTTCATCGAGCGCCTGATGAATGACCCGAACGTCCGACAGCGGCTTAAGGCATCCGAGGAGCGCCGAGCCTACTGCGAGGAACAGTGGGATCTTGAGAACGAGGTGGCTGGCCCAACGCCAGAACCGGAGCCCGAGCCAGAGCCCGAACCTGAGCCAGAGCCAGAGGAACAGGCCGAGGAGGGGGACGATGACACCGACCTTGGCCTCGACATCACTGGTCACGTGGAGCAGGAAGAGTAGAGGGGGGGGGCCGCAATATACTTGACGGCCTCTGCTGTAGAC
>Ga0255055_10000136_pt1 | contig 53068 bp, 45 predicted proteins | sample JV7_2_27_MG_FD_188633 | JGI IMG/M metagenome (GOLD analysis project Ga0255055, IMG submission 188633) | Seawater microbial communities from Jervis Inlet, British Columbia, Canada - JV7_2_27 | ecosystem: Environmental > Aquatic > Marine > Inlet | place: Canada: British Columbia | collected... | reverse complement strand
GCCGTACCGCTGGTGTCGGCCTTTCCTTTTTGATGGCTTTCTTTAATTTCCAGAGAATAGCCCTTGAAAAGATCAGGAAAGGTTTGGGCTGCATATTCCATCATGGCCTGAAATCCGACAATTTGTTTAGCCATATTCGGCGCAATAACAGCCGAAATTGATGATGCCCGCACGCACGCTTCAAGGTGATGGCGATCTCCGCCGGTGGTGCCCATGACAAACGGCAATTGGTATTTGCAATAAAACTCAGCATTGGCGTTTATCGCCGAGGGATGGGTATAATCAACACTGAGAAAAGCCCCCTCTTTTTGCTTTAAGTCTTCAATGACCTGCTCCCTCTCCTCCGGTTTGATCAGCCGGATGGAGATCGTTTTGTTTTTGTGCTCGGCCGCCTGGATTTCCGGACCGGTCAGAGAACAGAGCACAAGCTCAAAACGGTCGTCGGCTGAAATATGCCGGGCCACATTTACGGCCATGTTGCCGGGAATTCCGTTGACCATTACTTTTACGAGACTCATTTTTTCCTCCTTAGGCTGTCAAGCCAGGTTTTTACCTGAGCGTTTCAAATTGATCATGCGCGATGATCTTGTCTGTAAGGGTACTCAGCATTGGTAAATTTTTGTCTGCATGATTCTTAAGGTTGTGCCTGAGGGTTCGGACGGCTGCCGGGATATATTTTTCAAAATGCGCCTTTCCTTTGACGCGGGTCAAATGCCCAAAAGCCCCCAGAATCTGAAGGTTGCGGGTCAAACAGCAATACCGATAGCAGCGCTTGAAATTGTCAGCATTCAGATTTATCTGCCCTTGCAGTTTTTTTACTGCATATGCGAGAAGCTGAGCTTGGATGTCTTGCGGCAAATCGACATAAGGATCAATCAGCAACGACGCCAGGTCGTATTGGATGGGGCCCATGCGAGCCCCTTGAAAATCGATAAAATAAATCTGATCATTTTTAATCATAATATTGCGGGACTGAAAATCCCGATGCATAAGGCCCTGCACCGCATGCTTCAAGGCATTTTCAGCCAGAAATTCAAATTCCTTTTTAAAATCCGCATACTTAATTTTTAAATCCAGGTATGTATTTAAGAAAGCATCCACAAAATAGCGGCATTCTTTTTCCAGAATCAGTGTTTTACTGTAACGGGGTGTCTGGTAGCTCCAGGCGCTGTCGAATTGATCAACACCGGATGCGGAAAATTTCGTCAGCAGATGAATCACTGATTGATACAGGCCGATTACCTTTTCAAAATGATCGGTTTGTTGCACCGCTCTTTGCAATTCAAGATTTCCAAGATCCTCCAGAAACACATATCCGGCAAAGGGATCCCCTTCATAGATCTGAGGTACCGGCAAGCTCCGGCTGAAAAGATGCCGACCGATGTTTAGGAATGCATCGGCCTCATCAACCCGATTCGATTTCTTGATACCGTGATCAACCAAAATCATCGATTTTTGGCCCATTTTTAAACGATACCATTGCCGGTCAGAGCCATCGCCTTTGAGATGCTCACGGCTGGCTTCCCGGATTTGTACGTCGGGAAAGACCCGCTGAAACGTCCGGGGTGTTAGGGTTTCAAACACGGCTAACTTATACCGCTCGGCGGTACCGATATCTTTCCAGTAGGCATTGTGGGAAATATACGCTTTTATTTTTTCCCCTTTTGCGATCATACGGGTATAGGCATCAATACTGCTCGCCGGCATCTCGGCTGCTATGAATTTTAGAATTTCCGGATCCAGCACCTGGATGCCGGTAAAGGTGTACGCAGATTCCGTGAGCCTATCGGGTGCACCTGAAGGCTGATGAAATTCGGTTACAAAACCATCGGCGTCGCAGGCGACGCTGTTAAATTCAGGGTCGTCTGCCAGCACGAGGGTTGCCGGGTGTACGTGCTGACAGTGGAAATCATAAACCTCTCTGAAATCGATTGTGGTGACAATGTCGGCGTTAATCACCATAAAGGGTTGATCATTCCAGAAATCTTTAACATTTATGATTGCACCGCCGGTTCCAAGGATATGCGGTTCATGTCGGGTTTCAATCGGGATGGCATAAGTTTGTTGGGCGATAAACGCTTCGATTTGCGCATGCAGATGGTGGGTGTTGATCATAATTGACTCGCAGTCGGCTTCGATCAGTTTGCTGATCGTGATATCCAGTAGAGGCCGGCCGGAAATTGTGAAAAGGGGTTTGGGGGTGTGGTCTGTGTAAGGGCGCAGCCGTGTTCCCAGGCCCGCTGACAGAATCAATGCTCTCATATTTCCGGTTTATCTAATTTTGAAGCGTCTTTAATGATTTTTGAATGGCTTCAGCGTAGGGTTCGATTTTTTCAGTGCTGTCGGATCCTTTTATGCCCTTGCTGGTAAAATAATCGACTGCATTTTGGTAACTGACTTTGGAAAGCGCTTCCGGACGCTCAATTTCGTGCCGTTTATACATGTGGTTTGCGCTGTTTGCGATTTTTTTCAGGCGGTCTTTCGCATTCATTGAGTCTTGAGCGTTGTTCTGAAAAAAGTTTAATACGATCCAGTAGGATTCAAAGTAGGTTTTTAAAAAAATGGAGTATAGTCTAAGTTTTCGAAAGCCGGATGAGGTGACATTATAGGTGTCGGGGATCGTTTGGTGAGGCATTAAAATTGCTTCATCAATAAAGGCCTTAATGCTTTTGCGTACATAAAATTCGGATGATTTATCTATATCGTAGGCAAATTCGAATTTAAAGAAATTTTGCAGGAATTTGTAATGGGAATGCAGATCGGAAGCCGAAAATTGAAAAGCATCTTTTTCAAGAATCGCAAGCGCCGTAAAAGCCGCCGGAATGAAAAACGCAATACAATTGTTTTTGTAGTATTCCAGAAACGGTCGTTTGGAAGCATTGATTAAATAGCTTCTTTTTGAATACGGAATATCTTTTTCTTTTGAAACCGGTTCTACAAACTTGCTTTGAACAAAAGCATCCAGTGCATGCTCAATTGCACGAACATGATCTAACACCAGTGTATCGGCAAGTTTGGCGTCCTGTGCCGCTAAATAGTTCAAGTAGGTTTCGATAATCGACATTATCTGGCTATATGAAAACCGATCCCGGGCGCCGTTCAAAATCGCACCGGCGACCAATCCGTAGGCCGTGACGACCGCAGAGCGGTTGATCGCGTTGATGATCCGGTATCCGAGATTCCGGCACAGAACATTTTGTTCTTTGGGCTCCATTTCCGCCAGGGGTGTTCCGAATTTCGTAATCAATTCATTCATCGATATGGAGTCGTCAAATTGGATGTAAATTTTACCGTAACGCTTTTTTAAAAACTTTCTGGCTTTGAGAACACCTTTAAGCGTTTCGGGTTCTTTTTTCCCGCCCTCCAGTTCCTGCAAATACGAATTTTCTTCCAGAACTCGGTCATAGCCGATGTAAATCGGCACGATAATCATATCCTCACAAGCCCCGTTTTTATACGCATTGAGCAGAATGGAAAGCAAACCCAGTTTGGGCATCAGTAGTTTGCCCGTGCGGCTGCGGCCTCCTTCAATGAACTGTTCGATGTTATATCCTTCTTCCAGCAGTCGATGGATATATTCAACAAAGACTTTTGAATACAGGACGGCACCGCGAAATGTCCGTCGGATGAAAAACGCACCGCCGCTGCGAAATAGCGGACCCATGGGCCAAAATGATAAATTTTTACCTGCTGCAACCAGGGGAACCGGCATATTATTATGATACAACAGGTAGGACAGGATCAGATAATCGATATGGCTTTTATGGCAGGGAATGAGAATTAACGGCCCTTTTAGAGCCAGCCGTTTGACTTTATTCAGGGCATTATTATTGACCGTGACCCCGTCAAACATGGTGTGAATAATCCATCCGACTAGGACCGAAAAAATTTTGATATAAGCCGGGTTATAGCCGGCGGCGATCTCTTCGATATATCCATCTGCTTTTTTACGGACTTCATGAATCGGAATGTTCCGGGTCTTGGAGTATTTATCCATAAATTCCTGAAATCGCTGGTTGGTCAGAATACTTTCCTTTAATTCCTGCCTGGTTTTGAGGATCGGACCGGTAATCGTTTGGCGGTGGCGGTTGAGCTGAACCAGTAAATTACGCCTCAGCATCAGGGATTGATACTCAACCGGTTGGTTGCGAATAGACTCATTTTGCAGATAGGTTTTAAGGTTTACCGGCTCGGATACCTCAAAGAAGACTTTGCCCGGATTTTTGAACAATGCAAACAGACGACGGATTCTGCCGGGTTTGTCCTCGGGACCGAATAAAATATCGATCAGGGTCGGAATCGACCGATGGGGGTTTTTGCTGAAAAACATGAGTTGCGGGATGATATATACCGGACGCTCGGTCGTTTTTTGCAATTCAATCAGGTATTGAATGGGGTCAGTTTTGGCTTTGACAAAGCGACGATAAAACCCTTTTTTGCCCACCAGCGAAAGCATGCCGGCCTTGCCTTCTATCAGGCTCTGAGCGATATAACCACTTTTATACGGGTTGGGAAACGTGCGCTTGTGAATAAAGTAATCGAGGTGCGCCAGTATTATTTTAATTAGACGGGAAACCGACTGCCAGAAATAAACTTGATAGTCAAAACCGATTTGCGGGTACGGGAGATTGTTTTGCTGATAGCGGCTGTAATAAAACAGGTATTCAAAATGGCTTTTAAATTTGGTTGCGTAAACGATAACCCCATCGTCTTCAATTTGCTGCAGTACGGTGGTCTGATCTCTGTGGATCTTGATACCGGAATAGAACAACTTAAGGATGAACGATGGCAGCCAACCAAGCTTTTCCGGCAAGTAGCAGCTATAATGGTTGTGGGTTCCATTGAGCACGCGATGGATCCAATTGCTCGAACTCCGGCTGTGTTTTGCTGCTTTCAAATTCGCCTTTTTTTCTTTAAACACTTGCTGCCTTTGATTTCGAATTTAATATTACGGTGATCTAATTTAGGTGAAGACCGATTTGTTTTACATGGATTTCGGAGGATTAAATGCTGGAGTCTGTCAGTGTATTAAAATTTTTATAAAATTAAAAATTAACAGAATAAATGATGCTTTGCAATATTTTATTCGAAACGCCAGTTTTTATTTGACGCCAAAAGCGAATCATATTAATAATATTATAATATCGATCTGTAAAGCCAATCTCATTTTTTGTACTGATTTTAAGTTTTAAGTGAAAGGAGGTTAATGCGAATATGAAAACTTTAATTGGTGGCGCGATCGCAGCGGCACTGGGCCTCATTGGCCTTGTCATTTGGTGGGGACAGTTTTTAATGGTTCTGGCCGGTATCGTCCCTGCGATGCTTCTGCTGGGCGGTGCTTTAGCCGTTTATCTCGGCTTTGACGAGCTCAAAGATACCTGGAAACCGGATGAAGATGCCGAAGCCCCCCCTGAAAGTAGTGAAGGTGAAGGGAAAGGTGAAGACGTAGAAAAATATAAACAAGAAATCGATGATCTCAAAGACGAGATCGAAACACTGAAGAAGGATTAGCCGTTTTTGAGATAGGTTCTAATAGAGCCCGGTATGCCGACATGCCGGGCCCTATCTATTTTCTCTCTTTGGAATATTTGATTGCGGATGTCGCCAAGAAATCTGCCCGTTCATTGCCTTCATCGCCGGCGTGACCTTTTATCTTGACGATCTTCAAATTTTTAAACTTTTTCATCGTTTTTTTTATCGATTGCACCATTTCATTATTGGCTTTGGCTTTCCAGCCAAGTGCCAGAACCCCATAAGCATACCGGCTGTCTGTGAAAATCCGCACCGCAAGATCGGTTTTTGTTACTGCCAGCAATCCCGCCTGAATTGCCTTAAGCTCTGCGATATTGTTGGTTGCCAGGCCGATATATTCTGATATTTCTTTTTCATGTTTACCAAAGCGCAGGACCACACCGATACCCGACGGACCCGGATTACCGGAAGAAGCGCCGTCCGTAAAAATAAGAATTCCTTCCTTATCGCCGGTTTGAGCCACCGGCGTGTTGTTTTCGGCCTGTTGATTTGTCACCGGATCGGAATCGAGAGGTTTTATATTGCTCTTGCGGACCCAGTATTCATGAGTTTGATTCAGTTGATATTTGATCAAGACCTTGCCGTTTTCTTCAAGCGGCTTTCCGGAACGATCGACTGCAAGCCAGACCTTGTTTTTTTTAAAGCGCATTCGCTTCCATTCCGGTTTGTCCGTGTCCAATTTCCGCCTCCTCACTTTTTCAAGTGTCAGAAGTCCAGATGCACAAAAAAGTATCAGATGCAAGTCAAATGGTTCAAAGGTTCAGCGTTCAGAGGTTCAGGGTTCAAGGACTTGTTAGATTAGTTTTATTAGTTTCATTGGTTGAATTGGTTGGCTTAAACCGAACCCATTGAACTAATTAAACCAATTAAACAGATGTAACGCCTGTCAGCTGTCTTCTGACCTCTGACCTCTGTTTTCTGACTTCTGTTTTCTGACCTCTGAACCCTGAACCTTTGAACCTCTGAACCTACTCACTTATAAAGGTGAAACGTCCGGCTGATTTCAAAAAATTCATGAAGTTCGGCTTGCCAGGATTCTATAATCGTTTCGATGGGCTCCATATTTTCAAGGCGACTGCGAATTTTGCCATCCCCGATAATCAGATCGATCGGAAGTTGCCTTGTTTCGTACTCATAGGGCGGCGGCTTCCATTTAAACGTTTCTTTGTGATGAAGAATGACGGCTTGAAGCAGCCGCAGACCGGTCTCATACGGTCGGAATTCATGCGGGTCTGTGACATGAATCTGAAACCCCCTGCAGGGGTGGGCCTGCCATTTGTTTGCGGTGGGCTCAAAGACAACCTCCCTGAGGATAATGCCCGGGATCGATTCGGCGCCGACGGTGGCAACAATTTTTTCTGGATTTATGTACGGAGCGCCAAAAAGCTCAAAGGGCTGGGTTGTCCCGCGGCCTTCGGAGACATTGGTCCCTTCCCATATGACCTGGCCCGCATAAACCATGGCTGAAACAGGACTGGGAAGGTTGGGTGAGGGTGGCACCCATGGAAGTTCCGTCTGGCGGAAAAACATCGAACGCCGCCAGCCTTTCATTTGAATGACCTCAAGGTCACAGCCAATCTCAAAGTGCTCATTGAAAAGGTGCGCCAGTTCACCGATGGTTAGCCCATGTCGCATGGGCAGCGGAAAGCGCCCGACAAATGAACGCCACTCAGGTTTGAGGCAGTTACCCTCTATGGTTAAGCCGTTAATCGGATTGGGACGGTCAAGAACCACCACTTTTTTATTCAATGCTTCGGCGGCTTCAAGGCAGTAGGATAATGTATATATAAACGTGTAGACCCGGGTACCGACATCCTGTAGATCAACCAAAAGCACATCAATGGGGTCAAACATTTCTTCAGTGGGGATACGGGTTTTTCCGTAAAGGCTATAAACCGGTATTTTTAAATCTGGATCCTTCATATCTGCGGATTCGATCATGTTGTCCTGTTTTTCGGCAAAAAATCCGTGTTGCGGGGAATACAGGGCGGTCAGTTTGCCCGGCAAGCGGCGATGAACTCGCAAACGCGCGTGATTGAACATCCGATCCACAGAAGCTGGATTGCACAAAAGCCCCAGACGGGTGTTTGCCACCCATTTGGGCGGTGCTTCTAAAAATCTTTCCAGTCCGGTCTGCACCATTGTCAACGGGCACTCCTTATCTTGAAGGTGGCTTATAGAACCCTGTGAAAATCGCTGCTAAAGCGGGATTTCACACCTGATTTTTGTATCCAAAGGAGTTCAGTGAATTGATTCAAAGTTCTCATAAAAACAAGTGACTAAAGTTGGAAGTGATCTAAAATGCCTAAAGTTGTGGAATTCTGTCAATTATATAATACAAGATGGAGCAAAGCGACACCATAACTTTAGGCATTTTAGATCATTTTAGTCATTTTAGTCACTTTTTTATTGCTCGTATCAAAAGTGAAAAAGCTTGACATCACAGGGAATAATTCTTACATATCCAGGCTATTTTTGGTTTGGCAGCCCCGAGGGGGTTCACCTTATATTATCGTAAATGAACCACTTTCAGACTGTAACGCCAATTGAGTTAAAATTCAGGTAATAGGAATAAAATGAATTATTTTCTATTGTCAACCATCAATTCATAATAAGACGGCCATCAAATTTTACTAGAAGTCATCTCAAAATTAGGATCTTGGTCCCATATCAAGGCGGCCGCGAGATTCAAGCCGGAGGAATACGTTGGTATTTCGAGGACTTGAAGTGAGTGCCCAACGCAGAGATGGGGACAAAAGACTTTTTTGAGATGACTTCTAACGAACAATAACTAACGCCGGAGTGAGCCTTTGGGGTCCAATCCGGCCATGGTGTTGATGATCGGTGGAAATTAATCTGACAGGTGTTGTCGTTATCGTCGGGAACTACGGAAGCGGTAAGACCGAAGTGTCCATTAATCTGGCGGTGCACCGTAAACGTGACGGGATGGACGTTCGTATCGCCGATCTTGACCTGGTGAATCCGTATTTTCGAACACGTGAAGCCAGAGGTGCGCTTTCAGAAATGGGCGTTGAAATCGTACTTCCACCGGAGCAATATCTGCATGCCGATCTTCCGATTCTAAGTCCGCAGGTGGCCGGAATGATCCGCCAGCCCAGCCAGCTGACGCTGCTGGATGTCGGCGGTGATGATGTGGGTGCCACCATACTGGCGACACTTGAGGATGAGTTTAAGGGAAAACCCCTTAGAGTTCTGCAGGTTGTCAATCCGTTAAGACCCTTTACCGAAACGGTTGAAGGCTGTCTCAAAGTCCGCAAGCAGATCGAGCAGGCCTCCAAGCTGGCTGTTGACGGTATTATCGGCAATGCGAATCTAATTGATGAAACCACTGCGGATGATATTTATGACGGCTATGATTTTGTTAATGGCTTGTGCGAATACAGCGGGTTGCCGCTTGAGTTTATTACCGTCTCTCGGGAATTATTGCCGGGTGTCGATTCCCGGCGATTTGCCTGTCCGGTACTGATGATAGAAAGGCAACTGGTTCCGCCGTGGCAAAAACCCGTTCCGTTCGGGAAACCGGATCCCGCGCAGTGACGCTTGCGCTTTAATGCATGCGGCGCTATTATGGGCCGGCGAAAGAGCAGATATTGATTTCATTCACCACAAAGAGCACAAAGCGCACAAAGATTAATGCAAGATTTTATTTATTTTTCACTTTGTGTCCTTCGTGAACTTCGTGGTAAATTCTCAATATGTAAATAGCTTATGCAGTTTAATATAAATTATAAAATGCGGTATGCAAAATGAGTGAAGGAGTTCTGATTTATGGCTTATGAGCATTTAATTGACAAAGATCGATGTAAGGGCTGCGGTTTGTGCGTAGCCATATGCCCTAAAAATGTCCTGGAAATTTCGAATGAAGTGAACACCAAAGGCTATTTTCCGGCATATCAGGCGCGTCCTGAGGATTGCATTTTTTGTGCATTATGCTGCACGATGTGCCCGGATGTCGCCATAACCATCAGCGAAATTGAAAAAGAGGCGGCAGTTAATAAATGAATTTTGCACGAGTCGGAGGCTTTCATATTCTCATTAATTTTCATGAGGAGCTCCTTGGTGTAATAAAATTAGACGCTTCATCCCGCAAAGCGGGGCAAGATTCATTTAAAAAATAATTGGAGGAAATTATGGGGAAAGTATTAATGAAAGGCAATGAAGCCATTGGCGAGGCTGCTATTCGGGCCGGATGTTTGAATTATTTTGCCTATCCAATCACGCCGCAATCTGAGGTTGCTGAATATCTCTCCCGCCGGCTACCGGAGGCCGGCGGTGTGTTTTTACAGGGTGAAAGCGAAGTTGCGGTATCCTATATGATTTTTGGTGCCGCGGCCTGCGGGGAGCGGGTGTTTACGACTTCTTCCAGCCCCGGCATTAGTCTGATGAGTGAAGGCATTAGCTATATCACCGCGGCCCAGTGTCCGGCGGTGTTTGTCAATATCATGCGCGGCGGGCCGGGACTGGGTGGTATTCTTCCTTCCCAGGCTGACTATATGCAATCGGTAAAAGGGGGAGGGCATGGAGACTATAAACTGCTGGTCATGGCACCGGCCAGCGTCCAGGAAGCCGTTGAGATGATGATGGGCGCATTTGCGCTGACCGAAAAATACCGCAATCCGGTCATGATTCTTGGGGACGGGCTGATCGGACAGATGATGGAACCGGTGGAATTTCCGGAATCACTCAAAACCGAACCCACTAAAAAAGATGAATGGGCCACCACCGGCATGGCCCACCGAAACAGCAACCAGCGCAACCTGGTTAAAACGCTCTATCTGGACCCCGAGGAGCTCAACTCCCACAATTTGATGTTAAAAGCCAAGTATGAGCAAATGGAACGGGAAGAGGTACGCTATGAGGCCTACAATGTGGATGAAGATTACAGCGTGCTCATTGTCAGCTATGGTACCATGAGCCGCGTATGCCGCACCGCCATTGATAATTTGAAGGATCAAGGCCTTGAAGTCGGCATGATTCGTCCCCAGACGTTGTTTCCGTTTCCTAAAACCGCTATTTATGATGCGGTCGCCAAGAAAGACTGCCGGGCGGTATTGTGTGTGGAAATGAGCATGGGGCAAATGGTGGAAGATGTCGAGCGCAGCGTGGCGGGTCAGCTACCGGTGCACTGGTACGGCAAATGCGGCGGTGAAGTTCCCACACCGGAAGAGGTGATTGAGGAAATCAAAAAATTGAGGGATTGAAGAACTAAATGCCCAGGTCAACAAGGAGAACATCAATGGGAAAAACATTTCAGAAGCCCGAGGCCCTGGCCGATACGATTACCCACTATTGCCCGGGCTGTACACACGGAGTGGCTCACCGGCTGGTGGCCGAAGTTATCGATGAACTCGGTATCCGCGGCAAAACCGTTGGAATTGCGCCGGTGGGCTGTGCCGTTTTGATGTATAATTATTTTACCTTTGATTTTCAGGAGGCAGCCCATGGGCGTGCGCCGGCGATGGCCACCGGCATTAAGCGCGTCCGACCGGATCTGGTCGTATTTACCTATCAGGGCGACGGGGATCTGGCCAGCATCGGCATGAGTGAGATTGTGCATGCCGCCAACCGCGGAGAAAAGTTTACGGTTATCTTTATCAATAATGCGGTCTATGGTATGACCGGCGGGCAGATGGCACCGACAACCATGCCGGAACAGCGGACCACCACCTCACCCTTTGGCCGCAAAATCCTGGATACCGGGATGCCGATAAAAATGTCGGAGATGCTGGCCGCACTTGAGACACCGGCTTATATTACCCGCCAGACACTGCTAAATCCTAAATATATCAACAAAGCCAAAAAAGCGATCAAGAAGGCCTTTACCTATCAAATCGAAAGGACATGCTTCAGTTTTGTCGAACTGGTCAGTACCTGTCCGACAAACTGGGGGATGACCCCGCTGGACGCGATAAAGTGGGCTGAAGAAAAAATGCTTCCATATTTTTCTTTAGGCGTGTTCAAAACACCCGAAGAAAGCAGTGAGGAGTAAACAGTGAACAGTATGCAGTATGCAGTAGCAAACAGCAGGCAGCAAGCAGTGTATAGTGATTTGTGGCTCAGAACAAAAGGCTGCCTTCATGTGCTTACTCTTTACTGCTTATTTCCTACTGCCTATTGAGGAGGGAGGGATAATGCAAAACGAAGTCCAATTTGCCGGATTCGGCGGCCAGGGAATTATGTTAATGGGCCAGATTTTGGCTCAGGCGGCCATGCAACAGGGCTATGAAGTGGTCTGGATTCCGTCTTACGGGCCGGAAATGCGGGGAGGCACGGCGTATTGTACGGTGGTTATCAGTGACCGCCTAATCGGCTCTCCGATTATTCAAAACCCAAAGCACCTGGTGGCCATGAATCGGCCTTCTCTTGAAAAATTCGCCCCTTCTGTAAAATCCGGCGGCACGATTTTTATCAACAGTTCCATAATATCGATTGATGCCGGTCGGGATGATGTGGACGTTGTTAAAGTTCCGATTATCGAAATTGCCAAGGAATTGGGAAGTGTTAAAGTCGCCAATATCATAGCCCTGGCGGCATTCGTCAGTCGCAGCCAGGTGGTTGACTTTGAACTGCTGCGCGAATCGGTAAAGGCCAAATTCGCGAATAAAGAAAAGCTGATTCCCCTCAACATGAAGGCCCTCGAGGAAGGCAAAAAAGCCGCGAGCGGAGAATAAGAATACTATTGTGCCACTTATATGCGTCGGCAAAATATCAATCCTCATGGGTCGGTTGAATATCGAATATTGAACAAGGAATTTCGAATGTCGAAGTGTTGAATAACTGTCAGCCGTCCTATCCACAGGCTGCCACAGGGAAATCGGTGCTCTCTGTCTCTCAATCGGAATTAAAATGGTAGAATACCTTACTTCGACATTCAGCATTCAACATTCGATATTGGATATTCGAATAGCTTGACAAGAAATATTTACCCTGAGATTAGCAACACGAAACGCAGAAAAGCGTAAGATAATGAAATTTACCGTTCCGGATTATTTCTCAAAGATTAAGCCCTATGTTCCCGGTAAGCCGATTGAGGCGGTTCAACGGGAGTATGGAATTGATAATTCCATCAAACTGGCTTCCAATGAAAACCCGCTCGGCCCTTCGCCAATGGCTGTTGCGGCCATTCATCAGGTATTGGGAAACCTGCATCGATATCCGGATGCCGGCGGTTACGAGTTGACCCATTCGATTGCTGAAAAATATAATATTGATCCCGGCAACATTGTTTTGGGAAACGGGTCTGACGATATCATTGCGTTGCTTGCAACTGTTTTCTTGAATCCGGCCGATGAGGTTATTTTACCGCAACCCTCCTTTCTTTTTTACGAAATTTCGATTCGCAGCTCAGGTGCCCTTCCGATTTGGGTGCCGTTAAAATTGTTTAAAACGGATCTGGCGGGTATGATCGCTAAAATCGGTCCGAAGACCCGTATGGTTTTTTTAAATGTTCCCCACAATCCCACCGGAACCATCATTTCTAAACCCGATTTTGAAGATTTTATCGCTGAAATACCGCCGCAAATCGTTATTGTCCTGGATGAAGCCTATATCGAATTTGTTACAGATTCGAATTGCGTAAACAGTTTTGATTATTTGAAGACCGATAAAGCGATTGTTGGAATGCGAACCTTCTCAAAGGTTTTCGGGTTGGCCGGGCTGCGTGTGGGTTATGGTGTGATGCCGGTGGCTTTGGCTGAACTGCTCCATAGGGTGCGACAGCCGTTTAATGTCAATACACTGGCACAGGTGGCTGCAGCCGCTGCTCTAAAGGATGCTGAATTTCTGAAAAGAACCGTTAATCTGGTCCATGACGAGCTTGAATTTATTTATGCCGCCCTGGACAAACTCGAACTGCCCTATATCCGATCCCAGGCAAATTTTCTAATGATCGAAATTGGCGAAGGGCAAACCGCGGATGAAGTCTTTGAAAAATTGCTGATGCAAGGCGTTATTGTACGCGCCATGACCGCTTACGGATACCCGCAACACATGCGTGTAAATATAGGAAAACATGAGGAAAATATTCGATTTTTAGAAGCGCTTGAAAAAGTCATATAGGGTTCAGAGGTTCAGGGGTTCAAGGTTCAGAGGTTCAGAGCATTTGGGTTCAGGCCTCTGTCGGTTGGTTTCTGGCTGTTAGCAGCTATCCTCTGACACCGGCCTTTTTCTGCTTCTGACTTTAAAACCTTTGAACCTTTGAACCTTTGAACCTGGAACCTGATCGATTATGAAGAAACTGTTGATCACCATTGACGGACCGGCCGGTGCCGGGAAAACGACCGTTAGCCGCGCTCTTGCCCACCGGCTGGGATACCGGTATATCGATACCGGCGCACTTTATCGCGGGGTTGCCTATGAAGTAAAAAATCAGGGTGTCGACCCCGAAAACGGGGCTGAACTGGCTGATCTTTGTCGCCGGCTTCAGCTCAGTTTCAAAACTGAGGAAAAAGGGCTGCGCCTTTATTCCGGGGAAACGGACATCTCCGACCGCATCCGTACGCCTGAAATTAGTATGCTGGCATCGTCTGTTTCTGCCAAGTCGGTGGTACGTAAGTATCTTCTGGATGTGCAAAGGGATATTGGTCTTCGGAAGGCAGCGGTCTTTGAAGGACGTGACATGGGGACGGTTGTTTTTCCAGGGGCGGACGTTAAATTTTTTTTGGATGCAGCTTCAACAGCCCGGGCGCTGCGACGGTATCAGGAGCTCGAGTCCGAATCCGATCAGTCGCTGGAAGAGGTTGAGAAAGACATGCAGCGCAGAGATACCAACGACAGTACCCGAAGTCTGGCGCCTCTTAAACCGGCCGATGATGCAATTGTGATTGATTCCACGGACTTGTCTGCCCAGGAGGTGGTAGATCTAATGCTGTCGCGCATCGCTAAAAAAGGATAGATAATCGATTATTATAGTAGCGATTCCTAACAACTTTAGTTATTTGCCTGGAATTAATAAAAATTCAAATAAAATATTGCATTTTTTTTCCATTCTGTTAAACATAAAGGATTGCACTAACGCCCATGGCGTAGCAATAAATAGGCTAAGGGGGATTAATTATTCATGATTGACGAAACGAACAAGGATGAAACCCAAAATGAAACGCCAGCTGACGTTTCCGATGGTGATGCTGCTGAACCGGTCAGTACCGAAAATGAACCGCAAAACGAAGAGCTGAAAGCAGATCAGTCATCGACGGACCCATCCGAAGACAGTTCACGTGATCCGGGTGAAAGCATGGAAAGCGTGATGGACATGTATGAAGAGAGTTTCAAACGTTTTGCTGAAGGGGAAGTGGTCACCGGCCGGGTTATTTCTATAGATAAGGATCATGTTCTGGTGGACATCGGCTACAAATCTGAAGGTCAGGTAAGGATTCAAGAGTTTTTAGATGAAAGTGGCAATGTCACTGCTAAAATCGGAGATGCCATCGAAGTCATGGTTGAATGGTGGGACGATGAAGATGAACGCGTCCTGCTGTCAAAAGATAAAGCTGCCAACATTAAAGTCTGGGAAGCGATTAAACAATCTTACGATGAAGAGGGTACCGTCAAAGGTACGATTAGCAACCGGGTTAAAGGGGGATTTTCGGTTGACATCGGCGTTCCGGCCTTTCTACCCGGATCCCAGGCGGATCTGCGACCGATTCGGAATCTGGATGATATGGTCGGCAAAGAATTTGATTTCAAAATTCTAAAATATAATCGCAAGCGCAGTAATATTGTTCTTTCCCGAAGGGCGATATTAGAAAAAGAAATGGAGGAAAAGCGCTCCACGACCCTGGCAACCATCCATGAAGGCAAGATTGTCGAAGGCGCTGTAAAAAATATCACTGAATATGGTGTTTTTGTGGATCTGGGCGGTGTTGATGGTCTGCTTCACATTACCGATATCTCCTGGGGGCGGGTAAAGCACCCCTCCGAGCTTTTTTCAATCGGGGATTCCGTCACTGTCAAGATTTTGAATCTGGATTTGGAAAACGAAAGAGTCTCATTGGGGATGAAACAGCTCAATGAGGATCCGTGGACCCTGGCTGCCGAAAAATATGCAGTGAGTTCGCGTGTGACGGGAAAAGTCGTCAGCCTGACCGATTATGGGGCTTTCATAGAGCTTGAAGAAGGCATTGAGGGACTGATCCATGTGTCTGAAATGTCCTGGACCCGCAAAATTCGGCATCCATCCAAGGTCGTATCTGTCGGAGAAATGGTCGAAGCGGTTGTGCTGGATATTAAACCCGAAAGCCGCAGAATTTCCCTGGGCATGAAGCAGGTCGTTCCGAATCCCTGGGATGTGATCAGTGAAAAATATCCGATTGGCACCACCATCGAAGGGAAAATTAAAAACATCACCGATTTTGGGTTGTTTATCGGTATTGACGAGGGTATCGATGGACTGGTTCATATCTCTGATATTTCCTGGATCAAAAGGATCAAACACCCCTCTGAGCTCTTTAATAAAGGAGATGTTGTTCAGGCCATCGTGCTGGATATTGAAAAAGAACACGAGCGGTTTTCCCTCGGCATCAAGCAGTTGCAAGACGATCCCTGGGCGTCGGTGGCTGAAAGATATAAAGTCGGTAAAGAAATTACCGGAACCGTTACCAACCTGACGGATTTTGGAATTTTCGTTGAGCTGGAAGAAGGAATTGAGGGGCTGGTTCACGTCTCTGAAATCAGCAAAGAAAAGATAAAAACACCGACGGAAAAATTTAAGGTTGGCGATGTCATTTCAGCCCGGGTGATGAACATTAATAGTGATGAAAGGCGCATCGGCCTTTCCATCAAACGACTTGAAATCGAAGACGAACAAAGCTTGCTCAACGAGTACGTCAACAATATGGGGCCGGCCACATCTACCTTTGGAGAAATATTGCGCGAGAACTTGCAGGAAAAGCTTAACGAAGACTAAAACCCATCTCAAAAATGCCTCTAAGTGCCCAGGGCGGCGTTGCGGGTTGGCTCAAAATGCTCACATACTATCGTGTATGCTGCGCTTTTTCGCCACCCCGCGTCTTGCCCTGAACCCTTATCCATTTTTTTGAGATGGGTTTTTTTTATTCAAAGATACTGACATCCCCCATCCCTTTGCGGATAACCACTGGCGCGTCATTTATCAAGGAAATGACACTCGACGGTCTTCCCGACACAATATCTCCATCAATCACCAAATCAAGGCGATTTTTAAATACGTCGTGAATCAGGGAAGCATCGTTAATGATGCTTCCGTCCGGTAAGGTGGCACTGGTGGAGATAATGGGATTTCCCAGCCCCGCTACCAGCTCGAGACATATTTTGTGATCCGGCACCCGAATTCCAGCTGTTTTACGCTTGGTTAACATAATCTTGGGTACCAGTTTGGAACCCTCCAGGATAAAGGTATAGGGCCCCGGTAATAACCTTCGCATGGTTTTATAGGCATAATTGGATACCTTGGCGTAATTACTGATGTTTTTGAGCCCTGAGCAAATAAAACTGAAAGGCTTGCTTTTATTTCGTTGTTTCAACTGGTAGATACGTTCAATGGCTTTTTTATTCAGAATGTCACAGCCGATGCCGTAATGGGTGTCGGTTGGATAGACGACGATGCCGCCTTTCGTCAGGATGTCGACCGCCTTTTGAATGAGTCGACTCTGGGGGTTGATTGGATTTACTTTGATCAGCATATTTCAAAAACCCCATATTCTAATCATGCGCGTACGCTCGTACTCGTCCAGAATATTCATAAAAACAGATGTGAAATCCCGCCTATTTTGGCGGGGCAACGCCGCCATGGGCCCTTAGACGCATTTTTGAGATAGCTTCTATTATGCAATAGGCCATATTGTCAAGGTTGCAAATAAAAGATTGCTAAAGACAATTGGTTTTGCTATTCGGTTGCCTAAACGAATCTAACGGAGGGAGCGCATGCCCAAAATACCGCCCGAAGAAGCCTATTCCTTTGATGATGTGTTACTTATCCCTAATTATTCTGATGTGTTGCCCAAGGATGTCAATGTCAGCACCCGGCTGACCCAGAATATTACCCTGAACATGCCGATTGTCAGTGCCGCCATGGACACCGTGACAGAAGCGGACACAGCCATCAGCATCGCCCGGGAAGGCGGCATGGGTTTTATCCACCGCAATATGAGCATCGAGAGCCAGGCCATGGAGGTTGACAAAGTCAAAAAGTCTGAAAGCGGGATGATTATCGATCCGGTTACGATACGCCCTGAGCAGAAAGTGGAGGAAGTGCTGTCCTTGATGGGAAAATACCGCATTTCAGGGGTACCGGTGACAAAAGGCGACCAGCTGGTGGGGATTGTCACCAATCGGGATTTGCGATTTGAAACCGATCTTGGAAAAAATATTTCGGATGTGATGACCAAAGAAAATCTGGTAACGGTTACTGAAGGAATCTCCCTGGAAGACTCCAAGCAACTGCTGCACCAGCACCGAATTGAGAAGTTGCTCGTGGTCGATAAAAAAGGCCATCTGACCGGCCTGATTACCATTAAAGACATAGAAAAACTAAAAAAGTACCCCAATGCATGTAAGGACCGGATGGGGCGGCTTCGGGTCGGTGCGGCGGTGGGGGTCGGCCCGGATATGCAGGAGCGCACCGCAACCCTCTTAAAAGCGGGTGCTGACGTGGTTCTTATTGATACCTCACACGGGCATACTGAAAATGTGATCACCGCCGTGCACACGCTTAAAAGTAACCACAAAGACCTCGAGCTCATCGCCGGCAATGTGGGCACAGCCAAAGGAGCAGAAGATTTGATAAATGCCGGCGCCGATGGTGTAAAAATCGGCATCGGCCCGGGTTCCATCTGCACCACGCGGATCGTTGCCGGTATCGGTGTGCCTCAATTTACCGCCATTATGAACTGCCGGGCCCCATCCGCTAAAACCGGCGTCCCGTTGATTGCAGACGGCGGCATCCGGTTTTCAGGAGATATTACCAAAGCGATCGGTGCCGGTGCCCATGTGGTCATGATCGGGGGCCTGTTTGCCGGCACGGAAGAGACTCCGGGAGAGCAGATTTTTTTCCAGGGCCGCAGTTATAAAGTGTATCGCGGCATGGGGTCTATTGAGGCCATGAAAAAAGGGAGCAAAGACCGTTATTACCAGAGCGAAAAAGCCGATGAGGACAAGCTGGTTCCGGAAGGTATTGTCGGCCGCGTACCTTATCGTGGATCTCTTTCCGGAACGCTTTTTCAAATGGTCGGCGGATTAAAAGCCGGTATGGGGTATGTCGGCTGCCGCACCCTTGATGAGCTTCGCGAAAAGGCCCGTTTTGTGAAAGTCAGCGCCGCCGGTATGCGCGAAAGTCATGTGCATGATGTGATTATCACGAAGGAGGCGCCGAATTATTCTCTGGAGTAACTATCTCAAAAATGCCAATATCGAGGACGAGGAGGAGCACGAGGACGAATACAAGGTTAGGCAACGTGTTCCTTCGCTGCATACTCGTCGTCCTCGTTCTCGTTATCTAACGATAGTTTCGTTAAGGGCTCCTTAGCTCTCATGGTAGCGGTTTAGCCTGTTAGTCCGCCGGCGGCTTTTCGTAGGAAATCGAGCATCGAAAAAAGTTTTCATCTATGGTATGTAAAATAAAACCTTGCCCTTTTGCCCTCACATACGATTGACTTTTTTTACGCTTTAATTTTTCGATCTAAATTCAATTTTGAAACGAGTGATCTATGACTGAAGCTGTTCCTGATTTTGTTCATCTGCATGTCCACACCCAGTACAGCCTTTTAGACGGCGCCATCCGCATTGATGATCTTTTGCGGCGTGCGGCCGAGTTTGATATGCAGGCGGTGAGCATTACCGACCACGGAACGCTGTTCGGCGCCGTAGAATTTTTTGAAAAGGCCAAAGCGGCAGGGATAAAGCCGATTATCGGCTGTGAGATCTATGTGGCGCCCAGGACCCGTTCTGATAAAACCCCGCTGGACAACAAAGAACTTTCGCACCTCATTTTGCTGGTTAAAAATCAAGAAGGCTACCGCAACCTGTGCAAGCTGGCCACGGCTGCTCAGCTTGAAGGATTTTATTATAAACCGCGTATTGACAAAAAAATCCTCAAAGAATGCAGCCAGGGTCTGATCGGCTTAACGGCCTGTCTGCACGGCGAGATTCCGCGTCGCATACTGCAGGGCCGCATCGAGCACGCTGAAGAAGTGGCCCACGGGTATCGTGAAATTTTTGGTGAGAACAATTTTTTTCTGGAAGTGCAAAACAACGGCATCGAAGAACAGGAAGGGGTCAATCAGACACTGCTGGACATCAGTCAACGGCTATCGATTCCCCTGGTGGCGAGCAATGATTGCCATTACCTAAACAAAGAGGATGTCAAGGCCCATGATGTGCTGCTGTGCATTCAAACCGGCAAAACCATCCATGATAACGAGCGCCTTAAGTTTGGAACCGACCAGCTCTATTTTAAATCCAAGGCTGAAATGTATGCTGCATTTAAAGACTACCCGGGAGCGCTCAGCAACACCGTCGATATTGCCGGTCGGTGCAACATCGACTTTGATTTTAAAACCTATCACTTTCCCCGATTTGCAGATGAGTCGGAGCTGAGCAGTGCTGAGCTGTTTACGCGCAAAGTCCGGCAGGGATTTGAGCGGCGCATGCTGCGCCTTAAAGAAAAAAATCTGCAAATTGATGAAGACCTTTATCGCGACCGCCTTGAGTATGAAATCTCGGTGATACACGATATGGGATTTTCAGGTTATTTTTTAATCGTGGCCGATTTTATTCGTTATGCCAAAGAAAACAACGTGCCGGTCGGCCCCGGACGGGGTTCGGCAGCCGGCAGCCTAGTTGCCTACAGCCTGGAAATTACCGATCTGGACCCCATCGCCCACGGTCTGATTTTTGAGCGCTTTCTAAATCCGGCGCGCAAGAGCATGCCCGATATTGATGTTGATTTTTGCATCGACGGCCGGGAAGACGTTTACAAATATGTTGTCGAGAAATACGGGGGCGGCGATTACGTCGCCCAGATCATTACCTTCGGGAAACTGAAAACCCGGGCGGTTATCCGGGATGTCGGGCGGGCAATGGATATTCCGTTGGCTGAGGTGGATGCCATCGCCAAAATGGTCCCTGATATACTCAACATCAGTCTTGACGAGGCACTGGAACGCGAGCCCCGACTGGTCGAACTGGTTCGTCAAAAACCCGAAATCGATGAGCTCATCAAAATCTGCCGGGTACTTGAGGGCCTTCCCCGGCACGCATCGACCCATGCGGCCGGCGTGGTCATCGCCGACGAGCCCCTGATCAATTATATGCCGCTTTACCGAGGGAAAAAAGGTGAAGTGGTGACGCAGTACGATATGAAGATGGTTGAGAAAATCGGACTGGTAAAGTTTGATTTTCTGGGCCTGCGCAACCTGACGGTGATTGCCAATACCATTTCCCTTATCGCCCGCCAGGGGCACACGCCGCTGGATCTTGATAATATCGAATTGACCGATACAGACACCTATCGCCTTTTGTCCGCCGGTGACACCACCGGCGTTTTTCAGCTTGAAAGTTCCGGCATGAAGGATTTGCTGGTGCGACTCAAACCGGAAACATTTGACGATGTGATCGCACTGGTGGCCCTTTACCGGCCTGGGCCCATGGAAAGCGGCATGATTGACGACTACGTTGCCCGCAAGCATGGTAGAAAAAAGGTGGAGTATCTTTTACCGCAGCTCGAACCGATCTTAAAGGAAACCTACGGCGTGATCGTCTATCAGGAGCAGGTGATGAAAATTGCCAATGATCTCGCCAATTATTCCATGGCGGAAGCCGATGATTTGCGCAAGGCCATGGGAAAGAAGATCCAGGCGATTATGGCTGAGCACCGGGAGCGCTTTGTGAACGGCGCTGCTGAAAATTCGATTGGCGCTGAGCAGGCCGCACCGATATTCAGTCTGATGGAGAAATTCGGGGGATACGGGTTCAATAAATCCCACAGTGCGGCCTATGCTTTGATTGCCTATCAAACGGCTTACCTCAAAGCTCACTTTCCGGTCGAATTTATGGCTTCCCTGTTGACGAGCGAAATGCATTCCACCGATGGCGTGGTAAAATATATTGCGGAGTGCCGCAGTCAAGGCATTGCCGTTTTGCCGCCGGATATCAATTACAGCGATAAAGCCTTTACCGTTTATGGCGATAAGATCCGGTTTGGTCTGGTGGCTGTGAAAAATGTGGGTGAAGCCGCGATTGAAGCCATCATTGAAGTCCGCAGCGATGAAAAGTTTGCATCTCTTTTTGGTTTTTGTGAGCGGGTCGATTTGAAAAAAGTGAATAAACGCGTCATCGAGTCGCTGATCAAATGCGGCGCCTTTGATTCTACCGGCGCCAACCGTTCTCAAATGATGGCGGCTCTGGAAGATGCACTGGACTACGGCCAGCGCGTGCAAAAGGAGTTGCTGGATCCCCAGATCGGTCTGTTTGACGGTACGGTAAATCCGCAGGTCATCAATGCGCCGACGCTGCCGGACATCGAAGAGTGGTCGGAGAAACAACGCCTGGCATTTGAAAAAGAATCACTGGGGTTTTACGTCAGCGGGCATCCACTGAAGCGTTATGAGGATTTAATCGACAAGTTTACCAATGCCAATGCGGTTTCCATCAAAGAGTTAAATAACGGCGGAGCCGTTCGAATTGGCGGGATGATTCGCAGCACCAAGATTATTAAAACCAAAAGGGGGGATCTGATGGCCTTTGTCGCCATCGAAGATCTGCACGGGGCGGTTGAGACCATTGTGTTTTCAAGGGTGTACGCCAGTGTAAGTGATCTGCTTGTCGAGGATAACTCTGTTTTTATTCAGGGACAGGTGCAAAAGGATGAACAATCCGTAAAAATCCTGGCCGAAAAAGTGGTCGCCATGGATAAAGCTGAAGAAACCTGGACGGCCAGCATCCATTTTAATGTGGAGCTCTCGCGAACGGACCGCGATGAACTTGAAAAACTTAATGGAATTTTAAAGAAACACCCCGGGGTGTGCCGGGCCTACCTGCATTTGTGCAGCCCTGATAAGACCGATTCCATTATCGCTCTACCGGCTACAATGAAACTGAAGGCCGGTGGTGCCCTGACCCGGGAAGTGAATGAGTTGCTGGGCTACAACGCCGTTGAAACCCTGTGCATGGCGGCAAAGACGGAACCCAAGCGAAATAATTATCGCTAGCGATGGCCTTATAACCCCATTTAATGTCTCGTTGATGTGTTGGGAATCATTACAAAGAGGTCACAAAAACAAGTGAACTAAAGTTAGAAGTGATCTAAAATGACTAAAGTTATTGAGTCGCTATGCTCCATCTTTTTTAATAAAATGGGCAGAATTCCTTAACTTTAGGCACTTTAGATCATTTTAGTCATTTTAGGCATTGTTTACCGATTATCCAACAGGGTTCACCTATTTAAAACTTAAACTTAGAGGATTACATGGCGGAATTAGACCTGAACGTTTATCCGATTCTGCTGGCGGGCGGAACCGGCACCCGTCTGTGGCCGGTTTCCAGAGAACTGTATCCCAAACAACTGGTTAAGTTCGTCGGTGAAGACTCCCTTCTGCAGGGTACGATCAAGCGGCTGCCGCCGGTGCTGAATCCAGAGAATATCAAAGTCGTATGCGGTGAGCAGCATTTCCATGAAACCGCAAGACATATTGAAAATCTCGGTCTCAAACCCGATGGCAAACTGATCTGTGAGCCCAGCGGCCGCAATACGGCGCCGGCAATTCTGCTGGCCGTGCTGCATATACTGGCGTTTGATAAAGATGCGGTTTTATGTATTTTCCCGGCCGATCATGTCATCCAAAACCTGGATGGCTTCCATAACCGACTCAGCGCCGCCATTGCGCTGGCCAACGATGGATATATCGTCACCTTTGGGATCCAACCCGATTACCCGGAAACCGGGTATGGTTATGTTGAAGGCGGAAAGAAAGCACCCCATGGCGCTCGGGTGCTCAAACGCTTTGTTGAAAAGCCGGATCCGGCCACCGCCCAAAAGTACATTGAGGCCGGCAATTTTTTCTGGAACAGCGGCATGTTTGCCTTTAAAGCCTCGGTGATACTTTCGGAATTCAAAAGCCACCAGCCTGAATTACTTAAAAAAATGAAATCGATTTTTAAGGCGAATAAACCGATCGCCAGGAAAGATTATGATCAGCTGACCGACATCTCCATCGATTATGCCATCATGGAAAAAACCGAAAAAGGGGTTGTGCTGCCCTCTGATTTCGGCTGGAGCGATATCGGCTCCTGGAAATCGCTGTATGATTTTCTCAAAAAAGACGCCGATAACAACGTCATCGATGGTGACGTCATTGTGCAAGATACCCGCAATTGCCTGATTCTCGGCCATGACCGCCTGATCGCTACCAATCGCTTGCGGGATATGGTTGTGGTCGAAACCCCGGATTCCGTTTTTGTCTCAGACCTTGAACACAGCCGCGATGTGAAATCCATTGTTACTGACTTAAAAGAACAGCAGCGCCAGGAGTATCAGCAGCATCGCAGTGTGTATCACCCCTGGGGCATATCCAAGCTGCTCGAGCACAAGGACAACTATGCCGCAACCGAGTTGACGGTGTATCCGAGTTCTTCACTGGAGCTGCCGGCGCAGACGAACACGGCGTATCATCTTTTTGTTCTCAAGGGACAGGCGAAGTTCATCACCGGTTCAGACGATAAAACTCTGCGTTCGGGAGAAGCGATCACCTGGCGTGCAGAAGAGCTGGCGAGTATTGAGAATGCCGCAAAAACCGAGCTTTCTCTGATTCAGATAGAGCTGAAGAATTCTAGTGTTGCGTCTCACAAGTAATTTACAAAACATGGATTGATTTAAGGTGTCAGGTGTCAGCAGTTAAATTTAGGAATTCCTCAATCATTGAATCCTGACACCTGAACACTGACATCATAGACATTTCTTATTCTAATTTCGATGCGTTTGACATGATTTTGCATATCAAACGGATTTACGACCCAATCTCATTCTCCGATTTAATCCAGCAAGAGGCGTATTAAATATTCTTCGTAGGGTCCTTACTCTGTACCAAAATATAATACCTGCGCGAAATTTCCATTTTTAAACGAGTCTTAGTTATAATATATCTAATATTATCAATACAATGAAAAAATATTGGAAAAATTTTAACAAGTTCTTGACAAGGCATTTTTTCCAAGGTAATTGAAACTAAACATATAAAGAACATGTGTCACATATAGTGAACGATATTTTTTGTAAATAGAGATGTCCACACCATCAAATTCATTTAGGGTTTAATCGAACGTTCCAACTTAAGATTAATGATCCCGGCAAAGATGGATTTTCAAGATCAAGATATGGAGAAAGCGTTGACGAAAAATGAAGGTAAGTATTTTTTTATCAGTTCCTTAGCGAAAGGAATGAATATTTTGGAACTTCTTTCCGATAACGAAGGCTTATCCGTAACCCAAGTCGCTAAAATTATGAATATTAATCGCGCTAGCAGTCATCGATTTTTGGCAACGCTCAGAGAACTTGGTTATGCCGACAAAGATGACAACTTGCGGTATTCCCTGACATCTAAAGTGATCGAACTTGGCACGAAAGTATTAAACCGGTTTGAGATCCGCAAAATCGCCCATCCTTTTTTGCAAGAGGTTGCTTCCAAATTCAATGAAACGATCAACTTAGGATTTTTTAATGGTAAAGAAGTATTAACTATAGACAAAATTGACAGCACCGAGATTTTAAGAATGGATGCAGGTATTGGAGGAAGAGAGCCTGCTTATTGCACTAGTCTTGGTAAGGCAATCTTGGCTTATCTCCCTGACAATAAATTGGAAGAATATCTTAAAGTAATAGAGTTAAAACCATATACCCCAAATACAGTAACTTCAAAAGAAAAACTGAAGGAAGAATTGATGCATACCCAAGAAAATGGTTACGCTATTGACGACGAGGAATTGTCCGTTGGTCTGAGATGTGTTGGCGCACCCTTGTTCGATCACAGCGGTCAAGCGCTATATGCAATCAGTATCTCTGGGCCTTCCATCAGATTTGGTAGTAAAAGATTACAAGAGATGCAGAAGGAGCTTAAACAAATTTGCCAAAGTTTGTCAGAAAAATTGAGAAGCCAATCTTTTTAAATGGAGGTTCTAAGATGTCTGAAACGATGAAGAAGATTCGTGATTTTATGGAATCAATGGGTATTCCAGGTAGAGATTGCTATGATTTGCCGACGTCTGAAAAGGCATTTCCAGATGGGGCGAATTGGCGATTTGAAATAGCCGGGATCGAAAGAGCCTCAACCATGGAAACAATGATCGCGGAAGCAAAAAAACGAAAGGTTACGATTCATCGTGTCATCGCTGCCGTAGGTGGATCAATATATTGTGATTTTGAAGAACTAAAAGCCATGGCCCAAATGGCTCAAGATGAGCAGATCGAAGTCATAATGACAGTTGGGCATCGCAAAGGCTGGGATGTCGGTTCAAAAGAAATCTCGACCCCGGAAGGCTCTATGCAGGGATGGCGGCTGAGAGGCTCCGACCACATTTCTTATCATATTGCAGATATGATGCGAAACATTGAGGCTGGATTCAGAGGTTTTCTGGTCTACGACGAGGGCGTCCTGCTAATCATCAATAAAATGAGACAAGAAGGATTAATTCCTCCGGAAACTATTTTTAAATTTTCTGTTTTCGGTGGATATTGCAGTGCAGCAGGTGCGAAAGTCATCGAATCCATGGGGTCTAATTCAATGAATCCATCTTCTGATGTTTCTCTTCCTATCTTGGCGAGCATCCGAAGAGCAGTCAATATGACTCTGGATGTATACATCATTATTGTGGACGCTTTTGGAGGAATGTACAGAGCATATGAGGCCCCTGAGATCGGTCGTGTGGCTTCACCATGTTACTTTAAAATAGAGCCTGGGACTTCGGAGGGCGATATCTATAAACCATGGGCCTTTGAACCATTTCATCAGTCATTAGTAAAAGAAAAAGTAAAGATTGCATCAATTATTGAGGAAATTATGTTCCGTCACGCACCAGAATTAAAGACATCTAAAAAAGGAGCCGCTGATCTCGTGCTGCCTCAACCTAATTAGTTTCCATCAGCAATGAAGCAATCAACAAAGAGATTGAAAGGGTTGGAACCTTTTAGAAAGGTAAAAATGAAGGGTGTATTTTATGGATAATGTATTTGAAACAGCACAAATGACTTTAAAAGCTGCTGGAAAGCTGGGTGGAATTGACGCTAATGTTATTCAAATTTTATCAGGACCCAAGAGAATTCAAGAGTTCCAAATCCCTCTTAAGATGGATGACGGAAATTTGAGAATCTTTACAGCTTACAGAGTTCATTATAACGACGCATTGGGTCCTTGCAAAGATGGCACCCGAATTGTTCCGGATTTGTCTTTGGACGTCGTGAAAGCGTTGGCCTTTTTCATGACGATCAAACACGCTGTGGGCGGAATTCCAGGAGGCGGAGCTAAAGGAGGAATAAAGGCAGATCCACGCAAACTATCCAGTTGGGAACTCGAACGGCTTTGCCGCGCTTTCATTCGTAACCTCCAGCCTAAAGGACCTTGGGCAGACGTTCCCGGTGCCGATATCGGAACCGATGAAAGAACAATGGCTTGGATGCTCGATGAATTCGAACAGATCTCCGGATACCATATGCCAGCGGCCGTTAATGACAAGCCAGCTGTGCTGGGCGGCTCCTTAGGAGGGATGGAGGCTACAGGAAGAGGCGTTTTCCACACCCTTTCAGCTGCCGCTGAGGATATGGGACTTAAGGTCGCAGGGGCTAAAGTTATAATTCAAGGGTTCGGCCAAGTGGGGAGTGTCGCTGCAGAACTTCTTTCCGCCGCCGGTGCCAGGCTGATCGCTACCAGCGATATCAATGGCGGGATGTACAGCGACGAAGGCATTGATGTTTCCGAACTCAACGCCCATGTTCAAAAGACCGGTTCTGTTATTGAATTTCCGGGCTGTAAGCCGATCTCTAATGAATCGCTCTTTGAAGTCGAATGCGAGATCCTAATCCCCGCAGCGGTTCAAAGCGTTATCCACGACGGAAATGCTGAACATGTCAATGCCAAGCTCGTCGTGGAGGGCGCCAATGGCCCGATAACGGCCTCAGCAGAGAAGGTACTCCTCGATCGAGGGCTTACGATTGTTCCCGATGTAGTTGCCAACTGCGGCAGTGCCATTGTGTGTTCCTTTGAACGTACGCAGGGGCTAACAGATGATTATTGGGATATCGACACGGTTTACCAGCGAATGGAACAAAGGATCCTTAAAGCCTATAGCGAAGCCGTGGCTACAGCTAAAGAATTAGATACCCATTCGATTCGAAACGGAGCCTGGGTTAATGCGCTGAGAAAGATAAGCAAAGCTATTAAATTGAGAGGATGGGTTTAGTGCCTGTTAAAGGTGTTCTGCAGGCCGTTAATAAGAGAGAAAGTTTGGGTACAAATAAGTAGGCTATATTCTTATTTAAACTCTTTGGAATGGGAGGATCAAAATGTCGAAGCATGAATTTGAAATGAAGGAATTTGAAACGCGACAGAGCCGAGTCAGGGAGGCCATGGATAAAGAAGGCCTCGATCTCATCCTCGTTATTGCTCCCCAGAGTATACACTGGTTGATCGGAACCCGTGCCAAATGCTTCCAGGAATTTCAATGCCTCTTTTTCACGCGTGAGCCGGGTCCGCTCACTGTGATGATGCGACTCGCTGAGGTATTGGAGTACACCGAGCAAAGCCTGGCGGAAGACATCCGCGGATGGGGTGGACGCGAGCCAGAGGATCCCATCGACGTGGTCAAAGCCATCATGGAAGAAAAGGGCTATTTTAAACACCGTATCGGTCTTGAGGTCCCCTACTACTACCTGGGTCCCTATGATTATGTAAAGATAAAGGACCTTCTCAAAGATTGTTCCGTCAAAGAAGTACCATTTCTGATTGAAGATCTGAAGCTCGCCAAATCACCGGCAGAGATTGCCTATATCCTAAAGGCCTCGGACATTGCGGATGCTGCATTTCAAACCGGGCTCGATACCTTGGCCGAAGGAAAAACCGAACTCGAAATCGCGGCAGAGATACATCGAACCCTCATGGCTTTGGGTAGTGACGCATCGGCCAGCCCTATGAATTTTGTGTCCGGTGAGCGAATCGTTTATCCGCATGGATTTCCGACCGAACGCAAACTGAAACAGGGAGACGACATCAACATTGAATATTCCGGATGCTACAAACGATACCACTGTACCATCGGAAGACAACTGTGCCTGGGAAAAGCAAGGCCTCGTGTTAAAGAGATCTATAAAGTGGTTCGTGAGGCTTGTGATACCTGTATTGCAGAGATGAAAGCAGGGGTCCCCATGGTAAAGCCCCATGAAGCCGCCAAGAAGGTTATCGCAGATGCGGGGTTGGACGCCTATCGCCTGCATACAACTGGCTATGGGATTGGGCCGGGTTACCCGCCCTCTTGGGGTGAGAACAACCACCTGTTCGGGGATAGCAAGTATATTCTCGAGGCCGGAATGGTGGTGTCCGTCGAACCGCCAGTATACATTAACGCGGAACGGATCGGGGTCAGAATCATAGACGATGTTCTCGTTACGGAGACGGGAGCAGAGATCCTTTCAAAGACGTCAAGAGATTTGATCGAGCTGTAATTTGGACGGATCGATCTCCGGAGAGAAAATAAAAGATCGCAGAACCCTGTTGGCAAAGTAAATAGAGGAGGAAACCATGCAAGCGGTCAAGAGCAACGCGCAATTAGGAGACGATCTTGTGATTGATGAGCAGAACATTCCCTATAAAATGGATAGCGGCCTGGGGGAAAGGGCCCGTATTGGGCTGATCGTGCTATCGGGTGATCAGACGATTGAATATGAAATTCGTCAGCTGCTGGATCTTCCAGGCGTATCATTATATGGGAATCGCCTGTACTGTGCACCGACCATTACTCCGGAGACCCTAAAGGAGATGGAGAGCAAAATCCCAGAGGCAACCCGCCTGATCATGCCCGGGCTGCCTCTGGATGTGATTGCCTACGGATGTACCTCTGGCTCCATGCTCATCGGTATCGAAAATGTGCATGCACGAATTCATGAAGTGCGCCCGGAAATCGCTTGTACGGCACCTTTGCAGGCCGCAACGGCTGCATTTCAAGCTCTATCGTCCGGCAGCATCGCCCTTATCACGCCCTATACGGATGATATTAATCGCCGTCTGCGCGGTTTTATTCAAGATAAGGGCTTCAAGGTTCCCGTTATGGGATCATGGAATGAACCTGAAGATGAAAATGTCGGCCGCATAACACCGGATTCGATCAAGGAGGTTGTTTTAGAGTTGGGTCGGCCGGATCTCGTTGACACGGTGTTCATCTCCTGCACGAGTGTGCGGGCGCTTAGAATCATTAAGGAGGCTGAAGAAGAATTGGGCAAATCGGTTGTCTCGAGCAATCTGGCTCTTGGCTGGCACTGTTTGCGCCTTGCGGGTGTGAATGATCGCTTGCCCCAGTTCGGCAGTTTATTTGAAAAGACCATAGATCGCGGTTGAAGGTGCAGAAAAACACTCTCGAGTAAAACGATAAACGTTTTTTAACATATTTTTTTTAACCCGATCGGAAAAACATCATGATGCAGATCAAAAAGCGCATTCAATCACTGGAAGAAGAATTAAGACAAATTCGGAGAGATTTCCATCAAAACCCTGAACTGGGGTGTGAAGAACATAGAACTGCAGAAAGAATCTCGGAATACCTCGCAGATTCCGAAATAGAGGTAAAACGAATTACGGAAACCGGAATTGTGGGACTGATTCAGGGTAAAGAAACGGGTCGCACACTCATGCTTCGCGCGGATATTGATGCACTTCCTGTGGAAGAGATGACTTCATTGCCGTATAAATCGAAAAACCCGGGCAAAATGCATGCATGCGGACATGATGGCCACAGCGCGATGCTCTTGGTGGCCGGAAAAATTTTCTCCGAGATTAGGGACCGGATCAGGGGAAATATAAAACTTGTATTTCAACCGAATGAAGAAAATATGTTCGCCAAACACCTGATTGATAAAGGTGTTCTGGATAACCCGAAAGTAGACGCAGCTTTCGGCATTCACCTGATGACCTCGCTGGAGTCCGGTAAAATCGGAATACAATCAGGGCCGGTCATGGCGGGTATGCACGTTTTTAAACTGACAATAATTGGACGAGGCGGGCATACCGGTTTTCCGCAAGACTCTATCGATCCGATAATAACTGCCGCCTCTATAATACAGCTGGTTCAAAGTATACAAACAAGAGAATTAAATGTCTTAAAACCAACACTAATTGTATTTGGGAAAATATGCGGTGGAACGATGAGTAACATTATTCCCGAGAAGGTGGAGCTGGAAGGAACGATAAGATATTTATACGACCTAGATGAAAATGATGTAAACAATCCCTGTGAGAGCTTTGAAAGAATTGTCCATAGTGTTTGCAGCGCACACAGGGCAAAATATGAAATTGAGTATGATTACTCTCATCCTGCCGTTATCAATGATTCTGAAATGGCTAAAATCGTAATAGACGAAGCGCAGAAACTGGTTAAAAGAAAAGAAAATATCCCACCGTATGTAACCATGATCGGCGAGGATTTTTGTGAATACGCCAAAAGAGTGCCCAGTGCATTTTATTTTATAGGTGCCGGAAACAAAAAAAAGCAAACAGATTACCCACACCACCACCCTCGTTTCAATTTTGATGAAGAAGTTTTGCCAATAGGCGTGGAAATGCATATTCGTACAGCGTTATCATATTTAAATAGCCATGACTGATGGTTAGCTTCTCAGAATGTAGAAGCTGTCGGTCGGCAAGTTGCAATTTTTATCAGCTCGCGCAATATCATGCAGGAATGGAGGTGACCATGACGAATAAGAAAATCCTAACCCGAATGGGAGATGGTTCCTCATTAGAGCTTTCCGAAGCTGAACTTAAACAAGATCTTGAAGAGGGCACAAAGGATGCCGCAGACATAGGAAAAATCGATCCTTTATCTCAAGATGAACTGGACTATCTTTTCGAGATTTATAGTTCACCTTCCCCACCGGGACATGTGGAGCCGGGGAACGAGGTAGTTTTCACTTACGATACAACATGTAACGAAATACAGCGCAACCTGCTTCCCATCGACAGGACCCAAATGCTTCAGTTGTATGAAAAGGCACTGGGAGCCGACACCGTTGAATTGGGACATATTGATTACAGTTTCAAGGCAATCAAACCCATTGTCGGCTATGAAAGATCAATATTGGAGCAGGCCTTGTTGATCACAACGGTTCCAGTTCTGTATGGAGCTATGCCGAATCTGGGCATCTATAGCCAACCGGACGGTCCCGCTCCGAATTCATCTGAACTGATGTCCGAAGGAAAAATCGATGAGGCCAGGGCAGCCAGTGAAGAGGCCATTGAGCATGCGGTTGAGGATATGGTTTTTGTGGCCAGTGAGCTCTATGAATCCGGGGCTGATGGGATTGATTTTGACACCACCGGGGCGGCAGGAGACCCTGATTTTTTGGCAACGCTTAGAGCGGTTGAAATTCTTAAGAATAAATACCCCGATATGTGTATCGAAATAGGTATGTCTGGAGAATTTGTATTAGGAATGCACGGGGATCTGCATTACGATGGCTGTCGATTAGCGGGCTTGTTTCCCCACCAGCAAGTCCAACTCGCTGAGAAAGCAGGGGCAACCATTTTCGGCCCGGTTGTCAACACGACCACGGCTGATTCCTGCGCCTGGAATGTGGCGCGAGTTGCGACTTTCTTAAAGGCTTGTGTGGAACAATCGAACATACCTGTTCATGCCAACATGGGAATGGGCGTTGGGGGTGTCCCACTAAATTCAATTCCACCAATCGATGCTGTCGCCAGAGCATCCAAAGCTGTCGTTGACATCACGCAACTGGATGGTTTGTAGGTTGGCGTGGGAGATGTTCTTGGCGTGGCTGCTACTCATGGAGTTGTTTCGGGCATGGGCGGATTACGCACAGCCGGAGATCTGGTTGCACGTATGCAAATGTCACGAGGAATGAGAATTAAGGAAGCAAAAGATTTTGTGGCCAATAAGCTGGGAGTTTCGTTAAGAGATTTAACGGATCCTGTAATAATGGCTGAGATAAGAGAAGATTTTCATCTGGGTCTTATTAATCCCCAACCCGGCTTTGCCATGGGAATGGAAGCAAAATTCAGGATTTCAGAACTTCTTGGAATTGAAATCAATAGTCTCCATCGTTTTAAAGAGAAAGCGGGGCTGTAACCCGCTACCTCCCCATTGAGGATATATGAAAAAAGCGTAAATCGATACAGAAAATCGAAATACTTTTAATAAGTCAATTCATTGATCGACAAACGATATAGGAGGCGCCATGGCACTGTTTAACATTGAAGAGTATCAGGGGCGAGTGCACAAAGCCAAAATGAGTATGGCAGAAAAACGTATTGATATTCTTGTCGTATCAGATCCGGCAAATATGAATTATTTAACCGGATACGATGGCTGGTCTTTTTATGTTCCACAGGTTGTGGTCCTTTCGATAGAGGAAGACCAGCCCATCTGGATTGGTCGTGGTATGGATGCCAATGGAGCTAAATATACCACATATTTATCCAATGAACGCATAATCGGTTATGCAGATGATTATGTTCAATCTCCAATCAAGCACCCGATGCAAGTTGTTGCGGATGAAATAAAAAACCGCGGTTGGGATACAAAAACCATCGGTACTGAAATGGATGCCTATTATTTTAGTGCCAAAAGCTTTATCGAACTGCAAAAGAATCTACCAAACGCTAAATTTCATGATGCGAATTTATTGGTAAGCTGGGTGAGAATAATAAAATCAGCCAAGGAAATCGAATTTATGAAAAAGGCCGGAAAAATCGCCGAGCGCGTTATGCAAAAGGCCATTGATACCGTTGCGCCAGGAGTTAGAGAATGTGATGCGGTTGCTGAAATTTATCGTACTCAAATCCGTGGCACCGATACCTACGGAGGTGATTATACGGCATTCGTTCCAATGCTGCCGAGCGGAGAGAAGACATCAATCCCTCACCTTACCTGGACGGACGAACCTTATCAAATTGAAACAGCTGTAAATATGGAACTGGCAGCATGCCATAATCGCTACCATAGCCCTTTGGCAAGAACTTTGTATCTCGGCAAAAACCCACCCAGCAGTCTGGTTGACACATCCAGGGTCGTTGTCGAAGGTCTTAATAAGGCACTTGATGCGATTAAACCCGGTGTGACGTGTGAAGAAATCGAGTTGGTTTGGCGTAAGGTCATTGCTCGGGCTGGCTTAGAAAAAGAATCCCGCATTGGCTATTCCATGGGTTTAAATTATCCGCCAGATTGGGGGGAACATACAGCCAGTTTGCGGCCAGGAGACAAAACAACTTTAGCGCCGAATATGACGTTTCATATGATCTTGGGCATGTGGATGGACGATTGGGGCTTTGAGTGCAGCGAATCCTTTTGCGTCACCGATAAAGGTCATGAAACTTTTGCAGATTTCCCTCGCAAGCTTTTTATAAAGGGATAACGATGTAGAGTTTGTGGAGGAGATTTTCGTGCAAATGCGAAATATTCTTCCTACTTTTAAGTAATAGTTTTCATAAAGGCGGATAGTGACTAAATTGTTTTAGCGCTGTAACTGACTATGATTTTAGTTTATATTGTGCTTGATAATTTTTGGCACAATGTATGCAATATGCTTTAATTAAATTCGGAGAAGTGCTTCTGAAATATTATTTAGAAAAATTAAGGCATAACGGAATTTCATGTCACCCAACTTCAACACTTCTCAAAAAACCATGTGATAGCCAAAGGCTTCCAGAGGTTATAATATAGAAAGGGAGTTTTGAGGTGGCATTAAATTGGCTTCTCGGATGACCGTGCATCTTTTCTGCTGGCCAGTTACTCCTTCATTAGGATGGGCGGCTCCGAGGAAAATAACGGCATCTGAGGGAGTCTTAAATTTTGAGGCAGACCCAAATTGGGTCTGCCTTTTTTTTGTATATCGTTGTTTAAAATTTTGACAAAAAAATTGTAGGTTTCTGCTATGACTCTACACTACTTGAATCCTTAATAACTTCAAATTTTATTTCATTTCTTACCCAAATTTATGAACTTAACTTCATGTTTATTTGTAGTTTCATAGGTATTCTGATGCTAACAAATTGTAATTACATTGATTTTTAATTTAGTTTTATTGGAATATCTTTTGCATTAAGCAAATCCTTAGACACTTTTGTACTGATAAAAAAATAGAAAAAGAGGTTAGAAAATGCCAGAGGCCTTTCGGAGATTTCCAGAGAGGCGTACTGGTAAAGACAGACGCAGAGTTTTTAACTACATTTCACACAATCAAACCCGCCAATATCATATTCTAAAACACTGATTTTCTGTTTCCGTAGACCTTAGACACAAGTAGATCTATCATTTACAGAGGAAGCTGATGCCATGATTGACGAGGCAACCCTTCAGCATTTTATATTGGGTATGATGATGGCCTTATCGTATCCAACTTTTAAACGCTTAAAATATCCTTATTTAGGCCTGATACTGATACATCCGTATATTATCGAGGGGGTTCAGTTTTTCATGCCTGGTCGTACACCGGATACAGCGGATGTGCTGGTGGGACTGGTTGGGATCCTTTTGGGGTTTTGTTTAGTTTAATCGTTTTGACGGGAGGTGCCATTTGAACAATAAGGAGCGGTTTGCTCTTGCTGAGAGGATTCAAAAAAGGGTTCAAGAGAGACGTCCTCATTTCCGGTTAATAAAGAGAAGGGATGAAATTGAAAAAAAATTTAAAGTGAAAAATGAGAACCGTAGATCTTGAACCATCAATGAAAACGAAGAAAAGGAGGAGCAAATATGAAAAGTTATTTTTCTTAATGATACTGACCATACTTATTGCAGGCTGCAACTCGGAGTTTTATAAACACGATTCTGTTTTTAAGGATTGGGACCACGTCCAATTTAGCTGGTGGGATTACCAAAATCCTACTGCAGAACATGCAAAGATGTCTGCGCAACGTGGGTGGTGGGGAGAAGAAATACCCTATCTCCCTGCAGAATAAAGTCCTTTATTGATCTTGCAGACATAAGATGCATTAAGATTTCGGCATATTAAAATATGAGACGTATCTGGAACGATTATAAGGTTTGGATATTAATCGGCTTAGCCTACACTGGATTTTATTTCTTTAAAGGCTTTAAGACCCTGAAACAAATAGTCTCCGGCCTTTATACAAAATTGGTTTCTTTACAGTCACTATCAACAAAAGAAAGTTAAGTAGATCTAATTGAATTAAAGAATTATGGATATCCTGCGCCTTATTGTAATCGTTGCGATAGCGATTATTAATTTAGTCATTCTTATTTTTTTGATAAAAAATGACCTTTCCAAAAAAGAAAGTCACAAACGACCTTAAACACAGCTTGATCTTTTATAAAGATCAAATTTTTGATCAACAAGAAATTAGAAAATTGATTGAAAAGAATAAACCATGAATAAAAAGCTTATAAAGTTTTTGAGATTGCAGAAAATAACAGTGAAATTTATACTTGAATGTTGCACGAGTCGGAGGCTTCCATAGGCAAGGAGGCGCACCTTAACTTTAAAAATCAGATGCGTCATCCAACGGAACGGGACACTTAAGGGCGAAGTCGTAGTATACTACTTCGAGCCCTTAATAACGCAGCATATGGGAGCCTCCGGCTCGTGCAACATTCAGGGCATATGCCTCAGTGGCCTCTTGATACAGAAGACTTTCCTGCCCAACATAGCGAGGGGAGAAATGAAAAATGGTAAACTGCTTGGCACCGGATTTGGCAGCCAGCGTGCCGGCCTGCCGGGCGGTGAGATGATATTTTTCGGCGGCAATATTTTTGTGAACTTCCAGAAAGGCGGCTTCGATAAAGAGGTGATCTGAATCTTTTGCCAGTGAAATAATCTTTTCTTGATTTTCCGGGCTGTAGGCCACATCGGCAATATAGGCGATTTTTTGCCCCGATGTCAGCATGGCAATCCGGTCGGTCAGTTCCCCCAGCCTGAATCGCTGAATTTGACCAGTTTCCGATTTAAATTCAAATTCCGATTGGGAATCCTTGCCATCGTACAATGCCTGTTTAAAATCAGTCAGCCAAGGACCGGTTTGAAGCCCCAGCGCCGCGAGCGCGTCTTTGTTGATATTGACGTGGAAGCGCTCTTTGATTGCCAATCCCAGACAGGGGATACTGTGGTCTAAAATAGCAACGGAAATTTTAAACGCCGGCTCTTCATATATAATGTCTTTAAACGGCTTTCGGGCGGCCTTGCCCGCCGGTATGAATTCATTCTGACACAGGTACTCCCGGGTGAGCAGGTAGTCGCGGTGGACTTCCGTTAGCTGCAGCTCGAGGCGGTAGGGGTAGTTTTTAATCAGGTTCCATGAGTAAGCGGCCAATTTTCCTTCCGCATTTTTAAAAAACCCCGGAGGTCCATATAGATGCAGGTTTTTTTCACGACCTAAAAGGATGCGCAGAATACGATCAAAGCCGATAAAATGATCGACGTGGGTATGGGTGATGAAGGCGTGGCTGATCTTGAGCAGATCTCTGGTACTGAGGGGCAGGGTATCGCCCAGATCAAAAATGATAGCCCGGTTTTCAAAAAGAAAGGGAATGTATAGGCCAGGGTCTTCAAACGGCCCGTTGATTAATCTGGGATGAAAACGGGGGCGCATTATACGGGCAGATATTTTTTAACCTGCTGATGAATATTCAGATAGATATCTTCGTCGGATCCAAAAATATCCACAATATCTTTATGCTTGATCAGCTTTTCGATGATGAAGGCCGTCAGATATAAACTGACCACATGGGGCTGAGGAACCAGGTTGCGCATGGGCGCCATCTGGTAGTCGATTTCGAAATCGTCAGCGCGGCCCAGTTTCTCCAGACACGCCTTGATTTGCTCTTCCAGAGAATTTTTATTGGTGGTTTCCACCAGATGGTCATCGACAAGTTTCATTGCAATTGAATTGGACAGGGGATCGATACAATCCCTGATCCCATGAATCGCCAGTCTGCGGGCATGCTCTTTTTGAGATTCAATTCTCGAGAGGATGTTTGATTCCCGAGAACTTGGCCGAAATACTTTTGCCATAATACCGCCTTGTGTCTGAGATAGGTGATGCTGTCAATTTAGTGGAATCATAATGGGTAATAAACACGTTTGCAAGTAAAATGTTAAGCGAATATAAGCCTAAAGTTTTTCACGAAACCTCCCGATATTATTCCTGATGATCATCATTTGATGCGGCAGCTGTCTGGCGGACGAATGAAATATCTAAAACAAATCGGCGGCTGCTTTCGAGCAAAGTTCGTCCTGTAAGCGATACTAACGGTTTTACCGAATTTCCTCGCAGCAGCCAATTATACAGCGATCGATTATCACCAGAATCTTGCATGAAAATTAATGCGAACAGGTATCAAATCATTAAGGAGCAAAACTGGCGAAATGACGACGGCAAAGAGAAACGATTCAATTAGAGCTGATCAATCGGATAAACAATTGGTGTCAATCGATGGGTCAGGCAACGAATTCAGTAAACTGGTGGATCATCTGTTGAAGAGCGGTTATCTGACCGACAAGCAGATTGAGTATGCCCGGCGCGTTCAAATCAAACTCGAAGCATCCCGGCCTCTGTTGCAGGTTATCAAGGAGTTGCAATTCATCACCGATGAGCAGATTAAAGAAGCCGTTCGTAAACATCCCGTTTCTTTGCGAATCGGCGGACTTTTGGTGGAACTGGGGTATATCCATGCAGCCGACCTTCAAATCGCCCTCGGTATCCAGACCGAGGAGAAATTCAAACGAAAACTCGGTGAAATTTTAGTCGACCGTGCACTGGTTGACGAGCACGTGCTGGCGGAGACCCTGTCCTTGCAACTGGGGATACCCTTTGTTGAGCCTGAATGGGACGGCATCGATCGCAAACTCTTCGCCAGGGTTCCGTTGAAGTGGTATGAGACCCATCATCTGTTGCCCATTCGAACCGATGGCATGGCCGTCATCGTCGCCTTTGTTGATCCGCAAGATCAAGAGGAATTGCAGGTCGCCCACCAGGTATTTGGAGAAAATATAATTCCGGCGATTGCTTGCAAAAGTGCGATGCAGGAAGTCTTCATGAAGGCCCAGCGCAGAGAAATGAAAAAACAGATCTCGTCCCTGGATGAAAACTTTATTATCAAATTGGTGGATGATATCATCTTAGCCGCCATTCAAAGAGATGCCAGCGATGTCCACATGGAACCGCTAAAAGAGCATCTGCGGGTTCGCTTTCGCCAGGACGGGGTTCTAACCCATTTTGAGGATTTTCCACCGAAAACAGCTGCGGCAGTTGCCAGTCGAATTAAGGTCCTTTGTGAGGTTGACATTACCGAAAAACGCCGACACCAGGGCGGGCGTTTTTTCTTTGATCATCCGGAAGGGCAACTGGATCTGCGCGCGTCCTTTTATGTTACGGTGCATGGTGAAAAAATCGTGCTGCGGCTTTTAAATCGTCACAGCCAGTTGCGCAAAATCGAGGATATCGGATTATCGGCTCGCATCCTGCAACGGTTGCTGGAAGAGGCGCTGGATTTGCCCAGCGGTGTACTTTTATTTACCGGACCCACCGGTTCCGGAAAAACCACCACCGTGTACAGTTGCCTTCATCATATTATCAATCCGCAAATGAGTGTCATTACCGCAGAAGAGCCGGTTGAATACGTCATTGACGGCATATCCCAGTGTTCCATCAATCCCAAGATCGGATTGACCTATGAAGAGACCTTACGCCATATCCTGCGGCAGGACCCGGATGTCATTGTCATCGGGGAGATCCGCGATAATTTTTCGGCGGAAGTGGCTGTGCAGGCTGCCTTGACCGGTCACAAAGTCTTAACAACGTTTCATACTGAAGACACTGTCGGTGGGCTGATTCGTTTACTGAACATGTCTATTGAGGCTTTTATGATTTCCTCAACGGTGGTCAGTGTTATGTCGCAACGGTTGTTGCGAATGGTGTGCCCGTTTTGCAAGGCACCGTATACCCCTAACTCCCATGAGCTTCAACGAATCGGTTATTCTGCCAATGAGATTGTCGGGGCTCAGTTCCAGAAAGGCCGTGGGTGCAGCAACTGCCAGCACACCGGTTACAAAGGGCGTGTCGGAATCTTCGAACTACTGATTATGGACGAATTTGTGCGGGATGCCGTTTTGGAGCGCCAACCCAGCAAAGCGCTTCGTGAAATCAGTATCGAATCCTCCGGTCTGGTGACCCTGTTGGAGGACGGGATCATCAAAGCCGCTCAAGGGGCCACCACCTTTGATGAATTGTTGCGCAGTCTTCCGCGTTTGCAAAACCCCAGGACGATGGCTGCACTGAGACAGATAATAGGAGGTTAGCAATGGAAGCAAATAGTTCTCTGGTGGGAATGATAGACAATTTTGTGGCATCAAGAAAGGTTAAGCTGCCGGCCTTCAATGCTACCGCCCTTCGCATTCAGAAGGAGGTTGCCAATGAAGAACCGGATTTCCGTCTGATCGAAAAACTCATTGTCAGTGATCAGTCGCTTACCGCAGAGGTGTTGCACGTTTCAAATTCTTCATTTTATAGGGGCCTCACTCAGGTGGCAACGGTCAGAGATGCGCTTATACGCCTGGGAATTAAAGAAGTATCCAACATCGTCACGCTGGTTGCGCTTCAGCATAATTTCCAGTCCAAGAATCCAGCCATCCATAAAATCATGGGAAAACTCTGGCGGCATTCAGTGGGATGCGCAATTGGCGCCAACTGGCTCGCCAAGCAGACCGGCTTGCAGGCCTTAGCGCATGAAACTTTTATTGCCGGACTGCTTCATGATGTGGGCAAGCTCTATGTCTTAAAAGTCATGGATGATATGAAGGCCTCCGGGGAAATTGAAAACCCGCCGTCCGATAGGGTTATCCATGAAGTCATGCAAAATCTGCACGCCGATCATGGGTATTCTCTTATGGCCCACTGGAACCTGCCGGAAAAATACTGCCAGGTTGCGCGTGATCATCATCTGGCCGAATTTGACGGCAATAACTTTGTGCTCGTATTGGTTCGGTTGGCCAATCAAATGTGCCATAAGATGGGAATCGGCTTAAATGAGGACCCGTCGATTGTCCTGATGGCAACCCCGGAAGCCGCACAGCTCCAATTGTCCGAAGTGGATCTGGCCCGTCTGGAAGTTCGCTTGGAAGACTCCCTGGTTTTAGCCGCGTAGCTGGTTCAAAGGTTCAAAGGTTCAGTACAATGATTTGTTAGATTAGTTTCATTTGTTTCATTGGTTGAATTGGTTGGTTTAAACCGAATCAATTGAGCGAATAAAACCAGCAGCTAGCAATCAATTTCCCCTTTTTTGAATATCGAATATCGAACAAGGAATTTCGAATGACGAAGTTTTCTTTTCCTTCGATATTCAACATTCTATATTCGATATTCTGCGGTTCGTTTCCGACCGACTCCGGTTCTCTGTTTTCTGACATCTGACTTCTGTCCTCTGAACTCTGAGCCATAGACCTCTGAACCCTGACACTATTGGGCATCCTCGATAATGAGCTGAATGGTTCTATTGTCATTCCAGCGATTCCACCGCAGCCGGAATGCGATGCGGGTAAATGCCGTTTCTGTCAACATTTTGTCTTCAGCATTAAAACGGATAGCGGGAACCGGTTTGCCTGACGGTTGAGCATCCGGCACCAGCATCATTTTGCGGTGGTTTTTTCCGACGATTTTTGAAGATACCACTTTGATGTTTTGAGCCATAAATACGGGTTCCGGATTTTCGGTACCAAAGGGGCTTAAGGTTTCAATTTCATCAATCAGTTTTTCCGATATGTCATCAAAATGGATCTCGCTATCAATGGTCAGCCGGGGTCTGCGGTCATCGGGCTGAGTCATCCGCGTTACCGCGTTTTCAAATATACGCTGAAATTCAATTAAATTTTCAGCTTTGATGGTCAATCCGGCTGCCATCGAATGGCCGCCGAAATCTTGCAGACAATGCCGGCAGGCCTCCAGTGCATTATATAAATCCAGACCGGGAATGCTTCGGGCGGATCCTTTGCCCAGTTCTCCCGTAACGGCAATCAGCACCACCGGCCGGTAATAGGTTTCCACGATACGGGAAGCCACGATGCCCAAAACGCCCTGATGCCAGCCGGGATGCCATTTAACCAGTGTTCGATTTTTTAGATGGTCCGGATGCTGCCGGTAATCTGTCAAGATACCGTCTAAGATCGATCGTGTCAGTTCCTGACGCCGCTTGTTGAATCCGTCCAGGGATTGCGCCAGTTGTCTTGCAGTGGCGATATTGTCGGTTGTCAGCAGTTGCAATGCCAGGGAAGCGTGGTCCATTCGGCCGGCAGCGTTTAAGCGGGGAACCAGTCTGAAAGATACATCTTCTGTATTTGTCGGCTGATGGGAAATACCCGCCACCTCACACAGTGCATTTATTCCCGGCCGCGTTTCGGAATTTATCATATCCAGCCCTGCTTTTGAGAAAATACGATTTTCTTCAACCAGAGGAACCATATCGCCGATGGTGCCCAGGGCCACCAGATCGCAAAAATTTTTCAGGTTGGGCTCCGTACGGTCTTTCCAAAAATTTTGATCCCGTAAATATTTTCGCAAACAGATAATGAGTGCAAAAGCCACGCCCACACCGGCCAGTGCTTCCATGCCGGACGAGCAATCCGGGCGTTTGGGGTTTAGCACGGCTGCGGCCATAGGAATCTTTTCAGAGACTTTATGATGATCGGTAACAATCACATCGATTCCGGATTTGCAGGCGGCAGCAATGGCTTCATGGCTTCCGGATCCGCAATCAGCGGTGATAATCAACCGGATTCGGTTGGGCAGGAATTGGTTGATGATATGCTGTGGTTGCAGGCTGTAACCTTCTTTTATGCGATGGGGAATATAATAGGACACATCGGCTCCGATGTACCGCAAAAATTCTAAAAGCACGGCTGTGGCGGTGATTCCGTCAACGTCGTAGTCTCCGAAGATTAGAATCTTCTCATTTTCCGTTATGGCCCGGTAGATGCGGTTTAGCGCCGCATCCATGTCTTTCAGTGCAAAAGGAGAGCGAACCTTGCGCAATGATGTGGCCAGAAAGTTTGAAGCATCTTTAGCGGATATCAGGTTGCGATTGATCAGAACAGCGGCGGTGATCGGATGACAATGCAGGTCGGCACTCAATTTTTTTACCATCTCGGCGTCGGGCTGCAATATGTGCCATTTTTTTTCCATGGACGGGCCTATACTCCATAACCGCTGGTTGAACAACCCATAATTGATCCATCACCGGTGAGGGCTTTTTTATTGCAAATGATATAGGTGTGGTTATACTCATTGGTATTGCGTCCCATAAGCTCAGTATTATAAAGTAGGTTTCGGGTGTCAGGTGTCAAATTTAGGAATTGCGAATTCAGGAATTTAGGAATTGAAGGTATGCTGCCATTCTAATTCCTAAATCCCTTAATTCCTGAATTCCTCAATCATTGAATCCTGACACCTGAACACTGAAACCTTTTTAGTACTATTGTGACAAAGGAAACGCTTGAAAACGACAAAACAATATTACCGTGTGGATCGCAGCAAAATCGCATTCATTAAATTTATTTTTGAAGCCTATGACGGTATTGCCGGGATGAGAACAACGGATCCGGTTAAAGGAATCATTAAGCTTCACATCGTACCGGGATGCGAAGAACAGGTAGACCGGGTTTTGCAGGATCTTAAAAAAGAGATTCTGATTCAGCGGCTGGCGACAATTCCTTCTGAACCCTGACAAAACGCGGTATTTTAAGGAGATTGCGTTTATTAAATGAAATCAAAATATCTTTATCTCCACACCATTGGTTGCCAGATGAATGTTTACGATTCAGAACAAATTAGCATGCGGCTGGCAACTTTAGGATATGAACAGACCTCATCGATGGCCCAGGCGGATGTGATTATTGTCAATACCTGTACGGTGCGGGCCAAAGCGGAACAGAAGGCCTTCAGCCTGCTGGGTCGGCTTGTGATGATGAAACGGTCTCAAAAACGTCTGATTATTGGCGTCGGTGGTTGTGTGGCCCAGCAGGAAGGCGAAAAAATTCTGGAACGCATGCCCGCTGTTGACCTTGTTTTTGGGACCCAAGCGATTGACAGGCTGCCGCGCCTGATTCAACAAATCGAAACCCGGCGTTGCCGGATCGTTGATGTGGATATGGACGCAGCCCCGGCGATCCCTGAATCCCTTGTCGGATCACAGAATGAAAGTCAGGTCTCCAAATTTGTTACCATTATGCGGGGTTGCGACAACTATTGCACCTATTGTGTGGTTCCTCTGGTCCGCGGAAGAGAAACCAGCCGTAAACCCGAAAGCATTATCGCGGAAATTCGTGCCCTGGTTGAAACCGGTGTAAGGGAAATCACGCTCCTGGGGCAAAATGTGAACAGCTATGGTAAAAACCAGCGTCTGTGCACATTTCCCGAGCTTTTATCCATGATTAACGAGATCGAAGGGCTTTTAAGAATTCGATTTACCACATCCCATCCTAAAGATTTAGGGTCGGATCTTATCCGCTCTTTCGGGAATCTTGACAAACTGTGTTCCCATATTCATTTGCCGGTTCAATCCGGGTCAAACCGGGTCTTAAAGCGCATGAACCGTAAATACACCACGGAGCAGTATCTTGACAAAGTGGCGAAACTACGGGATACTTGTCCACAGATAGCCATTACATCGGATATCATCGTCGGCTTTCCCGGGGAAAGCCAGGCTGATTTTGAACAGACCTTAGAACTAGTCAAAACGGTTGAATTTGACGGATTATTTGCCTTTCAATATTCTGATCGACCGCAGGCACCGGCCGTTAAACTGCCCGATAAGCTTTCAGAGCCAACCATCAGAAAAAGACTGCAAATTCTTCTGGAGTTACAGGAGAAATTTACCAGACGCAAAAATCAATTACTGGTCGGATCCACCCAGCTGGTTTTTACGGATGGGTTGAGCAAAAAACAGGTATCCGAACAGCCGACTGAGATTGGCCCAGACGTGCAGTGGACCGGTCGTACATCCACCAATAAGATCGTCAATTTTTATCTGGATGAGCCAGCGGCTGACTGTGAAAACTTAACCGGCAAACTGGTCGGCGTCCATATCGATAAAGGCTTTTCGCATTCACTGTTTGGCAGAGCGATAAATATCGAGCCCTCCGCTGGAGGGTTGAAAGGAGTTGAAAATTATGCTGCATAAGGTGAGCATCGCGGGTTTGACCATGGATCCAGCCTCGAACACGCCGATTATTATATTGAAATCAGAAGAAACAGATCAGGCGATTCCGATTTGGATTGGTTTGCTTGAAGCCACTTCAATAGCGTCAGCCCTCCAAAAAATAAAATATGAACGCCCAATGACCCACGATCTTTTTAAGAATTTTGCGGGCTTTTTAAACATTTCGATTTCAAAAATCGAAGTGTGTGATTTAAAGGATAACACCTTTTTCGCCAAAATTTATTTTATTTCCAAAGACGCCAATTTTGAAATGGATGCGCGCCCGAGCGACGCGATTGCACTGGCACTTCGATTTGACGCACCGATCTATGTGGCTGATGAAGTCATGCAAAAATCGAAAATTGGAGACGGTGAAGCCGAAGTTTTAGACACCAGCAAAGAAGGGAAAAAATGGGCTGATTATCTGGAAAGCCTATCACCGGAGGATTTCGGTAAGTTCAAGATTTAGAGCGATTTAATCGTACGTGAACCGCCTTGTCCCAGAATAAACCGGCCGGGTTGGATTTAAATAAGCGCCGCTGCTTTGCTTCGGCGCTTTGAAATTGTCTGTCCTCATTTTGATCCACCATTTTCATTCCGTTAGAAAATCCCCCAAAAAAGACGTTTTCACAAGTTTGGTTTTGCGGCTAAAATTGTTCATAACTTGTTGATAACCGCGAATCTGCCTAAAATGTTTAGGAAAAATTTTAGATTTTATAAGTTTACGAAATGAATGGAAATATTTTACATCATGATCTATTTTCAATAGATTCCAATTAGATGCGGATTGTTGATAACTCTGTTCGGCCGAATTTGAAAAACAGCCATAATCCGATTTGACACTCAGGCCGGTTTATCCAAATATAGTTTTAAGGTCATCTGTATTTTTTTCCTTCCTGGAGATTCCATTGTGATTGTTGCCGCATTTTTCATGCGCGGCCAAGAGGCAGACTATTTAAAAATTCGTTGCCGAATTCGCAAATTTCTGTAACCGCTGAATTCTGGTTGGGTCGGCACCCAGATTATTAAATTGGCTTTAAATGTCCATATGTTGTGGTTCAATGAACAAGTTATACAATATATAGTTGACATGGGACCTGTTTTCGACTACGGTAGGTAGCAGGTGGGATACGGATTAATTTTAAATTCCAACTGATTTTAAGGAACGAAGCATGTGCACGATTTTAGTGATCGATGATGAAAAAGGCATTCTGCGTGTGATTCAGGAGGCTTTAACAAAATTCGGCCATGACGTCGAAATAGCGCTCGATGGAATTGAGGGGATTCAAAAATTTGATGACGGCAGCTATGATATGGTGATTACCGATTTGCGCATGCCGAAACTTGATGGCAAAGGGGTGGTTCAGCACATTCGCAATTCTCGCAAAAATTCCGTTCCCATTATCGGCATTTCAGGAACACCCTGGCAGACTCAGGATTCGGGTTTCGATGCCGTTCTTTCCAAACCATTTCCGCTTCAGGATCTGGTGGAGTCGGTCAAAAAACTGACAGCCATCCCGGCCAAATCCGCATTGAGTGCCTGAAGCCAGAGGCAAGCGGCCAGAAGCCAGCAGCCAGATGCCAGAAACGACCTTATGATTCCTCTTTTAAAAAGATTTGGTGATACTCGGTGCTGACCAGATGTTTTTTTAACAAGCGTGTCATCAAACTAAAAATTTCAGCAAGCTCTTCATCGGACAGGCGTTTAATGATGGTCTTCATCAAGCGGTCATCCGAGAATTTTTGAAGGTAATATACAACCGTGTTTTCATCTGTCTCTCGATCGGCACCAAAACCGACCAGTCCTTCATATGTTTCCACAAAATTATGAGAGTGAATGGTCATTTTTCACCTGCTCCTCCTAAACCCGCTATTGCGGTATTCCATGCTTGAGGCCAAAGCGCATGCCTCAATAACTGCCCTGTATTTTCACTGAGTCGTAAAGAATCCGGCCCCTCAAATTAGAACCCAGCTCAAAAATGTCTTTTGGCCCAATATCTTTGTTGGTGCCTCGCTATAAATCCTCAACATACAACAGTATGCCTCCGGTTTAAAGCTCGGCTCCGCCGCGATCTTGAACCAAAATCCTATTTTTGAGATGGGTTCTAGACAGCCTGCCTCCGGCGGAAAAGCCCGTTCGCGCGGTTTCCGTTCAAAAATGATGTCTGTCTGATTAATAATTGAAAATCACAATGCAGTCAACAAAAGGTAAGGGACAAATATGGAGAACAAACTATGGCTTAATATGAAACGCTCAATTTAGGTATGGATATGATGTTCCAGGGCCGCTAGTTTTGATCCAATACAGTGCGAATTGAAGTGGCCAGATCATTTTTTATCACCGGTTTCATGACAAATTTTTGAATACCCATTGACAGCGCTTTTTCTTCGGTGATGTCTTCGTTAAAACCGGTGCAAAGAATGACAGGGATATTGGGTTTGATGTCTATCAATTTTTGGGCCAGTTCATCGCCGGTCATGTGAGGCATGGTCATGTCCGTGATCACCAGGTCGAAATTTTGAGGCTGTTTCGCAAACTCATCGAGCGCTTCGACACTGTCAGTTCGCGCGGTGACCTGGTAGCCTAAATTTTCGAGCATCTGTTGTTCCATGGAAATGATTTGCTCTTCATCGTCGATCAAAAGGATGCGCTCGTTGCCCTTGGCGGCGCCATTGGACGGCTCGAATTCGGTTACGACTTCAGCATCTTCGATAACCGGCAAAGTAACCTGGAAGGTGGTGCCTTTTCCCGACGAACTGGCAACGGTGATATCGCCTCTGTGGTTTTTAATGATTCCATGAATGACGGATAACCCCAGCCCAGTTCCTTTGCCTTGTTCTTTAGTGGTATAATAGGGTTCAAAAATCCTGCCCAGCACCACAGCATCCATGCCACAGCCTTCATCCTTAACTGTCAGCTGCAAATGCTTGCCTGGCTGCATACCGATTTTTTCAATTGTTTCTTCATAGCCGATATCGACTTCGCTCAGGATGACTTCCAGTTTGCCGCCCTTATCCTGCATCGCTTGATAGGCGTTTGTGCAGAGATTCATGATGACCTGATGAATTTGAGTGGCATCTCCCATTACAGGGTTACAGTCGTCATCGATGTTATGAATGATTTCTATAGACGCCGGAATCGATGCCCGTAAGAGATTGAGGGCCTCTTTTATGATATATTGTACCTTTACAGGCTTGCGTTCCTGGCCGCTTTGCCGGCTGAATGCTAGGATCTGTTGGACCAGTCCCTTGGCGCGATTGGCGGCCTTAAGAACTTCTGCAAGGTTTTTATGCGCCACACTGTCTTCGGAAACTTCGTCCATGGTTAATTCGGTATACCCGACAATGGGAAATAAAATATTATTAAAATCGTGAGCAATGCCGCCTGCCAGGGTACCGATAGCTTGGATTTTTAGAACCTGTTGCAACTGATGTTCATATTTGGCCAGCTTCTGGGTCCGCTCTTCGACCATCTCTTCAAGGATTTCATTTTGATTGCGCAGCAGCGAATAAAATTCGAGGCTCTCCAGCGCGTTGGCTGTATTGAGCAGTATAATCGATAACAGGGTCAGGGAGGTGTCGGGGATTTTGCTGTTTTTTTGCGGCAGCAATCCGATGAACATACCCCGGATGCGCGAATAGGTGGCAATAACATGCAAAACGAATTTGCGGCTATGATTTTTGGACGATATCAAAACACCGCGCTTTTCTCGTATTGCCCAGGCAAAATAGCCTTGTTGAATCATGTGATCGACTTCTTTTTTAATAAATGTTTTCAGATGGTTCTCATTGCATACGGATAAATCGAAATCTGATTTTTCCTGATCCACTAGATAGAGCGCATTGGCTTCGAAAGGAATCAGGTGGCTGATCCGCTTATCGGCTTCCTGCAAAACATGTTCGGGGCCGTAGCCCTTGTTAATATTTTCTTGAAAATCACCTAACGATAGCGCCATTTCGAGAACATTTTGGATAAACCGCCGGTTCTCTTCCAGATAATCGATACGGGCTAAAAGTTTTTCGGGATCCATCTGTGTGGTGGTATCGTTTTTCATAAAACTTTTAAATTTCCAACATGGATTCTAACGCAAAAAATTGATGGGTCGCCTGTTTGACAACGACGTCAAAACAGGTCTGCGACAGCCCCAGGCTCTCCCAGGCCGCTTGATCCAGCGGCGGTACAAAACGTTCACCGCTGGTACCAATACCTAAACCGTTGGTTATAATGTCCGCCAGATGAACCAGGGTGGCGGGCACCGGTTGCTGGGCCTCACGGGGGTTGTGATGGAAAAATATGTTGTTTTCCAGAACCATCGGCAGCTTCCACTGCTGCAACAGATGTTTGACAACATGGGTGTGGTTACAGCCCAGATGATCATTTTCCTGCAGGTACAACAGCGTATCCGAGGATCGCGCATGGCTCAATATATTGAGCGATTCTTCAGGGAAATAGCTGTAAAGAATCAACCGTCCCAGATCATGTAACAACCCTGAGACAAACAATTGTTCCGTCTGGGGAATGTTTTTGTGGGCGGCTAAGATCCTTGAAATGATACCACACGCCAGACTATGCCTCAGAAAAGAGTGCATACTGAGGATTTCTTTAGGAATGTTGTTAAACAGGGAAATAATGCTGATTCCAAGTGCCAGCCCTGAAATTTCGCGGGTACCGATCAATGTCACTGCCAGTGAAATTTTGTCGATTTTTGAAGGGAATCCATAAAAGGGTGAATTAACGATTTTCAATAAAAGTGCGGTCAAACTTGGACTGCGGTAGATCACCTGCGCAATATCCTCGGCCGATGACAACGGATTTGCAATGACCTCGTTTAATTCAAAAACGATCGAAGGGATTTCCGGCAGGGTAATGTTTTCCTTGTTCAGTTTCTGCAGAAAATTACTTCCAACTATCGGTTGCTCGAGATCAACTTCCGCCAGACCGATCGTTTTGTCTTTTTCGGAAAGATTGTACTTGCTGCGAAACAGAATAGAAATTCGAAATATTTCTTTAATTGCCGGATGTTCCAAATCGACATGGCGAAACAGTTGCTGGGTGTTTTCTTTTGTCTTTTCAATTAGTTCTGGATCCGCAGGGCCGGCAGAAGTATCCTTGTTGCCGTTGTTGCCGCTGATATTGACTTCTGTAACACCCCAAATTTTAAAAATTCGGATATGGGCAGGCTGGATTTTCTTGTCCTTTTTCAGAAGCAGTCGTCCATTGATATCCTTGACTTCTTCATCCAGAACCATACCCGGTTTCAGTTTGTTAATGTGAATGCTACCCATGCGATATGAATCCTGCTGTTTTCAACATGGCCAATTATTAACCCACCTGAATTAATGGGAATTTATGTAAATATGAAGCGATTCGGCGGCTTTCACCGTTCACATTGATCCTTGTGATTCTATTAATGATTATCGTCTTACTTTTTAATAAACTTAAGGAAAAATAAGAAAAATCGGGCTGTTCGGATGGTTCGGTTGAGACCGGCATTTGGAATCGGATGGGCCGGAGAAAGCCTATCTATCCCTATTGGGCACCAGCCCTTCCAGCAACGTGGTTATGGCCGCGAGGTAGTCTTTCAGGCCGCGCATGAAGATATCGTTGTGGTTGGCCCCCGGGATTTTCAGGAAGGTCTTGTCCGGTGCCGGACATGCTTCAAAGAGGGCCTCGCCATCGGAGAAGGGGATGATATGGTCGCGTTCGGCATGGATGATCAGGGTGGGTTTTTGAAATCTACTGATTTTGTCGATGTTGCGAAAACCCTTGGCCTCTTCAAACCCGATTTCAGCGGTATTGATCCCCAAAAGCACCAGCAGTGGACCGGCATAGGCAAAACCACTTTCAACAATCAGGCCATCAATGCCGGCAGCATAATGTAATGCCAGTTCCAGCACGGAAGCGCTGCCAAGGGATCGGCCCATGAGGACCACAGGGCCAGGGTAATCGTTTTTATTAAGCCACTTTTTCACATAATCAAAAATAATGTGGGAATCCCGCATCATTGCGGTTACGGTGGGTTGGCCGGTGGAACGGCCGTAACCGCGATAATCAACGGCTAAAAAATTGATCCCCAGTTGATTCATCATTTGGCCGAATTCATCGTAGTCGGACACGATTTCGCCGTTGCCGTGAAAAAAAAGGATATTACAGGCAGATTTGTCGGTCAGATGAAATCGGGCTCCGACTGCGATTTCGGCTTCTACCGGTATCATGATTTCCGTATTGTCTGATACGGATATCGATCGTCCGAATTCCGGTCGCGGATGAAATAGGCACATCAATATTTTGGGACGATCCAATAGCGAATAGTCTATTTTTGAGATATCGATCATCAATGTCCTCCAAGCTCTTACACCTCGGATGGTTCACAATCAATTAAACCGCCGGCAGTTCGAGCATCCGGGCGGCAACTTCTTTGAGGATTTTGACGGCGACCATTGCGGTGATCTCAGCCGGGTCCCGTTTGGGGTTAAATTCGACGATGTCGGCTCCGGCAATCGGAACCTGCAGCCCCTGAATGAGTTCTATCAACCGACGAGTCGACATGCCGCCGGGTTCATGATGGGAGACACCGGGAGCAAATGCAGGGTCAAGTACGTCCAGATCGATTGACAGATAGACCGGATTTTTCCAGCGGATGGCGCTTGCCTTCTGCAAGTGTTGCATATCGATAATTTCGGCACCGAATCGTTCGGCCTGCTGTTTCTGGTGCGGGTTAAGGGTTCGAATGCCGACCTGAACCAATCGCGAAACCAATTTTTCTTCCATGATGCGGGCAAACGGGCAGGCATGCGAATAGCGGTTGCCGTCGTAGATATCGTAGAGATCCGGGTGTGCATCCAGATGGAGGATGTCAAGCCGGTCGAATTGTTTGCTGTAGGATTTTAAAATAGGGTAGGTAATGGTATGATCCCCGCCCAGAGATATCAAACGGATATTGCGGTTTAACAACTCGGCGATGGTTGTTTCAATGTTTTCAATGGCATCCGGTTCCCTGGTGATGGTCATATCGCCAAGGTCTATAAAATCAGGGTGGACAGCCAAATCGATGCCGGATTCCGAACATAGATTGACGGCGCCGCCATTCCAGGCGTTTCGGATTTGGGCCGGCGCCAGGGCTGATCCCCGCATGAATGACGAATAGGCATCAAATGGAATGCCGACCACGGCAACCGTTCCCGCTTTCAAGTCGTCAGGACAATTTATCATTTGATTTATACCGGACAGGTGTGACCGCCTTGCGGTCACTGTTGCAGGGATCGTACCGGTAGCACCCGGCATCCTTTGTTTTCATGCAAATCTATTGAAAAGGCGCTCCCGATGTTGAAGTTGAATGCCAGCGGCAGTCCCAGGGCCGTGTCGGATGCCCAGATCAATATGCAGCTGATTCTAATCTGAGGAACGATTTTTACCGGATGACCGCATTTCGTATCGTATCCTTCGTATTTTGGATCTTCTACATAAAGGCTTTGCAATTCGGAGACCGTGGGTAGACGCCAGTTACCGTATAGCTGCGGGATACTATCCGGGAAATCATTTGCAAGCCAGCCTTGAACCTGGTTCCAGAAGATATCGGTCTGGTTATCGGTTTTTGCCCACATGAGCCCGAGTTTGCGATCCGTAACCGTGCCGTTGCCATGGTCAATGAAGCGCTGCTCAGCCAGGGCCAATTCATAGGCGCCCGCAATCGTTATCAGGACAACGATGCAAAAACCGGCCAGTCTCTTGGACATCTCTTTAACCCTAATTGATCGTAAACAAAATGAAAAACAGGGGTAAGGTTTTAAAATAGTTGTCATTTTTATTATGTTTATTAAAGAAGCCCTTAGGTGTCAACCCGTAAAGCCTTGAGAACTCTGCTATTCAATTGGATCCGCGACCCCCGTACGCATGCCAACTGCTGATATAGAAAATTTTGTCTACCAGATTATAAAATTCCAAATTCCAAGCGTCAAATCGCAGCGTGCATCTATCTTGCTAACGGTTTCAGGTGTCAGTGTTCAGCCCCGCCGCTGGCCTGAAAAGCGGCCAGTCTAATCTTAAAAGAAACTTTGTCCTTGGCTAGTTTCATATGACGGGTTAACTAAAAAATGAACATCGAACATCGAACATTGAACGTCCAACATCGAATAA
>Ga0255055_10000135_pt1 | contig 53210 bp, 46 predicted proteins | sample JV7_2_27_MG_FD_188633 | JGI IMG/M metagenome (GOLD analysis project Ga0255055, IMG submission 188633) | Seawater microbial communities from Jervis Inlet, British Columbia, Canada - JV7_2_27 | ecosystem: Environmental > Aquatic > Marine > Inlet | place: Canada: British Columbia | collected... | reverse complement strand
CAGCCGTAAGAACCCCGTTTTGGCGTAACTGGACACGAATATTCGTGTCCAGTTACGCCAAAACGGGTCCTATTGCGAGCGGAAGCGGCTCACCAGGTAGCCCCCGAGCAGGGCGACGACGACCCCGACGACCTGGATCGGCTCCACGCTCTCGTCGAGGACGAGCACCCCGAGGAGGAGCGCCACGATCGGAACCATGTAGCCGATGATCGCGGCGCGGACCGCGCCGACGCGACCGATGATCGCCACGAACAACGTCCACACGATGCCGGTGCCGATGATGCCCAGGATCAGCAACGCCACGACCGGCAGCCACTCGAAGCTCGAGTCCGACAGCCCAGCGATCCCAAAGGGCAGGAGCATCACAGAAGAGATGATCAGCAGCCACATGTTCGTCGGGAGTGCGCCGTACGTCTGCTGCAACGGTGCAAAGAGGTTGGCGGCGACGGCGTACGCCGCCACGGCGACGATCGCCATCAGCACCCCGACCGTTTCGGCGCCGAGTGACGTCAAGCTGGGAAGGGTGAGGAGGAAGATCCCGACGAGACCGATCGCCAGCCCTGCGACGCGCGTCGGTGAGGGGAGCGTCCGTGTGAAGAAGGCGGTGACGATCGCGGTGGCGATGGGAACGCCGGCAATCAGCATGCCGGCGACCGCAGATGGGATCCGTTGTTCGGCAAGAGCGAACAGCAGCGCAGGCCCGGCCTGTCCGAAGAGGGCAGCCAGGGCGAAGCGGCTCCAATCGCGCTTCGCCACCGCGCAGCGGGCCGCCGGGATGAGCGCCACGGTTGCCCCGCCAAGGGCAACACGTCCAAAGCCGACGATCCCGGGGCTCAAGCTACGCAGCGCCAATGCAATCCACAGAAAGGCCGACCCGAAGACGAGAGCGGTGGCTGCCAGCTGACCCCAGTCGGTGAGGCCGAAGTTCTGGCGGCTCGTCCCCTCGACGCTTTCGGCGAGGGATCGGGAAGGGGCGTCGTGGGACATGTCGTGGGACATCGTGGGGTGAGAACCTAACGACGCCACGTCGTGGACTGATCTCTCAAGGCCCGCCGTGACGCATCCGACATGTTGGGATGCCATCCAAGAGAGGTTCTCGCGTTCGAGCTCTCGGTGCCGCGGTCGTCGCCGGCATGCTCGCCTCGATCCTCACCGGGGTCGCTCCCGGCGCGGCGGCCAGGCCACTCTGCGGAGATCCGATGCCGACCGAGTCGCAGCCGGCCGAGCAACTCGAGCAAGGGGAGCCGTGGGCGGGGCTCGAGAGCGGTGATGATGCGTCCTTCGAATGGATCTGGGAAGAGATCCTCGGGCGCCGCATCGCTTCCCACGGAGAAGTCGAGCTGCTGTGGAATGCGAACCTCTATGTGGGCTACACCAAGCACGATCTGGTCCTCACGACGGGGAGCAGTCGTCGCAACCGTTTCTATCTCCAGAAACACGCCGCCTACGCCTTCACACGGATGCGCGTCGCCGCCGAAGCGGACGGGCTTCGCCTCAGGGTCGGCTCGGCGTGGCGGTCGTGGAAACGGCAGGAACGTGCCTGGGAGAACTTCGAGAAGACCGGCACCAACCTCAACGGCACGCCGGTGCCGAACATCGCTCACCCCTGCGACTCGAAGCATCCAGCGGCTCTGGCAGTGGACATGGATGTTCGGCCCAACGCCAGGCTGCACAAGTGGCTGATCGAGAACGCAGCTACCTACGGGTTCGTGAACACCCGCGCCGACGAGCCATGGGAATGGCAGTTCGTGGGTATCGAGTCTTGAAACCGCTCAGCTCTCGGTGACCTCGATGGAGTCGATCGTCACCGCATCGTGGGGTCGGTCCTGAGCACCGGTGGGCGCCGTAGCGATGGCGTCGACGACGTCCATGCCGTCGGTCACCTCGCCGAAGATCGAGTACTGATTCGGCAGGCCGACATCCTGATGGCAGATGAAGAACTGGCTGCCGTTCGTGTTGGGCCCGGCGTTGGCCATCGCCAGCGTCCCGCGTTGGTAGCTCGTCTTGTCGTGGACCTCGTCACGGAAGCGATAGCCGGGACCTCCCGTGCCGGTGCCGGTTGGATCTCCACCCTGGATCATGAATCCGTCGATCACGCGGTGGAAGATGACACCGTCGTAGAAGCCCTCGCCGGCGAGGAAGAGGAAGTTGTTCACCGCCTGCGGGGCATCTGCTGCATAGAACTCCACGGTGATGTCACCCGCCGAGGTGTGGAGCGTTGCCCCGTAGGTCTTGGCGAGGTCGATCGTCAGCTCGGGAGGTACGTCGTATTGCTTCTGTGTGGCCATGCGTGGTCCCTTCGGGTGTCGATGGGCCAGGGTAAGGCGAATAGTGTCGCTCAGAACCGACGGCGCCGACCCCGCTGCACAGAACCCGGTTTGAATGGGGCCAGCTCTTGTGGAGGCTCCCATGAGGACAGGTCCGCGAGCCTTTCGTCGTTGGAGAACATCTTGACGATGGGCACATTGAGGTCTGCCCGTCGCTGGATACCGAGGACTTCGTTCACCTGATCCCATTCCACGAGCGTCACGACGAGGCCCTCCTCACCGGCGCGGGCAGTACGGCCCGATCGATGGAGATATGTCTTCGGGTCATCGGGGGGGTCGAAGTGGATCACGTTGTCCACCCCCTCGATGTGGAGCCCGCGAGAAGCCACGTTGGTGGCGACGAGGACCGTTGCGTCTCCGGCGGCGAATCGAGCCAGGTTCCGTTCTCTGTCCCGCTGCTGCAGGTCTCCATGTATGGCGACGGCCTTCACGTCGAGGGCTCGCAGGTCCTTCGTGAGCCTGTCCGCTCCGTGCTTCGTCCGCGTGAAGACGAGCGTTCGGCTTGCTCCGCCTGCGATCGCGGCTGTGACCTTGGCCTTGTCCATATGGTGAACCTTGAGGAAGCGGTGCTCCATCGTTTCGATGGTGTCGTCCTCCTCCTCGACTGCGTGGTGGATGGGGTCTTCGAGGTATGCATCGATCAGTGACTGCACCTGCATATCGAGGGTCGCTGAGAACAAGAACGTCTGGTGGTCCTTCGGGATCGCCGACATGATCTTGCGCACCTGCGGTAGAAAGCCCATGTCCGCCATCTGATCGGCCTCGTCGATGGCGACGCACGTGATGTCGTCGAGGATCACCTTCTTGCGGTCCATGAGGTCGATGAGACGACCTGGTGTTGCGATCACGAGATCTGCGGCCTGCTCCAGCGCCGCGATCTGTTGCTTCATCGGGGCGCCTCCGTAGACCGCTACCTCACGTAGGCCTCGTTCGGTCAGCAGTGGCTCGAGCGCCTCCGCGACCTGGGTGGCGAGCTCCCGGGTAGGGACGAGGACCAGTCCGGTCGGGCGGTGTGCCTTGGACTTCGCAATGGAGGTCACGATCGGAATACCGAATGCAAGGGTCTTCCCCGATCCGGTCTGAGCCTGTCCGGTGATATCGCGACCGGCAAGACCATCCGGGATGGTCATCTCCTGGACTGGAAACGGTGTCGTGATGCCGGCGCGATCGAGCACGACGATCAGGTCGTTCGGTACACCGAGATCGGCAAACGTCGTGGTTGAGGTTGTAGTGGTGTTGGTCATCGAGGCGCCCTCGAGCGGTAATGAGGTGAGGGCGGTCATCGAACGCTAGCGGGCGCACCGGCCAATTCAGGCGTTCTCCAGGTCTCAGACCCAGCTGCGGAGCCCCCGGCCCCGGAGGGCCGACTGCCGGCCGTGCGCTCGGCCGATGGCATACGTCGTTCCGGCAATGGCCGCGGCGCCAACGGCAGCCGTTGTTCGTTTGATCACCTTTTTGCGGTTGCGACTGAACTCGACGATCGGCCAGCCGCGGTGATACGCGATGGTTTCCAGGGGACGGTCGGGATTGACGGCCACGGGGTGGCCGACGGCTTCGAGCATCGGGAGGTCGCCGGCGGAGTCCGTGTATGCGTAGGAAAGCGCCAGGTTGTACCCGCGCTCCGCGGCAATCTTCTCGATGGCTTGCGCCTTGCCTTGGCCGTAGCAGAACGGTTCTGCGAGCTCGCCGGTATAGACACCGTCTTTGACGCTGGCCACCGTCCCGATGCCGCCGGTCATGCCCATGGCCTCGGCGAAGTCGGTGACGATCTCCACCGGCGAAGCCGACACGATGTACGTATGCCTACCGGCGTGCTCATGGAGATCGATGAGCCCACGCGCCTCGCGACGCACCTCGTCGAGGAGTCTGGGGATGATCTCGTCGGCCAGGCTCCGCATCTTTGCGACGGGTAGGCCCTCGATGGCTTCGAGCACCCGATTCTTCACGGCCTCGGTCTTGTCGTCGGAGGCCCCGCTGAACCGGAATCGAATGGCGTTGAGGAGGTCCTGGAACAGATCTCTCGTCGGCACCATGCCGGCCCGATACGCCACCCAGCCGAACTGCATCACCGACGATCCGCTGATGATGGTGCGGTCGAGATCGAAGAACGCCGCTGCCCGAGGTCCGTTGTCGCTCATGACGCGTCACTGAGCAGAGAGCGATCGAGGGCGATCAGCTGACCGGCCCCCGCGGTCACGGCAGGGAGCAGGCCGCCGGTCCTGGGGAGCAGCTGCCTCGCATAGAACAGTGCCGTGTCGATCTTGGCCTCGAGCCACGGATCGGGTGCAGTGGCCGCGGCATGCAACGCCTCCCGAGCCAGGTAGTAGCCACCGGCTACCGTGCCGAACATCTCGAGATATGGGGTCGCCGCGGCGAGGGCGTCCTTCGGGTGTTCGCACGCCAGAAGCCATTCCGTCGCCGAAGTCAATGCGGCGAGCGCTTCGCGAAGACTTGCGCGCAATCCGTGAAAGCGCTCCCCGGCTTCGCCGAGTGTGCCGTCGAGTGCGTCGATCTCGGTGAGGAATGCGCGGACGGTACCGCCGCCGTCCATCGGGACCTTGCGCATCACCAGGTCGATGGCCTGAATGCCGTTCGTTCCCTCGTAGATGGGCGCGATCCGGGCATCCCGGTAGTGCTGGGCTGCTCCAGTCTCCTCGATGTAGCCGGCACCGCCGTGCACCTGGATTCCGAGGGACGTCAGCCGGACGGCGAGGTCGGTGCACCATGCCTTCGCTACCGGAGTGAGGAGGGCCTGGCGATTGCCAGCCGCCTCACGGGTCTCGGAATCGGGTGAGTGCATCGCGCGGTCGACGGCTGCGGACGTGTCGTAGATGAGGGCGCGCATGGCCTCGATAGAGGCTTTCATCGTCATCAGCATCCTTTGCACATCGGGATGATCGATGATCGCCACGCTCTCGTTGGAGTCGCCGCCTACGGCGCGGCCCTGTCTGCGCTCCTTTGCATATTCAAGGGCCTGTTGGTACGAGCGCTCCGCAATGGCGAGTCCTTCGAGACCGACCTCGATCCTCGCCTGGTTCATCATCGTGAACATCAAGCGCATGCCTTCGTTCGGTTCGCCCACGAGATAGCCGGTGGCGTCGTCAAACGACATCACGCATGTCGGGCTGCCGTGGATGCCGAGTTTGTGTTCGATCGAGACGCAGTTCACCGCATTGTGTTCTCCGGGGCTGCCTTCGTCGTCGAGCACGAACTTCGGCACGACGAAGAGAGAGATGCCTCTGGTTCCCTGAGGTGCGTCCGGAAGGCGCGCCAGCACCAGATGGATGATGTTGTCGGTGAGGTCGTGCTCGCCCCACGTGATGAAGATCTTCGTCCCGTCGATCAAGTAGGTCCCGTCGCCGTTCGGCTCGGCCTTTGTCCGCACCGTCCCGAGATCAGATCCGGCCTGGGACTCAGTCAGCACCATGGTTCCCGTCCACTCGGCGCTGATGAGCTTCTCGAGATACTGCGCCTTCTGCTCCGCAGAGCCGTGCTGCTCGAGCAGCGAGATGGCCGATCCTGTGAGCATCGGGTTGAGCGAGAAGGCCATGTTGGAGGTGACGAGCATCTCCTTCACCGCCATGCCGACGGTTCGTGGGAACCCGTGACCGCCGTAGTCGACATCACCGTCGACGGCGTTCCAGCCGGCTTCGACGTACTGCGTCCACGCCTCGTGGAAGGCGTCAGGAGTCGTCACTTCGCCGTCGCGGAACGTTGCTCCCTCCGTGTCGCCGACCCTCAGGGTGGGGGCGACCACCTCAGCCATGAAACGACCCGCTTCAGCGAGGATCCCGGGAACGATCTCTGCGTCGACGTGCGAGAACGCTGGGTACGACATGATCTCGTCGATGTCTGCCACGTGACGCAGCGTGAACTCGATGTCACGTAGCGGTGGGGTGTATTCGGACATGGGCGGAGGGTAATCGCGGCGCACGACGCCGAATCAGTCCGCCGCGGCGTGTCAGCCCTCTCGTTCGGCGACCAGGCGGCGCATGTCGAGGGCGAAGTCGAGCATCACCCTGTCAATCTTCCAGCTGTTGTCATCGAGCCATTGGTCGATGAATCGGACGATCTCTTCCGTTGTCGCTTTTTCGATTGTTGCGGTTTCCATGCTGTTTCAACCTTCGTACCCGCTGATTGCGGCCCGGAACGTCGTATTTGAGGCTAAGCCGTAGCCTCCGTTACTCATTTATCGACACGGAAAGCGTATGGGTTCACGAATTCGCTTCACGGCAGTCGTCGTTGCCGCTGTGCTGACGCTGGCGGCATGCTCGGAAGGCTCCGACGATGACGCAAGGCCGGGCATGACGGCCCAGGACGGTGATCTCGTCCAGGTGCATTATGACGGGACCCTCGACGACGGTTCCACGTTCGATTCGTCGCGTGATCGCGGTCAGCCGTTCTCTTTCACCGTGGGCGTGGGTGATGTGATCCCCGGCTTCGATGCCGCAGTCCGTGGTATCGGCGTCGGTGGCGTGGTCACCGTTCGCATCGAGGCACCGGACGCTTATGGCATGCCCTCGGATGAGAACATCCGCGAACTGCCGATGGGTGACGGCCAGGACGACGTTGCCGTCGGTGATGAGGTGTTTCTCACGTCGGGGGTCTCCGCCGTCGTTCTCGAGGTGCGAGATGGCGCCGTCGTGGTCGATGCCAACCACCCCCTGGCCGGCGAGGCATTGACCTTCGACATCGAGGTCCTCTCGATCACGCGGCCCTAGACCACTAATCCCAGAGGTCGCGGAACGTGGCGCTGCGATCCAGGAGCTCCTTCGCATTGCCACGGTCGGCCACCCTCCCCGCTTCCATGACGATGACCTGGTCCGCACGCATCAGAGCAGGGCGACGGTGTGAAACGACGAGGGCAGTCACTCCGGCGTTTGCCGCGAAGAGGCGGTCCCACAGGGTTGCCTCGGTGTCGACATCGAGAGCGCTCGACAGGTCGTCGAAGACGAGCAGCTCGGGAGAACGCACCAGCATACGCGCCGCGGCGGACCTCTGGATCTGGCCTCCGGAAAGGCGGACGCCACGCGGTCCGACGAGGGTGTCGAGACCGTCCGGCATCATCTCGAGGTCACGTTCCATCGTCGCCGTGACGATGGCGTCCATCAGTTCTTCGTCGTCGGCTGCGGAGCCGAGCAGGAGGTTCTCCCGCAGCGTCATCGAGAAAAGGCGCGGCACCTGTGGTGTGTATGCGGAGCGCGGAGGCACCATGAACGAGGACGGCTCGTGAATCGGTGTCCCCTTCCAGGCGATCGATCCGCGCTGCGCCTCGAGGAGCCCGAGGATCGTCCGCAGCAGCGTCGTCTTCCCCGACCCGATCCGGCCGGTGACCACGACGAAGTCGCCTTGCGCCATGTCGAGGTCGACGTCGACGATGCCACTGTTCGAGGTCGGATAGCTGTATGTCAGTCCACGGATGGAGATCAGCGGCGCGTTGGGGACGGGCAGCGGAACCACGACGCGCGACACCGGAACCTCATCGTCGAGGCCGGTGTTGGCGGTGATGGCTTGCCAGGTTGCCCCTCGCATGAGGTCGACGATCCGCTCCGCGGAGACCCCTGCCTGTTTCAGGCGCGCCAGGAAGATGCCGACGAAGTACGCGGAATCGGTGACGCCGCGCAGGAGGAAGACGAAGAGCGCGAATTCGCCGATGGTCAGGCCCGTACCGGCGGTCCCCAATGATCCGACGGCCATGATGAGGATGAGACCGGTTCCGATACTCACCGTGTTGTGGAAGACCGATTCGAGGCCCGCGGTGAAGGTCCTGTCTCGCACCATCATCCTGCGACGCACGTCGTTGATCTCATCGAGATGTCCGAGCATCGTGGACTCGGCTCCAGCAACCTTCACCGACTGCACGGAGCCGAATGACTCTCCGAGGAACCCGGTGATCGCCTCGGTGGAGTCGCGGGCGGCGGTGCGGTAGCGGCGGATCCTCGTTCCCATCCGGCTCGTGATCGCCACGATGATGACGGTCGGCGTGATCACCATGAGCGTGATCAGCGCGTCGATGTTGAGCAGGATCAGGAACGACACGACTGCTGATACCACCGAGCCGACGAGGTCCACTGTGAAGTCATACGCCTCGACGGTGTGCTCGACGTCGTCGCGGAATCGGCTCACGACTTCCCCGGGCGTCTCGTCGACTGGATGCGCCCCGGGCAACGAATAGATCCAGGCCAGCATGTTCCGCTTCATCGACGCGTTCGTCCGGAACAGCAACGAGGAGTGGAGCCGCATGGCGAGGAAGACGATCACGATACGCGCCACCACCCAGGCCCAGAGGGCGGTGAGGACGGTGGTCAGGTTCCATCCCGGAGCCTGGCCCGTCAGTGAATCGAAGAAGGCTGCGGCGATGAAGCCGATGAGGATCGGCATCGTCCAGATCGTCGTCCATGCAACGAGGCTGATCGTGTACCGGACGGGCTGGTTGCGGATGAGTCGCCAGATGACCCTTGCGATGGGTACGTCGCGATGTACCGTGGTGGGGAAGGTCATGCCAGCACCTCCTCCATGCCCGTTTCGAGGAGTCGAGAGAAGCGGCTGGTCTTGTCTGCCATCAACGTGGCCCGCTCGCCGAACTCGACGACCTCGCCGTCTTCGAGCACGAGGATGTCGTCGGCCCTCGTCACGGTGTGGAGACGGTGGGCGATGATGATGCCCGTTCGGTCCGAGAGCAGATGGTCGACGGCCCGTTCGATCAGCGCCTCGGTGGCAGGGTCCAGCCGTGACGATGCCTCGTCGAGAACGACCACGCCAGGGTCTTCCAGGAAGATCCGCGTGAAGGCAAGGAGTTGCGCCTGCCCCGCCGACAGGCCGCCGCTCCCCGACTCGAGCATGGTGTCGAGGCCCGCGGGTATCGATTCGAGCCACTCGTCGAGTTCGAGACGGTGGATCGCGTCGAGGATCTGGTCGTCGGCGATCGATGAGTCGAAGAAGGTCAGATTGTCCCGAATCGAGGCCCTGAAGAGCTGGACATCCTGGGTGACCATGCCGACTCGTGCCCGGAAGTCGGAGACCCGTGCATCCCAGGTCGCGACGTCACCGAGTCTGACGGCTCCCGACTGTGGTTCGTAGAGTCGTGTGATCAGCCTGGCGATGGTCGACTTCCCCGAGCCCGTTCGGCCGAGCAGACCGACGACGCGACCGGGGGCGATATCGAACGACACTCCATCGAGCACAGGCTTCTCGTCGCCTTCGTCGTCATCCTGGTAAGCGAAGGTCACGCTGTCGAACTCCACCCGGAGGGGTCCGTGGGGGACAGCGTGGTCGCCCTCCGGCTTCAATCGGGTCGTCGTGGCGAAGAGTTCCTCGACGCGCTCGATGGCGGCGCCTGCCTTCTGTAGATCCTCCATCTGCGAGCGGATCTCCTCCATGGGATGCCGCGTCATCTCGGTGTAATGGAAGACGAGGTAGACCGAGCCGAGTGTCAGCGTCCCGATGCCAAAGAGCCATCCGCCGAGCGCGAACACGATTGTGGTCGAGAGTCCGTAGAGAACGATGTTGGTGCTCCACAGCATGGCCCAACCGGTCCATCCGCGGATTGCGAGTGGCAGCCAGCGGCGCATCATCGCGGCGAATCGTTCTTGCATGAACACCGCGGCTCCGTTGCCGTCGATGTCCTCGGTGCCTTCGACCTGCTCTCCGACGTAGCCGTACGTTTCTGCAGAGATAGCACGCACCGACTTCCACCACGGGACGGCGATCTCGTGCAGGCGCGTCATCACGAGAAAGGCGGTGACCGTGAAGACCGTTACCGCCAGTCCGACGATCCAGCTCTGGATGAACAGCATCACGATGATTCCGGCCACCAGCGCTCCGTTGCCGACGACCTTGATCATCATCGCCGAGAAGAAGTTCGACAGCGATGTCACGTCTCCGTCCACGCGCTCGATCAGCTCACCGGCCGAGTGAGACTTGTGGAATCCCATGTCGAGATGCATCACGTGCGCTGCCAACTCGGCTCTGAGCCGGTTTGTTGCCGTCCATCCGACATCCTCCGCCAGATACGTTGCCCACACGGCCAGCCCCTGCTGGAGAAGGGCGATGAGGATGAAGAGCACCGCAAGCGGTATCAGCTCGCTCGCCTGGGAACCGGTGACGGCGCCATCGATGAAACGGGCGATGAGTTGCGGATTGACGAGCTGCAGACCGACACCGCTGAAGAGCACGACCGCGAGCAGCGCCACACGGCCTCGGAGAGGCTCGAGATATCGTCTGAGGAGCGTGAGATACGCTCGCACTGGGATCATGGTTTCCATCCAGGTCGTGAGGCCAAAGGCCTGAGGGAAGAAGAAAGCCGCCCCGTCGGCGGCTTGTCGCTACGGCTGCTGTGTGATGCCTAGGAGGCGAAGAGGGCGCGCGCGAGTGCCACCGGAGGGTTGCTGGGGATGAACATCTTCATCAATTCATTCCTCGCTGACTCGCTGCGCGCTGGACGACCCGGACGGTCGCCGTGCGACTTGCAACTATGACGTGAACCGCTCCCGCTGTCAAGACCTTCCGCCTCATCGCGCGTGCCTAAAGGACGCCTGAGTTGACCTTTAGGCACGCGCGTTGGTGGTTACAGCCAATACACGACGATGAGGCCGGCGATGATGGCGAAACCGTTCCAGGCGGCGTGAGTCAGGATGGGGGCAACCACGCTGTTGGCGCGGAGGCGAAGCCACATGAAGACCAACCCTGCAGCGGCGGTGCCCAACACGGCCCCGACAGAGGCGAGTCCCATGCCGAAGATCCCGGTGAACATGCCGCCGGCAGGGTTGGTTTCCACGGTCTCCAGCGTCGGCAGGATGTGCCAGAAACCGAACGCCGCCGAGGACACGAGGGCGGCCCACAGCGGCGCCATGCGCCGCGAAAGCATGCCGAAGATCACACCGCGAAACAGCACCTCCTCGTAGAGCGCGGTTGCGATCGGCACGCGGATCAGCGCCTCGAACAGGAGGAACGGGATGCTCGCGTCAACGATCCGGTCGTCGCGGAACAGGTCGCGCGTCGGGGGGAATATGACCGCCACCACGATGCCGATGGCGATGAGGGCCACCGTGATCCCGCCCACGATGAGCCCGCGTCCGATGCGATCGCGCCGCATTCCCATGTCGGTCCAGCTCGTCTCGTGGCGACGGCCGATGGCAACCGCGATGACCAGGATGCCGAGGTTGAAGGGGATGTGCCAGAAGTCCGGCAGGAAGGTATTGGAAACGACGTTGGCATACATCACGAGGACGAAGATGGCGACGACCCAGAACCAGTCCCCTCGCTTCGGATCATCCGGCGGGTCGAGCCACCACTTCGGCTTCCACAGCTCGTCCCACTGCCACAACGGCCGCCATTCGCCGACGTGGTCGTCTCGATGGACGAAGAAGTCCTTCATGCGGTGGTTCCGACGATGAAGTTTCCGGCGAAGTCGGCGAGGAAGTGATCCGGGACCCGGATGGGGCGATGCGTGGCGAGATCGACCCAGACATACAAGCTCCTGAACCGACACACGTCCCTGCCGTCTGAGGTGCGCGTCAGCAGATAGTGCCGCGTGATCATCGAGCGGCGGGCATCCGAGACATATGTCTCGATCGCGATCTCGTCATCGAGATCCGCCGAGGCGGTCAATTCTGCGTCCATCGATCGCAGGACGATGGCAAAGCCCTCATCGGTGCACCGGGTCATCGGCCAGCCATGCGCGGCGGCGACCCTGATGCCGGCATCCTCGGAGAGGGCGGCGAGTGCTGCGATTCCCACGGTGCCCTCCATGCCAACGTCGCGCCACTCGACCGGCCGGGTGATGACGAAAGAACCTGGCGGCGGCGGTGGAGATTCCGCGATCGCCTTTCCGGAGTCCGTTGCTCCGGGTTCCAGGAAGTCCGCACATCCTCGCATGACGATGCTCTCGTCGTCCGAAACCGCGTATGAGCGGCGCTCGTAACCGTTGGCGGCTTCGTCGACGTCCACCGTGATCGTCAGCGCATCACCCGGTCCGACGGAGCGGACGAACTCGATGCGGTGGCGCACCATTGCCCCTCGTGGTGGATGCCGCTCATCGGCGAACCGCATGAGCCGGATGGCGTTGGCGTTGTTGAGGTGTCCGTAGACGTCGCATTCGGTCCCTCGAACGCGAACCCGCTCGATGGTCAGTGCGGACATGGCGGCGCACCCTAACGGGACACCGTGAGCGCTTCACTACCCTCAAGGTCGTGGCACTTCTCGACACGTTCAAGCAGAAGGTGCTCGACCTCGGTCGAAGTGAGGCTCGGGCGAAGGCGCGGCCGCTGCTGACCGACGGCGAGTCCATCGACCGTTCGGCTGCGGGTCTGGATCGCCGCGTCCAGGAGGGCTTCGTCCTCTTCTGGCTACTGAGTGATCGGGCGCTGTTCCTCGTGGCCGGAGGCCAGTCTGCCGACTACACCTATCGGGTCCCTTTCGAGGCGCTGAGCGAGATCTCGCTCGATTTCGACCCAAACGCCGACATGCTGCCGTGGTACGTGCGGGTGACTATTGATGTCGGCGGCGAAGGCGATGTCGGCGGCGAAGGCGTCATCGCGACGTTGCGTGACGAGCCGAACCCCGATCAGCCCTTGGCGCCGCCGCCGCCACGCACCATCGACGCCGATGAACGCGTCAGGCTGGCGCGGGGCGAGCTTTTCCCCCTGAGCGGGTTCGCCGCCCTCCCGGTGAAGTTCCGGTCGGCGCTGGCTCGTCGCATGCAGCTTGCGGGTAAGGATCTGAACGTCATGGGTTGGGAAGGGCCACCGAAACGTCGTCTCTCGAAGAGACGTCCCCGCCGCTGAGGTTTAGGCGAGGACCGAGGGGACGGGTCGCGGTTGTCGACGTTGCGGTGGTGTCTCTTTCCGCTCTTGCCGCTTCGCGGCGGGCCGCTTGGGCCACGGCTCAGCGGATAGGCTTTCGCAGTGGAGCGTTCGGCGGTCCGATCCGCTGAGCCTCAGTGCGCTGGGTTCTCGGGGATGTCGTCGGGGGCTATGCCGACCGTGACCTCGAGCGCGATCACGTCCTTGACGTTCCAGCACAGAGTGCGACCGTCCTCGACATGCAGCCTGAGGCCGTAGTCATCCACGCTGAACACGCCACCGGCGCGGAGCGTCTTGAGTGGGATCGACGCCCGGTAACCGTCGGCAGCCACGACGGTCCCGTGGGTGGCCTCCGGGAGCGGTCGGACGCGATCGAGCACCGCGGCAACGCGAGCGGGTGGGTTCTCGCCAACCGCGAAAACATCGATGGTCAGGGGAACAGGGACTGCTCCTCCGACCGTGAGTTCCAGGTTCATCGATCCCGATGGTAGATGGTCAGAGCGGTTCGAAGCGGGCGGTGAAGTGGCGAAGCCACGGAGCCTGCTCCACGATGCGATAGCCGCTCATCTCATCGGCACGTGTCGCGACGTCGATCACGACCTCGGCCACGTAATCGATGTGGCTCTGGGTGTACGTCCGTCGTGGGATGGCGAGGCGGACGAGCTCCATCGCGGCAGCCTCGTCGGGTGATCCCGGTTCGGTTGGGGTGCCGAACATCACAGTTCCGATCTCCACACCGCGCACGCCGCCGTTGCGGTAGAGCTCGACGGCGAGGGATTGCGCCGGGTACTCATGGGCCGGGATGTGGGGAAGTAGAGCCTTGGCATCGAGATAGACGGCGTGGCCACCGGGCGGACGCATCGTGGGTACCCCGGCGGCGTGCACCTTCTCAGCCAGGTACTCGGTCGATCGGATCCTGTACCGGAGGTAGTTCTCGTCGAGCACCTCGTTGAGGCCGCGAGCGACGGCCTCGAGGTCGTATCCGGCCAGACCGCCGTAGGTGGGGAAGCCCTCCGTGAGGATGAGGAGGTTTCGGCACTGGGCGGCGAGCACCGGATCGTTCATGGCGACGAATCCACCGATGTTGGCGAGGCCGTCCTTCTTGGCGGACATGGTGCAGCCGTCGGCGAGCGAGAACATCTCCGCGGCGATCTCGCGCGGCGTCTTGTCCTCATACCCGGGTTCGCGGAGCTTGATGAACCAGGCGTTCTCGGCGAACCGGCATGCATCGAGAAACAACGGCACGTCGAACTCGTCGCAGACGGCACGCGCAGCTCGCAGGTTCTCCATGGACACGGGCTGACCACCCCCAGAGTTGTTGGTGACGGTCACCATCACCAATGGGACATCTCCCGGGTTCGCTTCGAGCGAGGCTCGTAAGGCGCTGATGTCGATGTTGCCTTTGAATGGGAGTTCTCGCGAGGGATCGCTGCCGCCGTCCGTCACGAGATCGAGCGCCTGTCCTCCCTGGTATTCGATGTTCGCCCGAGTCGTGTCGAAGTGTGTGTTGTTTGGGACGACATCTCCTTCGGCGACCATCACCGTGAACAGGATCTTCTCGGCGGCACGGCCCTGATGCGTCGGGATGACCTCTGTGAAGCCGGTGATGTTCTTGACCGTCTCCTCGAAGCGGTAGAACGAGCGGCTGCCGGCGTACGACTCATCGCCTTCCATCATCCCGGCCCATTGCGCGGACGACATGGCTCCCGTGCCCGAGTCTGTGAGGAGATCGATGATCACCTCGTCTGCGTGTAAGCCGAAGAGGTTGTAGCCGGCGCGGAGCAGAGCCGCCTCACGTTGCTCCAGGGTGGGAAGGTCGATGGCCTGGACGGAGTGGATTCGGAAGGGTTCGATGATGGTGCGATATGGCATACCCGGAGTTTGCCAGAGCAGGGGGCGTGAATAGGCTCCGCGAATGGCAACGCTCCTCGGTGAACTCGATCTCCACCTCTTCGCCGAGGGGACGGCCACGGGTATGTGGCGGCATCTCGGCGCCCAGATGCTCGCAGGGGGAGTGCACTTCGCGGTGTGGGCTCCCAACGCATCGTCCGTGTCGGTCGTCGGCGACTTCAATGGGTGGGATCGTGCGGCAACGCCGATGTTCCCGACCGAGTCGGGTATCTGGAAGGCGTACACCGAAGCTCCGCGTCGTGGTGACAACTACGCATACGCCGTCGTCACTCGCGACGGAGTCGTACTCGAGAAGGCCGACCCCTACGCATTTCACTACGAGGTGCCGCCGAAGAATGCGTCTGTGGTCTGGGACCTCGACTACGAGTGGGGTGATGCCAGCTGGATGGCCGAGCGTGGCACGAGGTCCGACGTCCGGGCCCCGATGTCCGTGTACGAGGTTCATCTCGGTTCCTGGCGAAAACGCTCTCCCGCGGAGTCGCTTTCCTACCGCGACCTCGCAGCTCAACTCGCCGAATACGCGTCGTCCATGAGGTATTCACACGTCGAGTTGATGCCGGTCATGGAGCACCCCTACTACCCGTCCTGGGGATACCAGGTGACCGGCTTCTTTGCTCCGACGGCTCGCTACGGCACGCCGCAGGATCTCATGTACATGATCGATCGGCTGCACCAGGCCGACGTCGGTGTGATCCTGGACTGGGTTCCATCTCACTTCGCCACAGATCGCCACGGCCTCGGACGATTCGATGGCACCGCCCTGTACGAGCACGATGATCCGCGGCGGGGGTTTCACCCGGATTGGGGGAGCTACATCTTCAACTACGGGCGTAACGAGGTGCGGAGCTTCCTGCTCTCGAGCGCCTCACTGTGGCTCGATGCCTATCACGCCGACGGTCTACGGGTCGATGGCGTTGCCTCGATGCTCTACCTCGACTACTCCCGAGCCGAAGGTGAATGGGTGCCGAACATCCATGGCGGAAACGAGGACGTCGACGCCGTCTCACTGTTGCAACGTCTGAATACGTCGGTGTATGCGGAGAACCCGGGGATCACCACGATCGCCGAAGAATCGACCGCGTGGGGCGGCGTATCGCGCCCGGTCGATGCCGGTGGCCTCGGGTTCGGGTACAAGTGGGACATGGGGTGGATGCATGACACATTGGATTACTTCCGCCTCGATCCGGTCCACCGCTCGCATCATCAGGACGACCTGACCTTCCGGATGTTGTACGCGTACGACGAGAACTTCGTGCTCGCGTTGTCGCACGATGAAGTCGTCCACGGCAAGGGCTCATTGTTGGCCAAGATGCCCGGTGACGAGTGGCAGCAGTTCGCCAACCTGCGTGCGCTGTACGCCTACCAATACGGACTGCCCGGCAAGAAATGCCTCTTCATGGGTGGCGAGTTCGGCCAGCGTGACGAGTGGTCGGTGGACCGCCAGCTCGACTGGTCGGAACTGGAGCATGACAACCACGCCGGCATGCAGTGTTGGGTCGAGGCGCTCAACGTCGTCCTTCGCCGTGAACCCGCTCTCCATGAACTGGATAATGCGCCGGCAGGCTTCTCCTGGATCGATGCCGGAGACGCTGGAGCATCGGTGTTCGCATTCGCGAGATACGCCGAGGACGGCCGTCCTGTGGTGGTTGTTCTCAACCTCACCCCCGTGCCTCGTCGGGGCTACCGGATCGGCGTGCCCCATGGAGGATCGTGGGAGGTGATCCTCAACAGCGACGACGAGACCTTCTGGGGGTCGGGCGAAGGAAGCCGGGGCAGGATCGAGGCGACCGACGTTGCGATGCACGGCCGAGAGAATTCGCTCGAGCTGGACCTCCCCCCGCTGGGAGCCCTCTTCCTCGCCGGCACCGACGAGGCGAAGGATGAGTCGTGGGATGCTCCTCTTTAGGCGAGAGGAGTGTCGGCGAGCGCTGCGAGGCGGAGGGGATCGAAGCCAAACCCCCCTCCCCGCCGGGACGGCCGGGACTCCCCCCTGAGGTGGAGCAAGAGAGGTCGATGAGGGACGCGTTGGGTCGGTCGGTCCGTTCGTTACGCTCAGGACGCCTCGCAGGGAGAGAGTTGTGTTGAGGAAGGTGGGCTGGGAGCTCCGGTGGCAGATCAGGCGACGGATCGCAGACGTCCGTTCGCCGAGAGTCAACTACACGCGGGGCCTCGACAAGTGGGCGGGCGTCGATCTGACGGCCATCCAGCGGGCAGCATCTCCAGGTGTGGTTCTCTACGGCGGGGGGGCCGTGTGCCCTCCCGGAGTGCGACGAATCCCCGAGGATGTTGGGGCGACCCCCGGCGAGCGACTACAGGGGATCGCGGTGGTGGACGAGACCACGCCGGACGCGACGCGGCGGCGTCTCGCAGCGCTCGCCGGCGAGGGCCTCGGAATCGCGACCCTCAACGCGTTGCGCCTGGGCATCATCGAACCCGTCGCGTCTCGCGCCCTCCGGTTGTCGTCGGTCGACCTCGATGGCGAGTACAACTTCAAGGTCCGAAGTCCGAAGCTCAACCTGCTGTTCGTCGATGTCCCGAAGAACGCCTCGTCGACCATTAAGACGGTCCTGTTCTCACTCGAGAAGGGTGACAACGTCAACCCTGCATGGGCGCGGTACGTCTATCACCGCAGGTGGCAACCGGCGTTCCCCGACATGGTCGTCGACTGGGCGGACATCCCGTGGCAATCGTATCTGAGGTTCGCCTTCGTGAGGAACCCTTACGAGCGGATTCTCTCCAGCTACCTCAACAGCGGATGGCGATTCCGTCACGGAGACAAGACCTTCCGCGAGTTCGTGGCGGAGCTTCCCGACCTGGTGCAACGGCCGAACAGCGATATGCAGGCGATGCACCAGAAGCCGTTCGGGCACTTCGTCCCGCGAGTCGACGGTGAGCTGTTCCTGGACTTCGTGGGACGCTGTGAGTCCTTCGACGACGATTTCAACGAGGTTCTCAGCTCCGCCGGCGTCACCGCTCGTGTCAGCCCCCCCGTCGTGAACGCGTCTGACCACGCCGGCTACCGGGAGCACTACGACGTCGCGTCGCGTCGTGTCGTGGAACACCTCTATGGCGATGAGCTCGAGCTCGGCCGCTACACGTTCTGACCCGGATCCACCGCTGACGGCGCCTTCACCGACGTCATCGCCAACGACTTCATCGATGACATGTCGCAGACGATCGTCACGATCCAGGGCAGCGACATCGGCTTCTGTGCTGAGGAAAACTGCGGTACCTGGACGTACCTCAGTGCGTGATCAATCGGACCGCGTCGGAGCGGGGCGGAGTATCTGGAGCGGCTCGGTCTGAGCCATTGACGCATCGGACGACATCAAGGTCGATGACCTCCTTGGGCATTGAGTAGATGCTCGGACGAATCGATCCCCGATGCGATGTCGGAGTCCGGGAACGCGACCTCCCGGTTGAGCGACCGCCTCACGCGTGCCGCTGGCCGACGAATCCACGATCTCTTGCCTAACGCGGTACGGAGCCGATGCCCGACCCGGGCGACCCGGTAATCGAACCGGAGTACGCGTTCGCAAGCTCGAGTCTCTTCACCATCGAGCTGAACTCGCAACACGGAGTCCCGGTACTCGTCGAGCAGGCGAATCGCGACATCACCTGGAGCGGCCGCGGGATCCAGCCACTCCGCCCGCTCTCGCGGACTCAGGTCTGAATCGGAGTACGAGCCCGAGTGCATGCGGCGCCAGAAGAGGACCTCCTCTACGATCGCAAACGGTCCGATTAATGCCAGCTCGGCCAGCAGATTGCGGTCCGACCCGATCCAGTTACCGTGCAGCTTCGTGCGAGCCAGCACCTCGCTGCGCATGACGCCGAAGACCTGAAAGGGTGAGTAGGTGCGGCAGACCAGATCACGAAAGCGGACCGAGGGGCGCTGGGCCTCGAGTCGAAGGTGATAGTCGTCGACACCGAGCACCCTCCCCTCCCCGTCGATACGACCGATCTTCGAACAGGCAAGCACTGCCTCGGGATGGGTATCGAGCATCTCGACGCAGTGTTCGAGGAACGTCGGTTCGATCACGTCGTCATGCGCGGCCCATTTGAAGAACCGACCGTTCGAAAGCATGAAAGTGGTGTCGTAGTTCTTCGCCGCGCCAAGATTTTGGGGCTGCCGAACGTACCGCACTCTGCTGTCAACCTGCTGGAAGTACCGACATACCTCCGAGGTGTCGTCGGTGGAAGCATTGTCGGAGATGATCAGCTCGAAGTCGGCGTAGGTCTGATTGAGAATCGATCTGATGGCGTCCGCGACGAAGTCGCTGCCGTTGAAAACCGGTAGTCCAATACTCACGTCGGGAATACCGCCGCGTCCCACCTAACCCGCTTCCTCGGTCTCGCCAGACCGACCCTAGAACCACTCAGAGTAGTCGTGGATATCCTCTGGAGCAACCGTCAATCCCCTGTACCCACTTCGAAAGTGGCCGAAAGCGAAGCGCGACGGTCGGTGGGGGTTCACTGATGAGGTGAAGGATGAGCCCGTCAGTGCGCGTAGCCGGGGTGAATGAGCTCGATGTCGTCTGAGCCGCAAGTACGGCAGCGCAGGCGTGGACCGCCGGAGTCCTGAGGCGGTGCGGGAGTTGGCCCGGGACGTTCGGTCGACTCATCGTCTGGGTCTCCAGCGGTCGACGTCGTATCGGTGGAGGCTTGCGCTGCAACGTGGAGATCCGCCCCGCAGGACATGCAGAAATTCGATCTGTGGTGGTGTGTCAAACCACATCGCGGGCAATCGAGCCACTCGCTCAGGTCGTACTCCATGTGCTCGGGGGGTGCAGTCACGACGGGGAGATCTTCCTCGGGCTCCTCGGGAGGGAGAGCGAAGGGCAATGGAGAAGGCTCATTGGGCGCGATGGCGAGGGCATGGGCGTTGTTGGCGATGGTCTGACCCAGTGAATCGAACGAGAAGAGCGCGACCCCCTGGGTGTCGGCGAGAGAAACGGCGCCTGCGGTGAAACCGGTGACCGAGAAGAGGATCCTCTTGGATGTGGGTACTGATTGGCGGAGCATGGCCAACACGGCCGTCTGGTTGATGGGGGAGCGGTCCCACCGAACCCGGGCGGTGATGCTGTCGGTGCGGAGCTCGATCACGCCGTCCGTGGGTTCGGTGATCGAGGTCGGAGCGCCATCGACGTGGTCGAGCCAGAGGAACGCGGCCTGATAGGCCTGATCCAGTGTCAGCTGTGGCGTGGCGTATTTCATACCGCTCTCACTCCCGGCGCCATCATACGAAAACCGTGTCGGCGCCGACCGCAGTCCGTGTTTCCAGACAATGACGTATCGGCGGAGTCACCGGCGGCCTGGAGTCGCAGCAGGCATTGGCAGACTGTGGGCCCAATCGGCGAGAAGGGTGCGGAGCGCAGCAACGAAGGCGAGGGGCTGATCGAGGGTCAGGTGGTGGTGGGCGGCGGGAATCGACGCCACGGGGGCATTGCGGCCCATCAGGTCATACATGTACTCGGCGGTGTCTGTCGGGACGATGACACTGAGTTCGCCCCGGAGTAATGCCACCCGGGTCCGCACTGTGGCCAACTGTTCGCGAAGTGGAGCCAGCGTGTGCTGGAAGACGTTCGGGTCGAACTTCCATGTCCAACCCTCGGCTATTTCCTTCAACGATCGCCTGGCGATGTAGTCGATGATGTACTGGTTCTCGCACGGTTGGTCCGGAACGAGCCGGAAGTGGCCCAGGGCCGTTTCGAGGTCGGGATAGACACCGGGACGCTTGAACACGCGTCCGGCGGCCGCCACCTCCGACTCGGGATCGGGGCGGCGCACCGGGGAGTCCACGATCACGGCGCCTGCGAGCTCGTCGCCGTACGTCGATGCGGTCTGGATCGTGACCATACCGCCGAGGCTGTGACCGACCACGACCGGAGGACCGGGGAAGCCGGCGACCCGGCTCACGCCCAGGACCTCGCGGGCCCACATCTCTTGGGAGTACTCCTGGCGGCGATCGCTGTCGCCGTGACCGGACAGGTCGAAGGCGATGGCATGCCAGCGACGGGCGAACATCGGCGCCAAGAACGACCACCAGTGGGCATGGGCGGCGCCGCCGTGCACGAACACCAAGCCCGGGTTCCCGCGGTCACCCCACTCGATGTAGTGGATGTCGGCTCCCTCGACGTCGACGTAGTGCTCGGTCGATGGGGCCGCTAGTGCGTCGGTGAACCACTGCGGCGCCCCGTCCGAGCCGTCACCCACCTGCAGCCACCTCTTCGGGCAGCGTGAACCAGCGCAGGTTCTCGAAGTCGGCACTTCGCTCGAGTATCGGGACCTCGCCGGGAATCTCGGCGGTGTCGACGATTGCTCTGGCGGTCTCCAGAAAGGCTTGGAGTTGGTTATCGCCGACCTCATCGGCCGTGAAGGCATACGCCACTCTGCCATCCGAGTAGTCGATGTCGTTGAGGCTCATCGCGGCCTCACCGCGTCCGGCGACGTGGGTCCACAGGGCGGTGTCGGCATTGAAGCGGTAGCTGGGAAGCAGCTTCCAGCCCTCGTTGGCGACGATGTGGACGGCTTCGAGGACATACTCGAAGACGGCCTGGCTGACGAAGTAGTTGAAGTTCACCCGCACCCAGCCCGGCTTGATGCCTTCGCAGCCTCTCACCACCTCACGCTCGAAGGCGCTGGACTGCTCGATGTCGATTCCGAGCAACCGGTGGCCGTAGGGGCCCGCACAGGAACATCCACCCCTGGACTGGACACCGAAGAGATCGTTGAGGAGTGCGACGACGTAGTTGTGGTGCAGGTAGCGGTCGCCGTTGCGGATGACGAACGACACGATCGACAGGCGATCGGCATCCGGATTGCCGAGGATCTCGATGTTCGGGTTCGCTTGCCATGATTCGATTGCGCGCTGAATGAATGACGCCTCGAGGTCACGGATTCTCTCCGTGCCGACGGCATCCTTGAGTTGGAACACGAGCCCGGCGCGGATGGACTCGACGATCGCGGGTGTCCCGCCCTCCTCCCGGTGCTCGGTGCTTGCGAGGTATCGATGCCGCTGCGGGTTGACGTACCAGACGGTACCGCCCCCCACCACGGCGGGGACGCGGTTCTTGGCGATCTCCTTGCGGGTGACGAGAACACCCGGTGTGCCGGGCCCGCCGATCATCTTGTGCGGGGAGATGAAGATGGCGTCCTTGTACGCCAAGGGATCGTCCGGCGGGTTCATCAGGATCTCGACGTACGGAGCGGCTGCGGCAAAATCCCAGAAGCTGAGTGCTCCGTACTGGTGGAGCATTGACGCGATCGCTCGGGTGTCGCTGATGATGCCGGTGACATTCGATGCCGCGCTGAAGCTGCCGATCTTCAAGGGGCGGTCCTCGTACTCGGCGAGTTCTCTTTGTAGATGCTCGAGGTCGATGTGTCCGTCAGGATCCTCGCCGATCGTCACGACGTCGGCGATCGACTCCCGCCACGGCAGTTCGTTGGAGTGATGCTCGAACGGTCCGATGAACACCACGGGGCGCTCCTCCGGAGGGATGGATTGGGAGAGCCCATAACGGTCCTCGAGATTGTCGGGGATACGCAGGCCGAGAATCCCGATCAGCTTGTCGATGGCTCCCGTCGATCCGGAGCCGGCGAAGATCACCGCGTGCTCGTCACTCCCTCCGACGCAGCGCCGGATGATTTCGCGGGCATCCTCCCGGAATCGCGTGGTTTGCAGGCCGGTGCCGGACGACTCCGTGTGGGTGTTGGCGTAGAGGGGGAGCACGACGTCACGGATGTAGTCCTCGATGAACGTCAGCGACCGACCCGAAGCCGTGTAATCGGCGTAGACGACGCGGCGCCGTCCATAGGGGCCGGGCACGGTGTGATGCGAGCCGATGACCGAATCCCTGATGGTGGCGACGAGATCCATGGGCGGCAGGGTAGGCGCCAGGAGCAGGCGAAGGTCACGCCGCGATGGGTCGACAGACCTTGCATCCGCGGTACCCCAGTCTCTCGGCCTCGTCGGCGGAGCGAAACTCCAGGCGGTTTCTCTCGCTGATGCGACGGCCGTGTCGGCATGTTGGGTAGCAGTACACGCCGGTGGTTTCGCTGCCGACGAAGCGCACGTTGCGCCCGGCCGTTTCCTCGATCTCGGTCACATCGAGCCCCTCGGCCTCGAGAAGCTCCCGTTTCATGCCGGTTCCGTAGGCGTAGTTGCCGATGCGCCCGTCTGTGCGCACCACGCGGTGGCACGGGATGAGGATGGGCACGGGGTTGCGGCCGAGTGCCGTGCCTACAGCCCGAACCGCTCCCGGGTTGCCGATGGCGGCCGCGATCCATCCATAGGGACGGATCTCGCCCGGAGGGATCTCGGCGCACTTCTCGAGGACGGCTCGCTGGAACGATCCGAGGGCAGAGAGGTCGATCGGCAGATTACCGAGGCGGCCGGTCGCAAGCGCCCGGGCCAGCTTTCGGTCCAGAGCGGCGGGAACATGACCCGCCGGCCGGGCGGGTCGCGGATGCGACTCCTCAAAGGCGTCGTCCGACCCCACCACCGATACCGGGATGCATGTAGTGATGCCTCGCGGGTTCCACGCCACGTACATCGGTTCGATCGGCCCGTCGACGACGGCATATTCGTCCCAGAGGCCGGTGCCCACCATGATGTTCTCGAACACCCATGCCGGTGCTGCGGTGTTCAAGTCCTCGAGGTCTCGTTCGATTGGGTCGCTCATTGTGTTGCCTCCGCTTCCAGGATGCGCCTGAGGCGTGCAATGCCCCGATGCACGTCGGCCTTCACCGTTCCGGCCGGCCTTCCGGTGGCCTGCGAGATCTCGTCGTAGGAGAGGCCGACGACATGGCGGAGCACCACTGCGGACCGTTGCGTTGCGGTGAGACGCGCCAGCCGCGTATCCCATGTCGCCGCCTCGGCCGACGCGATCGCGGCGGACTCCGGACCGGGTTCGAGCGATGCCTGATCGGGAAGCTGCGACGGCACGGGGTTCTTGCGGCGGGCGCTGTTCCGGCACAGGTTGATCGCGATCGTCCACAACCACCCGTCGAGCTTCAACGCCTCGATCCGTGCGTTGTCGTAGCCGGCGAGGGCCCGGTAGGCCCGGATGAACGTCTCCTGGGTGATATCGGCTGCGTCTGCGTGATGACGCACGATTCGCATGACACCGCCGAAGATCTGATTCTGTCTCGAGCGCACGAGATCCGGAAAGGCCGTGTCGAGATCGTCGGCGAGAGCGCTGGCCAGGTTGATGACTGCCGTCTCCATGTCACGAGAAGAACCCGTCCGGGGTGTCCTTGGTTGCACTATTCAGAGGCTCAGGCTTGCGTTGAGCTCGTCGAGCAGGTCTTGCACCCGGCGGTCGATCTCATCGCGGATGGTCCGGACCGCATCCACGGTCTTCCCGGAAGGGTCGGTGATGTCCCAGTCGAGATAGCGTTTTCCGGGATATACCGGGCATGCATCGCCGCAGCCCATCGTGACGACGACATCGCTCTTCCTCACCGTGTCGTCGGTCAGCAGCGTGGGGAAGCGTTGCGACAGATCGATCCCCTTCTCGAGCATGGCCTCGACGACTGCGGGGTTGATCTCGTCGGCAGGGGCCGACCCTGCGGATCGCACGACGACGCGGCCGGCGCCATGGTGGTCGAGGAGCGCCGCAGCCATCTGCGATCTCCCGGCGTTGTGGACACAGACGAACAACACTTCCGGTTTTCGATCCACGTCTACCCCCTTGGCCATCGGTGCGACCAGCGTACCGAGGCTGCGAGCGCGGTCCGGCGGTACGCTCGCCGGCGAATGACCCGCCCAACCTCCGTCCGCACCGGGGTGCTCCTCTCCCTGACGGCTGCCTTTCTCTGGGGTGTGAGTGGTGCTGTGGCAGCCGACGCGTTCTCCGAGGTGTCGCCGGTCCGCGTGTCGCAGGTGCGGGCCATGCTCACCGCTCTCATCCTCATCCCGATAGCCGTGTGGCGCGATGCGTGGCGACCGTACGGCATGCTCGGGTGGTACGCACTGCTCGGCGTCAACCTCGCTGTCGTCAACGTGACGTTCTACTGGGCTGTGAACCGGCTCGGAGTCGGCCCGGGTGCCACGATCCAGTTTCTCGGACCGATTCTCGTTCTGGTGTGGATGGCGGTGGTTCAGCATCGGCCGGTATCGGGATTCGCCTGGGCTGCAGCCGCGGTAGCGATCGTCGGCGTGGGCCTCGTTGCACAGGCCTGGCAGCTCGAGGGCGCAGATTGGCTCGGCTTCGTCGCCGGGCTCGCTTCCGCCATCACCTTTGCTTCCTATCTGCTCCTCGGTGAGCACCTCGGCCACCGGGCGCCGATCATCACCGTCATGACGTGGGGGTTCGTATCTGCCGCCGTTCTCTGGGCCCTCGTAGCCCCCTTGTGGTCGTTCCCGACGGGTCTGAGCAACAAGGTGTGGCTCGAGTTGCTGTGGGTCGGAATCCTCGGCACTGCTGTCCCGTTCCTCGCCGAGTTCAACGCGTTGCGGCGAGTTGCGGCCGGCATCGTCGGCATCGTGGCGACGAGCGAGCCGGTGTTCGGCGCCGCCGCGGCATGGGTGCTACTCGACCAGCAACTCGCTTCGGTGCAGATCCTCGGTGGCATCATGGTGATCGCAGCCGTTGCCTCGATTCAACGCTGGGGTCTTCCCGAGCACGAAGTCCCATACGAGGCGACCCGGTGATGAGCGGGGTGCCGGCCGTTCCGTCTTCCGTCGTCACCTCCTGCTGCTGCGGTCACCGCCGTGTCGCGCTTGGGTCTACGTCTTCGAGGGCGACCCCGACCGGGGTCGATTGATCGGCTCCGGCGACTTCGGCAACGAGTCCAGCGCCTGGTAGCTTGGTTTGGTGAGGATTTTCCGTCGTATCTTCGTGGCCGTCACCGTTCTCAATCTGCTGTTCGTCACGGCCGCGTTCATCGTGAAGAAGATCACGCCGCAGTTCGGGGACGAGGACTCCGACTCGTTCTCGGTGCTCGCGGCGATGAACGGACTCGAGTTCGCCAGCCGTGCTGAATCCCTCACCACCGGTGAGGCCACGGCCTTCCTCGGCGGGATCGAACTCGATCTGTCGCGGGCGCACATCACGGGTGAGGCGCGTCTGGAGGTCAGAGCGATCATGGGAGGCATCGACGTTGCCGTGCCCGCAGACTGGCGTGTCGAGATGGACGCGCGTTCCTTCGCCGGAGATGTTCAGAACGCCACAGACCCGGATGGTGTCGAAGACGATGCCCCTGTGTTGATCGTCACCGCGGATGCCTGGTTCGGTGGCGTGCTGATACGGGCGAAGAAGGTGGAGCCGGTCTCCTGAGGGTCCTCCGGATCGGCTCGCCTCAACTCACCGAACCCGTGTACACGTTGAAGTCCGCACCGCGGAGGAATCCGATGACCGTCATCCCGAACTCCCGTCCGAGGTCGATGGCAAGGGTTGAGGGCGCCGAGACTGCAGCAAGAGCACCGATGCCGGCTACGGCGGCCTTCTGGACGATCTCGAACGAGATGCGACCGGAGACCATCAGGATGCCGGTGACGGGCCAGGCATCCCGCGATGCGCGTCCGACGACCTTGTCCACGGCGTTGTGTCTGCCGACGTCCTCCGCGATCGTCATGAGCTCACCGTTCTCCCGGAACAAGGCGGCGGCGTGCAGTGCGCCGGTCGCCTCGAACGTCTCCTGACGCTCCCGCATGCGCGCCGACAGGGTGAGCAGGGTCTCGGTCGTGACGGTCACCGCGGCGGGAAAGGCGGCCGCCACGCGTACGGCATCGATGGAGGCCTTGCCGCAGATGCCACACGACGACGTGGAAAAGAAGTTGCGGCGGAAGCGCTCAGGGTCGACGTCGACGCCGTCGGCGAGCACGAGGTCCCAGCGAGCATCGTCTTGATCGCCAAGCGCCTCCACTGCAGCCAGTTCGTCGGGCCGCAACACGATTCCTTCGGTGAGAGCGAACCCGGTTGCCAGCATCGCGTCGTCCCCCGGCGTTCGCATGATCACCGCCAGTGGCACACCTTTGAGGCGGATCTCCATGGGTGCCTCGACGACGACCCGGTCGTCGCGAAGTTCATGGGCGGCCCCACGATGGCGGGTTACGGCGCGTGAGGCCGTCTCGGCGCTCATCTGGACGCGAGGTGATGGTGGAACGCCGTCAGGTCGTCCACTGTGGGCTCTGCTCGACCAGATACATGCTGATGTTGTGGACACGGTCGAGGACATCGCACATCGCGTCCTGGCGGAACATGAGGTCGACGAGCGAGACGTCGAGCTTGCCGACCAGGGAGAGACGCCGCTCCTCGCCATCGGCGAACGCGCCAAACGAGTCGACCGCCGACGCCTCGATGGGGAGATCGACTCCGCCCATCCCGGCCAATTCGGCCGAGAGGACGAGAAGGTCCGGGGGGCTCGTCATCGGTGGCAACGCCCAGTTGAAGAAGAACGACACCACGAACTCTCGCTCCGGGTCCTCGGAGATGCCGTCTTTCTCGTTGAGGCGGTCTTCGAGTCGGAGCAGCAGTCTGGGATCGACATCGATGGCCATGTGGAGGTCGAGCGGCCCGTCGCAGGCCTCTTCGGGATGGACGTCGATCTCCCAGGATTGTCGGAGCGTGTACGTCTCCACGAAGTGGCGCTCGTCGTGCACGTGGAATCCGTGCTCGATGGCGTGGTCTTTGAGGTAGGTGATGGTCCCGGCGAGGTCGACTGCCATGCGCCCAGGCTAACGCCGTGCCCCCTCTTCGGTTTTGGCGTAACTCATCGCGCATATGCGCGATGAGTTACGCCAAAACCATCGTCACTCGTAGCTGATGGCGTCGAGGATGTTGAGGCGGCTCGCCTTGTAGCTCGGGTAGATCGCGGCGATCACGCCGACGAATCCCGAGAGCAACACGAGAGCGATCAGTTGCAGCCACGGGATGTCGAAGCTCCCGAGGCCCTCGTCGGCGAGCGATTGCACGACCGCCCAGCCGAGGAACACGCCGAGGGCGATGCCGAGCAACGCGCCGAAAAGGGAGATGATCACCGCCTCCCAGCGGATCATCCGGCGGACGTTGCGCTGCTGCATGCCGATGGCACGTAGCAAGCCGATCTCCCTCGTCCGTTCGAGGATCGACAACGCGAGTGTGTTCGTGATGCCGAGCATCGCCACGATGATGGCCAGGAACAAGAGCCCGGTCACCAGTCCGAGGAGCTGGTTGATCTGCGCTTCTGCTTCGGCGACGACCTCCGACTTTGTTTGGACGTTTGCGTTGGCGTAGTTCACAGCAACCGTCTCCACCGCCACCTTCCCCTCGCTGATCGCCACGCCTTCTGTGAAGTTCATGAACACGATGAAATCGGTGCGGGCGGTGAAATTCTGCTCGTAGGTTTCCGTGCTGATCCAGTAGTTGGTCCCGAAGGCCTCGCCGCTCGCGGTGCCGATGATCTCGGCTTGCTGTGGCCCGGTGAGTGCGTACTCGATGGAGATCGTGTCGCCGATCGACCAATCCTGATCGGCGAGGTGCTCTGGGTCCACGAGAACGCCCCCACCCCCTGCGAGGGCATTGAGCGCACCGGGCGATGCCTCGAGGGCGTACACCTCTGCGATGGTGGTTGGGTCGATGCCCATCAGCTGTGTGTCGGAGGTGCCGGTGGTCTCCTCGACGCGGATGGCGCCGAATTGGAGAGGCGACACGAGATCAACCTCGTCGAGCTCGGCGACATCGACAGAGAACGCCGGACTGAGGCCAACCTCGAAGTTGGTCGACTGCGCTGATAGATCGGCTGGAAAGTCGTTGAGAATCGACTGCTCGATCGTCTCCTTGATCGATTCGGCGAATACGGCAACGAACACGACGAGCGCGACGCCGATCATGAGCGCTGAGGCCGTGGCGGCGGTACGCCTCGGCTGACGCCGTGTGTTCTCCTGGGCGAGCTGCCCGGTGACCCCGAACATCCTCGGGAGGGGCCAGCCAAGCACCTTTGCCATCGGTCGTGCAGCGAGCGGAGCCAGGATCGATACGCCGACGAAGATGATCAACGCACCGATACCGACCATCAGGAGTGCGTTCGCAACATCGACGAACAGCCCGACCAGGAGAAGAAGAAGTCCGACCGCTCCAACCGCGATGCCCACGATCGCGCGGGTGTGAAGCGAGCGACGCTTGGGGCGCGCCGCCTCCTCGCGCATGGCTGCGACCGGTGGAACGCGTGCCGCCTTGCGTGCCGGGAGCAACGCCGAAACGAGTGTGACGGTGACGCCCACCACCATGCCAACCACCACGGTGCGCGGAAGCAGGCTGAGTGATCCAGAGGGGATGTCGATGCCGAGGGCTCCGAGAAGCGCGTAGAGCCCCCGCGCCAACAGGACGCCGAACACGACGCCGACGATTGAGGCGAGAACGGCGATGACCAAAGCCTCCACGACCACCATCAGGGTGATCTGGCGCCCCGTCGCCCCGATGGCGCGAAAGAGGGCCAACTCCCTGGTCCGTTGGGCCACGATGATGCGGAAGGTGTTGCTGATGATGAATGCGCCGACGAATACGGCGACGGCCGCGAATGCCAGCAACGCGATGGTCAGGAAGCCGAGACCCTGCGAGATCTCATCCAGTTGCTCATCGGTATCGGCCTCTCCGGTGATCGCATCGATGCCTTCCGGCAGCGCGGCGGCGATCCGCTGTTGGAGCTCATCCGGGTCGACGCCCGGCTCGCTCTGGACGGTGATGGTCGTGAGTCGGCCCTCCAGGTCGAAGGCCCGTTGCGCCTCTGCGAGGTCGAAGCCGGTGAGGGTCGCGCCGAGCAACGCGTTGTCCTCGCCGAATGAGATGGTCCCGACGACCTCGAAATCCTGGGGGGCTTTGATGAGCAGTACGGTGATCGTGTCACCGACCGAGATGTTGCCGGTCTCCGCGGTCGTGATGTCGATGACCGCCTCTCCCTCGCCCTGGGGCCCGCGTCCTTCGACGAGCGTGGTCGGGTTGAAGGCGGCGACGCCCGTCCACGAGACACCGATGGTCGGCGGTCCCTGGCCCCCAATGGCTTCGCCGTCGGAACCGACCACCTGGGCGAAACCATCGACGGCCGGGTCGGCGATGGCGACACCGTCGACACCTGCGACGAGGGCAAGTGTCTCCTCCGGCATCGACAGCTGCTCGGTGCCGAACTCCGGCTCGGTTGGACGCACGACGACATCGACGCCCGCGTTGATGTCGGTGAGCAGTACATCGAACTGAGCATTGATGGTGTCGGTGAATACGAAGCTGGCGGCAACGAATCCGACGCCGATGACGATGGCGACGCCGGTGAGGACGAGCCTGAGTTTGTTCGCCAAGAGCCCCTTGAGGGCGGCGCGCATCATCGTCAGTCCCCCAGGTGCTTCATCTTGTCGAGGACTCGTTCGGTCGTCGGCTCGGCCATCTCGTCGACGACGTGTCCGTCATCGAGAAACACGATGCGGTGGGCGTAGCTGGCATCCAGCGGGTTGTGGGTGACCATGACGATGGTCTGGCCGAACTCGTCGACGGCGCGCCGCATGAAGTCGAGGAGCTCGCCCCCGCTCTTGGAATCGAGGTTCCCGCTCGGCTCGTCGGCATACACGATCTCCGGCTTGGTCACGAGCGCTCGTGCCACGGCAACCCTCTGCTGCTGGCCACCAGACAGCTCGGATGGGAGATGGTCGAGGCGATCCTCGAGGTCCACGGCGCGGATCACACTCTCGTACCAGTTCTCGTCGGCCTTCTTTCCGGCGATCGAGAGCGGCAGGAGGATGTTCTCCTTGGCGGTCAGGGTTGGGATCAGGTTGAAGGCCTGGAAGACGAACCCGATCTTCTCGCGACGGAGGAGCGTCAGGTCCTTGTCGCTGAGCGAGCCCAGTTCCGTCTCCCCGATGTAGACAGAACCCGAGGTCAGGTCGTCGAGGCCGGCGAGGCAGTGCATGAGTGTCGATTTGCCAGATCCGGACGGACCCATGATGGCAGTGAAGCGACTCTTCTCGAATCCCTCGGAAACGCTGCGAAGGGCGTGGACTTCGGCTTCGCCCTCTCCGTAGATCTTCACCGCGTCGGTGATACTGGCGGCGAGCGTTGTGCTGGGAGCGGTGGTCATGTGGTGCTCTCTCTCGTTTCTCCGTTTTGGCGTAACTGGACACGAATATCCGTGCCCAGTTACGCCAAAACGGGGCAGATGGCCGGTTCTACGAGTCGGCGAGGCGCCTGTTGGCCTCGTCGAGACGCTTGGCAAGTTCCTCGATGACGGCGAGTGCCACATCGGGGTTCGTCTTCAGATACGGCATGAAGTCCCAGCTGGCCAACTGCATGACTGTTGTCGTCGTGGCGGCAATGACGTCGGCGGTCCTCTTCATGTTGGGAACGACCAGCGCCATCTCACCCACGTGGTCGCCGGGACCGAGGGTGCTGATGACGACGCCGTCCTTCACGACGTCTGCCGAGCCTTCCAGGATGACATACATCGCCAGGGCCTTGGTCTGGTCGCTGCTGATGATCGTGGCGCCCTCCGCGAAGGAGCGATCCTGTGTGATCGAGGCCAGACCCTTGAGCTGACTCTCTTCGAGGGCATTCAGCAACGGCGACCCGCGGAGCGCTTCGATCCTGTCCACAACCCATTCCTTTCGTTGGCACTGCAGCCTAATGGGGAGCACAGATCTCACCGGCTGGGACGTCAGATGACATCCACCCGGTATCGGTGCGAGAGCTCGCTGCGGGCCCAACGCCGCCACTCCGCGAATGGAGATCCGACACGCGCGCGGGACCATGAAACGCGGAATCGGTTGCCCTCGACCACGACAAGGGGAGCCCCCGGGCGGTATCCCGCCTTGTCGAGGATCCTCGTGGTGAGAGGCGGCTTCCCAGGGAGCAGCGTGATCGGGCCGATGATCTCAGCGAGCTGAGCGCGTATCACGACGCCCGAGCGCATGGTCGTGCCGCCGAGGCGTACGAATCCCGTGGCGATTGGTTGTGCCGGTGGCAACAGCCCGATGGCCGGCGTTTCGGTGAGATCGGCCGACGCGTAGATGCCGCATGTGCACGCAGGGTCGGGTACGGACGGGTGATGACGACCGCCTGGTCGCGGGGCACCGCTCACGATCCGGGTGGCGGTGTCGTCGGCCGTGCATCGCGCCTGCAATTCCGGTCCGTGCCATGGAAAGCCGAAGACGCCTGTGAGGATCGCCGTGGCCCGGTGTTTGGGGTCGCGGTGTGGGGCGATCACCCAGGTCCGCCACACGACGCGAGGCGAAGGATCGAGATCATCGACCGGTGCAACTGAGTCCGGTCTCGTGAGCGATCGATTGACCATAGGTGACGCTCCTGGACGGAGCGTACCCCACGAAAACGGAGACGGGGCCGGTCCCCCTTGCCTCCCGGCCCCATGTCCGTGTTACTTGTCGGCGTCCAGCTCCCCACTCTCGCCGACGAACACCGCAATCACTCCAGGTTCGGCGATCTTGAGCGCCGTGACCTCGTGGTCGTATTCGCTCAGGATGATGTCCGGATCGAGGTTGGCGTCGGTGCCGACGAATACGGCTGTGATGCCCGGCGCCGCGATCTTGAGCGCCGTGACCTCGTGGTCGTATTCGCTCGGGATGATGTCCGGATCGAGGTTGGCGTCGGTGCCGACGAATACGGCCGTGATGCCCGGCGCCGCGATCTTGAGTGCCGTGACCTCATGGTCGTACTCGGACGCCACCGGTGTGTCATCGGAGGCGAGAAGCGCCCATGTCGCCGCGGCCGCGATCACTACCACGATCAAAGCGGCGCCGAGCCAGAACCACCGAAATCCGGTCTTCTCTTCTACCGGAGGTTGCTCCGGAGGCGCCCTCTTGGTCGGTACTCGATCCTTGGTGAGTACCACGACATTCTCCTTCCCTTGCAGCGGAGGCCTCGCCGTTCAGCCGGAGAGAGCCTGCCGCCTCTGCTCAATGGTTCTGTACAACTGGACATCGTCGACCGACCGCTTCCGCCCAGCTAGAGGAGGAAGGCACTTCTTCGCTGCTCACGGACGCGGAGACGGGGCCCTCGGGCCCCATACCCACCTTCTTGGATCTCAGTCCGCTCAGGCAGCCGGCCGAAATTCGAGCTCCTCCGCTGCCTCGGCAGCGGACCGGTCGAACACCAGGACCCGATTGCCGACGACGGCCGGCGTCTCCGGCATCAGTTTGGCGCCTGTAAGGACGAGCGAATTGGCGATCGTCGAGCGGATCCGATGGAACGGGCCATGTCGCGAGCGGCGCTTGACCATGCCTGCCCTGTTCTCGAGCAGATCCTGATACGCCCTGGCGGATCCGTAGTCGGCGTAATTGGCGAAGTTCATACTTCCTCCCTCGAACCTGCTCCGATGTATGCATGAAGGACCGCCGCGGTTTCGGGCACCACGTCGGCGCGCAGGCTGTACTCCTTGTCTGATCCGAGCGTGACCTTCACGAGGCCGGCAGCCCGCAGGAGCATCAGGTGGTGATGCAGGGTCGACTTGCTCGCATCCATCTCTTCGACGAGATCGGCGAGCGATGCCGGTCCTCGCGACAACCGCCGCAGGATGCGCAACCGACGTTCATCACCGAGTGCCTTGTAGGTCTTGATGAGCCATTGTGGGGGGGCGTCCGGATCCGCCTCGAGGTACTCGTCGGCTACCGGATACGACATGATCAGGTGATCGCGCGACTCCGTGAAGACGACCCACGGCCTGCCGACGATGGATGGGATGAGCATGATGGGGCGCTGATAGCCGGTTCCCTCGATCGAGATGCCGTTGGTGGTGATCTCGACGAGCCGTTCCGGCGACAGCCGGCGTGCCATGGAGCGGCGGGCTGCGACGTCTCGCTCCAGAGCCGGCCGGAATTCTGCCTCGTATTTGGAGAAGATGTCTTCCTGGGCGCCGGTCAACGCATCGACGAACAGACTTCTCGTCTCCGCCGGCTCCAGGGCAAGGAGCGAGCGGAGCGTTTCCGTCCACTGCGGCTTGTCGGCGAACTCGGGGAGCGACAGCACCTCCTCGAGCGCTTCGGTGTTGCCTTCGGCGGCATCCGCAGCGAGCTCCCTGGCGTCGTCGGGGACGATGCCGTGCAGCATGAGCAGCCGGAACCGCAACTCAGCGGGATCGTAGGAGCCGAGGAACTCGATGAAGTGGTCGATTGAGCCGTTGTCTCCCTCTTCCGGGAGCAGCGACATCAGGCCGACCCAGGCCTCACCGGAGCCAACATTCTTCAACAAGCCGCGCGTGCGCTCCGAGAGTCGGTCGGCGAACTCGGCGAACCACTCCGAGCCCAGGTCGTAGGTGTCGGTCCGCCCGGCGGCGGATTCTTCGCAGCAACCGTCCAGTACCCACAGGCCGATGAGGAGATCCGCGGCCGAATGAAGGCCGATCTGTACGACGGCAGGCGTGCTCGGCCCTCCGGTGAAATCTCGAACTTTGGTATCCATGGGCGGTTCTCGATCTGTGAGAGGAATATCGACTCTGTTCGAATATTATCGAACAGATCGAGAAATGTCAAGCGCCGTCGTCGTATTCCGAAGAAAACCGAACGCTACAGAGAGAATCGATCGATCAGCGGGTGGTGAGGGTCACAGCCACCGTGGTGCCGTCGGCGAGATCCATCGATGCAGCGTCCCCTGCGGTGTAGGTCCGCAGCACCGTGATCAACTCATCCATCGTGTCGACCCGAGTACCGCCGAAGGCGGTGATGACGTCGCCCACCTCGATGCCGGCGCCTGCCGCTCCAGAGTTGGGGGTCACCTCGACGACCTCCACGCCGATGGGTTGACGGCCGCCGTCCGCTCGATCGGCGAAGGCGGTGGTGCCCGTGATACCGATCAACGCGTGGTCGACGTCTCCATCGGCGATGATGTCGGTGACGACACGCTCCACGATCTCGATGGGAGTGGCGAAGCCGATTCCCTCGACACCAACCTGGCTCACGCCCACTGCGGTGGTGATGCCGATCAGACGTCCTTGAGAATCGACGAGGCTGCCGCCGCTCGAGCCGCTGGTGATGGGGGCATCAGTCTGGAGCATGCCGTAGAGGATCGTTTGCGCGTCGGTCTGAACCTCGCGTCCCAGAGCTGAGACCACACCGACCGTGAGTGAGGGGCCACCCTGAAGTCCGAGCGGGCTCCCGACTGCCACCGCGGGGTCACCCACCCTGAGTCCAGCTGTGGAACCGAACGAGATAGGTTTGAGGTCGGTGGCGGCGATACGGAGCACAGCGAGATCGGTGAGCGGATCGGTCCCGACGATCTCGGCGTCGTAGACCCGCGCATCTGACAGCACGACGCGGACGTCCTGAGCGCTCTCCACGACGTGGTTGTTGGTGACGATCAGCCCGCCGCCGTCGACGACGACGCCCGACCCCGACCCGAATTGAGTGAAGCCGTCCCCTTGCTGCTGACCGATCTCGACGGTCACGACCGAGGGGATGACGGCGAGCCCGATGGCGGTGGCGTCGACGCCGGTTGTCGAGGAGCCCGTGGTGATGATCGTCTCGGTGGCTGGGGCGGCCTGCTCGATGACGACGGGTGCCGGCCCATCTCGCAGGATCACCGCCCCGGCCGCGCCGAGTCCGACGGCGACGACCACGACGAGACCGCCGGCGAGTGCAGCCAGTCCTTTGCGATGACGTCGCGCCGGAGGATCCGAGTGGGGGGATGATCCCGTAGCCGTCTCCGGCTCTTCCGAATAGATGGTGCGCTCGTCGATGGTCATCTCTCTCTCCGGTATGCCATTTACAGGTTCGTCGATACAACCGAAAGGCGACGTAAAGGCTTCCTGAGAATGCCGTGAGAAGAGACGGACAACTCCTCAGAGCGGCCGCTGCGGGGTGGCGGCCAGGGCTTCCTGCATCGCGTCTACTTGTGCTTCGGTGACGATGGTGTCGAGACGTCCGCCAACCGCGGTCTCGAGCGCGGCGAAGAACTCGCGCTTCTGGTTGGCATCGAGTTCGTCCAGAGTGTCTTCGAAGTCGACGATCAGCTGCTGACGCTGCGCATCGCTGAGCTCCGCTCAGCCGCCAACTCAAGAACTCGGTGAGTAAACCACCGAAGATCGGCCCGACTGCGGCCGCCGTTGCCTGGAAGCCACCAAGCACGCCGAAGGCCATGGCGCGTTTTGCACCCGTGTAGTTCACGAGGGCGAGGTTCATCGCCAACGGCAACAACGCGGCTGCGGCGATGCCTTCCACGATCGACCACCCAAAGCCGAGCACCCAGATGTTCCACGAGAAGGTGGCGATCAGCGTGCCCGCCCCGTAGATGAGGAGCTAGACCGTGAACACTCGTTTCGAGCCGAGAATCGTGCCCAGCTTTGCTCCTGTGAGCATCAACGACGCCATGGTCAGGGAGTAGATGGCGATCACCGCCTGGACGGCGGACACCGTGGTGTTGAGATCCTGGGTGATCTGCGGCACCGCCACGTTCATCATCGAGGTGTCGGGCACGATGATGAACATGGTCAAGCAGAGGGCGACCAGCGCTTCCCACGTCTTCAGGAACGGTGCGGTCCCCGCTTCTTGCTCGCTCACGGCGCCGGACAATACCCAAGAACCGTTTTGGCGTAACTGGACACGATTATTCGTGTCCAGTTACGCCAAAACGGACTTCTTCAGCAGATCTCGCCGATTTCGCAGACGAGGCCCGACACCGCTGCCGGATGGCGCTCCTCGAGGAAGCCCCGAATGCCTGCTTCGAGGGGTTCGAAGGGCTGGTACCCCTGGGTCACGGCGTAGACCGTTTCATCCTCTCGGAGGTAGAGGCTGGGGAAGCCGGTGGCGCCGAGGCGCTGCGCCAGCGAGAAATCGGCCCAGGTGGCCTTGAGCAACTCTTCCGATGCCAGCGCGGCCACGAATTCGTCGGGGTCGACATCGAACTCACCGAGGAGAGTCGGGTAGACGGCGGGATCGGTGATGTCGATGGCCTCGGCATAGAAGGCGCGCTGCAGGCGGGCGAAGAAGGGCATCGTGTCGGCAGGGCTGATGGTCCGCATCGTGACGACTGCGGTATCCGGTACCAGGGTGTCGTATCTCCAATCGGACCGGTCGAGCCCGGCGGGATTGAAGGGCTGACCGCTTCGCTCCTCCACTTCATACCAGTGATGGAGCAGGAACTGCCGCAGCCGATCGTCGAGGACCTCCGCGGACGGCCCGGGTCGCAGGCCGCCGGCAACGACGCTCAGCGGGAAGTCGAAGCGCCCATCGAGGCTTTCGACAACTGGGGCGAAACCCCAGCACCACGAGCACATCGGGTCGCCGACGTAGATGAGCTCGAGGTCGGGAGTGGTCATATACGGTGAAACGTAGTTCCGGACAGCGTGTTCCGTGTCTAGATTCACGAATTGGGGATCGACAAGGGACACGGATGTACTGCTCAAACTGCGGTGCGCAGATACGCGAGGGCGCCAAGTTCTGCTCTGAATGCGGGACAACGATCGCGCGTGGTTGTCCCAACTGTGGCGCCGAGTTCGCGGCGACGGACAAGTTCTGTGCCGAATGCGGTCACCATCTCCAGGTAGCTCCGGCGGCTGCCCCCTCGCCCGCGGTTGCCGAGCCCACGCCTGCGGAGGAGAGGCGGTTCGTCTCGGCATTGTTCGTCGACCTCGTCGGCTTCACCCCGCTGACGGAGGCGAGGGACTCCGAGGAAGTCCGCAACATGCTGACGACCTACTTCGACCGGGCTCGCGAGATCGTCGATCGCTTCGGCGGGGTCATCGACAAGTACATCGGTGACGCCCTCATGGCGGTGTGGGGAGCACACACGGCCCACGAGGACGATGCAGAGCGCATGGTGCGCGCCGGCCTCGAACTCATCGAGGCAGTCGAACAACTCGGCGTCGAGATCGGTACCGAAGGACTGACGGCCCGTGGCGGCGGACTCAGCGGAGAGGCGGCCGTGGGAGGGGACGGCAATACCGGCACCGGCCTCATCATCGGCGACATCGTCAACATCGCCTCTCGCCTCCAAGGCGCGGCGCCGGCCGGTGGCCTCATCGTGGGTAGATCGGCGATGGAGCTGGCGAAGGGGGCAGTGGAGTTCGAGTCGGCAGGGGAGTTCGAGCTGAAGGGTGTATCTGAACCCGTCGAGGCCTGGCGGGCCGTACGCGTGATCGCCGGCCAGCTCGGACGCAAGGGCGCTCAGGACGGTGTCCTCATCCCACCGTTCGTCGGCCGCACCGACGAGCTGCGATTGCTCAAGGACGCCGTGCATGCCACCGCGCGAGAGCACCGCAGTCGACTGGTGTCTATCGTCGGTCAGGGCGGCATTGGCAAGTCGCGTCTCGTCGGCGAGTTGTGGAACTATCTCGACGGGCTCTCGGAGACCACGTACTGGCACCAGGGAAGATCTCCGGCGTACGGCGACGGTTTGGCGTTCTGGGCACTCGGTGAGATGGTGCGACAGCGCTGCGGAATCGCCGAGACCGACGACGCCCACAAGACCCGCACCAAGCTCCGCACGACCCTCGCCGAGTTCATCAGCGACGGCGACGACCGGGCGTGGGCCGAGCCTCGAATCGAGGGCCTTCTCGGTGTCGCCGACGTGCCCCCTGGCGACCGGGCCGAGCTCTTCGCCGCGTGGCGAATGCTCTTCACGAGCGTGGCGCGGCGAGGCAACACCGTCATGGTGTTCGAGGATCTCCATTGGGCCGACGACGGACTCCTCGACTTCATCGAGGAACTGATTGCCATCTCGGCCAAGTCCCCGATCCTTGTCATCACGCTTGCCCGACCTGAGCTCCTCGACCGACGGGTGGGCTGGGGCTCGGGTCGGACGAACTCGATGGCGCTTCATCTGGCACCGCTTGCTCCGACGACGATGGAGGCGCTGATCACGAGCGTCGTTCCCGAGGCGCCCGAGCAGATGGTGACCGGATTGGTGGACCGGGCCGATGGCATCCCTCTGTACGCCGTCGAGATGTTGCGGATGCTCGCGGCGCGAGGTCTCATCGAAGCCGACGGGGCCAACCGCTTCCGGGTGATCGGTGATGTGGCAGAGATCGAGATCCCCGATTCGCTGCAAGGCCTCGTCGGGGCCAGGATCGATCAACTCAACGATGCCGAGCGCAGTGTGTTGAACGACGCTGCTGTGCTCGGGCAGTCGTTCACGCTGGACGGCCTCGAGGTGTTGCGTCGCGAGTCGTCGATCGATGAACTAGCGACGGTAGTCGAGCCACTGGTGAACGCGGAGATCCTCGCCGTCAACCGTGACCCGCGGTCACCGGAGCGGGGCCAATACCAATTCGTGCAATCCATCATCCGCGAAGTTGCCCACCAGCGGATCCGAAAGGCCGACCGGCTTGAAGGTCACCTCGCCGTTGCGGAGTATTTTGAGTCGCTCGACGAATCCGAACTCGCCGGCATCGTCGCCAACCACTACATCGAAGCGCTCGATGCCGCAGCGGATGGCCAGCAGCGCGATGAGCTTCGCACCAAGGCCGTGGGCTCGCTCCTCATTGCCGTCGACCGAGCGGCCATGCTGCAATCACACGCTCAGGCGGTTCGATTGAGCACTCAGGGCGCCGACCTCGCCACGGACGCTCGGCTGCGAGCCGAGTTCCTCATGCGGGCGTGTACCTCGGCTTTCGCCGTTCTCGACGATCGGGCCGAGGAGTTCGGCCGCGCCGCGATCGACGCTTTCGAGGCCGTCGGCGATGCCGTCGGCGTGATGCGGGCGTCGACCGTACTGGGCAAGATCTTCAATGATCATTTTCGCGCCGATGAGGCCGTAACGGTGCTTGAGGACGCCATCATCGAGGTCGATGAGCCCGCGGCGGAGCATGCCGAGGCGATGGCCCAGCTAGCGAGGTCCTACGCGCTGAACCGCATGTACGGCGAAGCCCTGCCGTGGTGTGATCGCGCCTTGGCGGTGGCCGAGCGTCTTGATCTCGTCCCGGTGTTCACCGATGCGCTGATCACCAAGGGTGTCACGCTCGGCTCACAGTTTCGACTTCGCGAGGGTCTCTTGTTGACCGAGGCCGCGCTGGCGCTGGCGCGCGAGCATCAACTCACGCACGCCAAGCGCCGTGCCCTCAACAACATCGCGTTCCTGTCCTTCAGCGACAACCTCAACGACCCACGGACGTCCGAGGAACGCCTCGTCGATGCGAAGCGGATTGGCACTCCCCGAGGGATCGCCGAGGCGTCGATCGATCACGCCGGAACGTTGACGTGGCGATTGCAGTGGGACGAGGCGGCCGAGCTCCTCGAGCAGGTCGACTACGACGCCTTGGCCGATCTCCAATTCGACTACGACGACGTAGTCTGGATGCGCCGCCAGCTCGCCGGCGAGGGTCAAGACGCTCGCGCCTTCTACGAGTCGGCGTTTGCGACCCGAGCGTCGACCGACGCCCAGATGGCTCTCCAGGAGGCATGGCAACGGTGCCTCGTCGCATACCTCGCCGGTCGGTTCGAGGAGGTCTTCGCATACGCCGACTCCATCACCGAGAAGACGCCGGGAAGCTTCGAGGTGTGGTGGTCGCTCCTCGCTGGGCTTCGTCTACGGGACGCGGGCCGGATCCGGTCATTGGTCTCCACGATCGGCGCCATTCCATACCACGGTCGCCACATCGACGTGATGCGTCATTTGGCCCGGGCCGCAGACGCAGCATGGTCCGATGACGATTCCACCGCTCGCGACGAGTTTCATGCCGCCGTAGACCTGGTCCGAGTGGTCTATTCCCCGGCATTACGCGCCATGGTGCTGGCCGAGGTTGCGTCGCTGGTCGGCAGGGACGATCTGCTCGGGTACGAGGCTGGTCGTGAGGCCTACGATCTCGTTGCACCGGTCGGCGCCAACGGGCTCCTCGAGCTGCTGTCGGACGGCATGTTTGGCCCCGAAGAAGCGTCGATCGCTACAGCCGGCTGAAATTTCAGCGCTCCCGTTCCAGTATGGCCTCGACTCCGAGGTATTTGGGGAGCGCCGGCCCTTCGTTGAAGTGACGGATGATCACCCGGTCGCCGGTCGCCGTGAACTCGCTGCTCCAGGTCCAGGTCGCGCCTTCGGCGTCATAGGTGGTGGAGACTGCGAAACCGTCGTCTGTTGCCTCACCGACGGAGACCATGACGAGCCCTGAGGTGTGCCACGAATCGACCCAGCAAACGGTGATGCCTAGCTGCGAGTTGGCGATGAGAGCGAAACCCTCCACCGCCTCGCCCCCGATCTCCCCGTGATACTCCTGAACGAGGTCCCTTCCTCCGAGAATCGTCCGAAACGTGCATTCGGTGGCGGCTTCGGAGTGGAGCACGTCCGGTTCGATCCATGTGCGCCAGGTGCCCTGCCAGCGTCCGACGAAACGGTCGAATTCGGGCCGATCGGCGTCGCTCATGCGCCGGCGAACCTGATGCCGGCGAGATCGGCCATGGTTCGGTCGAACGAGGTGAGGTCGTTGCGGGACAACTCGTTGAGGTGGCGGTGGCCGCAAGCTCGGGCGAGGACCTTCATCAGCTCGACGGCAGCGTCGAAGAACCGCCCAAGTCGCTGAGCCGCCTCGTCCACGGGGAGCCTTGCCCGGAGATGCTTCTGTTGGGTGGCGATGCCGACCGGGCAGTTGTTGGTGTTGCAGGCGCGCATCCCGAGACACCCAATTGCTTGCAGAGCAGAGTTGGAGAGGGCGATGCCGTCGGCGCCGAGCGCCAGTGCCTTCACGAAGTCGGCCGGAGTCCGCAGGCCACCGGTGATGATCAGCGTGATGCCGTCGGCACCCGACCGATCGAGGTGGCGGCGGGCCCGAGCCAGCGCCGGGATGGTGGGCACCGAGATGTTGTCGCGGAACAGCAACGGGGCCGCTCCGGTGGCGCCGCCGCGGCCGTCGAGGATCACGTAATCGACTCCCACCTCCTGGGCAGCGTCGAGGTCGTCTTCGATGTGCTGTGCGGAGAGCTTGAAGCCGATCGGGATCCCGCCGGTTCGTCCCCGGACTTCGTCGGCAAAGGATGCGAAGTCGGACGGTTTGGTCCACTCGGGGAATCGTGCAGGGGAGATCGCGGTCTCACCCGGAGTCAGGCCGCGGACCTCGGCGATCTTACCGACGACCTTGCTCCCGGGCAGGTGGCCACCCGTCCCAGTCTTGGCGGCCTGTCCACCCTTGAAGTGGAAGGCCTGTACGACGTCGAGCTTGTCCCAGGAGAAGCCGAAGAAGCCCGACGCCAGCTCATAGAGATACCGTGTGTTCTGCTGTTGCTCCGCCGGGAGCATTCCGCCCTCGCCGGAGCAGATCCCGGTGCCGGCGAGTTGCGCGCCGCGGGCGAGAGAGACCTTGGCCTCCTCGGAGAGGGCCCCGAAGCTCATGTCCGATACGAGGAGCGGGACTTCCAGCGTGAGTGGCTTGCCGGCCTTGGGCCCGATCACGATGTCGGTGCCGACGTCCTCGTCGTCGAGCAGTGGCGGCGTTGCCAGTTGCGCCGTCAGCAGCTGGATATCGTCCCACTCCGGGAGCTTGTCCCACTCCACCCCCATGGCTGCGACCGGGCCGTGGTGGCCGACCCGCTCCAGGCCGTGGACGGCGAGCTCCCTGATGAGCGACACGTAGGGCTCTGCAGACGTCCCGGTGGGATCCTGGTACACGCCCTGGTACGCGTCGCGCCGATACGGCTGAGGATTGCGGCTCCTCCAATCGACGATCTCATCGGCATCCACCCAAACGGTGCCGTCCTCGATCCATGCGGTGAACTTCTCCAACCGCTCATCGTTGTGATACTCAGAGATGCCCGACCGGTAGCGGTAGTCCCACGAATGGAGTCCGCAGACGAGGTTGTCCCCCTGGATGGCGCCGTCGGCGAGCAAGGCACCGCGGTGCTGACAGCGCCCGTAGAGAACGGAGACATTGTCTCCATCGACCCAGCGGATGATCACGAGATCGACGCCCTCGACGAGGGCGTATGTGGGCGTGAGTGGTTCCAGCTCAGCCCAGGTCGCGATGCTCTCCGGTCGCACTGAACTCCTTCGAAATGAGATCAGGACTCTACGTTGCCCTCCACCCACGATTCGCGCGTGCTTACAACCACCTGTGACGTGGCTGTAAGCACGCGCGATGGGTGTTTAGCTGCAGCCCTTCGAGTCGCCGCAGTTGAGGCAGCGGTAGCAGGAACCGTTGCGGACCGTGATGTGGCCGCAGGTGTCGCACAACGGCGCGTCGCCCATCTTGTCCGCCAGCATCGTTTGCACGGCAGCCGTCTGCATCTCGGCGGCAGATGGTCCATCGCCGTTCGAGCGCATCGCCATCGCCCCGGGACCATCGGAGAGTTTCGCTCCGGCGCCGGCTGTCGCCACCGTTTCGGTGTCTACGAAGTCGGCTGCCGCGGCCTGGGCCGCGATGTCGACCTCCATCGCTGCATCGGTCAGGTCGAGTTGGGTGCCGGCTTCGACGGCAGCGCCCTTGGCCGGTTCGGGAAGTTCGCCAGAGCGGTCGGGCGGCACCTGGGCCAGTTCGTCGCGCTTGAGGTACTCGATGCCGACGGCACGGAACACGTAGTCGATGATGGAGTTGGCCATCTTGATGTTGGGATGACCCTCGACCATGCCGCGCGGCTCGAATGTCTGGAACGTGAACGTGTCGACGAACTCCTCGAGAGGGACGCCGTATTGAAGGCCCTTGGACACGGCGATGGCGAAGCAGCTCAAGACACCGCGCAACGTCGCTCCCTCCTTCGCCAGGTCTACGAAGAGCTCACCGAGGGTGCCATCGTCGTATTCGCCGGTGCGGAGGAAGATCTTGTGACCGCCCACCCGTGCTTCCTGCGTGTAGCCGACGCGTCGCGCCGGGAGCAGGAAGCGAGGTCTGGGCAGGTCGGCATACGCCTGGGTCGGGGAGACGCCCGGTTGGAACATGCCGCCGTGGATCATCACCTCGGTGGCGACGGCATCGTCGAGACCTTCCGGCTCGTCTTCGGCAGTCCCTTCGTCGGACGAAGCAGACAGCGGTTGGCTCGCCTTGGAGCCGTCGCGGTAGAGCGCCATTGCCTTCAGCCCTAGTTCCCAGGACAGGCGATAAGACTCCTCGATCTCTTCGACCGTCACCTCGTTGGGCATGTTGATGGTCTTCGAGATCGCGCCCGAGATGAACGGCTGTGCCGCCGCCATCATCTCGATGTGGCCGGTGTAGTGGATGAAGCGCTTGCCGTACTTGCCGTTGCGGTTGGCACAGTCGAAGACCGGGAGGTGTTCCTCGAGCAGACCAGGGGCACCCTCGATGGTCTGCCGTCCACAGATGGCATCGTTGGCTTCGGCGATCTGGTCCTCGGTGAACCCGAGGGCGGCGAGCATGTCGAAAGACGGCGCGTTGTATTCGTCTGCGGTGAAACCGAGTCGGGCCATCGTCGCCTCACCAAGGGTCCACTGGTTGAACGCGAACCCGAGCTCGAACACGCCGGGGAGTAACTGCTCGATCTTGTCGACGTCCGCCGCAGTGAAGCCCTTGGCGATGAGCGTCGCGGAGTTGATGTGGGGCGCGCGGTGCAGGCTCATCGTGCCGACGACAAAGTCGATGATCTGGGCGATCCTCGGTTCCGAATACCCGAGCTTGCGCAGCGCCGGCGCCACCGACTGGTTGGCGATCTTGAAGTATCCGCCGCCGGCCAGTTTCTTGAACTTGACGAGGGCGAAATCGGGCTCGACTCCTGTGGTGTCGCAGTCCATGAGTAGACCGATCGTCCCTGTGGGAGCGAGCACCGTCGCCTGGGCGTTGCGGTAACCGTGCGCTTCGCCCAGTTCTACGGCCTTGTCCCACGCCGTCCTGGCCTCAGCGAGCAGGTCGGCAGGCGCTGCGGTTTCGTCGATCCCGGAAACGTGGTGCGACACGTAGTCGTATTCGTCCTGGGGGACGTCGTACGCCGCGCGCCGGTGATTGCGCATCACGCGGAGCATCGACTCCGCGTTGGGGGCGTACTTCGGGAACGGCCCGAGGACCTCGGCCATCGCCGCGGACGTCGTGTAGGCGTGTCCGGTGAGGATGGCCGTCAAGGCGCCGGCGATGGCGCGGCCTTCTGCGGAGTCGTAGGCGATGCCCATGCGCATGAGGAGCGATCCGAGGTTGGCGTAACCGAGGCCGAGCGTCCGGTAGTCGTAGGACCCCTGCGCGATCTCGGCGGAGGGGAAGTGAGCCATGGTGACGGAGATCTCGAGAACGATTGTCCACAACGTGATGGCGTGGCGATAGCCGGCGGTATCGAATGTCCCCGACTCGTCGTCGTAGAACTTCCCGAGATTCAGCGACGCCAGATTGCAGGCGGTGTTGTCGAGAAACATGTACTCGGCGCATGGGTTGGAGGCCCGGATCTCACCCTCGGCAGGCGACGTATGCCACTCGTTGATCGTGGTGTGGAATTGGATTCCGGGATCTGCACACGCCCAAGCCGCGTGTGCGATCTTTGACCACAGCTCGCGAGCTCTGACCGTACGAAAAACGGAACCGTCGTAGCGGGCGATCAGGTCCCACTCTTCGTCGTTGGCGACGGCCTGGACGAACTCGTTCGTGACCCGCACCGAGTTGTTGGAGTTCTGCCCAGACACGGTGGCGTAAGCCTCGCCGTTGAAGTCGGCCGCGTAACCGGCGGCGACGAGCGCCCGCACCTTGTCTTCTTCCTTGACCTTCCACTCGACGAACGTCTCGATGTCCGGATGGTCGACGTCGAGGATGACCATCTTGGCTGCTCGCCGCGTCGTGCCTCCGGACTTGATAGCGCCTGCTGCGCGGTCGCCGACCTTGAGAAAGCTCATGAGACCCGACGACTTGCCGCCGCCGGAGAGCGGCTCGCCCTCGGCCCTGATGTGAGAGAAGTTCGAGCCGGTCCCGGAACCGAATTTGAAGAGCCGGGCCTCCCGGATCCAGAGATCCATGATCCCACCGGGGTTCACCAGGTCGTCGTCGACACCCTGGATGTAACAGTTGTGCACGACGACGCCATCGACGACATACGACTCGTCATCTCCAACCTGGAAGTTGTACACCGTTCCAAAGAAGGGCTCGGTCGTGGTGCTCGCGATCGGGTAGGCGACGCGCCCATCGTCCAGGTAGCGGACGATGCAGTGAGGCTCGCCATTCGCCGTCACTCCGCACGCCTTGGCGAGGTCACGTGCATCCCTTGCCGAGATCTGGACCCGATAGTGCGGAACGGTGCCGCCAGGTTGCACCCTGCCTCCCGTGATCGATGGTGCATAGCCCAGCGATCGAACGAGCCTCCAGATGCCTTCGGCGAGATCGCGATTGGAGTGATCGAAATCGAGACCGACGAATCCTGCCGAGTGGTGTATGCACCCATCGGCTGCGAAGAGCCCGGCGAGCAGTTGAATCCTGTGCTCTCGGGGCAAGTGATAGATGAATTCGGGAAACGTCTTGCCGGCGAATCCCTCACCGAACGTCTCGATGAAAAACCGAGCGATCGGACGACGAAGGTACCGCAGGTGTGCAGTTCGTTGACCTTTGGCGTACTCAACGCTCGTGGTTAGACCGAAGACGTTCTCCATCAAAACCGCCGTGTCTTCGATTCCGCTCGTGTCGTCGGCGTCGAAGGCGAAGGCGATTCCGGATGGTTGCCCATCGCGTGACTCGTGGAGGACGCTTCCGTCACCCAACCATCGCCCGATGAGGCGCATGGCGTCGGGGCGAGTGAGGTTCGCGTAACGGTTCATCTCGGGATGGTGGCCGCTATTGAGCGTCGTGATCGTGTGTTCCTCCACACGGTAATTGGCGCTGAGGCCATCAGCCAGGTCGAACGGTTCGGGCACTGACTCATCGGCTACCGGATCGGCGACGACGACGTAGTCACCCTTGCCGAGCTCGCCGGCCGCGATCCACTCAGGGGTCGTTGATCCGCGTCGAAGCGCCAGGATCGGGTGGTTTCGGGTTGCGACCAGGTCTGACGCCGACAACTTGCGAATTGCGATTCGGACCAGGTCGTCCTCAATCGTGCGTTGCATCGTCCGAACGACGCGTTGGTAGCGACCTCGGTGGGTGAGAACCAGATCCCCGGTCTCGACCTTCTCGATCGGTGAGAAGCCCTCCCTGGTCATCACACGGGACCCTTCCGGAAAACAAGCGTGAGGGGTGGGACGGCTGTAGGAATCCGGCGACGACGTCAGCTCGTCGGTCTCGGGATCGACATAGGAGAAGCCTTGAGCCGGACCGGAGATGCCGTATCGCTGGAACAGCCCGGTGTTGAACCACTGCGGTGAGTTGGGGGCCGCCATCTGGTGCAGCAGCATGTATGCCAGCTCGTCCTCGAACACCGCGGCGTCGGCGTCCGTGGCGAAGTAGCCGTGCTTCTCGCCCCACCATCGCCATGTGCTCGCCATGCGCTCGATGACCTGACGTGCAGAACGCTCGGGACCGAGCACCGGCTCTCCGCCATCGTCGACGATCGGGTTGCCGTCTTCGTCGACCTGCGGCACTCCCGCCTTGCGAAAGTATTTCGACACCATGATGTCGGCTGCCACCTGGGACCAGGCCGCCGGGATCTCGGCATCCTCCATCTCGAAGACGACCGAGCCATCCGGGTTCGTGATCCTGGAATCACGCTTCGACCACTTCACGGTCCCATACGGGCTGACGCCTTCGGTCGTGAAGCGACGCTCGATGGTCAACCCGGTGCGTGTTGCGGTCGTCGTGCCCGATGTCCCTGATGAATTCCCTGATGAATTCCCTGATGAATTCCCTGATGTCGTCCCTGATGTCATGTCTTCCTCCCAGAGGCTCGTCCCGTCCCTACCAATGCCTACCCATCAATACCATGTCCCGCCGACACTTCTTGCCGCGTAGTCCGGCCCTGTCCTGGCTTCTTCGCTGTGGTGGTTATCCACAGACTCGTCCACTGCTTTGCCCGTGTTTTGCTCCCAATCCTCTCCAAAACACAACATCTTGGGGTGGGGAAGCAATCTGAACCCGAGATGTTGTAGGGCCACACGACTGTAATTACACGCGCGTCATCCGTCAACCGTATCCGATCCGAACGCTCTCGGGCCGTTCACGGCGCGGGGAAGTGCCCGGGAAGTGGGGGAAGGCTGACAGTTGTAGGACCGTTGCATCGGCCTCGGCAACCCCACCCGGTCTCGGGATTTCGCGTGGATCGGATTCTTTTCGCGCTTCGCGCGGTGGGGCCGTTTGGCCCATGCCAGCGGTTTGTGCACCTTCTAGTGTCGCCATTGCTGGGCCTAGCTGCCCACGTGATGAACGCTCAGACGGGAGGAATTGAATGAGGAAACCAACACCCTGGAGATCGCTGCTCCTGCTGTTCGCTGTGCTGGCACTCGTCGCTGCCGCATGTAGCAGCGACAGCGATGACACCACGACGACGACGGCGGGCGAGGCCGCTACGACGACGACGGCGGGCGAGGCCGCTACGACGACGACGGCGGGCGAGGCCGCTACGACGACGACCGCGGCCGCCGCCGAGCCGCTCACCTTTGGCATGATCCTGGTCGGCCCGGAGAACGATCGCGGCTGGTCCCAGGCTCACCTCGAGGGCGGGCAGTACGTCGAGGAGATGCTCGGCGCCACGATGATCAAGATCGACAGTGTGAATCCTGCCGATCGGCCCGAGACGACGGTCGAGCAGATCGTCGACGACATGGTCGCCCAGGGTGCTCAACTCATCTTCATGACGTCGGATGACATGAAGGACGGCGCGTTTGCGGCGGCAGCCGCCCATCCCGATGTCCCGATGATCTGGTCGTCCGGTGACAACGCCTGGATCGATGGTGAGGACTACCGGCCCGAATTGGCGAATCTCGGCAACTCGATGGGTCAGATGGAGTTTGGCAAGATGATCGCCGGCTGCTCGGCCGCGTTGACCACACAGACCGGCAAGATCGCCTACCTCGGTCCGCTCATCAACGACGAAACCCGCCGACTCGTCAACTCGGCGTACCTCGGGGCGAAGTACTGCTGGGAGACCGTGTTGGGCAACGACTCTGCCGACCTCGGCTTCGAGGTGAACTGGATCGGCTTCTGGTTCAACATCCCGGGCGTCACGCTCGATCCGACCGAAGTCACCAACGCGTTCTTCGATGGCGGGGTCGACGTTGTGATCTCCGGTATCGATACGACGGAGGGTTTGGTCGTGGCCGGTCAGCGGGCCGCCGCCGGCGAGGCCGTTTGGTCTGTGCCGTACGACTTCGAGGGTGCGTGCGATGAAGCTCCGGAGATCTGTCTGGGTGTGCCGTACTTCAACTGGCGGCCAGACTATCTCCGCATCGCCAAGTCGGTGCAGGGCGGCACGTTCCAGGCCGAGTTCAACTGGAACGGACCGGACTGGTCGGACATCAACAACCTCGACACGACGGCGATTGGTTGGATCACCGGTGATGGTCTGAGCGGCGACGCGAGCACAGCGCTCGACGCGTTCATCGCTGGGCTCGCCGACGGCTCCATCGATCTCTACACGGGCCCCCTCAACTTCCAGGACGGATCGGAGTCCCTGGCAGCCGGCGACACGGCCACCGGTGTCGAGGTTTGGTACACGAAGCAACTGCTGGAGGGGATCGAGGGCGCAAGCTCCTGATTCCGCAGGTAGGTCACCGAGAGGCAGGTTGCGGGATGTGGGGAGGCCGATTGGTCTCCCCACATCTCTGCACGGGACCACTCGCCCCATCTAGCCTCGGCGAGCGATGACGCTTGAGCTGGTCGACATCCACAAGCACTTCGGTGCGGTGCGCGCCAATGACGGCGTCAGTTTCTCGGTGGAGGCCGGCGAGCTCCACGGACTGCTCGGTGAGAACGGGGCCGGCAAGTCCACACTTATGAATGTCGTGTCCGGGTTCATCGAGGCGGACTCGGGAAAGGTGATACTCGACGGCGAGGTCCTGGACTTGCGCTCGCCCGCCGATGCCATTGCCGCTGGCATCGGCATGCTCCACCAGGACCCGCTGGTGTTCTTGCCGTTCACGGTCCTCGACAACTTCCTTCTCGGCAGTCCGGGACCCGAACGGATCGATCGTAAGGCCGGGGCCGCCGAACTCGAGCGGATGAGTGGCGAGCTCGGATTCACCTTCGATCCCGACCAACAGGCCCGACTGTTGACGGTTGGGGAGCGCCAGCAGCTTCAGATCACCCGGTTGTTGTGGCTGGGCGCCAAGGTGCTCATTCTCGACGAGCCGACGACCGGCATCTCGGCCACACAGCGTGAACAGCTCTTTTTCGTCCTGAAGCAGCTCGCAGACGAGGGCCTCATCGTTCTCTTCGTGAGCCACAAGCTCGAAGAGGTGGAGGAACTGTGCGACTCGGTCACCGTCATGAGGGCCGGCAGGGTCGTCGGCGAAGCCACCATGCCGGTGCCTCCGTCCGAGCTGGTCGCGATGATGTTCGGAAAGGTGATCGAGGCACCGCAGAGGCCGAAGCCGGTTGTAGGTCCCCCGGTCCTCGAACTCACGGCGCTCGATGTGACAAAGGGGACCGCAGATCTCACCGGCTTCTCGTTGACCGTTGCCGCCGGCGAGGTGATCGGGCTCGCCGGGCTGGAAGGCAGCGGCCAACGCGCGTTCCTCGATGCTCTCGCCGGCCTTGTTGCTCCCGATGGGGGAACCGTCGTGCTCGACGGTTCCGACGTGACCAAGCTCTCGTACCGGCAACATCTCGCCGCAGGAGTGCACTACCTCCCTGCGGGACGGTTGGAGGAAGGCCTCGTCGAGGGCCTGACGATCGAAGAGCACGTTGCGCTGACCGCGAAGGAACAGCCCTTCTTCATCGACTGGGGAGAAGCCGAGTCGGAGGCCGACTCGGCCATCGACGACTACCGCATCAAGGGAACCCCGGAGAGCACTGCCGAATCACTGTCCGGAGGGAATCAACAGCGGCTGTTGCTGGCGATGATGCCGGCCGATGTGGACCTGTTGCTCATGGAGCATCCCACCCGCGGTCTCGACCTCGAGTCTGCTGAATACGTGTGGACCAAGATCCTGGAACGGCGAGACGATGGCACATGCATCCTGTTCGCTTCAGCCGATCTCGATGAGCTGCTGATCTACAGCGACCGCATCCTCGTGTTCTTCTCGGGCCGTGTGATCAAGGTCCTCGATGCGGCAACGGCGGATGGCGAGGAACTCGGCTATCTGATTGGTGGGAGGGAGCGGTCATGACGACGAGGACCTGGGGTTCCGTCGCAGTGCCGACCGTGGCATCCGTCGGTGCTGCTTTCGCGCTCTCCGCGTTGTTGCTTTGGCTGGTGGGAGCCCCGCCGCTGGAAGCGGCCAAGCTGATCCTGCAGGGAGCGTTCGGGTCCGCGGACAAGACGGCGAACACGCTGTTGGCTTGGACACCATTGGTGCTCGCTTCGGCGGGATTAGTCGTCACGTTCGCCGCCGGGATGTGGAACATCGGCGTCGAGGGCCAGATCATCATGGGTGCCATCTTCGCGACGTTCGCCGCTCGCGAGATACCGGGACCTGCCTGGGTCGTCGTTACTGCGACCTTGATTGCCGGAGCCATCGGCGGTGCGCTTTGGGCGCTTCTCGTTGGGCTGTTGCGCACGAAGGGCAACGTCAACGAGATCTTCGGCGGCCTGGGCCTCGATTTCGTGGCGTTCGGTCTGGCGACCTATCTGATCATCGGGCCGTGGTCCCGCCAGGGGATCGCCTCGACGAGCGGTACCGACATCTTCCGCGAGGAAGCCTGGCTCCCCACGATCACGTTGTTCGGCGCTTCGATGCCGGTCCTCGCGGTCGCGATGGCAATCGCCGCCACCGTGGTCGTCTACTACTTGCTCCGAGGCACGCGTCTCGGACTGCGGTTGAAGACAGTCGGAAAGAGCCCACGTAGCGCCTACCTGCTCGGTATCCCCAACGATGCCTACATCCTCTACGCCTTCGCCATCGGTGGCGCGTTGGCGGGTATCGCCGGCACGGTCCAGGCAACCGGATTTCACCACAAGCTGGTGCCAGCAGTGTCAGGGAACTACGGATTTCTCGGCATCCTGGTGGTGCTGCTCGCAGGGTTCTCCGCGAAGTGGATCGACCCCATTGCCCTGTTCTTCATCGCGGTGGCGGCCGGAAGCACCCAGTTGGATCTGCGCCTCGACCTCGACTCGGCCTTCGGGGACGTTCTCCTCACCGTGACGGTGTTGTTCGTCCTGTTCGGCACGGCCATTGCAGCTCAGAAGCGCCGCAGGCGCGCAACGATGGGCGCTGAGCCCTGATGGATTGGAGTGCCACCCTCAATTCCGTCATCGCCGCTGCGGCTCCGCTCGTCTTCGCGACAATGGGCGAGACGATCAGCGAGAAGTCAGGCGTCATCAACCTGTCTCTCGAGGGCAGCATGCGGCTGGCCGCCATGGTTGGGTTCGTCGTGGCTTTCTGGGTCGGCCATGCGCTGGCCGGGTTCGGAGCCGCGATCGCGGTCGGCGCGGTGATCGCCGCGATCATCGTGTTCGGCAACATCCGGTTGAAGATCAACCAGATTGCCATCGGCTTCGTGCTCTTCCTCCTGGCGGTTGCACTGGCCTCGTTTCTCGGAGACTCGTTCGTCGGCGAACGCGGCCTTCGGGTTCCACCACTTCCCATCCCCGTGCTGAGCGACATCCCCTTCTTCGGGAAGGTGCTGTTCGACCACGACCTCGTCGTCTACGGCAGCTTCCTGGCGATCTTCGTCACCTGGTACTTGTTCTACCGGACGCGGGCCGGATTGAGCCTCCAGGGCATCGGCGAGCGTCCGGAGGGTGCCTTTGCACGCGGCATCCCGGTGAACAAGCTGCGCGCCCTGTACGCAATCATCGGAGGCGCCATGGTCGGGTTGTCCGGCGCGGCGTACTCCCTCGACATCAAGCTGGGTTGGCGAGAGACGCTCACCCTCAACCTCGGGTGGATTGCACTGGCCATCGTCATCTTCGGTGGCTGGCACCCGGTGCGGGTTGCCATGGGGTGCTATCTGTTCGGCATCCTCCAGGTGGCGGCCTTCGAGCTGCAGAGTGTCTTTCCCGGCGTGGCACAGGTGCTGCCGATCGCCCCGTTCCCACTCATGATTCTCGCCCTGGTGATGATCTATGCCGGTTGGTTCGCCCGCCTCGGCGACCGATGGCCCAAGGCCAGAGGGTGGCTCATCTCCGAGCCGCCGGGCGCCATCGGCACCATCTTCGAGCGTGAGTAGCACCGTTTTGGCGTAACTGGACACGAATATTCGTGTCCAGTTACGCCAAAACGGTGCTAGGTGGCTGACGAAGAAGTGGTCTTCGTCGGGGTCGGTTCGGGCGAGTGTTCGGTGGTGTTGATCGGTTCGGACGCTGGCGCGCTGGGGCGGTCATGCATGGGCGAGGCCT
>Ga0255055_10000134_pt1 | contig 53582 bp, 43 predicted proteins | sample JV7_2_27_MG_FD_188633 | JGI IMG/M metagenome (GOLD analysis project Ga0255055, IMG submission 188633) | Seawater microbial communities from Jervis Inlet, British Columbia, Canada - JV7_2_27 | ecosystem: Environmental > Aquatic > Marine > Inlet | place: Canada: British Columbia | collected... | reverse complement strand
GCCAGCAAGTAGTCGGCGTCGTCGTGACCGGTCCAGAACGCGTTCATGCTGTTCCCGATCGTCAGCCCCTTCGTCCACGGTTCGACCTCGAACACTGTCCTGTATGCCCTCACATCCAGCTGCCCGTCGGGCCCGTCGTAGCGCCACAGTGCGGACGCCGTGGGCCTGAGGTCGCCGATCCCGAAGCGCCCTGTGAGCAGCAGGGTCGTGAACTTCGGCCCTGGCTGGAGCTCGACTCCTATCCCCAGCGAAAGGGCCTGCACTCGGTTGTACTGCACGATCTCGGCGAAGTTCTCCCACGCGACCTGCAGCTTGCGCCGGCCCGTCCACTCCATGGGCAGCTCGTACCTCAGCTCGCTGAGCCGGGCAAACGACTCGCGGTAGTGCTTCTCGTCCGCCTTGTCCAGTTTCACCTTGAACTCGGTGTCCCACTCGTAGGCGGCCAGGCTGTCGGAGGAAGGCACCTCCACCTCCCAACGGCCGTCACTCCAACTGCCCGCGTGTACGTAACCCTCGCCGCGGCGGTCGTCCCGCGCCTCGCGGTCCTCGTCGGTCGGCTCCCCCTCGCGCTGGCGTTCGCGTCGCGCCCGGCGGACGGTCTGCCCCTCCAGGCTGTCGAGCGGCACCACGAACTCCAGCGGCGGGGAGGTGTTCACCTCGTACTCGCTGAACGTGACCATCGCGCGCGCGGGGATCGTGATGTCCAGGATGAAGGGAATGTCAGCAGTGAGCGCGAGCAACTGGCGCCGGGGCATCCAGTAGAGGTTGTCCACCAGCGCGTACTCGATGTCCGCCTCGACGCTCAGGTATTTCGCCACCTGGCGGTTCTCCTCACGGCTCTCTGCGCTGTCCTCCGGTGTGCCGTCCTCCGGATTGTCCCACAGGTACTCGCCGATGAAGATCACCATCAGCCGCACCACATCGCCGGTATCCATATCGAGCCACATGTCGCCCGATACGAGCGCCGGCCCGAAGCTCTTGGGCCGCACCGCCATCTTCGCGGCCCGCACGGTCCGGTTCGGCAGCACGAGCTGCACGGAGTCGGTGATGGCGAAGCGGTAGTAGTGCTCCGCGCCGTCGGCGAGGGGATGGAGCACGGCGGTCTCGGGCACCCCCATCACCCTGATGCTGTCCCCCAGGGAGCGCGGGATGAACCACGGCCGCTCCGGCACCATGTCCTGCCGCAGCTCCTCCTGAACATCGTCCTGTATGTCGGCGCCGAACGCGCGCAGCATCCGGAGTACCGGCGCCCTGCTCCGTGCTCCCAGCACCTCGACCTTCAAGTCGTTCGGCTGACGCCAGGTCACGCGCGCTCGCGACTCGTGCGCCAGGAGCGTGTTGAGTCCGGCGAACCGGCTGCGCCCGGCGCGGGCCTCCATGCGTGTCTCCACGATGGCGCGGTAGTCGCGCACCACAGAGTCCTGTACGATGTGCCGCACTCGCGCGCGCGCGTACAACTCGGCCGTCGCTGCGTCACGGAACGTCGCCGTGTCTTGTTGTTGGGGAGAGAGAACGACGAGTGCCGCCAGGAGGGCTGCGATCATCTCCCGCGGCTGTCTCGTTCGAGGCCGTACGCCCTGAGCCTGCGCCACAGCGTGGTGCGGGATATTCCGAGGCGGCGCGCGCTCTCGGTGAGCTTCCACCCGGTAGCCTGCAGCATCTCGAGGATGGCGCCGCGCTCGCGCTCGGCGAGGGTGCTGCGGCCCCCATCGTCGGGAGCGGGCAGATAGACGGCCTCACCCAGCTTGGTGCCACCGATCCACAGCGGCGCCACCCGCGCGCCGATGCGCGACAGCCGTGGCAGGATGGCGCGACCGTCGGCTTCGTTCTGGTCCACGTCCTTGAGCACGGCGCGAGCCGCCGGATTGGCGTACGCAATCTCCCCGTCGGTTCCGATGATCAGGACACCCTCGGAGAGGGACTCGAGCACGGCTCGTGCGAGTGGCGAGAAGGCGCTGGGTAGGCGATCGATCATGGCTCGACCTCTTGGAGACCTACGGGGACCCGGCGGCCGAGGTTTCATTCCGCGTCATTGCAGGACCGCTGCAAAGACCTGTCGGGGGCCCCAATCTGGTCCTGACCAAGTGGTCAATATCGCAGTGTGGCGCCTGCATCTCGCGCCGGAGTCGAGTATTCCTTATCTTTGGCTGTCCGGACAGTCGGGGAGTGACGCGATGGCCAAGAAGCGCACGAACTCAGAGCAGTCCAAGGAAGCGATCGTCCAGGCGGCCGAGGCGTTGGTTCGGCGCCGCGCGGCCACCGGAGTCACCGTGGATCAGGTGGCCAAGGAGGCCGGTTGTGCAAAGGGGCTGGTTCATTACCACTTCAAGACAAAGCGCGGGGTTCTGGAGGCTGTGGCCGAGAAGCTGGCAACTGCGAGGCAGGCGAACTGGGTCGCGGCCTTCAGGGCGCCGGACGCCAGTACGGCCATCGACCAGACATGGACCCTCCTGACCAATGAGTCAGATGATGGAACCATTCTCGCCTGGAATTCGCTGTTCGGTCCGGGCAAGGTGATTCCTGGCGAAATGGTCAGTCAGGTGCAGCAGAGCTTCGCGGCGGCGCTGGGAGACTCCGCGGACCGACTGCTGAGAGATGTCGCCCTGGTTCCCAGGATCCCTCTAGCGGAGATCGGCTGGCTCCTGGGGTCGGTTGTGCATGGGATGGGCTACCAGGTCCTGAGCGGCGCGGATCGCGGCGAGATCGAGGGCGCCTACGCCGCCGCCTGGCTGGGCATCCTCTCGCTCGCCACCTAGGCCCGGCTAGTAGCGGCGACGGCGGCCGCGGTGCCTGGGGCCGCGCTTCCGCTCGGTCCGCTTCGCGGTAAGCGCCCGGAGTCCCTCGGCCAGCTCCTCCAGGGAGGCAGCCCGAACCACCTCCCGCTGCCCCCGAACCACGCTGAACCTCAGCGGCCGGTCTGTCTCCGGAAGGTCCCGCTCCCGCAGCCGGACCGCCTGCTTCTCCCGCAGCCGCAGCCGAACCACGCCGGCATCCCCCTCGATCTCGTAGATCAGCGGCACGCGGTCGCCCAGCACGGCCGCCGAGCTGGGGAGCCGGTCCAATTCCTCACGCTGCTCAGGCGACACCAGTGAGCTCACGTCCAGCTCCACCGGAGTGTCCAGGAACTGCTTCCAGCTCTCCACTCCGTCGAGCTGCTTTCGCACCCTGCGCTCGACGGCCCTCGGGTGCGCGGCCCGCAGCGAGCCGCCCGAGCGCCGCCAATAGTCCTTCAGGCGCTGCGCAGCGCGCTGAACGCCGCGTTCGTTGGGGTGGGATGTCGCGCCCGAAATGAGGGCGCGGGCCAGTGCGTCCCGGGCGCTACCGGCAAGATCCTCGGGGAAATCGCCGCTGAGCGGCTGCCGCTCGTTATCCAGCACGTAGCCGAAGTACTCGGTGTGCCGCTTTATCACCAGCCCGCCGCGACGCCCCTCACGAAACTCCACCACCGGCTCACTCCTGGCCGCGTACCGCTTGATCTGGCTGAACGGGAGATTCGTGCCCTCCAGGGCTCCGCGCGCCACGCCGAACCGATCCGCGAAGTAGCGTACCGTACCCGCAACGGCGCCCTCCTTGCTGGACACCGACGAGTCCGACAGGCGGACCCGTTCTCCATCCACCGTCTCGCCGTCGATCACGAGGTCCAACGGCATCACGCGAGCCACGAGATCCTGGAACTTCCTGAGCGTGTTGCGGTCGGCATACGGCAGCTCCGCCGGAAGCGGCAGCTCGAGCGTTCGATACACCGACGCCATGCCTAGCGCTACGTCCTCGATTGCCTTCACCAGCACGCCGCGCTCCTCGGCCCACTCATCGATCTCGTCAGCCATGAGGTGTCGCGGCAGGCCGTGGATCTCACCCAGGTGACCGTACTGGTTCACGGCCTCGGCGTACACGTTGCAGGCCGTGAGGTGGTCGCTGCCGTACACGAGCAGTCCGATCAGATCGCCACCGTCGCGCGTCATGCGGTGCAGGGAATCGATGTTCGCCATGACCGCTACGAACGGCAGCAGGTCATCGTCGGCGTGCACCAGCAGTTCGCCCCACGGGCGGTCCACCGGCATCGCCTCGACATCCCTGCCGTAGGCCGTGAGGCGTCCATCCTCGACTATGCCGCGCTCAGTGAGGCGCCGCACCGCGTCCGCGTAGGCGCGCCTGTCGAGCGCGACCGGCAGCTCCAGCTCGGTGAGATCCACGCCCAGTGCCGCAGCCGTGAGGGCCACGCGCTCGCTGTCGCCTGCCAGCTGGAACTCGGGCGGAACCGGCTTCAGCGAGGAAAAATCGATGTCGCGGTCAGACAGGATGTAGACCTCGCCCCCCTCCACGCGCCCGTGCACGCGCCCCGCCATCTGCAGGATCTCGTTGGGTCCCAGGTACTGCCGGGTGAGCACGTTGCGCCCCCGCATCACCACGTTGGTGAAGCGCGAGTCGAGGATCACCACTGTGTCGAGCCCGAGGATGTTCAGTGCCGACTGCCCTGCTGCCGTCATGGCCAGGACGAACGGTTTGCGTGCGGTGCCCTCGAGGAAGGGCCGGATCACCCGAATGGGCTCGCCGCCGTGATAGAACGCCGCTTCCAGACGCGGCCAGCGGTCGCCCAGCTCGGCCGCCGCCCTCTCGACCTCAGCGCGGGTCGGCAGAAACACAGCGACGCCGCGGCGCCGCTTCACCACCCGGCCCACGAATCGGTCGCTCAGGAACTCGACGGGATTCTCCCGACGGGTCGCCACCTTGGCCGAGAGCCCCGGGTCGAACGCGGTCGTCTCCAGCACCTCGGCCGAATCGAGGTAGCTCGAGTAGAAGTCGGGGTCCACCGTGGCGGACAGCCAGATGAAGCGACACCCAACGCGCTTGCCCAGAGCGAGACACAGCTCGAGCTCCGCCGAGGTCTGGTGGATCTCGTCCGCAACGAGGGTGTCGTGCGGATCGATCAGCTCGTCCTGGAACCAGCGCCGAGCGATCCCCGTCGTCACGATCACGACGTTCCAGGTGGGAGTCTCAGGCGTGGCTTCCCGCTCCCGGTTCACGACTCCGATCCGAAGCGGCGCCCGCACGATCTCCTCCGCGATGGGCCGGATCGCCAGCGTCTTCCCGGTTCCCGTGCCCGCGACGATCCCGAAGCCGGCCCCGCGTCGCGCCAGGTCGCGGATCTCGTCGCCGTGCTCGCGCTCCAGCACCGTCTCCACCTCGAGGCGGCACGCCAGCTCTATCGTCTCACAGGCTGCGCGGGTGGGGGCAATGACTATGACGCGACCGGTGGGGGGCTCGGATCGGAGGTAGGCATCCCGATCGGGAGGTAGGAAGTGGTCGCGGACGTGCCGGGGCATGGGGAGAAGTTAACAGTGGCCGCGACCTCCCCGCCTTCCGCCGACTAGCCCTTCTGGATCAGCCCCATCACTTCTCCGGGCTCGGCGTGCCTCCCGATCTCTCGCTTGGAGAACACCAGACCGCCGTCCACGACGACCTCGAAGACACCGCCAGAGGATTCGATCAGCTCAACATCGGCGTCGGCGTACGCTTTCTCGATCTCGGCCGCCAGACTGGCGGCCCGCGGCTTGTAGCCTCAGACGCCGCAGTATTCGATGGAGACCTTCACAGCCCCTCCGTGGCACAGGACGAGTCTCTGAATCCAACACCAAACTACACCAGGGACGCCGCAAGTGCTTGCAGATTCCCGAGTCGCGTACGACATTCGGGCGGCGCACACCCAACAACCTCGGTAACTGCCGTGTGGATAGCTGAGAACCGAAAGCTCGCGAGCTGGGTGCGAAGGATCGTCACCGTTGCGGGCGTCGCTTTCGTGGCCGGCGCCATCTTCGCACTCGTGGATCACCCGGAGCTCCGGGCCGGTGCGTTCTACCTCCAACTGCTGATACTGTCTACCGCCGCTGCGCTGAGCCGGCGGTTCGGCATAGCCCTCCCCGGCAAGGGATTCGCCTCGTTCATCATGGGCGTCACCCTCGTCGCCTTCCTGCTCAGGGGATGGCCGTTCGCGATCCTGGTGGGCGCCATCGGCATTCCCGGTGGGGACGTGCTGCTCCGGCGGCGAACGATCAGGGAGAGCCTGGTGACGCTGGGCCACGTCGTGCTGGCGGTCGGGTTGGTCGGGCTCGCCTACGACGCGTTGGGCGGAGGCCTGGGCGCCGCGGCCATCTCGGCCGACAATCTTCTCCCCCTTGCCATCGCGATCCTTGCCCCGCCGGTCCTGGCCAACGCCACGTTCTACGCGCAGCTGGGGCTCGCCGGCGTGTTGCCGCGCACCGACGTGAAGCTCACGCTGCGCTGGGAGGGCGTGGTGAACGCCGCCGGCGCGGGATTCGCGATGGGGTGGGTCTCCGTCGCCACGGCCGACATCAGCCCTAGCGCCGCGGCGTTCATCGCCGCCGCACTGGTAGCTGCCGCGTGGCTCGTCTGGTGGGTGATCCAAACCGCGGTCCAGGCCGACGAGCTCAAACTCGTGCAGGGGTTGGCCGGTGCAGTTGCGGCAGACGTGAGCATCGAGAAGAGCTTCGCCCGGCTCCAGGAGCTCACCGGCAAGCTGGTGCCGTGGGAGCACATGGGGGTCGGCCGCCACATCGCAGCGGCGAACGAGATCGAGCTCCTGGCCGACACGAGCACCGACGAGTCGCTCCGATTCGACGCCGACGCGGGACTCGTGGGCGAGGCGGTCCGGGCCGGCGGGCCCATAGTGGCCAACGTGCACACGAAGACGATGATGGTCCTGCCGGAGGGCGAGAAGCCGGGATCGGAGATCCTCATCCCACTCCATCAGGGCAAGACGCTCGTGGGAATCTGGAGCGTGCGGCACTCGGACCCCACCGTGTACCGGCCCGCTGACGGCGAGTTGCTCAACATGCTGGCGCCGCAACTGGCCCTTTCGCTGGCGCTGAGCACGCTGGTGGCGCCGATGGCCGAGTCCTCGGAGCATACGGCCGCCTATGTACGGCAGCTCACCGCCGCGAACGAGCGGATTCAGGCTGCGGCGCGGCACATGGCCGAGAGCGCGATGAAGGCCGAGTCGCAAGCCCAGCAGGCGGCAAAGCGGGTCGAGCAGGCCGCCCAGTCCCTGGTCGAGCTCGGCCAGAGCATCGACGTCACACTCAGCGCGGCGGCCCGCACCCAGGAGGCCAATCAGGCAACGGCGGAGACCGCGCTCGGGGTGCGCGATGCGAGCGGCCGCACGGTGGAGCAGCTGGGACAGCTCATCACGACGATCGCCGAGGGCGCGGCCGAAGTGAGCCGGCTGCGCGACGCCGCCAAGGACGTCGAGGAGTTCTCGGAGACGATCGCTCAGATCGCGAACCAGACCAACCTGCTGGCGCTGAACGCCACCATCGAGGCCGCCCGCACCGGCGTCCACGGCAAGGGATTCGCCGTGGTGGCCGACGAGGTGCGCAAACTGGCGGAGCAGAGCTCCCACGCAGCCGGCCAGATGGGCCGGGGAGCCCAGGAGACGCGCCGCGCAATCGACCGTGCTGCGGGGGTCCTGGAGGAGCTCAGCGGCCAGCTGACCGCCGTCACCCAGACTTCGGAGGCCTGGACCGGAGAGCTCGACCAGATCGTCGCCACGGCCGCCGACGCCCGAAAAAGGGCCGAGCAGATGGCCGATGGCCCGAAGCAGAACAGGGACCTGGCAGGCACCACGCAGAAGGTGTTGGATGAGGCCAGGGACGCTGCCGCCGGCTCGGCCAGGGAGGCCGGAGACGTGGCGGCGGCCAGCAAAGAGCAACTCACCGCGATCGCCGAGCTGGCCCGGGGCGCCGCGGAGCTGTCGCAGCTGGCCGAGCAACTCTCCCGGGGGGCCCGCTTCGTGGGGGGCGAGGAGCGCACAGCCCCGGAGTGACGCACGGCACAGTATTAGGGGGTACCCCAAGCTGTAAATTGTTGCCACGCTTATGGAAATGACTACACATCGGATCCGCCGCGCAGCCATCCTCACCGGATTGGCGGCCGCCCTGTTTGCTCCGGCGGCACGCGCACAATCAGGTAGTGCCATGCAGGTCGAGGTCGGCTTGCTCGGTACCTACACCAGCTACAACAGCACACACATCGGACTCGAGTCCAGCTTCGGTGCGGGTGGCGTGCTCGGCTTGTACTTCAGCCGCACGTTCTCGCTCGAGGCATTCGGTGACTATTCGGCTACGACCGACTCGCTGGACTTCGATGTGAACGTGGCTCGCCTCGGCGCGACGTTCGTTGCCCACACACGCCCCACGGTGCTCGGCAGCCTCTACATCGGTTTGGGTTACAACCGCATCTTCTACACCGGTTCGGTCGACGTTAAGGACAACGCCGGGTACGTGATACTCGGCGACCGGTTCTCGCTCGGGGGCCGGGTAGCTCTGCGCATCGAGGGCCGCCTGAGCTACATCCCGAACGCAGCTCTGTCTCCGACCAACGGTGGCGCCGTAAACCTCGGTGCGGCCGCAGGCATCTCGGTCTTCGCGTTCGGCGGGCCTGCGCGTGACGCCGACAAGGACGGTGTGCCCAACACCACCGACCAGTGTCCCGACACTCCGCGTGGCGCGACGGTGGACGCAGTCGGATGCCCGATGGATTCCGACGGCGACGGCGTGTTCGACGGCATAGATGAGTGTCCGAACACTCCGGCCGGAGCGTTCGTGAACGAGAAGGGCTGCCCAACCGACACGGACGGCGACGGCGTGTTCGACGGCATAGACGTTTGCCCCAACACTCCGGCAGGAGCAGTGGTCGACGAGAATGGCTGCCCGCTCGACTCGGATGAGGACGGAGTGTTCGACGGGCTCGATCAGTGCCCCGACACACCGCTCGGCGCCACGGTCGACGCGCAGGGTTGTCCGCTCGACTCCGACGGTGACGGCGTCTTCGACGGCATAGACCAGTGCCCGGACACGCCTGCCGGGACTACTGTAGATGCGACCGGCTGTCCGGCCGACAGCGACGGCGACGGCGTGATCGATGATCTCGATCAGTGCCCCGACACACCCGCCGGCTTCGAGGTCGACGAGCGTGGCTGCCCGATTGAGCGCGACAGTGACGGAGACGGCGTACCCGACAGCCGGGACCGCTGTCCCAACACGGCTTCGGGCCAGGCGGTCGACGAGGTCGGCTGTCCGATCCTCTTCGTGGTGGAGCAGGGCGTAGTGCAGGCCCTGGTCCTCAGGGGAGTGAACTTCGCGACGAACCGCTCCGCGCTGACCGCGGCGTCGTACTCGATCCTCGACGTGGTCTCGTCATCGCTGCTGGCACACCCGGACGTTCGCGTCGAGATCGCCGGACACACCGACATCACGGGAAGCCACTCCTACAACATGCGGCTGTCCCAGCAGCGGGCGCAGGCGGTGAAGGCGTACCTGGCGCGCAAGGGTGTCGAGCCATCGCGGATGGTGGCCGTGGGCTACGGCCCCGACCAACCGATTGCCGACAACTCGACGGACGCCGGGCGGTCTGACAACCGGCGCGTCGAGCTGAGGTTGCTGGAAGGGGGTCCGCGGTAGTAAAACAGTAAGGAGACGATACAGGCGTAACGGTGGCCTAGGGAGGACAGGACAAGCAGGTACAAGCGGGCGGTTGCGGGGCGGCAGCGCTTTTTCGCGCTGCCGCCCCGTACCGCCCTCTGGCTCCTCGAGGAACTGAATGCAAAGAGTGACGGTGCTCACAGGTCGGGTCGCAATGGCGGCGCTCGTCGCCGGGCTGGCTTCCGCCGCCCCGGCGGGAGCGCAGCTTGCAACCGAGCCCGAGCTCCAGCCGCCCCAGCTCGAGGGGCCCGCGCCCGACTACGTCGCGGCGCTGCGCTGGGAGGGGGTCCCGCGCATCCGCATCCCGCCCCCGCCCGAGGAGATCCCCGGTCTCAACCTGGTGGTGCGTGACGCCTCCGCGCCGAGCTATCTCGAGGAAGTCGGCCTGCCGGTAGTGCACTCGATCGCCATCCCCCCGCCCCCGCCGGGCCAGCCGCCCGCCGTAGTGCGCGGGATCTACATGAACGCATGGACGTTCGGATCCAGACGATTCTACGGCCTGGTGGCGCTCGCCGACACGACCGAGATCAACTCGTTCGTCATCGACGTCAAGGACGCGACCGGGTTCATTTCGTACCCGTCCAACGTGCCCACGGCGATCGAGATCGGCGCGAACGGCATGGTGCGCGTGCCCAACGCCCGTCAACGCCTGGCGCTGCTCGAGTCCAAGGGCATTCACACGATCGCCCGCATCGTGGTGGCGCGCGACGCGCTGCTTGCGAAGCGGAAGAGCGAGTGGGCGATCCACCACAAGGACGGCGGGCTGTGGCGCGACGGCCTGGGTGAGCCCTGGGTGGACGCCTACCACGATTCGGTGTGGGTGTACGCCGCCGAGATCGCGGCCGAAGCGGTGCTGATGGGCTTCAAGGAGATCCAGTTCGACTACGTGCGGTTCCCCGACGAGCCGAAGGAGCGGATGCAGAACGCGGTGTTCGTCGCGAACACGACCGGCGAGAGCAAGCGTTCCGCCCAGCGCCGTCACGTGGCGCTGCTCGGCGACAGGGTGAGGCACCTCGGCGTCCCGTTCACGCTCGACGTCTTCGGGCTCACGACCAGCGCGACCAACGGGATGGGTATCGGGCAGTACTGGGACGACCTGTCCGAGGCGGCCGACGTACTGCTGCCGATGGTGTACCCGAGCCACTATCCGCGTGGGTCCTACGGCATCCGCTACCCCAACGCCGAGCCCTACCGCGTGGTGCGCAGGGCGCTCGAGGAGGGCGTGATACGCTCGTCCAGGCTGCGCAACCCGGCGACGATCCGTCCCTACCTACAGGCCTTCACCCTGCGCCGGCCGCGCTACACGGCCACCGAGGTGCGGGCGCAGATCCAGGCGGTGGAGGACGTGGGGCTCACAGATTGGGTGCTGTGGAACGCCAGCGGGAGATATCCGGCGGCTGCCTTCAGACCGAAGCGGAGGCCTCCGGCGTACGTGGCGCCTGCCGTGGGATTCGAAGAGGGACCGCTTCCGCAGCAGTAGTAGCCGGGCTACTCCGGCAGCCAGGCGACCAGTTCCCCGGCTATCGCACTCGCCGCAGTAGTATACGGACTCGCCAGATAGAGCTGTCCCGGCCCCGATCGCCCCGGGAAATTCCGGTTGATCGCGCTCACTGTCACCGTCTCCCGATCGTAGGAGACTCCGGGGCCGGCATTGATGCAGGCGCCGCAGCTGGGCTCGATGAACTGCGCCCCCACCTGCTCGAACACCTCGAGATGTCCCTGCTCCTCGCAGTAGCGCTTCACTTCCTGCGAACCGACCTGGATGAAGCACTGAACGTCGGGGTGCACCTTTCGCCCGCGCTCGAGCGCTTCCTTGAAGACTGAAGCGTACATGTCCATGTCGGACTTCTTGCCAGCGGTGCACGAGCCGGCGTAGGCGATGTCCACCTTCACCGGACCCCCGAGCTCCGCGATGAACAGTCCGTTACCCGGATCACCGGGGAGCGCGATCATCGGCTGCAGCTCGCCGGCGTCTATGTCGATCACCGTCTCGTACTCGGCACCCTCGTCGGAGTAGAGCCCCTCGAGCAAAGGCCGCGCCCGATCGGGGTCCAGGCCTCGCTCACGCGCGAGGAACTCGACCGCCTTCTCGTCGGGCCGCACGATGCCGGTGAACGCCCCGACCTCGGCCGCCATGTTCGTCATCGTGGCGCGCTCGTCTATCGACAGCGCCTCCACCGCCTCACCGGCGTACTCCACGATTTTCCCGATGGCGTTGCCGTTCTTCACATACGGAAACCGCAGTATCTGCAGCATGAAGTCCTTGGCCGTCACGTTCTCGGGCTTGACGCCGTTCACCCGGACCAACACCGACGGCGGGACCTTCAGGCGCACGTCCTTCGTGAGCCAGGAGTTGAAGATGGCGGTCGTGCCGACGCCGAAGGCCACCGCCCCGATGGCGCCCGCGTGCGGCGTATGGGAGTCGCTGCCGATGATCAGGTGTCCGGGCAGTGCGTGCTGCTCGAGGATCTTCGAGTGGCAGATCGCCTCCGAGCCGCGCACCGCCATGCGTCCCAGACGCGGCAGCTCACCGTAGAGCTTGGCGCCTTGCTGCTGCGCGAACTCTTCCTGCTTCGTCTTCAGTTCAAGCGCCAGGTCCAGGAGACCCTGTGCCTTTCTCTCCTCGGTCATGGCGATATCGAGGAACGTGAGATGATCGCGGAACAGAAAGACCGATGCGGGATCCACGATCTTCTCGTTCTCGCCCACGAACTGGCGCCAGAAGATCGCCGCCATGGGCGTGACGTACTCGTGGCTGAACCGGATGTCGGTGCGGACGAAGCCCTCGTCGCCGGGCTGCACGTAGGGAACGCCCACCCCGCCGTGCTCCAGATCGGTCACCCAGCTGCGCGCCAGGATCTTCTCCGCCAGTGTCATCGGCCGCTTGCCGGTCTCGATCGCCGGCACCAGCACCTTGCCCTGGAGCCGCGCCACATTGTACTGGAACAGGCCGCCGTGCTCGATGATACCCCGGGTAATCTCTCCTTCACCTCCGGTGAACTCACTCAGCGGGATTTCCTCACCCCGGCGCAGCCGTTCTATGAGCAAGAAGTCCGTGCTCGTGAGAACGCCCAGGTTCTGGCAGTTCTCCCGGTAGATGCGCTCGATGCTCTCCGCGATCACCAGCCGGATGCCCGCGTTCATCTCCGCATAGGGCGATGCTTCGCGCGAAGAGCCCTTGCCGCGCCGCTTGCCGCTCACCGAGCAGGCGAAGCCGCCCGCCTTGACGGTGCCGGGAGTTATCGGGAACTCGTCCCCGGCCTTGAGGCCCAGATACGGGAAGTCGCCCAGCCTCTCATCATAGTAATAGCAGACGTAGGCCGGCGTGATCTCGTCGGTGGAGATGTTGTCGCGCAGCGGCGCATCGAGCGGCCAAGCGATGTCCTCGCCCTCCAACTGGCGGCGTACGATCCCGGCGTCGTCCGCCAGGAACAGCACGCGACCGTCGATGCGAACTCGGTCGGGGAGCTTCTCGACCGCCCGGGTCTTCAGGCTCTCGATCATGAAGGCCGAAACTTGGCCGCTCCGTTTCCGCGAGGCAAGCGGCAGTGGTACAATTGGAGCGATGCGCTGGAAACAGGTAGCAGCAACCGTCGCCACCGGCGGCTGGATATCGCTCCTCGGAGTGGGAGCGGTGCACGGGACGCTCGAGGCTCAGTACGTGACGCCCACGTTGCTCGAGCACACGGGCTCGTTTGCGGCTCCCTCGCTCAAGGAGAGCTCGGGCGTCGCCGTGAGCCGTCGCCTCGAGGGAATCCTCTGGACCCACAACGACTCGGGCGACCACGCTTACCTCTACGCCACCAACCTGGCGGGAGACGACCTCGGCAGATACCACATTTCCGGCGCGAGCGCCGTGGACTGGGAGGACATCGCGCTGGGGCCCTGCCCCGAGGCCGAAACGTGTCTCTACATAGCCGACACCGGCGACAACCGGAGGCGTCGCTCGGATCACGCGGTGTACATCCTCCCGGAGCCCGGCCGGCCGCCGAGACCGGGACAGTCGCCGCCCGAGGCGCTGGAGGCGCGCCGACTGGGTGTGAGCTACGAGGGCGGGCCGCGCGACGTCGAGGCAATCGCAGTCGATTCCAGCGGGGCAATCCTCTTCGTCTCCAAGGGGCGCTCCGGACCGTTCCGCCTGTTTCGCATATCCCCGGCCGCTGCACGGGGAGACTCGGCGGAGGCCGAGTTCCTCGGCAACCTGGACATCGTTCCACAGCGCATGCTGGGCCGCTGGGTCACCGGCGCTGCTGTCTCACCGTCCGGCAGTCAGCTGGTGGTGCGCACCTACACCGAGCTGTACTTCCTCGGGTGGAACGGACACGAGGCGGTGCTGAGCCGTCTGCCCTGTTTCATCGGGGCCGTGGAGCCCCAGGGTGAGGCGGTGGATTTTCTGGACGAGGACACACTCGTCCTTACGAGCGAATCCAGAGGGGGCATGCCCGGCTTGATCACAACAGTGCAGTGCCCGAGCTCCGAAGCGGAGAGCGGCACGTGACGATACGACAGGTCCTCGAGCTCCTCGCCCTGGGGGCGGGCTGCGCAGTCGCGCCGGCCGCACTCTCTGCACAGGTGGTGCAGTCGCCCCTCGACGGCGCCCTCGCGGTTCCGACCGAGGTAATGCTCCAGGCTCACCTGCGTTTTCTCTCGGACGACGTTCTGGGCGGGCGGGCGCCCGGAACGGCAGGGGCCGACGTGGCGGCGGCCTACCTCGCCGCCCAGTTCGAGCTCATGGGCCTCGAGCCTGCCGCGCCCAACGGGTCCTTCTTCCAGCCAGTGGGAATGCTCGGCATCACGTCCGACCCTTCCATCGTGGTCGGCGTGCGCCGGACGACCACCACGCTGCGCTATCTCGAGGATTTCGTCGCCTGGCCCGAGCAACCATCGCTCTCCATGACGGTGGATGGGGACCTGATGTTCGTCGGATACGGCGTACGCGCCCCGGGGTGGGGTTGGGACGACTACAAGGGGACCTCGCTGCACGGCAAGATCCTGCTCGTACTGATGAACGACCCGGGGCTGACCGACAGCAGCCGGTTCGACGGTGAGGCTCTGACGTACTACGGAGGGTGGAACTACAAGCTGGAGCAAGCGGCCCGCGAGGGAGCCGTTGGAGTGATCATCATCCACTCCGACGCAAGTGCGATGCTCCCCTGGAGTGCGGTGCGAAACACGTGGTCCGGTGAGCAGCTGCGGCCCGACCGGCAGACGACGGAGACGCTGCGGTTCGGGGCGTGGATCACCGAGGAGGCGGCGCGTGACCTGGTGGCCGCCACTGGGCGGGACTTCGACCTGCTGCTGCGGCGCGCACAGATGAGCGAATTCAAGCCCATTCCGCTTGACGCACACGCCGTGCTGCACCTACGCAGCAGCGTGCGCCGGATCGAGTCGAGCAACGTGATCGCGCGTCTCCCGGGCAGGGACTCGCTCAGAGCGCGAGAGGCGGTGATCGTCTCGGCTCACTACGACCACCTCGGCATGCGGCACCCGGTGGACGGCGACTCCGTATACAACGGGGCACTGGACAATGCATCGGGGCTGTCCGCCCTGCTCGCGGTTGCCGCAGGGTTCAGCCGGGCCGCGGCCCAACCGGACCGCTCCGTGGTCTTTCTGGCCACAACTGCCGGGGAATCCGGCTTCCTCGGCGCCGAGGCTTACGTGGCAGACCCAGCCGTGCCACTCGAGCGCACGGCCGCAGTCATCAACGTAGATCGCCTCAACCTGCTGGGAGCCACGCGGGATGTCGTCGCGCTCGGAGCGGAGCGATCCGGCCTAGAGGCCTACGTCCAGTCCGCCGCTTTGGCGCAGTCGCTGGAGCCCACGACCGATGCGAATCCCGCCGCCGGGCGGTTCTACCGCTCGGACCACCTCGCCTTCGCCCGCGCCGGCGTCCCGGTGCTCTCGCTGGTGAGCGGGTCGAGCTTCCTGGGCCAGGAGCCGCGCTGGGGGCTCGACCAGGAGCTCGCGTACCTGGCTGAGCGGTATCATCAGCCGGGTGACCAGTTCAGCGAGAGCTTCGACTACACCGGCGCCTTGCAGCAGGTGCGCTTGTTGATGCGGCTCACCTGGAACTTGGCCGCCACCAACGACTTTCCGTCCTGGAATCGCGACTCCGAGTACCGCCCTGCGGGGGAGCAGCTGAGGCTGCGCAGGCTGCGGAGTCCGACCCGGTAGCCGCGGTCTGCGGCGGCGCAGGTTCAGGGCGCCGCGGGGACCCAAGATTGGGGGGTGGTGGATGGGCGGCAGTTGCGGTATGTTCCCGCCCGATTTTTCCGCCCCGATTGCCCCGGCAAGGAGCCGAACCGCTGGAACTGCCATCGAGTCACCGCGTACCGGTCAACTGGCTCCGCGAGAACGCCTGCGCCCCCATCAGGTGGCGAACCGTCACCGAGATTCTGCCGCAGGGAGCGGCCACGCCTACCGACCTCGAGTATCTTCGAGCTGAACTCCTTCAGTACAAAGGAGTTACGCAGACCATCAAGAAGCAGAGGGCGAACGGGATCTGGGCCGGCAACATCCTGGGCCTAGCGGCCAACAAGGCCCAGGGTATCAAAGATGTCGGTACAGTGGCGCAATACCGTCGCTTGCTGGAGCTGGGTCTGCCGCAGAGCGAGCGAGTATTCCGCCGCTCGGAGCGGACTCTCTTCCGGCTGCTCTCGCGCGACGAGGATCCGGCCCTGTTCTTCGAGCACCAGAAAGCGACGAAGACCAACCCCGACCTGGCTATCTGGACCCGGGACATGATGCGCCAGGCCACCACTGCTGCGCTCGCACACGCGGGCCTGGTGGAGGATCCCCGCGTTCGCGGAGCGGCCCACAAGATCGCAACGCGCATGTCACAGTTCCTGCGCAGCGAGCTCGCCGAGAAGCCAATCAAGCGCAAGGCCTCGCGCAACATCCTGGAGCCCGAGGCGTATCCACCCACCGTGTACTCGGTGGCGATCATGGCGTACATGCCAGACCTGCAGCGGGAGCGAGCGGGTTTCGTGGAACGGCTGGGCGCCTACATCTCCCAACCGGAGACAAAGCGGAGCTACGTCATCAAGGTCGGGCGCAAGATCATCCAGCCGACCGTGCACGTCCTGGGCGATCCGCTGCGGGCCGAGAGCAACGGCAACCCGAAGGACCTTCCCTTCGCGCTGCACTGGATCGAGCTGCTCGTCCGCCTGGGGATGCTGAAGCAGTCCTCGACGGCCCAGCGCATTCTGGGTCGCCTGCTCAGGGACTGCGACGCCAACGGCGTGTGGAACCCCCGGAACCTGAGGGCGTTTCCCAAGAGCAGCTCTCGGCTGGCGGATTTCGCATTCCCGCTGGAGCTGGACGGAAAGACCCTGGAGCGGCGCAAGGCGGACGTAACGTTCCGGTTGGCTCACATCGCCAAGTTGGCGGGCTGGGACCTGGAGTTCGTCTGATCCAGCGCGCGTGGGGTTGCGCGCCTCAGAGGACCGTCCCAGTATAGTAGTAGTCCAGACTACTACTATATGCCCATAGATTTCACGCCCTTTGGTTTCACCCCGACCGAGAGTGCCGCCTACTCAGCGCTCCTGGATCGCGGGCCATCCTCAGGCTACGCCGTCGCAAAAGAGCTAAGTGTAGCCCGCGCCAACGCTTACCAGGCACTGAACGGACTGGTGGCCAAGGGCGCGGCCACAGCGGCCGGGAGCACCCCTCAGATCTACCGCGCGATCGGCCCTGAGACGGTTTTGGCCAGGATCGCGGCGTTGGAAGCCGAGAAGCTGGACCAGCTCGAGCGCCAGGTACAGGAGCGGGCAGCCTCGGGCGCCTCCGCCATCGTGCCGTTTGCGGGCGAGCGGCAGCTGCAGGAACTGGTTCTGAGGACCGCGGCTCGCGAATCGGGGCCCGTCAGCTTCCTGGCCCCCGGTACCCTGGTAACCGCGCTGCTTCCGATTTGGCGCAAGCGGGACTCCGACGGGGCACCGACGGCGCTGTGGGTCGTGGGGGAGCCTCCGGCCAGATTGCCGCTTCCGATTGCCGGATCCGTTGAGGCCGAGTCGCTGGAGCAGCACTTCGGGGCGGAGGTCGTCCTGCTCCTGGCGCCCGAAGCGGCCCTGCTCGGGCACTTCGAGAACGCCGGACTCACCGGATATTGGACCTCCGAGCCGCTACTGAGAGGCGTCGTGAGCGTCTCGCTGGCAGCCCTCACACACCAGACCTCTTGACGTAACCGCCTGGAATACCGAGTATTCCCTGGTTCTCAACCAAATGGTTGACCGTGAGCGAGCCAGGGGCTAACCGCAATTCACGCAAGCTGGTAGCCGACGCCGCGACCGCCGAGTTCGCGGAGCACGGCTACGCGGGCGCCCGAACCGAGCGAATCGCGAAGCAGGCCGGGGTCAACAAACAGCTCCTCTTCTACTATTTCGGGTCCAAGGCGGGACTCTACCGGGGAATTCTGGACGCCGCAGCGGAGGAGCTGCGGGCCGCCGTGATCAGCGGGACCTCGATCGAGTTCAGCGCCACCGAGAGCCTCAGGTCCCGGCTCAAGGCGGTGTTCGAGGCCCTGGCCGGCTCACCACATCTGGCGCGGCTCGTGGTCCGTGGCGCGTTTGACGCCGATAGCGAAGCCGCCGACCGTCCGATCCGCGAGATAACCACGGAGCTTGCACGCGTCATCTCGCGGGGGCAGGGGCTCGGGTACTTCCGCGATGACGTGGATCCGACAGTGGCCGCGAGGCAGGCCGCAGTTCTGCTCGTCGGTTACCTGGCGCTGGAAGAGGCGCTGACAGAAAGCCCGGCCGAACCGGGCCGGGCTGACTGGATCTCGAGTGTGAGCGACCTGCTGGTCCGGTCGTTGTCCTGGTAGCCGTTAGCCGGGAACGAACTCGGGCTCCAACTTCTCCAGCTTGGCCGGCGTTCCCTCCGAGCGGCCCAACGCGATATCGAGGACGTCGCTCAGGCGCTCCACCGGGTACACGGTGATGTCGCGGCGTTCCTCCTCGCTCAGCTCTTGCAGGTCGGCGAGGTTGTCCTTGGGCAGGATGATGTTTGTGATCCCGGCCCGACATGCCCCCAGCACCTTCTCCTTCAGTCCGCCGATCGGCAGCACGCGCCCCGAAAGCGTGATCTCTCCGGTCATGGCGATGTCGTGACGCACCGGCGTGCCAGCCAGCGCGCTCACCAACGCAGTGGCCATCGTTACGCCGGCCGAAGGGCCGTCCTTGGGAATCGCCCCCGCCGGGACGTGTATGTGCACGTCCTTGGCGGTGATGTCCTCCTTGATGCCCAGCTCCTCGGCGTGCGACTTAGCGTAAGTGAGCGCGGCCTGCGCTGACTCCTTCATTACGTCGCCCAGCTGTCCCGTGAGCAGGAGCTGATCTCGACCCTTCATCACCGACACCTCTACGAACATGATGTCGCCGCCCACCGGCGTGTAGAACATCCCCGTGGCAACACCAACCTCGTCCTCCTTGGAGGCCTGCTCCGGATGAACCTTCGGCTGACCGAGCAGATCATCCACTCCCTCCTTGGTCAGCTCCATGGCCTCCACTTCGGCGGACGCGATCTTGCGCGCGACCTTGCGCGCCATCTTCCCGATCTCCCGCTCGAGCTGGCGCACACCAGCCTCACGCGTGTACCCCGATATCACCTCGCGCACCGCGTCGTCATCCAGCACGAGCTCACCCTTCTTGAGCCCCGCCTCGGTGAGCTGGCGCGGGACCAGGAATTGCTTGGCGATCGCCAGTTTATCGCGCTCGGTATAGCCGCTGAACTCGACTTCTTCCATGCGGTCCAGCAACGGACCCGGGATGTTCTGCCTGTAGTTGGCAGTCGCGATGAACAGCACTTCGGACAGATCGAACGGCACGCCGAGGTAGTGGTCCGTAAACGAGTCGTTCTGCGCGGGGTCCAGCACCTCGAGTAGTGCCGCAGCGGGATCACCCTGGAACGAAACGCCCAGCTTGTCCACCTCGTCCAGTAGGAAGACCGGGTTCTTCGTCCCGGCACGCTTCATTCCCTCGATGATGCGCCCCGGCATCGCGCCCACATAGGTGCGGCGGTGGCCGCGGATATCGGACTCGTCGCGGGCGCCGCCGAGCGAAATGCGCACGTACCTGCGGTCGATCGCCCGCGCGATCGACTTGGCAATCGAAGTCTTGCCGACCCCCGGCGGTCCTATGAACAACAAGATCGAGCCCTTGCCGCGCCGGTCGTCCACGTTGCCGACGAACTCGCCCGTATCACGCTTGTCCCGCTGCTCGAGCAGCGACCGCACCGCCAGGAACTCGAGCACGCGGTCCTTCACGTCCTGCAGTCCGAAGTGGTCCTCGTCCAGAATCCGCGCCGCTCCCTCCAGATCGAGGTGATCGTCGCTACGCAGGTTCCAGGGCAACTCCGCCACGATCTCCAGGAACGTGCGGATGACCTGGGCCTCCATCGAGTCCTTGGCCGTCCGCTCCAGTCGCCGCAGCTCGCGATCGACTTCCTTGCGCGCCTCCTCCGGCAGCTCGAGCTTCGCGATCCGCTCGCGCAGCTCGTCCACTTCCTGGGAATCGTCGTCGCCCAGCTCCTTCTGGATCGCCTTCATCTGCTCGCGCAGGAACATCTCGCGCTGCCGCTCGCCGATCTCTTCCTGGACCTTGGACTTGATCTCCTCCTGTGCGTCCGCCAGCTCCAGCTGCCGCTGCACGTGAATCAGTACGCGGCGCAGCCGCTCCTCCACACCGCGCGTCTCGAGCAGTGCCTGGCGCTCAGCCGCCGAGATGTCCATGTAGCCCGCAACCAGGTCGGCGAACCTCCCCGGTTCCTCGACTCCCTCGAGAACCTGCTCCACGACTTCCTGCGGCAGGCCCGTCTTCACTCCGAGCTCGGATGCCCTTTCGCGCACTTCCTTGTGCAGCGCAACGTACGCCGCGTCTTCGGTGTCGAGCGGGGGAAGGTCGGGCGCCTCCTGAATCACGGCCTCGATGTAGCCCTCGGCCTGCGAGAACTGCAGCACAGTGGCGCGGTACTCACCCTGCAGCAGGAGCTGAACGCCTCCAATGCCGCGCTGTACCTGCCCGATCCGGGCCAGCGTGCCCGTCGTGTAGAGCACCTCGGGTTGGGCGTTGTCCACGTTCTGGCGCTGTGCGACAGCGAAGATGAGGTGCTCTTCCTCGCGCAGCGCCGCCTCGATGGCCCGCAACGTGCCCGGTCGCCCGGCGCCGATCGGCGCCGTAACCCCCGGGAACATCACGGTCTCACGCAGCGGGAGGACCGGCACACGCATCCGGGTCGTGCTGTTCTCAGGCATATCAGTCTCCCCTCCGGTCGAGGGGTTGGAGGGCTCGTGGTCGCTCATGCTGTCTCGCTAGAGCAGGGTCCGTGCCACTGACGGGGCCCGAAAACCCGGCGTCCAACTGGTGGAACACCCCTTTCTGGCACCGAGTTCCTGCCAACGGCACCACCCAAGACCCCCCGGCTGCCATTCTGGCCGAGGGTTGGGGCCCTTCAAGATATGCGATCAGGGGGCGCGTGGGGCGACGTTGAGAAGGGCCTTGAGCTCCGATTCGGCGAGCTGCTCCAGCAGCCCGGCCCGTACGGTAATCTCGCGCGCGGGTTCGGTCTCTTCCGATGGACATTCGAAGCGAATGATGTCGGCCGGCTCCGGGAACGTACGCTTGTCCTTCTTCGTCGCGATCATACCCGAGGTCCGGCCCACGCGCTCGACCGACCAACGGCGGCCCGCATCGTCGGTTACCCAACGCATCGTGTGCTCGGAAGGCGTATTGTTCAGGTTGCCTGGGGGTAAGGGTCACGTTAATCTACCCCCGGTCCGGAGCATATGCTACATGGAAGATCCCAACCTGCGGTCCGTTGCGGCACGACTTGCCGATACGCTAGCCGATTCCTACGAGATCGAGGGGGAGATCGGTCGCGGCGGCATGGGGATCGTGTATGGCGCTCGCGACCTCAAGCTCAAGCGCCGCGTCGCCATCAAGGTCCTCCCGCCCGACCTGGCCTTTCGGGATGAGATCCGCAAGCGCTTCCTGCGCGAGGCGCAGACGGCCGCCCGCTTGTCGCACCCACACATAGTGCCGATCCACGCAGTCGGGGAGTCCGGCGGCCTGGTGTACTTCGTGATGGCCTATGTCGACGGCGAGTCCGTGGCGGCCCGGTTGAGGCGCCGGGATCGACTCCCGGCCGAGGAATCCCGCCGCATAATGGCTGAGACCGCCGACGCTCTGGGCCTCGCGCACGCGATGAGCGTCGTGCACCGGGACATCAAGCCTGACAACATCCTGCTCGAGGGCACCCGCCGCCGCGTGGTCGTTACGGACTTCGGCATAGCCAAGGCCCTGACCGACGTGGAGGGTAGTTCGCTCACCGGTACGGGCGTGGCCATCGGGACGCCGGCTTACATGAGCCCGGAGCAGGCGGCCGGCGAGAAGGACATCGACGCCCGCAGCGACATCTACTCGCTGGGCGTCGTGGCGTACGAGATGCTCACCGGCGAGCTGCCCTTCAAGGCGCCCACGGTGGCGGGAATCCTCCTCAAGCAGGTGACCGAGGTTCCCACGGATATCCGCGAGCTGCGCTCGGACTGTCCCGATGATCTGGCAACGTCGGTGATGCGCTGTCTCGACAAGGAGCCGGAGAACCGCTGGCCCACCACCGACGCGCTGCGCCGAGCCCTGGAGTCGCGCTCCTCGGCGCCGTACCGGGCCCGCCCCCCAGCCCGCAGGCCGGGCCGGCCCCCGCGACCCTCGGAGCGCCCGTCACCGTCACGCGACAGGAACCGCGCCAAGGACTCCGAGTGGTGGGAGTGGTTCAGCGAGGGGGAGCGGGGTCGGCCCTCGCGGCGTGGGCGCCATGACCGGGGCAGGGCGCTGCAGCGCCGCACGGAGGACAAGCCGAAGCCGTCCAAGCCGTCCGAAGAGCCGGGGCTGGTGCGGAAGTTCCGGGCCAACTTCGCATCCTATGTGTCTGTGAACGGCGGGCTGCTGCTGCTCAACGTCGTGACGGGCATCGAGACCCCGTGGTTCCTCTTCCCGGCAATCGGTTGGGGAATCGGGCTCGCATCCCAGTACGGCAAGCTGTGGTCGTCGGGCTACAGCATGCGGGACGTGCTCAACCGCCCGCCCGCTCCGGACGCGCTTCCGGTACCCGGCAAGGCGCAGGCCGTGGCAGCCCTGCCTGCGGCACTGGCCGCCGAGCCCACGACTGGCGAGTACGGCAAGCTGGCGGGACAGATTGAGCAGATGCGCCGCGATCACACTGCCATCGTCAGGCTGATCGACCGCCTGCCGCAGAGTGAGCGCGCGATGCTGCCGGAGGTCGTGCCCACCGTGAATGGGCTGACGGAGAGGGCCGTGGAGCTGGCCCGCACTCTGGCCGCGATGGATCGCGACGTGGACGACGCATCGCTCGCTCAGCTCGATCGGCGCATCGAGGAGATGGAGGCAGCGGCGCCGAGCTCCGACACCGGGCGCAGGCTGGATCTCCTCAAACGTCAGCGCGTTGCGTTGGGAGAGCTGGTCGGGCGCCGCGGCAAGGTCGAGTCGCAGTTCGAGTCGTGCGTCATCGCGATTCAGAACGTTCGCTTCGACTTGCTGCGCCTCAGGTCGGCGGGCGTGCAACAGGTCCTGGGCGACCTGACATCGGCCACGCAGCAGGCAAGCGCGCTGCGCATAGACATGGATGCGGCGATCGACGCCGCGGCGGAGATCAGTGAGGTGCTCGGCAAACGCTAGAAGGCAGCCAGCTCCTTGACGGCGGCTCTCACGTCCGCCGCCTGCGGCAGGATCACATCCTCCAGTTCCGGTGCGTACGCCACGAACGTGTCGGTCGACGCCAACCGCCTGACCGGAGCGTCCAGCCAGGCATAGAGCTCGTCACCTATCCTGGCAGCCAACTCCGCCCCGTAGCCCCACGAGAGCGAGTCCTCATACGCCACGAGCACCTTGCTCGTCTTCCGGACCGACTCGGCGATCGTCTCCCAGTCCACCGGGGCCAGCGACCGCAGGTCGATCACCTCGACGCTGATCCCCTCGCTCTCCTCCAGCTCCTTGGCCGCGACGATCGAGCGTTGCACGACGGCGCCGTAGGTGATCACGGTGACGTCGCTGCCCTCCCGCACCACCTTCGCCTTGCCGAAGGGGATCATGAAATCGGGACCGGGATACGCCGACTTGTTGTAGGTCTGGCGGTAGAGGTGCTTGTGCTCGAAGAACATCACCGGATCGTCGCAGCGGATTGCGGTGCGCAGCAGTCCGTTCGCGTCCAGGGCGGTGGCGGGGCAAACGACGCGCAGGCCCGGTATGTGTGTGAACAGCGACGCGCCCGTCTGCGAGTGATAGATGGCGCCGCCCCTCAGATAGCCGCCGTACGTCACGCGGATCACGACGGGACAGCTGAATGCGTTGTTGCTGCGCCAGCGTAGCAGCGCCAGCTCGTTCCGGATCTGGTGGTAGGCCGGCCAGATGTAGTCGAAGAACTGGATCTCCACTACGGGCTTGATGCCGCGCGTCGCGAGTCCCACCGCCCGGCCGACGATGTTGGCTTCGGCCAACGGGGAGTTGAACACCCGGTCGGCTCCGAACTTCTTCTGCAGCCCCCAGGTCACCTTGAAGACGCCGCCCTTGCCCTTCACGTCCTCGATGTGCTCGTCGCGCGACACGTCCGCGATGTCCTCGCCGAACATCACGATACGGGGATTTCGCCTCATCTCGTCTCCGAGACACTTGTTGAGCAGATCCACCATCGTGGTTGGGTTGCCCTCGAACTGTGGTGTGTCCTCGGTGTCGAAGGCATCGGACGTCGGGTCCACGTCGGGCGAGTACACGTACTGGTAAATGGTGTCCGCGGCTGGCTGGGGCGCGGCGAGCGCAACCTCGGTGGCGAGCTCTATGTCCTCGTCCACCTCGGCTCCGATCTTCTCGATCTCGGCGTCGGAGGCCACACCGTCGGCGATGAGCTTGGCGGGGAACGTGACGAGCGGGTCCCGCTTCGCCTCCTCCTCGCGCTCCCACTCCGGTTTGTAGTGCCCCTCGTCGTCGGACAGCGAGTGCGAGTAGGGCCGTATCACGTCTGCGTGGATCAGCGCGGGGCCCTTGCGTGCCCTGCAGTACGCCGCGGCCGTTGCCAGCACGTCGTATGACAGCAGCGGGTCGCACCCGTCCATGTCGTCCACGTACAGGTTCGGGAAGCAGGCCACGAGGCTGGAGATCGATCCGCCCGCCGTCTGCACCTCACGCGGAGTGGAGATCGCGTAGCCGTTGTCCTCGATCAGGAAGATGACCGGCAGCTGCCGGTTGCTCGCCGTGTTCAGGGCCTCCCAGAACTCGCCCTCGCTCGTCGTGCCATCCCCCGAGGTCACGAGCGTCACTTCGTCAGCCTTGATCTGCTGCTCGCGGTCGGGGATGTCCCCGAGCCTGTCGTAGCGCAGCCACGCCTCCGCGCAGCCCACCGCGTTCAGGTACTGCGTGCCGGTGGGGCTCGACGAGCTCACGATGTTGAGATCCTTGTGCCCCCAATGCGACGGCATCTGCCGCCCGCCCGAGTTGGGGTCGTCCGCGGCCGCGACCGCCGACAGCAGCATCTCCGTCGGTGTCATCCCGAGCGCGAGGCACAGCGCCCGGTCGCGATAGTAGGGGTAGAACCAGTCGTGCCCGGGCTTGAGGATCTTACCGGCCACCACCTGCACCGCCTCGTGCCCGGCGCCCGAGATCTGGAAGAAGATCTTGTTCTGACGCTTGAGCTGGACTTCCTTGTCGTCCAACCGCCTCGAGAGGAGCATGAGGCGGTACAGCTCGAGCAGCTCGTGTTTCTCGAGCCGCGCGGCCGGCTTGCGCTTCGGTCGGGTTCTGGATCGCGGGTTCGTGCGGGAGGTCATGGCCCGAAAAGATAACCGGCCTACTTGAGCTTCGTGAGCTTGCGGAGCGTCTCCAGCTTGTCGAGCGCCGACTTGGAGTCCGGGGCAGCACCCACCGCGGCGAGCGCATCGCGGATGTCCAACAGGACCTCGAGGATGAGCTGCTCGCGCTGGAACGAGGAGTCGAGCTGGGCCCTTCGCTCCTGGTCGTCCAACTCTCCGGCCCGGTCGTAGGCCTCCCGGTAGACGTCCTCGAGGTTGGCGATGATCCGCTCGCGCGAACGCACTTTCATGCCGCCTCTCTCTCCTGGGGGTCAGACGAATCTCGTGAGGGGGCGCCCGCCATGCAACTCAGTATCCGGCCAGCACCAGTCCGCTGGGAACTTTCGGCATGAAGTACGTGGACTTGGGCGGCATTACCGAGCCCGCATCCGCCACGGCGAGGACCTGGTCGAGACCAGTAGGATTGAGCAGGACCCCGACGCTGGCCTCACCCTGGCGCACTTCATCGATGACCTGGTCCGAGTCCGCGCTGAAATGCACGGCTGCCTCATCGCCGGCCGCCGCCTTGAGCCGCTTCACCACCATCTCAGCGATCCGGGCCACGTCCAATGAGGCCACCGCCGGCTCGTTCGCGAACGGAAGATCTCCAAGGCTCGCGCCGCCCTTGAGCAGCAGGGCCACAGCCCGGGCGCCCGGCAGCACCAGGACGCACGCGGTCCCGCGCTCGTGCAGCGAGCGCAGCTCCTCCTGGTAGTTGGCCTGCGACGGCAGCTCGCGCATCTGGAACCGCTCCCGCAGCTCGCCCAACATCCCCTCTTCGTCCACGGGCTTCCCGTACACGATCCGGTGTGTCGGCAGCACGACCAGACCAGGGTCTCCCGCCGGTACGATCAGCGCCGGAACGCGGTCCGCCGCGGGGTTGTCGCTCTTGTAGGCGACCGCAGTCTCATAGCGGTGATGACCGTCCGCAATGTAGAGCGCCCCACTGCCCGCCGCAGCGGCGAGGGCCTCGGCGTTGCGACCGGTCACCCGCCACAGAGTGTTCGTTATGCCTCCCAGCTCGGCGGCCGCCAGGGGCTTCGCCTCGGCTGACTCGTCGAGCAGGTGCTGCAGCCGGCCTTCCCCGTCGCGCGCGACCATGAACAGGGCCTCGAACATCGCGCTGGTCGCCCTGAGCAGCGCAAGGCGATCCTCCTTGGGACCAGTGTGCGTCTTCTCGTGCGGCTTGACCCGGCCTTCCGCGAACCCCTCCACCGCCACGCCAGCGATCACCCCGGTGCGTGCGCGCCGCTCTCCGCCCGGCGTGAGAAACTCCTGGCGCAGCACCGTGACGGAGGGCTTCGCGTCTGCCGTCAAGACCTCCGCTTCGCGCCACTCGGCCAGCAGCCGCGCGGCATTCTCGTAGCGGTCGCCGTCACCCTCGGGGAGGATGAGGTGCACGATGTTGTGACGGTCCCGAGCTGCGTACGTCGCCCGCTCCGCCGGCGAGACCACGTCGTACGGCGGCGCGATCAAGTCACCCAGCTGGGTGCGCCTTGCATACCGCTCACCCAGGAACGGGGTTACGAGTGTCGCCGCAGGGGATTCAGGCACAGATACTCCCTTTCATGTCCACGGGCGCGCAGCCCGGTAGGCCTCCTCCAACAGGTGACGATACGACTCGAGCCGGCTCGGCACTATCTCGCCGCGCTCCACGGCTGCCACCACCGCGCAGCCGGGCTCCTCCAGGTGGCGGCAATCGTCGAACCGGCACTGGGGAGCACGCTCGGCAAACTCGGGGAACGCCGCCGCTACCTCCGGCGGCTCCAGTCCCCAGAGACCCATGTCGCGAAGTCCCGGCGTGTCCACGACGAACCCACCGCCGCTGAGCGGATGCATCTCGGCCGACACGGTCGTGTGGCGGCCGCTGCGGGACTTGGCACTCACCTCGCCCGTGCGCAGCCTGAGACCAGGCTGAATCGCGTTGAGCAGACTCGACTTGCCCACGCCGGTCGGTCCCGTGAATAGCGAGACGTGCCCCTCCAGTCGGGTGCGCAGCTCGTCGATCCCGTGACCCTCGCGCGCGCTGGTGAGCAGCACCTCGTAGCCGGCCTGCTCGTACGGTGCGACGGCGGCCCTGCAGTCGTCCGCCAGGTCGCACTTGTTGATCACGAGCAGCAGGGGAAGATCGTTGGCAGCCGCAACCGCCGTGAACCGGTCCATTTGGTGGGGATCCCAGTCCGGATCCCTGGCTGCCCCCACCACTACCACCCGATCCACGTTGGCGGCGACCTGGCGCTCCCCGTGCGACTTCCCGGGGGTGCGCCGCTTCAGCACTGAGCGGCGCGGGTGCACCTCCTCGATGGTGGCCGCCTCATCCGGGTGCAGGTCCACCGTCACCTCATCGCCCACCAGCACCTTGTCGCGGCCCCGCTTCAGACGCCCCCGGAGAGTGGCGTCGAAGTCCTCTCCCTCATGGAAGATCCGGTAGCGCCCCCCGGTCTTCGAGAGAACGACCCCCCTGCGGCTGCCTGTCAGCTGGGAAGTCCCTCGGACCCGGTGATGGCCTTGTCCAACTCGGCCTTCACCTCGTGCAGCGAGAGCGCGCGGACCGCGGTGGCGGCCTCTTCGGGCGTGTCGCCGAAGACCAGGAATGCGCTCTCCAGATGTCCCACCGGCCGGTCGCCTCCCTCCGACCACCGCACGAAAAGGACCGCGCCGCCGTAGCGGCCGCCCTCGTCCGCGGTGTCGTCCACGTAGACGGCCGCCGAGTACGCCGCGCCGTCGGAGCCCTCGAATGCAGGGGGACGGGCGTGGACCTCGAGGTAGCCGCCCAGCGTCGAATCGTCGGTCACCGCCGCCGGAATGTCTCTTTGAAGAGGCTGGCCACCATGAACGCCACGTTGGCCGGGCGCTCCGCGAGGCGCCGCATCAGATAGGGATACCAAGCCGTGCCGAACGGGATGTAGACCCGCATGTTGTAGCCCTTGGAGTGGAGCTCGTCCTGGAGATCGCGGCGCACGCCGTAGAGCATCTGGAACTCGAATCGCTCGGGCGGGATTCCCTTCTCCTCCACGAACGCCACCGTCTTGTCGATCAATGCCGCGTCGTGCGTCGCGATGCCGGGGTAGTTGCCGTCCTCCACCAACCGCTCCATCAGCTTCACGAACGATGCGCTCACCTCCTCGCGCTCCTGAAACGCGATCTCCTCCGGCTCGGCGTAGGCACCCTTGCACAGGCGCACTCGCGCACCCAGCGACACGAGCTGCTCGACGTCCTGCTCGGAGCGTCGCAGGTAGCTCTGGATCACGACGCCCGTGAGTCCGTTGTACTCCGGGTGGAAGTGCTCGTAGAACAGCTGCAGCGTGCGCTCCGTGTAGTCGGAGGCCTCCATGTCGAGCCGGACGAAGACGTTTAGCTCCTTCGCGCGCTCCAGCACTGCACGCGTGTTCTCCGCACACAGCTCGTCGCTGATGTCGAGTCCCAGCTGTGTCAGCTTGACGGAGACGTTGCCCTTCACGCCGGATTCGGCGACCGCCTCCACGGTGCGGATGATCTCGTCGCGCGCCTGGTGCGTCTCTTCCGGGCTCGAGACGCTCTCGCCCAGCAGATCCAGGCTCACGATGATGCCCTTGGCGTTCGTGGCGCGCGCCGCCTCGATGGCGGCATCGAGTGTCTCGCCCGCAACGAACCGTAGCGCGATGCGGCGCGCCAGGCGATTGCGCTTGACGAAGCTGAAAATCCCGGGATTCTCACTCAGCCAGAGAAAAGTCGATCGCAGCACGTGAGGGATCGTCTGATTCAGACGGGGTAGAAGCGCTCGCCGGTCGCGGCCATTAGCACGAGCCGCGGGCAGGGCGCAAAACGTTCACCATAGGTTTCCGTAAGCTGCTGCAGCGTCTCCGCTGCCCGCTTGGCACCGATCTCATCGAGGTGCCGTAGCGGGCCTCCCAGAAACGAAGGGAATCCGATCCCGAAGATGGCGCCCATGTCACCGTCACGGGGCGAGCGCACCACACCCTCGTCGAGGGCGCGAGCCGCCTCGTTGAGCATCGAGAACACCAGCCGCTTCGTCACGTCCTCCCGCGGCACCTTGGAGCCGGCCGCGGCTCCGATGATCTCGTAGGCGGTCTCGTCCACATCGCGCTTCTTGCCTTTCTCGTAACGGTAAAACCCGCTGCCGCTCTTGCGCCCGAGACGCCCGTCCTCGATCATCCGCTCCATACCCTCCGTAGACGTCATCCGGTCGCCGAAGGCGTCGCACAGCACCTTGGCGGCCTTATACGCAACGTCCAACCCGACCTCGTCGAGCAGCGTGACCGGACCAACCGGGAAGCCGAACCTCGTTATCGCCTTGTCGATGTGCTCGACCGTGACCCCCTCCTGCAGCAATCGGCCGGCCTCGTTCAGATACGGTCCGAGGATGCGGTTCACCCAGAAACCGGGTTGGTCCTGCACTACGATCACGGTCTTGCCCATCTCGCGACCGAACGCCACGGCGCTCACGGTGACCCACGGCGCGGTCGTGTCGGTCACGATGACCTCCAGCAGCGGCATCTTCTCGACGGGTGAGAAGAAGTGCATTCCAAGCACGCGCTCCGGGCGGTCCATCACCTGAGCGATGCTCGCGATCGGCATCGTGCTGGTGTTCGATGCGATCACGCAGTCGTCGCGCACGTTCTCCTCGATCGCGCGCATGACCTCGTGCTTGACCTCGAGGTCCTCGAACACCGCCTCTATCACGAGGTCGCAGCGTCGGAAACTCTCGTAACCCGTGCTCCCGGAGAGCAGGCTGTCGAGTCGCCGGTACTCGTACTTGTCTATGCGCCGCCGCTTGAGCCTCCCCTTGAGGATCTTGCGTGCTCCCTCGAGACCCTTGCCGACGCGCTTGAAATCGGTGTCGCGGAATCGCACGTCCACGCCGGCCTGAGCAACCGCCACACCACCGATGCCCGAACCCATGAAGCCTGCGCCCACAACCCCGAGATTCGATACCGGCACCGGGTCGGGCGCGTCGCCCTCGACGCCGGGATCCTTCTTGAGCGCAGTCGTGTCGAAGAAGATCTGCACCAACCTGCGCGACACGTCGTCCACCGCGAGCTCGGCGAAGAACGCGGCCTCCATGTCGAGCCCCGCCTCGATGCCGTGCTTCATCCCGTGCTGCACGGCGCGCAGGGCTGCCTCGGGAGCGGGGTAGTGGCCCCCGGTCTTCTTGAGAAGCTGGCTCTTGGCCGTGGTGAACACCACGCGGCGGCCGAGCGGGTTCTTGTCCAGCGCGAGGTCCGCCGCGCCCCGGCGACGGCGCTTGGGCTTCCAGCCACCGGCCAGTCGCTTGGCCGCCTTGAGCGCAACCTCCTCGAGGATCGCAGGCGGCACCAGCTCGTCCACGATGCCGGCGCGATACGCGCGCCTCGCCAACAGCTGCTTCCCGGAGAGAATGACGTCGAGCGCCGCGCGCACTCCGATCAGGCGGGGCAGCCGCTGGCAGCCGCCCGCGGCCGGGATGATCCCCAGCTGCACTTCGGGGAGACCGATGAGCGTCTTGGGGTTGTCGGTCGCGACCCGATAGGTGCAGGCGAGCGCAGCCTCCAGGCCGCCGCCGAGACACATGCCGTTGATGGCCGCCACGATGGGTTTGCCGAGACGTTCCAGCCGATTGATCAGCGCCTGGCCCGAGCGCACGAGCTCGTGCGCTTCCTCTCGAGACTGGAGCGCGACGAACTCGTCGATGTCGGCGCCGGCAATGAACGAGCCGGGCTTGCCGGAGATCAGGATTGCAGCCCGAATCTCCTTGTCGGCCACGATCCGGTCGAGCGCCTCGTCCAGCTCGTGGCGCACCGCGCGGGTGATCTTGTTGACGGGCTCACCCGGCAGGTCGAGCACCAGCCACCCGATTCCGTCCTCGACACGGATCGTGAACGCGCCCACCGTCAGCTCCGCTCCAGGACCATCGCGAACCCCATACCGCCCTGTGCGCACACCGAGATCAACCCGAACTGCACGTCACGGCGCTTCATCTCATTGGCGAGAGTGAGCGTGATGCGCGCTCCGGTCGCTCCAAACGGATGCCCGATCGCGATCGAGCCGCCCATGACGTTGAGCGTATCCCAATCCACCTCTCCTATGGCTTCGGAGCGTCCCAGGTGCTCCTCGGCCCACTGCCTCGACTCGAATGCCTGGATGTTCGAGAGCACCTGAGACGCGAAGGCCTCGTGCATCTCGACCAGCCCGAGCTCCTTCCACACGATCCCTGCCCGGTCCAGCGCCTTGGGCACGGCGTAGGCCGGGCCCATCAACAGCTGGTCATCCGGATCCAGCGCAGCCACCGCGTAGGAGCGGATGAACGCGAGCGGCTCGAAGCCCAGCGCTCCGGCCGCCTCCTCGCTCATCAACAGAACCGCGGCCGCGCCGTCGGTGAGCGGCGACGAGTTGGCCGCCGTCACCGTCCCGTAGCGCCGGTCGAATGCGGGCCGCAGCTTGGCCATCTCTTCGAGGTTGGCATCCGCGCGGACGCCGTTGTCGCGGGTCACGGCCACTCCCGAGCCCGGCACCAGGATCGGCGCGATCTCGGCGAGGAGCCGGCCGTCCTCCGTGCCGGCATGCGCCAGCTCGTGGCTGCGCAGCGCGAACTCGTCCTGCGACTCGCGCGTGATTCCGTTGAGTTTCGCCATCTTCTCCGCCGACTGGCCCATCGTCTGCCCGGTCGAGGGCTCTGCGATGGCGGGCGTCACCGGCACCAGGTCCTTGGGGCGGAACGACGACACCAGCTTCAACCGTGCGGCAGTGCTCTTGGCCTTGCTCAGACCAACCAGCAGGTCGGAGAAGCGCCGCGAGTGCAGGATGGGGATGTCCGACAGGACCTCCACGCCGCCCGCGAGCACCACGTCGGCACGCCCCATGACGATCTGATCTTGTCCCGCAGCAATCGCGCTGTTGGCCGACGCGCAGGCGCGATTGATCGAGGCAGCGGGAATACTCGGAGGGAACTGCGGAAGCAGGCTCACCTCACGGGCGATGTTCGGGACGACCGGGCTCGGCACTACCTGCCCGAAGTAGAGCTCGTCGACTTCCTTGCCTGTGATGTTGGCGCGATGGACGAGTTCGACCACCGCCTGCTTGGCGAGATCAACCGCCGGGATGTCCCTGAGGGCCGTGCCCGACTTGCAGAAGGGCGAGCGGCACCCCGCGACCACTGCGACCCGACGTCCGTTTCCGGCCTGCTGCATGGCACCTCAAAGCTAGTTGCGATTCGCGCGGCGGGCCACGGCCCTTGTGGTACGTGGCCTTACGCGACAATCATACGAGCGGACGCTGGGCCAGGACGCTCGCGACCGCTCTCGAACGCCCGTCGAGGACCTCCAGGACTTCGCGGGCCAGCACGATCTCGAAGGGCTCGACGAGCGACCACAGCTCCCCCGACTTGAGGAGGTGCTCATCGGCCGTCGGCCCCCAACCAAGCTCGCGTTGCTGCTCGAGGAAGGTTTCCAGCATGAAGTGGCCGCCGGGCTTGACGGCATCGAGAAACCGGGGCATCTGCGCCCGGTCGAGGTAGCTGAAGACCATCACCACGTCGTAGGGTCCGTCGGGCACCGGATCCGCCGTGAGGTCGGCCTGAACCCACTTCACGGTCACGTTCGCCTTGGAGGCGGCGGTCTCGGCCACCTTCAGGCTCTCTGGATCGGCGTCCACGGCGACGACCTCCGCGCCCTGCCCGGCCGCGGCGATGGCGTGGACTCCGGACCCGGAGGCCAGGTCGAGGACCCGAGCTCCAGCGGTGACTATCTGCGCATGCCACTGAAACCACGTACTCGGCATTTCCCGACCACTGGCTGCTGACACCCTAATGGACGCTCCCTTTTCTTACCGGACGCGGGCCAGCCATCTCGAGAAGATGGCCCAAGAGCCCGTCGACCTGCTGGTGATCGGCGGCGGTGTCACCGGCGCCGGTATTGCCCGGGACGCTGCGATGCGCGGAATCCGGACCGCCCTCGTCGACAAGGGCGACTTCGGCTCCGGCACGAGCTCCCGGTCGTCCCGCCTGGTTCACGGCGGACTGCGTTACCTGGAGCACGGCCATCTGCGCCTCGTGTTCGAGGCGAGCCGCGAGCGCCGCATCCTTCTAAGAATAGCACCCCACCTCGTCTGGCCCCGGTCGTTCCTGTTCCCAATCTATCCGGGCGGCCGGGTGTCACGCTGGAAGCTCGCGGCCGGACTGTGGCTCTACGACCTCCTGTCCCTGTTCCGGAATGTGCGCCGCCATCGGATGCTGAGCAAGCGGGCGATGCTGCGGGCCGAGCCGGGCCTCAGATCGCGCGGATTGAAGGGTGGGGCGCGCTACTACGACGCTCAATGCGACGATGCGCGGCTGGCTCTGGCCAACGCCCGCGACGCGCACCGGCACGGGGCACTGGTTGCGAACTACGCCTCGGTCGAGCAACTCGAGACCGCGGACGGCCGCGTGCGCGGTGCCCGGATAATGGACCTGGTGACCGGTGAGGAGCGGGCCGTCCGCGCACTCGTCGTCGTGAACGCCACGGGTCCGTGGTCCGACGAGCTGCGCGCCGCAGACGGGGAGGCACCGACCCTGCACCGCTCCAAGGGTGCGCATGTGGTGGTGCCGCGCCAGCGGGTCGGGAACCACGAGGCCATCACTTTCACGTCGCCCATCGACGGGCGCGTGATGTTCGTGATCCCATGGGGTGAGCTGAGCTACGTCGGCACCACCGAGACGGAGACAGACGAGCGACCCGAGGATCTGCGGGCAGATGCCGACGATGTGATCTACCTGCTCCGCTCGGTGAACGCGTTCTTCCCCGAGGCCCGCCTCACGTTCGATGACGTGCACGCCACCTGGGCAGGATACCGCCCGCTCATCCGGATGAAGGACATGTCCGACCCCGGAGCGATCTCGCGCGAGCACGCCATCCTCGAGAGTGACGCCGGCCTGGTCTCCATCGTGGGCGGCAAGCTCACGACGTACCGGGTAATGGCACAGCAAGTGGTGGACCTGGTGGCCAGCCGGCTCCACGATCTCGACGGCCGCCCGGTGCCCGAGCGGGCTGCAACCCACCGCACCCCGCTCCCGGGGGGCGAGACGCAGGACCTGGACGTGCTGATCGAAGCGACTCAGGAGGAGGGCTTCTCCTATCAGACTGCGGCACATCTGGTACACACGTACGGTAGCGAGGCGCCGGCGGTCGTGCGGTTGGCACAGTCGGATCCGGCGATGACCGAGCCGGTGCTCGTGGGGCACTGCACCATGTGGGCTGAGTTGGTTTACGGAATGCAGCGGGAAATGGCGGTTACCCTCGGAGACCTACTGATCCGCCGCACCCACCTCTTCTACGCGGCGCCGCAGCAGGCGCTGGAGCGTGCCCCCGCGGTCGCTGACGTGGCCGTCGAGGAAATGGACTGGGACGAGGCCCGGCGCGATGCCGAGCTCGACGTGTACCGGCTCGATGTTCAGCGCAGCCTCGCGTTTCGCGAGGACATCTGGGCTGAAGACTAGGAGTCCTTTCCCTCGCCCACCCCCGGTAGCTCGGCAGCCTGGACGCGATCGTCACGGAACTGACGCGCCTTGTGGTACGCAGTCTTGAGCCGCTCCATGTACTCGTCCCGTTTCTCGAACAGCCGCCTCGGTGTGCGCGGTTTCCTCTTGGCCAGCGCGTAGGAGACCAGGATGGGAAGGCCCACGGTGCTGTCCAGGTAACACACGACCGCGTCCGACAGCTGATCGGGGTCCACCTTGCCCCAGCTCACGGCCTCGGCGGGCGTGGCTCCCGAGAGCCCGCCGGTGTCGGGACGGGCGTCCGTGATCTGGAGGAAGTAGTCGTGTCCCACCTCCTCGATTCCGAGGACCTCCTGGATCTGGGGCTCGGTCTGCAGCACGAAGTTCTTGGGACTGCCGCCCCCGACGATCAGCACGCCGCTCTTGCCACCGCTCCTCTTGGCCTCCAGCACGATGGCGGCGGTCTCGTTCACATCGGCCGACACGTCGTAGGAGAGCTTGTATCCGTCCAGGGCGATCTCCGCCACGTTCATGCCGATCGATGAGTCGCCCGGCGAGGACGTGTAGAGCGGCACCGCGTGCTCGTGCGCCACAGTAAGCAGCGACTTATGCTCCAGCCCAAGCGCCTTCTCGCGCTCCCGCAGGTACCCGCCGAGCAGATAGTGGTACTCGGCGCTGCTCATCGGTCGCTGGAACTCGTCGGCCCTCGACACCTCGCGGATGAACTCGTCGGTGCGGAGCAGGGCGCCGTAGTCCACGTAGATGTCGTAGATGCGGACTACTCCGTGCTTCCTGAGCTCGGTGTCGTCCGCGAACGGCGTGCCGCGGTGCAGGGAAAAGCCCAGCGCGAAATGGGCGTCGTGATACAGGTTGGCGCCGGTGGACACGATCCAGTCCACGAATCCAGCCTCTATCAGCGGGATCACCGTGGACATCCCCAAACCGGCCGGCGTGAGCGCTCCCGTGATACTCATTCCGACGGTGGCGTCGTCCGTCAGCATTCGCTCGGTGAAGAGATGGCAGGCCTCCCGTAGCCTTCCGGCGTTGTACGCCAGGAAGACGTCGTCGACCAGGTCTACGACGGTCTCCCGGCCGCTCAGCGGCCGCGGTTCGATGCGCCGTCCACCCAGGAGTTTCTCCTTGCGCTGGTCCATCTCTTCGTCCCCTTCCGATCGCCGTCAGGCGGTGAACTCCTCCAGGCGCCGCCTCGCCTTCGTGACTATATCAACGACTTCCTGCGGGTCGTCCGTCATGTGGAACAGATCCAGATCTCCCGGTGAAATCTTGCCACTCTCGAGCACCACGTCCTCAAGCCACTGACGGAGCCCCTTCCAATACTCGCTCCCCAACAGCACTACCGGCATGTTCCGGATCTTCGCCGTTTGGATCAGGGTGAGCGATTCGAATGTCTCATCCAGAGTGCCGAACCCGCCAGGGAAGCAGATGAATGCCAGCGAGTACTTCATGAACATCGTCTTCCGCACGAAGAAGTAACGGAAATCAATCAGTCTATCGAGGTACTGGTTGGATCCCTGTTCCTCCGGCAGCTCGATGTTGAGCCCGATGGAGAGAGTCCCCGCCTCCCGGGCCCCCTTGTTCGCGGCCTCCATGATCCCGCCCCCGGCTCCCGTGATGATAGCGAAGCCCCGGTCTCCGAGCAGGCGCGCGGTCTCGGTGGCCAACTTGTAAGTCGGGTCGTCGGGACGCGCCCGGGCGGATCCAAATATGGACACCGCCGCGCCCACGTCCGCGAGCTCGTCGAATCCCTCCACGAACTCGCCTAGGATTCGGAGCGCCCTCCAGGGGTCCGCGTGCTTGAACGCCGGCTCCGGCTTGAGCGGGACCGCAAACAGACGCTCGTCGGCAGTTACGCGCAGGGCCTGCTGCTGCGTGGCTCGTGCCTCAGCTTCTGAGGACTTCGATCGCTTTGGCATTGTCGTCCGACAGGTTGTAGAAGAAAGGAGACAGGCGCACGTGACCGGGCCGGGCGTCGGCGACGATGTCAGCCTCGGCGAGGCGGGCAACGCCGGCCGCAGGATCGTCACTGGGAATCATCACGATCGCCGAGCGTTCCCGGGGGCTCGCGGCCACCCTGGGCGTGAGACCCGCGTCGCGCGCCCGCCCTATTAGATCCTCCGTGAGCTCGCGAGTTACCTCCCGAATGGCCGGCACGCCGATCTCGTGGATCAGCTCCAGGCCACCCAGCTGCGCGTAGACGGCCGCCAGCGCCGGCGTCCCCTGTTCGAAGCGTCTGGCGTCGTCGTGCCAAACGATCGACGTCGGGTCGAACTCGAACTGCCGAGCGTGAGCGAACCAACCCGTGACCTTCGGACGCAACTGCTGCGGGAGCCCCTCGCGCACGTACAGGAACACGATCCCCGGCCCGCCCAACAACCACTTGAGTCCACCGGCGCACAGGAAATCCACACCGGTCTCGTACACGTCGAGCGGAAGCTGTCCCGCGCTCTGATAGGCGTCCACGAAGCACAGGGCCCCACGGGCGTGTGCCGCCTCAGCTACGGCCTTGATGTCCTGGATGGCGCCGGTCGTGAAGAAGACGTGAGATGTGGCGACCAGCGCCGTGCGCTCATCGATCGCCGCCGCCAGCGCCTCCACCGGAACCGTCACGCCATCGGGGCTCGGCACGATCTCCACCTCTATGCCCAGATCCCGCTTCGCAAGCCACTGGTACGCGACCGTCGGGAAGTCGAGCTCCGTAGTCACGACCTTGGGGCGGCCCGTGTAGTCAATCGCGCCCGCGAGCACGGCGCTCGCAGTGGAAACCGACGCGTGCAGAGCGATCTCCTCGGGCTTGGCCGCGATCACCCGGGCGTATTCCCGGCGCAACGTGCCGAGAGCATCCCACCACACGTCGTACCAGGCCGGTGCGCCGCGTTCCTCCCACAGCGTCAGATACTCCTGGACCCGGTGCCGGGACCGCAGCGAGAGCGCGCCCAGCGAGCACGAGTTGAGGTAGATCCTGCGCTCGAAGATCGGGAACTCGGTGCGGTAGTGGGCGAGGGAGTGCACCGGTGCCGTGCTTGCAACTGCCATACGCGCCAATATACTCGTACGGGCCTCAGGCCGGGCCCTGAGGGGCCGGCCTGGACGGGCGGGCGATGGATACCAGGCTCACAGCCGCCCACACGCCCTCGAGAATGATGAAGCCGGCGCGCCGGTCTGCGATCGCGACTGCGAGGAGCAGCAGGGCGCCGGCCAGATTGAACCAGAGATAGGCCGCGCCGCGGCTCGTCCAACGGTGCCGCTGTAGCGCGACGAACGCGGCGAGGATCAGCCCGGCGCCAGCGAGCGAGACTACTTGCCAGAACAGGTCCATAGGTCCTCTTCCGATTCAAAGGGTAGCTGGCCCGGGCTCACCCTGGCCCTGGCAGCGCGTGCCGTCATCAACCCACGTCTCGCCCTGGATCTCTTGCGCACCGTATGGGCCTTTCGTGCGCGCGGGTGGTACCGCCGCCCACCGTTCCTGCCGCTCCCGTCCCGGGAGTACATCCGGTGGCGCATGTACACCGCCTACGGCGACGAACAAGCCGTGCCGCCACACGAGGACGTGGTCCGGTTCGCGCGCTGGCGGCGGCGGGTAATGCACCTGTGACGCCGGAGCGCCGGGCGCACCTCGTGAAGGCCCGGGCCCGGGCGCTCGGCTTCGACACCGCAGGCATCACCGACCTCTCCCCGGTACCGCACGGCGAAGCCCTCACCGAGTGGCTCGCCGCAGGAATGGCCGCCACCATGGCCTACATGGGGCGCCAGGCCGCGCGCCGGCGCGAGCCGTCCCGCATCCTGGATGGGGCGTCGCGCGCGGTGGTGGTCACAAGAAACTACTACAACGCCGACACGCCTTCCCGCCCCGGTCACGGCCACGTCGCCAAGTACGCCCGCGGACGAGACTACCATGCGGCGCTCGAGGGCCCGCTCGAGCAGCTGGCGGAATACATCGTCTCGCTCGGCGACCGTGATACGCTGGCCAGGGCATACGTGGACGCGGGGCCCGTCCCGGAGCGGGAGTTGGCGCAGCGCGCCGGCCTGGGGTGGATCGGCAAGAACACGATGCTGATCGATCCCGGGCGGGGGTCCTATCTCTTCCTGGCCAGCGTGCTCACCGACCTGGACCTCGCGTTGGATCAGCCGTTCGAAGCGGATCGCTGCGGCAGCTGCACGCGCTGCATTCAGGCCTGTCCGACAGACGCATTCCCGTCAGACCGCGTACTCGACAGCCGGCGCTGCATATCGTACCTCACCATTGAGCACCGGGGCGATATCAATCCGGAGCTGCACCCGGCCATGGGAGACCGGATCTTCGGCTGCGACGTGTGCCAGGACGTCTGCCCCTGGAACCAGAAGTTCGCGCGCGCCGACGGGGATCCGGAGTTGGGGCAGGACGATACGTTGGAGTGGCTCGCTCTCGATTCGTTGGGGCGGATGAGCGATTCCGTGTTCGAGAAGCGCTACGGAGCTGCTCCTCTGGAGCGCCCCGGTGCGAGCGGCATACGGCGCAACGCGGAGATCGCAGCTCAGAACGAAGGAAGGGAGGCAGCGTGGCCGACGCCCCCCACGGTGTAACCGATCCAGAGCTGCGCGAGCGGCTCAACCGAATCCAGCAGCAGCTCAGCACCGGGCTCGAGGGTGTGGACCCGCATCACAAGCTGGTCGGTCGCCCGGCGACCTACCGGGTCATCGCGGGCCGCACGTTCGAGATCGTGTTCAGGGACGTCGCCAGCATCACCGAGGCCGAGATGCTGGGGCTCAAGCGGGTGATTGGGGAGGAGTGCTACTGCAGCGTAGAGCCGCAGACGGCCGAGACTCTGTCTGTGCGCGTAGTGGTGCCGCTGAAAGCTCGGTAGCGCTGGTGCTCGGGCGGGGTGTCCCCTACCGCCGCACTTTCGCTTCCCCGGCGAGCCGGGCGCCAGTCTGCGGAAAATCGAGTCGGCTGAGCGAGTCCACCAGCCACGCGGCGTGGCCGCGCGGGTCGGGCTCCACGTAGCCGGGCGGGCGCTGGCTGGTGGAGCGCAGCACGGCCCCCGACACGCGTCCCTCGTGGTCCAGGGTCACGCACGCGATGCCGCCCTTGTTGAGCGGCTCGGCGAACGAGAACGGCCCGTAGGTGAGCAGGTTCCCCAGCGAGTACAGGATCAACGCGTCACCGCGCCACTCGGCGGCGCGCATCACGTGTGGTCCGTGGCCGATCACGACCGACGCGCCGGCATCCACTGCCGTGTGCGCGAACGCCACCGAATTGCCGCGGTCCTCGCCGAGGAACCGCTCCGATGTATTGGGTGTGCGCTGTGCCCGGGTTCCCTCCGCACCCATGTGCATGGTCACCACCACCCGGCCGTAGCGCGTCGCTGCGCGTGCCACATGCCGGCGCACCGCTTCCAGGTCCCGCGGGTCGGGGCCGGCCTGGGCGCTGCTGAACCCCAGCACCGCCACCGTGTCTCGCAGCTCGGTCACAACGATCGTGGGCAGCGTGTCCGCGCCGGTAACGTAGACGTCGGCATCCTCCAGGTGGCCCACCGTCGCGGCGAGTCCCGGACCACCGGCATCCAGAGCATGGTTGTTGGCGACGTTGCCCACTACGGCCGCCTCGTACGCGATCGCGCGCAGGGCGGCGGCAGTCGGGGTGGGCTGGCGGAAGGCGTAGCATCGAGTGGAGCCGGGCCTGCACTTGGGCGGCGCCACTCCCTCGCCGATCGCCCCCTCGATGTTGAGCAGCACCACGTCGGCGTCCGCCACGAGCGGCTTGAGGGGCGCCAACAGCCGGTCGGGATCGGGGAAGGCCTCTACGCTGTAGCCCAGCCGGGCGGACGCGCGCCCAGCCCACGCAGTGTCCAGGTTCGTGCCCAGCGTGACGTCGCCCCCGGCGCACAGCCTTATCTTGCGCTTCGCCTCGACTGGGAGTGGCTCCGCCACGAGCTCGATGATGCCCAACGGGGGAATCGGAATGTGCCCGGGCTCCAGGGGCGGCCGGGAGTCGGGCGCGGCTGCCGCTGCGAGCGCCGCCGAATCCGCGGCGCCGACCGCCTGCGGCTGGGGCTCCTCGGCCACCTGACGGCCGCCGCACGTCGCAGCGGAGCCGACCAGCGCCAGCAGGAGCGCAAGACGCCGCGATACCATGGGCGGCGACAGGCTCACAACCCGGTAGGGTGGTCGATGAACTCCCACGGCAGGCCGAACTTCTCCTCCACGTGCGCCGCGAGCGCCTTGATCCCGACCGTCTCGGTCGCGTAGTGTCCGGCGTAGATCACGTTCACGCCCCACTCCTCGGCATCGAAGTGTGTGTGATGAGCACCTTCGCCGGTGATGAACGTGTCCAGCCCCGCGTCCACCGCCTGGCGAATCATACTGCCCGCCCCACCGCTGACCACACCTACGCGGCGGACCTCTGTCGGCCCCGTGGCAATGACATGCGGCTTGGCCTTCAGCTCCGTCTGCAGGCGGTCGGCCAGCTGCGCAAGGCCCATCTTCACCGACCCGGCCACGCCGATCTGTTGCCCATGGTAATCTCCGAACCACTCGGTGTCCTTCATGCCGAGCATCCGGGCCAGGACCGCGTTGTTGCCGACCTCGGGGTGCATGTCGAGTGGGATGTGTGCGGAGTAGACGGCCATCCCGCGCTCCACCAGCGTGCGAATGCGGCGACCGCTGCGGCCGGTGACGGGCTCGAGGCCAGTCCAGAACAGACCGTGGTGCACCAGCAGGAGGTCTGCTCCCCGGCGGCCGGCTGCGTCGATCGTCGCCTGGCACGCGTCCACCGTAGCCGCCACGTGGCTCACGGTTCCGGAGTTCTCGACCTGGAGGCCGTTCAGGGCGTTGGGATCGTCCTCGACCTCGCCGATGCGGAGGAAGGTGTCGAGGTAGGAGCAGAGCTCAGAGAGATTCATGGAGTCGGATTCCGGGGAGTGCGGGCAGTGTGCCGACAGTATCGTCGCGTTGCTACCTGCGATCTACCTTGAGAAGGGAGCCGCAAGTGACAGCCTGACAGCGGAGTATCTGCTTCACCGCAGAAACCACGTCAGGTGCGAGGGTGTCGGCTAGTAGACGTCCGAGGCCGCCTCCAATTGCGGCGCGGGAGCCTTCTCACGCTTCGCGGCGACATTGGCGCCCCGCTCCAGGGCCTTCGGCTCGCCCATCTCCACGCGCCCATTCACCTCGCCGCCCTCGTTCACGACCAGCTTGTTGGTGATGATGTCGCCCTGAACTATCGAGTTCTCCAGCACCTCTACCCGATCGTCTGCGTAGATGGACCCGACTACCTTGCCACCCACGATCGCCTGACTCGTGTAGATGTCTCCCTCGATCACCCCTCCCCTGGCAACGAGCACCTCGCGGTCGGCTCGGATGCTTCCCACCACGACCCCCTCGACCTTGAGCACCCCCTCGGTTGCCAGTTCCCCGACCACTCTCATGCCGATCGCGACAATCGAGATGTTCACATCCCGACCCGACTGGCGCCCCGGCCCGCGGTCGCCCTCGGAGGACTTGGCCATGCTCAGGACTCCTCTCTAACCAGTGAACGAGGGTCCGTAGACTGCCCCTCGTGGATAACCTCGAAATGTAAGTGCGGAGCCGTGGAACGTCCCGTGGACCCGGACAGGGCGATCACCTGCCCCGCAGCGACGGTATCGTCCGCAGCCACCAGGAGCCGCGACGCGTGCCCGTACATGCTCTGGTAACCCTCGGGATGCTGGAGCAGCACGAACAAGCCGTACTCCGAATCCTCCCCCGCCTCCATGACCACGCCGCCGCCGGTCGCTCGGATGGGAGTCCCCACCGGTATCGCGATGTCCAGGCCCGAGTGCGGCTCCCCGCCGGTGTTGCCGGCGACCGTCCCGCGCGTCACGATGCCGCGCACGCCGAGCGGCCAATGGCTCGGCACCGACGGACCCTCCTCGTAGCGGCTCTCCTCCGTCGGGGGACGCGCGTTGATCGGGTAGGCCACCGCGTGTTCCGTCTGGTCCAGCGGCCTCGCCCGCACAACGTCGGCTCCCATGATGGAGCGCATCTGGTCGTAGCGCGCCTCCACCTCCTCGAGGGTGGCGGCGAGCTGATGTACCTGCTCGTTCTCCGCTCGGAGCCGCTCGATTTCCCGGTTCAGCGTCGGCACTCTGGCGGCGGTGCGCGCGATCGGCGTGTAGAGAATGGCCCCCAGGACTACCAGAACGGTGAGCACGCTTCCGGTAATCACTCCCGTGCGCACAAGCCACAGGGGCATGCGCAGGGACCGCGACGTGAGATCGCCGTCGCGGTGCATCATGAACGTCACTGAGCGGCGTTTCGGGCTCATCCTTCGTACGCCTGACCGAGGATCATCTCGAGGATACGCGCCAGATCATCGTGCGAGTAGTAGTTGATCGTCAGCCGCCCGCTGTTGCCCCGGGCCGTTACCCGCACATCGGTCTGCAGCCGCTTTCTGAGTGCGTCCTCCACTCGGCGCACTTCGGGGTCCGGCGCCTTCCCACCACGGGTGCGCCGGGGTCGCCGCTTCGCCTCCCGGCCACCGCGCACGAGCTCTTCGACTTCGCGCACCGAGAGATCCTGCTCGACCGCCGTCACGGCAAACTCGCCCATCGCCGCCGGATCGTTGAGCGTGAGGAGCGCCCGAGCGTGGCCGGTGCTCAGCGCGGCACTGTGAACCAGCTGTTGCACTGAGGCGGGGAGCTTGAGCAAACGGAGCGCGTTCGCAACCGTTGACCTGTTGCGCCCCACCAACTCTCCCACCTCGGCCTGCGACACCTTGAACTCACCTATCAGTCGCTGGTAACCGCGCGCCTCGTCGATCGGAGACAGCGCATCGCGCTGCAGGTTCTCGACCAACGCCAGGGTGAGGAGAGTCCGGTCGTCCACGTCCCGCACGACCGCTGCGATCTCCGTCCACCCCAGTTGCTGCGCGGCTCGCCAGCGACGCTCGCCCGCTACGACATCGTACTCGCCGTTCTCTCCGGCGCGCGCCACGATCGGCTGCAGCAGGCCGGATCGTCGCATCGACTCCGCAAGCTCGCTCAGAGCCGACTCATCGAACACGCGGCGTGGCTGATACGGATTGGGTCGCAGCGCATCGACCGGAACATGCGTGAGGCTGCCTTCCTCGCGCGCCTCCTCCACTGTCGTGGGGCCCAGCAGCGCCTCGAGCCCGCGACCCAGCCGGCGACGTCCTCCAGCGCCGGTCATGCCAGTATCTCCTTCATTCGCGTGGTTTCCTCGTCCGCCTGATCACCGGAATCCCCGTCCATGACCCTGCGGATTACCTCCTGTCCCAGATTGAGATAGCTCTTCGACCCCACCGACTGCACGTCGTAGAGCAGAATCGGCTTGCCGAAACTGGGCGCCTCTGCGAGGCGCACGTTCCGCGGAATCACGGTTCCGTAGACTCTGTGACCGAAGTACTCCTTTGCTTCGGTAGCTACCTGCTTGGAGAGATTCAGGCGTGCGTCGTACATCGTGAGCAGCACGCCTTCGATTGCGAGTGGGGCGTTGAAGTTCTGCTGTACGACTCGGACCGTGTTCAGCAGCTTCGAGAGTCCCTCCAGCGCGTAGTACTCGCACTGAATCGGAATCAGCACCGAGTCCGCCGCAGTCAGCATGTTCAACGTGAGCAGGCCGAGTGAGGGTGGGCAGTCCATCAGCACGAACTCGTACTCGTCGCGCACACCTTCCAGGGTGCGGCGCATCGCGGACTCGCGTGACTGCCAGTTCACCAGCTCGACTTCGGCGCCGACCAGATCCTGCGTCGCAGGGACGACGTCGAGCATCGCGAAGTTCACCTTCGGGATCACCGCGTCGGACAGCGGCACCTCACCCATCAGCGCATCGTAGAGCGAGAGCTCGAACCCGCCGGCGTCTATACCGATACCGCTGGTCGCGTTCGCCTGTGGGTCGGCATCGATCAGGAGGGTGCGCCGCTCGGCAGCGGCGAGCGACGCGGCGAGGTTGACGGCGGTCGTGGTTTTGCCGACGCCCCCCTTTTGATTCGCGATCGCGATGACTCGACCCATAACAGTGTAACTCTTTATATGGTAGCTAGTTATGCAGAGTTGCGTGGCGGCAATCGGACCCGGAATAGGCGTCCATTTGGTGCTCGGCCAATATACAGGAGGCAACGCCCGGACGCTACCACCCGCACGGCCGCTGCAGTATCTGATTCCCGCAAGTCACTCATTGAAAAGCGGTTGTGTAATCGCACACTGGCCGGGAATCCGGGGAACGAGTGCGCTCGGGGCCCACACCGTGTTTCACGTGAAACAGGCTCACCGACGGGGGCGCATCTCGATCGCCCCCGCTTGACGCCTCTTCGACCCACGCTTCGGATCTTGGCGTCGGACTGAAGGGGGGCTCCTATTAGGCCGCGTGATACTGCTTCTGCTGCTGGGCCTGGCCGCACCCGAGCTGTGCGAGGAGCAAAGCTCGAACCACTCCTGGGATCGCCGCACTTCTCCCAGCGGAGCGGGCAGCGCGATTCGCTGAGCCTGTCGGAGATCAGCGAGATCTGGGTCAGGGGCAGTGCCGCCCGGACTGGAGCGGTCATCGGCGGGGCGAATCGGGGGCGGGCTCTTCTTCGCGGCCCGCATCGCCATGGCAGCCGAACTCCTGGTTCGGCGACGGCGCTGGGCGCCGCAGGGGGCTCCTTTCCCGGCGCCCTGATCGGGGCAGCGGTGGGGAAGTGGACGACGGTCTACCGTAGCCGGGTTCATCCGTTTCTTACCAGGTCCTTTTAGCGGTCGTGAGCCGCTCGACGTCACTCCTCCTCTTTTTTTCGCTCCTCTTTTTCTCGGGATCTTCCCTCTATCACGCTCTCTCTACCTCCGAGGTCCTGATCTCACTGTCCAATCGGCGACCACGGCGGGCTCGAGCCGGCTTCCACCCGAGCATCCCTGCCACGCTCGGAGCTCTCGTCCGCCTTCCGCGCGCGTTTCCTGTGCACGGGCGGCCACCACGTTGCGCCACGCGTACTGCGTTGCGCCGCGCTGCGCGTCTGCGTTTCACGTGAAACAACTGACTGGGTGATTAGGATGGATATGGGACGTGCAGAGAATTGCATAACAACTGGTGGTGTAACGACTTACGCTGCGGTGCGCCGCCGCTTGACGACCTCCAGCACGAGGTTCTGCAGATCGCTCGGAGTGACTCCGGGAATGCGTCCCGCCTGCGCTAGAGACTCGGGCCGTACCTGTTCGAGCTTCTGTCGCGCCTCCGTACTGAGGCTCGCGAGCTCTTCGTATGGCAGCTCCTTGGGCAGTCGGAAGCCCGCCATCTCCGCCAATCGCCGCGCTGCGTGCCGCTCCCGCTCCAGATAGCCGGCGTACTTGAGCTCGATCTCGGCCGACATCCAGATGTCCTCGTCGAACTCGGGTGGCTTGCCTAGCGCCGCCCCCAGCAGATCCCGCAGTGACAGTCTCGGCCTCCGTGCGAGGTCGCCCGCGGGCCGGGGTTCCCGAATCAAGTCCTGTCCCGAACGCGCCAGCAGCTCGTTCACGTCAGCGGGCCGCGCTGTGGTCTCCTGCGCCAACTGCACGAGCGCCAATTCTCTGTCGCAGCGCCGCTCGAGCACATCCTGCTCACGCTCGTGCAGCAAGCCCAGCTCGACGGCGAGGGGACCAAGCCGCTTGAGCGCGTTGTCCTGGCGTAGCAGCAACCGGAACTCGGCGCGGGAAGTGAACAGGCGATAGGGCTCGTCCACTCCCCTCGTGACCAGGTCGTCGATGAGCACGCCGATGTACCCGTCGTCGCGACCGAGCACCACGGGCTCCTCGGCCCTCACGTGACGCACTGCGTTGATGCCCGCAACGACTCCCTGGCCGGCGGCCTCCTCGTAACCCGTGGTGCCGTTGATCTGGCCCGCGAAGAAGAGCCCCTCGATGGCCTTCACCTCCAACCATGGAGTGAGCTGCTGCGGCGGGTAGTAGTCGTATTCGATGGCGTACCCGGCGCGCGTCATGCGCACGTGTTCCAGTCCCGGCACCGCGTGCAGGAGCTCGATCTGTGTCTCGGCGGGGAGTGAGGTAGAAAGCCCGTTGACGTACAGCTCGCTGGTCTCGAGGCCCTCCGGCTCAAGGAAGATTTGGTGCCGCTCCGCATCGGGGAACTTCACGACCTTGTCCTCGATCGAAGGGCAGTACCTCGGCCCGCGGCCCGCGATCGCCCCGCCGTAGAGCGCAGACTCGTGGATCCGTTGCTGGATGATCTCCTTTACCTCGGCTCCGGCCCAGGTGACCCAACAGGGACGCTGTTCGGGTCGCCGTGCGCGCTCGAACTGCGAGAACCGGTAGTCGGGCGACTCTCCGTCCTGCCGCTCGATGCGCGAGTAGTCGACCGAACGACCGTCCACCCGCGGCGGTGTCCCGGTCTTGAAACGCTCTACTGCGAGTCCCAGGGCTTCGAGCTGCTCCGCCAGGTGTACCGCGGCCGGATCGCCGGCGCGCCCGGCCTCTACCTGCAAGCTGGTACCGATGTGAATCCGCCCCCGCAGGAATGTCCCCGCAGTCAGAACGACCGAGCGGGCGCGTATCTCACGTCCACCCGACGTGACGACCCCGGCCACGCGATCGTCCTCGAGCGACAATTCCGTGACCATGTCCTGCAGCATCTCCAGCTTCGGCTGCTCCTCGAGGAGGCCGCGCATCGCCCGGCGGTAGAGGCCCCGGTCGCACTGCGCCCGCGGCGCCCACACCGCCGGTCCCTTGGAGCGGTTCAGCATGCGAAACTGGATCGTCGCCCGGTCGGTCGCCCGCGCCATCAGGCCGCCAAACGCGTCCACCTCGCGCACGACCGTGCCCTTGGCAATCCCGCCAATGGCTGGATTGCACGACATCTGCCCGATGGTCTCCAGGTTGCTCGTGACCAATAGGGTGCGGGCGCCGAGTCGCGCGGCGGCGTTGGCGGCTTCGCAGCCGGCATGGCCGCCACCGACGACGATCAGGTCGTAGGGCATGGAGGGTGAAGATAGCGGCGTATCGATTGGACTCCCAACTATCCTGCCCTAACCCAGCGTACCAGCTCCTTGAGACCCGGTCGCTTGCCGTACATGAGAATCCCAACCCGGTATATCCTGGCAGCTACCCAGGTCACGGCGCACAACGCGGCCACCAAGAAGGCAATGGATGCCGCGAGCTCATAGAGGGGCACCGCCGCGCCTGCCCAGCGCACGGGCATCGCAATTGGCGCGGTGAACGGAATCAGCGAGAACGCCACCGCTATGCTCCCAGTCGGTTGCTGCAGAACGGTGAACATCAGCATGGAGGGAATCACGAACAGCATCACGACGGGCGTCTGCGCCTGGCGCGCCTCTGCCTCGGAGTTGGACATTGCGGCCACCGCGGCGAACATCGCGGCATAGAGGAAGTACCCCAGCAGGAAGTACGTCAGGAAGATGATGGCCGTGGCCATCGAGACGTCCGGTAGAGGGATGGCTTGCGCAGTCGTGGCCTCGACACCGAAGGCTTCCAGCAAGACATCGCGCCGCATGATGATGACCCACCCGGCCAGGCCCCAGATCAATAGCTGGAACAGTCCCACGGCTCCGACACCTATCACCTTGCCCGCCAGTAGCTGAAACGGCTTGAGGCTCGACATCAGCACCTCGACTACTCGCGTCGTCTTCTCCTCGACCACAGAGCCCATCACCTGCAGGCCGTAGAGCAGAATCGCAACGTAGAGTGCGATCCACATCGCGTACGCGAGGAGGAACACCGATTCCGCGGACTCGTCGGTCTCCCGACCGTCGCGGATGTTCACGGTGCGCATCCGCACCGGAATCTGCGCCTCGGACACCAGCTGCGGATCCACTCCGACACGATCCAGCCGCGCGATCAGCACGCCCTGCTGCAGCAGCCGCTGAAGCACCTCCATGTCCGTGAGCGAAGAGACATTTGATCCGCGGTACTCGAGCTGTCCGGTCTCGACGGCCTCGTCGGTCACGATCAGGTACCCGTCCAGATCCTCGCGGCCAACCACCGCGGTCAGGGAATCCGTCACCCTCCCAAGCCCCCCCTCACCCACTCGCAGACGCCTGACGTTCCACTGTTCGGGCGCGTTCAGTATGCGCGTCACTTGCTCACCGAAGTCCGACCCGCTCATGTCGACGACGGTGATCACCCGGGTTGCCACGCCGCCGCCGGCCACGAGGATCGAGATCACGACGAAGCCCGCCATCATGAGCGGCCCCAGCACCGTCGAGATGATGAACCACTTGGTGCGGACCTTCTCCAGGAACTCGCGACGAATCACCACCCAGATCTTATGCATGGGCGTCGTCTCCCTCGGCGCGTGCGGTTCCGGCCTCCGGCCCCACCAGGTCGATGAAGATCTTGTGCAGTGTCGGCTCCGCGATCTCGAAACGGGTTACACGCGCCCCCGCCGCCAGCACACGCTCCAGCACCTGCTGCGGGTCGGCTCCCTCGGTAAGCTCCAATTCCGCATACTGTCCGTAGTTGTCCGCCTTCGCCACGAGCGACGCGTCACGGAACACATTGTCCACCGAAGCGGCGCCCTGCTCGACCGCAACTATCACATGCTGCCCGCCGTGGGTCCGCTTGACCTCGGCCAGCCGCCCGTCGAGCACCTTCTCGCCGCGCGCGATTATGCACACCGCGTCGCACAGCTTCTCCGCTTGCTCCATGATGTGCGTCGAGAAGAGAACGGTCGTCCCGGCACGGGCCAGCTCCAGGACGACGTCCTTCATCAGCTGCGTATTGACGGGATCGAAACCGGAGAACGGTTCGTCGAGGATCAGCAGATCGGGACCGTGCAACAGAGTGGAAATGAACTGCACCTTCTGCTGCATGCCCTTCGACAGTTGATCCACTTTCCGCTGCGCCCAGTCGGACAGTCCCAGCCGTTCCAGCCAGGTCTGTGCGTCGTGCTTGGCCCTCTTGCGTCCGACTCCCTTGGCCTCCGCCAGGAAGACCAGGAGATCCAACACTCGCATCTTGCGATACAGGCCGCGTTCCTCTGGCAGGTAGCCGATTCGCTCGCTGAGATCCCGCCCGGTTTTTGACGACCCGAACAGATGGACCGAGCCCTCGTCCGGGACGATGATGTCCATGATCATGCGGATCGTGGTGGTCTTGCCGGCTCCGTTAGGCCCCAGCAGGCCATACACCGCACCGCGCGGCACAGCCAGCGATAGCTCCCTCACCGCAGTGTGACCCGCGAACCGCTTGGTGACTCCTCGAACGTCGACGACCGCGTCGTTCTGCATGGCGTCCACCTGGTGAGAGGCCCCTCTGGCGTAGGCGAACGATACGTCACGGATACCAGCCCCGGGAGCCCTCGGGAACACACCACACTCGGCTCTCGTTACCGGGTTGTACGGAGCGATGCCCAATGAGATGTGAAGAGGCACGGCGGATCCTGGGGCCTGAGCCCCGCGAGCCCGCCACAGGGGAACAACAGGAGCAGGCGGATGCGCACCGCGCCAGCTGCGACGCGTGTCGCCGATATTACGGCGCACAGCGAGCGCTGAGTCAGCGTTTGCGCCGGCTCTCCGCGGCTGCGCTCCAGGCTCCGCCCTGGCTCGCAGCTCGTGTCCGCACCTCACTGGACGATGAGACCGCCCGGCTGGTCCGGCAGCGGCGCTTGAGACTGTTCGCCGGGAGCGCCACCGTGGCCCTCGCGGCCGCGGCCGCCCTCCTCTTGTTTGTGGGCGTTCCGGACACCTCGCAACGGGTGGCCTCACCGCTTGCCCGTGCGGCCCAGGCAGGGCTCGCGAGCCCCGTATCGATCGCCAGCTCGGACACGGCGATCCTCCGAGCCTGGCTCCAGCACGAGGTGGGCTACACAGTCGAGATTCCGAATATCAGCGACGCTGACCTCGTGGGTGTGAGCGTCACCGAGATGGACGGCGTCCGCGGCGCCGCCGTGGTTTTCGAGTACCACGGCCAGTCACTCACATACTTCGACCTGCCGTCGACCGGCTTGCCCGGCGGCTGGCCGCAGAGTGGGGTGCTGGCGAGCGCTTCGGCCGACGGTTACGAGGTGGCAGTCTGGACCCAGGAGGGCGGTGCACGAGCGGTTGCGGCACCGATGCCGCGCCAAACGGTGGTGGATGTGGCCAATGAATGCCGCCGCAAGGCGGTGGAGTCGGGCCTCTGACCCACTCCCTAGGTCACTCCACCACCACCTCACTCCCCCTGGCCGGCCGGCGCTTCGCCGGTCGCCCACTTTCCTTCCGCTGAGCGGGGCGCGGAGCCGCCGCCGTCACTCCGTGGAGACCGGCTCCGCTGCGTCGGTGAGCGCCGCGTGCAGCGTGTGCCACGGGAGGTTGGCACACTTCACGCGGGCAGGGAACTGCTTCACACCCGACAGCGCCGCGAGCTTGCCCAGCAACTTGGTGTCGGCCGCGCCGCCCGGCGCGGTGACCATCTGGTGAAACGCCTGGAACAGCCGCTCGGCCTCCTCGGTGGTCTTGCCCTTCACCGCGGACGTCATAAGCGAGGCGGTCGCCTGGGAGATGGCGCAGCCCGAGCCCTGAAACCCCACGTCTTCGATGACGCCGTCAGCGACCTTTACGTGCACCGTGATCTTGTCGCCACACAGAGGGTTCGTCCCTTCCGCACTGTGGTTGGCGTCGGGGACTTCCTTGAAGTTGCGGGGGCTGCGGTTGTGATCGAGGATGACTTGCTGGTACAGCTCTCTCAGATCGGCCATCAGCCGAACACCTCACGAACCTTGGTGACTGCCCACGCCAGCGCGTTCACCTCGTACCGCGTGTTGTAGAAGGCGAAGGACGCCCGGGCCGTCGCCGGCACACCGAGCCTCTCCATGACCGGCTGCGTGCAGTGGTGGCCGGTGCGAATCGCCACGCCCTCCTGGTCCACGATCGTCCCGATGTCGTGTGCGTGCACACCGTCGAGCACGAAGGATACAACGCTGGCCTTGTTCGTGGCCTGGCCCAGAATGTGAAGCCCCGGGATCGATTCGAGCGACTCGGTGGCGTGCCGCAGCAGGTCCATCTCGTGTTCGTGGATCGCGTCCCAGGAGAGGCCGTTCAGGTAGTCGACCGCCGCCCCGAGGCCGATGGCCCCCGCGATGTTCGGCGTGCCCGCCTCGAACTTGGCCGGCAGCGGCGCGAACGTGGTCTTGTCGAAGCACACCGAGCGGATCATCTCACCGCCACCCTGGTAGGGAGGCATGGCGTCCAGGAGCTCCGTCTTGCCGTACAAGATCCCGATTCCGGTGGGACCGAACATCTTGTGTCCGGACACAGCGTAGAACTCACAGTCCAGGTCCTGCACGTCGACCGGCTGGTGCGGGGCCGCCTGCGCCCCGTCCACCAGGACCGGAACCCCATGGTCGTGCGCCAGCGCGATCATCTCCTTCACCGGGTTGACCGTGCCGAGCGCATTGGAGACGTGCACCAGCCCGACCATCTTCGTGTCGGTGCAGAGCAGCCTCTCGTATTCGTCGAGCACCAGCTCGCCCTCGTCGGTCATCGGGATGACCTTGACCTTGGCTCCGGTCATCTCGGCCACCAGCTGCCACGGTACGATGTTCGAGTGGTGCTCCATCTGGGACAGCAGGATCTCGTCTCCCGGTCCCAACGCCCCACGCCCATAACTCTGCGCGACGAGGTTGATCGCCTCCGTCGCTCCACGCACGAAGATCACCTCATGCGGCTGCGCGGCGTTGATGAACCGTTGGAGGTTGGCCCGCGCACCTTCGTACGCGGCCGTGGACTCCTCGCTGAGCTGGTATACGCCGCGGTGAATGTTGGCGTTCTGCTGGGTGTAGTAGCGCTGCAGCGCATCCATCACCGCCTGGGGCTTCTGGCTGGTCGCCGCATTGTCCAGGTACACTAGAGGCTTGCCGCGCGACTGCTCGCGCAGCAGCGGAAAGTCCGCACGCACGCTCTGCACGTCGAACTTCGGACGCGCCGTGGGCGTCGGCGTCGGCGTCGAAGCCTGGTGTGCCATGGAACTCACCCCGCTGTGCGCCTTCGTCCGCTCTCCGCCAGCCATTCCCGCACCTGGCCGTCGAGGCGCTTCCTCAGCTCCTCGTGCTTCACGTTGCTCAGGATCTCCGACCCGAAGCCGTACGTCAGGAGCATCCGGGCATCCTCGCGAGGCAGGCCGCGGCTCTGGATGTAGTAGAGATGGTCCTCGTCGATCGGGCCGAGCGTTGCGCCGTGCGTACACTTCACGTCGTCGGCGTAGATCTCGAGCTGCGGCTGGCTGTCGGACCGCGCCTGCTCAGTGAGTAGGAGGTTGTTGTTGGTCTGCTTCGCATCGGTCTGCTGGGCGCCGGGCCGAACGACGATCCTGCCCGTGAATACCCCGCGCGACCGATCGTCGAACACGCCGTTGAAGTACTCCCAACTCGTGCAGTGTGCCTTGGCGTGCTCGATGGTCGTGTGATAGTCGGTGTGCTGCCCGTCGCGAAGCATCGAGAGTCCGTCCAGCGTGCAGTCGGCTCCCTCTCCGTCGAGCACCGCATTGATGTCGTGGCGCGACAGCCGCGCACCGAACGTGAACGCGATCAGCGAGTAGTTGCTGCTGCGATCCTGGTACGACTGCGTGGTGGCGGTGTGGTACCCGCCGGGGCCCTCGCGCTGGACGCGGTATGTATCGGCCTTCGCGTTCTCTCCGACTACGACCTCGGTCACCGCATTGGTCCAGTACGCGCCGTCGCCGAGTCCCACGTAGCTCTCCACGACCGAGGCCTGTGCGCCCTCCTCGACCACCACCACGTTGCGCGGGTGCCACAGGCAACCGGCATCTCCGTCGGGCGCCGCCAGGAAGAGAAGTTGTAGGGGCTGCTCCACCACGACCCCCTT